>ERZ773115.3-NODE-3-length-330993-cov-9.919272_pt1 | contig 330993 bp, 278 predicted proteins | sample MGYA00511116_ERZ773115 | MGnify/ENA primary metagenome ERZ773115 (study PRJEB29015, sample SAMEA2737869) | human gut metagenome | biome: human gut; feature: human-associated habitat; material: faeces | place: China | collected 2012 ... | reverse complement strand
ATTTATATCTTAATTTTAATATTTATATTATATAGTAAAAACTTTTGATAGTCAACTAAAAGCTGATTCTTTGTATCTTTGAAACTATATATACAAAGACATTCCAAATGACGGTGTAACCTATCAGCGAACTTGCGGTGAGTCTGCCGTATCCCTTAATCGCTGCCATAAACGCAACGCAGACAAAGCCGAGTGCAACGCCGAACGAGGTCAAAAAGTTAATCAGTTTTCGTGAGTGAACCGTTGTAACGGCGCATCTTATCGAAGCGATAAGGCTCTTTGCCGAGCCGTCGTGCACCACATATGCAGGGGATTTTTCAACGCTCATTTCTGAATACTTGTCGTAAACTCTGGCGGCAGGATAGTCCATTACCCTGATAAATCCTTTCGGCACTGCGAAAAGTTCTGACAGGCTCTCTTCGTTAATGTATGGGTCGTTACTTCTAACGATTAGGGTTATGCCTGATTTTTCTATCTTTTTGAGTTCTCTTTTCAGTTCGGGAGATGCACTGTAAGATACGATGAACATCGCCATAATTTTTCCGTTTACGGCAAGATAGAGCGCTTTTCTGTTCTTTCTTGTATACTTTTTTTCAAAACTTTCTTTAGGCACATCAACACCGTGATTAATTAAAAGATTGCGGTTTCCGACTAATACTTTTCGTTTATATACCCACGCAGAGGTGCCCATTTTGTCCTCGTAAATGACATTTTCAACCTTTGGCAGAATTGACTGCTTTCCTATTATAACATTGTCGAAAACATGTTTTAACGGACCGTTTGTCTGAATGATAACGGCGGCGGCATATATTATTGCGTCGTCAACTTTTGCCTTGTGAAATACCTTTATGCCGTGCAAATCACAGCCCTGACTGCCGAAAAAGTCTCCCGCTTCCATAACGAGAGCGTTTGCGTTCGATGCCATATCCGCTCCGTTAAAGCCGCAAACCCTTGCATCGTATTTGTCGAGTTGAGCGGAAATGTCTGTCAAAATTATGTTCATTTGATACAGCAACGCAACAGGTGTCGTAATGCAAAGAGCGGCAATTCCTACATTTATGCCAGTTGCACTGCTTTCGCTTACTCCGATAATCACGCCGATGACGGTACTTAATACCCAAAATACAGGAGAAAGCACCTTTGCAAGCCTGTCGGACGGTTCGGTTTTGCAACTTATTTCCATAAAGTTAGTAGGGAAATCCGTCTTAACTCCGGTTTTTATTACCGGTTCATCCTCGTCTAAAATACCTCTGCCGATTATTTCGCAGTCTACCGCATTGGCTATGTTTTCAAGGCAGTATTTGTCTTTTTGATTTATGATAAAATCGAAATTGTCTATAATTCTTATGATGATTTGTCTCTTGCCCATTTGTGAAATCAGCAGTCCGAGAGCCGCAAACGAGCCGAAAAAGTGACCGTTATCAAGCCATAAATCGTCAGAGCACAAAAATCCGACGCTTTGTATAAGTATAGCAATGCTTGTAACAGCCACGCCTAAGTCGCAGTTAATCCCTTTTTTGAAATTAAAAGCGTGCATAAAAATGTTGTAGTTCATCACCATTGTGATTATCAGCAGGGAAAGACCTGCCGACAAAAAAGCGTTCGACGATGATAAAAACTGCGGCAGAGCGTCCTTTTCGTTCAGGAGAGTCAGTATGAACATCAATATTCCGAAAAACAGGGTGGAAATAATCTGTACCGTTGCTCTCGATTTTTTGGACATAAGGCTTGCAAGAATGCTTGCTTGCTGACCCTCGTAGTTGTAATCGCTTTTACTGTACTGCTCGTCACCGAGTTCGCTGTCCGTTTTGTCCGGCCCGAAAAGGCGGAATTTATCCACTTTTTCTTTTCGCTGTTCGATAAGTATTTTTTCGGCAACTTCTTCATCGATGGTTGGAACCTCCTCCACCTTGTCGTCAAAGCCGTCGAAACTCATTTGGATTCCTATATCTTCACTAAACTCACTTTGATTTGCATTGTCATCGCTGTCACCGTCGAGATACTTGCCTAAATTTTCTCTTGCAATAATCGTGGGTACCTCTTGGAATTCGTTGCCGTCATATTCATTGTTACTGCTTAAAACAACGGGCTTTGTCTTTTCGTCAGGAAAAAGATTGCCCTCAAACGAACTCTTTTTGTCCGATACGATTTTCATATCGTCGTCGGTTTCTCTGTTGCTTTCGTCTGCTGTCTTTACGGTGCTTTTGATGGAAGGCATCATTTTTGTTTTGTCTTTTTTTGCAAAGGAGAGGCGAACAGCCTGAGTCTTTTCCGTGTTTTCGGTGCTTTGCTTTTTCTGCGGTTCATAGGACTTTATGTCCTCTTCTTCCGTGCTGAGCTGCTCGACCTTTTTCATAACGGCTTTGCTGTCAACAACTACCTCTTTTATTGCACTTTGCGTTTTTTCGTTAAGGCTTTTTTGCGCCTGCTCAAGCTGTTTTTCAGCTTCGGCTTTTATCCTTTCGGCACGCTCGATTATTTCGTCAATAGATAAATGATTGTCGCTCATCTTTTCTCACTCGATTAATCTTTCAGTCTTTGTTTTGTTATTTCGTACATTAAAACTCCTGCCGCAACCGATGCGTTTAGGCTGTTTACCTTTCCCATCATAGGCAGACTTACGGTTACGTCACATTTTTCTTTAATGAGTCTGCCGACTCCGTTGCCCTCGCTTCCGACAACGAGACAACAGCCGCCCGAAAAGTCCGTTTTGTCCCATCTTTGACCGTCCATATCTGCGGCATAAATCCATATGTTTTTCTTTTTTAATTCGTCTATTGTGCTCGCAAGATTTGTCACCCTTGCAACCTTCATATATTCCAGTGCACCGCAACTCGTTTTGGCAACTATATAGTTCAGTCCCACATTTCTGCGTTTTGGTATAATGATTCCGTGTGCACCGCACGCTTCCGCCGTACGGATAATCGCACCGAGGTTATGGCTGTCCTCTATCTCGTCACACATTATGATAAACGGAGCCTCACCCTTGTTTTCGGCATAGGCTAAAATATCGTCCACCGTGCTGTATTCGTGTGCAGGAATATTAGCGACAACACCCTGATGATTTCCGCCCGGAGCGAGAAAGTCAAGTTTTTTTCTGTCAACATTTTTTACTACTATTTTTTTCTCTTTGCAAAGAGCCAAAATTCTGTTAATCGAGCCCTCACGCTCGCCTTTTGCGATGAGTACATTTTCTACCTCTTTGCCGCTTTTGAGCAGTTCGGTTACAGCGTTTCGTCCTATAACAAGACTGTCGTTTGTTCTGCTGTCTTTGGTCTTTTCCTCTTTCATATTTTCACCTGCCGTATATAATTAGATATATTATAACATTAAATACTGTCATATACAATAAAAAAGTTCATCCCAAATTAATGAGATGAACTTAATTTATTTTTTCTTTGTATTAATCTGCTTTTTGCCGATGTTGATTATCTTAACGATGCTGGGGGAGAGAATGAGATTTGTTGCCATTTCAAACAAGAAATTGGTTCCGACAAATGCAGTAATCATAAATACGAATGCGTTTGTTCCTGCGGCATTTTCCAAAATCCAGTCATAAAAGAATAATCTGCATCCGATAAGGAATATTCCCGTGTTTACAAGCGGACAAATAATTGCGGCGGAAATAACGCCGAGGTATTTGTTCTTCTTTGAGAGAAGTTTGTAAACTCCTCCTGCCGCAACGCCTGCAAGTATGCCCTTGAGCATAACGGTAAGAATAGTTCCGATTACGCTCATATTTAAGAAGAGCGCCGTGTCGGGTTGTAATAAAACAACTACTGCAAATACTGCGCCGAGCCATGCACCTGCTCCGATTCCGTAAAGTGCCGCACCGACTACTATCGGAATGAGTACGAGTGAAATGCTGACAACGCCGAATTTGATGAAACTGCCGAGCAGTTGCAATACGATTACAATGGCTGTAAACAGACCCAGCCCTATAATCTTCTGTGTCTTTGTGCTTTTCATATTAAATTTTCCTTTCTGCTACTGTTCCGAGCCTCCCGCCACACAAAAAGCAGTCAACCGAGGATTTATATTTTCCTCATGGATACAATGCAAGGGTATTATATACTATATAACAAATGAATGCAATACCTAAAATACCGCCGAACTTATATAAAAACGCCTCTCCCAAAAGGGGGCGCACTTCATAAGGAATAAAAGCTTAAACCAATTACTTCTTTATGAAGTGTGCCCCCCAAAGGAGAGGCAAATATTTTACAGCATTTCTCTTGCGGCTTTTATCTGTTTTAATACATTTTCCGGACATGGCGAGCCGTCGGCTTTTCTGTCTCTTACGCATTTTTCAAGGTTGATTGCCTTGTAAACTTCGTCGTCGAATAAATCGCAGACAGCCTTGTACTCCTCAAGCGGAAGCGTCTCGAGCGTTAAGCCCTTGTCTATGCACAGCGCAACCAATTCACCCGTGCATTTGTAGGCGTCCCTGAAAGGTAATCCTTTACCTACCAGATAGTCTGCGCAGTCCGTGGCATTGATAAAGCCTTTTGCCGCAGCGTGGCGCATATTTTCTTTAAGTACCGTCATTGTCTCAATCATCGGAGTGAAAGCGTTGAGACACATTTTAACGGTGTCGAATGCGTCAAAAATCGCCTCCTTGTCCTCTTGCATATCTTTGTTGTACGCAAGTGCAATGCCTTTCATAACGGTTAACAGTGTTGTCAAATCTCCGAAAACCCTGCCGCTTTTTCCTCTTACAAGTTCGGCAATGTCGGGATTCTTCTTTTGCGGCATAATGCTCGAACCGGTAGAAAATGCGTCGTCGAGTTCAACAAATTTGAACTCCCAACTGCACCACATAATTATCTCTTCGCTGAAACGTGAAAGGTGAACCATTACGAGCGATAAAGCAGAAGCCAGTTCAATGCAAAAATCTCTGTCTGATACGCCGTCGAGCGAGTTTGAAGTGATTCCGTCAAAACCGAGTAGGTCGGCAACTTTTTTTCTGTCGATAGGGTAGGTTGTTCCTGCGAGCGCACCCGAGCCGAGCGGACAGATGTTCATTCTCCTTTTTGCGTCCTCAATTCTGCCGATGTCACGCAAAAGCATTGAGGCATAAGCCATAAGATGGTGACCGAAAGTAATCGGCTGTGCTCTTTGTAAATGAGTGTAGCCGGGCATAATCGTGTCGCAGTGCTCCTCTGCCTTGTCACATAAAACGCCCACCAATTTTTTCAACTTTTTAATTACCTCGTCGGCTTCGTCTCTTAGAGTGAGCCTGATATCGAGCGCAACCTGGTCGTTTCTGCTTCTTGCGGTGTGGAGCCTTTTTCCCGTCTGACCCAGCCTTGCGGTCAATTCGCCCTCAACAAAGGTGTGTATGTCCTCGGCGGTCATATCTATTTCCAACTTGCCTGATTTTATGTCGCTTAAAATTTCTTCCAAGCCGTCGACAATTTTTTCGCTCTCGCTCTTGTCTATGATTCCTGATGCACCCAGCATTGTTGCGTGTGCGATTGAGCCTTTTATGTCTTGCTCGTACATTCTGCTGTCAAAGGTGATAGAAGAATTGAAGTCGTTCGTTTCCTTTGCAAGTTCCTTTTTGAACCTGCCTTTCCAAAGCTGTGCCATACGCTACCTCATATACTGAAAATTAGGGCGAACAACGGTTCGCCCTTAATGATGTTACTATATAGATTATAATATATTTTCTTTATTAGTCAATATCTCTTTTTTGGTCGAGAAGTGCCTTGACCTTTGTTGAAAGACCGAAGAGGTTGATGAATCCTGCGGCATCTTTCTGGTTGTATGCACCGCCGTCATCGCCGAACGAAGCGACGTTCTCGTCATAAAGAGTATACGGTGAAGTGATACCTGCGTTGATTACATTGCCCTTGTAAAGTTTAACCTTTACATCGCCCGTAACCGTCTTTTGTGTCTCATCAACGAAAGCCGCAAGTGCTTCACGAAGCGGAGTAAACCATTGACCGTTGTATACAAGTTCGCCGTACTTCTGAGCGATAAGTTTCTTGTAGTGCTGAGTCTCTTTGTCAAGTGTGATGGTCTCAAGCATCTCATGTGACTTGTAGAGAATTTCGCCGCCCGGAGTCTCATAAACGCCACGGCTCTTCATACCTACGAGTCTGTTTTCAACTATGTCAAGCAAACCGATTCCGTTTTCGCCGCCGAGTTTGTTAAGAGTCTCAACGATTTCAAGAGCTTTCATCTTCTTGCCGTCGATAGCGGTAGGAACGCCCTTTTCAAAATGGATTGTAACATATGTCGGCTCGTCCGGAGCATTCTCGGGAGAAACGCCCAACTCAAGAAAACCGTTCTTGTTGTACTGCGGCTCATTTGCCGGATCCTCAAGGTCAAGTCCCTCGTGGCTGAGGTGCCATACATTTTTGTCCTTTGAGTAGTTTGTCTCACGGTTAATTTTAAGCGGAATGTTGTGAGCCTCTGCATACTCGATTTCCTGCTCACGGGATACGATGTCCCACTCTCTCCACGGAGCGATAATCTCCATCTCGGGAGCGAATGCCTTTAATGTAAGCTCAAAACGAACCTGGTCGTTGCCCTTGCCGGTGCAACCGTGGCAGATTGCGTCTGCGCCCTCTTTCTTTGCAATCTCAGCGAGTGCCTTTGCTATGCAGGGTCTTGCGTGAGATGTGCCGAGAAGGTAGTTTTCGTATTCTGCGCCTGCTTTAAGACAGGGGAAAATGTAATCCTCAACATATTCGTCCTTCAGGTCGAGTACATAAAGTTTCGATGCGCCTGTTTTGAGAGCCTTTTCCTCGAGTCCGTCGAGTTCCGTTCCCTGTCCTACGTCACCGCTTACTGCGATAACTTCGCAGTTGTTGTAGTTTTCCTTGAGCCAGGGAATAATGATTGATGTGTCAAGTCCGCCGCTGTATGCGAGAACAACTTTTTTAATGTCTTTCTTATCCATAATGGTATCTCCTTTGCCGCTGTGTTGCGGCTGCTTGTTTTTTCTGTTTCCTATTATAACACCATTATTTCCTTTTTCAACCCTTTTTGTAAAATTTTGCATAAAAATACAAATTAAATATGCAAATATCGCCCTCTTATGTGTATATTCACAATAAATTATGTATATTCTTGCAAAATGATGTATATTTACCTCTGCCGCCACGAAATTGGTATTATAGATAGTAATTAATTTATATTATGTATCATATATATTATTAAATTGACTCCCTTGACAAGTGAGGCTGTGAGATGCAAGGGGAACGCTTAGACATAATTTTACAAATTGCCAAAAGTGTAAAGTTTCAATTATGAATGAATTGTAAAGTTTTTATTTATATTTACAAAATTAAAAAATACTGTTGCTTTTTATTCGGTACTATGCTATTATATATGCGATACAAAAAGCATGGCGGATGCTATATCCGTGTGTGCGGCTTTAAGGAGGTAATCGGCATGAAAAAAATGTACTCTCAACCGGAAATCGAAATCAGAAAATATGCTGTATCTTCAAACGGAGTAACCACTTCCAACCCGTCTGCTAACGAAAAAAACGACCTTAACAGAGACGATGGCAACGGCGATTATTTCGAGTAAGAAAAGCATGAAAGTGTAAATATTGCTTTATCGGAGACTGCTTTTTGCGGTCTCTTTTTTTGTGGTAAATTTTGTGTGATTTGTGCATAATATATAATAAAGTGCACGCCGATATGTTCAAAATGTTAAATTAAATGTTGTAACCGTTTTTTTACTTGATTAATTAATATATATATGATAATATGTTAATGAATAATGAACAATAGTAGGGTGGAATAGTAGCAGTCCGCCCTCTGTGTCAATCTTAAAAGGAGGTTTTTCTTTTATGAAAAAAACATTCAAAAAGTTCGTCGCATGCTTGCTGACGGTTTTGATGGTAGCCACTGCGTTGCCTCTTTCCGTGTTCGCATCCGATGAATCAACCACTACCTTACCGGTGACGACAGGTATTGCGGTATGTAATAATGCAAGCAATACTCGTGTCGAAAGCGACGGTTCATTTAATATTGTAAATGACGGTAGTGACGACAACTTTTCTATCGGCTTTTGGAAATACGATATTTCCGCTCTTAAGGCTGTAGGAGCTACCGTAACATCGGCTAAAGTAAATGTCAATGTTAAAACTGTAGGCAATGACTGCACCGGTCTTTCGTTCTACTACGGTACGAACTCCGCTTCCGATGCCATCGCTTCGGGCGCATCTCTGCCTGATTCGATTAAGGGTACTAACGATAAGCACCTTGATCAGGCTAAGGAATATTTCGGCTTGCAGAACAGTCTTATCAAAACTGTCGAGAAGGCTGATGTAAAGGTAGGTACATACACCGTAGATATCGCCGCTGCCATTAACGCTTCTATCGCAGCAGGTTTGAATTACTGTACTCTTATGGTAACTCAGAAGACTTTCGGCGGCAGAGACTCAAGCAACGGTTGGTCCGATACTCATATCGCAAATGACGCTTCTGCACTTAAGGTTAGTTATACCGTTTCTTCGGGTGCGTCGGGCGTGCAGGCTGTTACATCATCTATGGTAGGTCTCATCCAGAAAAACGCAAACGGTAACCGTCTTGAGAGTTCCAGAATGAATATCGTAAACGATAATCAGGACGATAACTTCACCGTAGGTTTTTGGAAGTTCGATATCACTTCTCTTAAGAAGATGGGTGCCGAAGTTACACAGGCTAAGATGAATATAGCTGTAAATGCTAAGGACGAAAAATGCCAGGGTCTTTCATTCTATGTTGCTTCTCAGGGCACAGAAACCCTCAAGGCCGGTGATAACCAGGTTGCTGCTATTTACGGCCACGGTGACGGTACTCACCAGGCTCAGGCTGTTCAGTACTTCGGTTTGGGTACTCCGTTTGCTACAGTAACCGCAGACCAGATTACAGCAGGCTCAAATATTTCGGTTGATATTGCTTCGGCTATCAATAATGCTATTGCTGTTTCTAATAATGCTAACGCTTCATCAACCGATAAACTTGAATTAACTGTTATGGTTATGCAGTCTTCGGCTGATACAACAGATAACAAGTGGACCGATACATGGTTGAGCAATGGTTCTGTTACGGCAAACTGTGCTTATACCATTAATGTGGAGGATATCGGTTCGGGTGTTGCCGCTTTGCAGAAAGCTATCGGTATCTATGAAACAAAGATGTCTAACCTTTCCAATGCAAACACCGGAATGTATACTAATATGCTTCCTGCTTATAACGCATATGTAAAGGCTTGTGCAGCTCTTGAGGCTTCCGAGTACGGTAATAATGCCGACGCAACGGCAGATTTCGATAATCTCGCTCAGGATTTGGTTGCAAAGACTCTCAAGATGACAGAGTGGGTAGATACCGTTACAGGTAAGTATCAGTCCAAGGTTCCGTCATTCTCTTATACAGATGCGGCTACTATGACATCTAAGTATAAAACATTCTATAATAACATTATATATACCGAGTCTTGTCTCAGCGGAAATAGCAGTTATGATGATGACAGCAATCCTTCGGGTCTTGCAGGTGAATTTGATACCGCTGAGAAATTCAGAGTTCAGATTTACTATCCTAACACAATTCTTCTTTACGACGGTTCGGAAACCGGCGCAAGAATGCCTGTTATGTTAATGGGTAAGAATAATGACACAAGCGGCGGCTGGACTAAAACTACACAAAGATATATCTTCAGATGCTATCCTACAAGCGACGGTGCCGCTAAATTTAATGAAGGTGCTCAATTCGTAGGTAACGACGGTGCTTTCCTCTCACTTTCAAAGAAACTGAACGATAATCAGTATGCATGGAAGGGTGCAGAAGGCTCACTGAACCTTAACTTTGACAGTGCTCGCAGCCAGTCATACAGAATCGGTGCTTCTTCCGACGAAAAATTTACCAGTTATATGTTCAATAATAAACTTTGGAATGCAGCAAGAAGAGGTTACTGGTGTCCTTATGCAACCGGCTTTATGGTAGATAATACCGGATTTGAATACCAAGTCGGTCAGCAGTATAAGGGCGGCGACGGCATCGGTATTATGGAAGTTGCTACCAAGTGGGCATATTACGGTAGCGGCGATTCTTCAAAGATTGACAGTTCTAACGATACCGTAAGAGGCTACATGGGCAGTGACAAGTTAAAGCATCACATCTATGTTGTAAACTATAAGGCTATCGTTGATGCAACTAAGAATGCCGATACCCGTCAGAGACTCGCTAATGTTTCAAGCTACAAAGAGGGCGGCCTCAGCAGCGTTATTTCCGCTCTTTCACAGGCTACTTCTTTCGACGTTAACTCGGTAACTATCGACAATATCAGCGCAAAGAATAAGGAAATCACAAAATTCATTGACGACGCAAAGGCTCAACCTACCGCCGATGTTGATATGAATTCTTATGCAAAACTTCAGTCCGAAATCCTCACTTCCAAGAAGATTTATGTCAGAGGCAATGCAGATAATAAGAATTATACGGCAGAATCATGGGATAATTTCAAAACAGCTTATGAGAACGCTGTAAATACCGTATCTGGCTTCTATAACAAGACTGCCGATAAATACGGTATCGTAACAAAAGACGCAAATACACTTTATACAACTCTTGAGCAGGCAAGAAAGGAACTTGTTCTCAATAAGACTGTAGTTGATACAACCGTATTGCAGTATGCTATCGATAACGCAGACGCTATCCTTGATAATATGCAGTATTTCGTAAACTCTACGGTTGACGAGCCCGGACTTACAAAACTCATTTCCGACGCTAAGAAAGCTATTTGGGGTAATGAGAGCGACTACGGCTTCGACCCGAGCAAGATAGACGATTCAGAGGCAAACAGAGCAATCGTTGCCGATTATCTCGATAAAATTGTTGCCGAGGTAAATAAGGCAGTGATTGATATCACCGCTGTAGTTCCCGAGTATAACTACAACATTAATACCGCTATCGAGGCAGGTAAGGGTTACGAGTCTACTAAGGACCAGTACGGTAACTATAACGTCCTTGCTTCTGCCGTAACTACGGCAGAACAGTACCGTGATGCTATTCCTAAAATTAATGCAAGAATCAAGAATCAGGTTTCTGTTGCGATTAAGGATTACATCAGTACCGTAAACGCTATCGGCGACGCTATTGCAGCGCTTCGTCCTTCGTTCAGACTTATTGAGACAGGTACTCAGGCTCAGCGTGGTACGGTAATCACTACCCGCTTTACTGCAGCCCGTAGCGACCAGTACAGTTATCAATGGACGCATCCTACTGACAGAATTTACTTCATCACAGACTCAAACGAGTACAACGCATCAATCAATACCTCTTGGACCGCATACAATGCTCAGACAGGTACGGATTTTGAGACTATTCTTGACTCTATCAATGTAAACGGTGACACCACTACAGAGTCAGGCGAAATTTCCTCAGGCTATCATAGTTTTTGGGATTGGCCGAGCGATTTCTCGATGAAACAGTCACAGATTAACCTCCTTAAAGGTAACTTGGGTCTCGTTGTACCCGGTATGACCGTTACTTGGAATAACTTTAAGGTAACAAAGCGTTCGGGCGCACAGGGTCTCGGTATTGACGCCGCAGGCAATGTTGTTCCTAATGATAATATGGATACCGACTTTACGAGTGTACTCGCAGTAACCGAGGGCTTGAGCAGAAGACCGGGCGGTATCATGGCAAAGAGCGGCGAAACTGTATTCAACAGCAATGTAAACTTCAAAATCCCGAGCACGGCGGATAAAGCACTTATCCCGGAAAACAAACCGTCTGCAGTTTCGGCAAGACTTGATTCTAACAGCCTCGGCTTAAATATGGGTCTTGTATTTATGTGGAGATATGCTGCAACAAGAGTTAATAACTGGACCGGTTATTCATATGCAAGAAATATGTATGACCTCGATATTGGTTTCGTAAATGTATCCACATTGTTCAGACTTATCGACCAGTGCGAAGATACCGCTTTCTTGGAAACTGCCAATAATTACACAACCAAATCTTGGAACGATCTTCTTGCTGCTGTTGCAAACGGTAAGGGCGATATGGACTACGGTAATATGACCTATGAACAAATCGTTACCGAATGTGATACAAGATATAACAACATTCTTGCAGCCAAAAAGAACCTTACAGCTCCCGCATCAAATGCGAGACTTAAGGAAATCTATAATAAGGCTAAAGACGTATATGATAACAAGAGGGCAACCGTAAAGCCGGACTGCTGGGATAGCTTTGCATTGGCTTACGAGTCTGCCGCAGCTAAGTACAATAACGAGTACAGCGACATCAATGTTCGTAACTATGACGAAAGCGAGCAGGACGCTATCGACGCTGTTGCACAGAAACTCGAAGATGCTTTCAACGCACTTATTTATGTTGCTGATTTCACACCTGTTGATAACGCAGTAAAAGAACTTGCAGCAAGCGTTGACAGCTACAAGTACACGGCAGAATCCATCAGAAGTCTTCAGACAGCACTTGACCACCTTACTTATTACTCAAAGACTAAGGAAGAAAGAGCTGCTCTCTACACCGACCTAATGGACCTTAACGGCGATGTAAACAGTTTAGGTAATAAACTTACAATCTCTCAGGGTATTAACAAAGAAGCAAAGACAACAATTCCTGCTCTCAAGAGCCTTCTTGTTGAGGCTAAAGTAGACTCAACTGCTCTTGAGGGAGCAAAGGCAGACGCCAGAGCAAAGAAGAATGACCCTGACGCATACGATCAGGATAAGATTACCGAGGCTCTTAATAAGCTGAACGCTTACGAAAAGGTAACTCTTGCAACCGAAAGTATTTACGGTGCAAAGTACACCTCTCAGGACGCACTTGACGCAGATGTCCAGGCTGCTCTTGAGGGTATCAGCCTTAAAATCTACACTATTAATATTAACGGTGTAAAGTACGGCGAGTTTGAGTACGGAGAGGAAATTACCGTTCCGTCCAATGACGGCAAAGTTGACTGGTACTATGAGTCAACTTCACCGACATCATCAACAGCAAAGAAGTATATGACAACCGATGATGCTATTACCTTTGTTGTTAAGGGCAACACAGACCTTACCACAAAGAAAGCATCTGATACCCAGACATATAAGGTAACTTATGTAAACGGTATTAACTCAATTCCTTATGCAGTTGATTATGTACCGGCAGGTTCAAGCATTACCGTAGGTACTCAGTACGGCACAACAAATGCTTACACAGTACCTCAGGTTGCATACTATGATTTCACTAATTACACTGCAAACGGCAATGTTGTAGCGTCGGGCGATCCTCTTCCAATTAACGCAAATACTGTAATTACTGCAAACTATAACGCTCCTAACCCTGAGGCAGGCGAGTATCAGGTAACTGTACTTAACCTTTCATTGATGGGCGCTCGTCATAGGAATGACCCGACTATTACAGGTCTTCATTATAACGATGAGCTTTCCTTCACAAAGGGTGCTGCAGAGGGCGAAGGCTATTACGGCAAGGACCTCTATTATGACAAGACTTGCTACGCTACAGGTTCTCCTGTAACCGAAACTGTAAAGCAGCCAACTGCCGGCAGACTTAACACAGCCACAATTAAAAGAGAAGACGTATATGCTTGGCTCGAAATCAATCCGACCGACCTTAACGCTTGGTTGACTGCATGGAAAGCAAACCAGTTCTGGAAAACAAGAGGCGCAACCGGAGGCACAGGTTGTCAATATGATTTCAAAACGGGCATAGAATACTTTAAGCAGACTAACGCTAAGGTTGTTGCTTACGGTACTGATTATACCTTCAGAGTAAGTAAGCCTAACACCGTACTTCTTGCTGTATCAAAGACTGAGTACGAAACTCTTATGGGAGCAGATTACGAAGGCTTCTACAACAAGGAAAACAAGTTCGATGAGAACGGTGCAAGCGTAACCACTCAGAACAGACTTGTAATTTCCGACGGTAAGTTCTCTATGGTATCAACATTTGCACTTCCTGACGGCGCAAGAATGGTTGAAACCGGTATTCTTTACTCGGCTACAACAGCCACTAAAACAGGCTCTAAGACAATGTTTGACGGCGCATATACTTTAGGTAATGTAAGCACCGCAAATAACCTTATCAGAATTAAGTCAACCGCACATACTGTTGGTAATCAGTATGTATGCTCCCTTACTCATAAGTCACTTAAGGGTAAGAAGGTTAGCGAAGTTCCGATGAAGTGGGTTGCTTATATGGTTTACGAGAAGGACGGTAAGAAGATAACCAAATATTCTGAACCGACCGAACCGTCAAATCTTGACGATACTCTCTAATAGGAGGTATTGGCATGAAGAAAAACTATACCGAACCTATGATTCAGATAAGAAAGTACGCTTTCTTAAATACAAGTATTACAACCTCTGACCCGTCTACTAACGAAAAAAATGACCTTAACAAAGACGACTCAAAGGGCGACTACTTTGAATAATTAAACATTTATAAGGCTATGGGAATTTCTCATAGCCTTATTTTTTGTAAATAATGTTAAAAGATTATTACATTATGCCGTAAAATTTGACATTCTAAAAACATTAATATATTATTAAACTGTATATTTATATAAAAACAAATCGGAGAATAAGATGAAAGTACTAATTTGCGGCTTAGGTCTTATCGGCGCCAGCCTGGCAAAGACCTTAAAGAAAAATACGACACATACTGTTTTGGGATGGAACAGAACTCCGTCGGTTACCGAGAAAGCGCTCAGGGACGGTGTTATCGACCGAACGGGAGATATTGACGAACTTATGAGCGATGCGGATATTACATTTGTTAATTTCTATCCCGATGCGATTGTGCCTTTTATTTTGGAACACAAAAACTCATTCAAAAAAGACAGCATTGTTACCGACTCCTGCGGTATTAAAACAAAAATTTGCAAAGAATTAGAGCACGAAAAACTTAATTTTTATTATGTCGGCGCTCACCCTATGGCAGGCCGTGAGGTCGGCGGCTATGATAACAGCCAGGACACACTTTTTGACAAAGCAAGTTTTATCGTTACCCCTTATGAGAACACTCCGAGAAACAAGGTTGACGCATTGGTCGGTTTGGCGCAGGATATGAAGTTTGCAAGAACGGTTGTAACAACGCCCGAACACCACGACGAGATGATAGCATTTACCTCACAGATTGCCCATGTACTTGCTTGTTCTTATGTACTCTCCCCGCTTGCACCTATGCACCCGGGTTATTCGGCAGGTTCGTACCGTGATGTATCACGAGTGGCGAGGATAAATGCCGAGATGTGGTCGGACCTTTTTATTGATAATAAGGATGCATTGGTCAGAGAGGTGGACGATTTGGTTTCTAATCTGATGAAGTTTAAGTACAACATCATAAACGAGGACAGACAGGCACTTTGCGATTTGATGAATAAGGCTAACAGCATTAAGGAAGAAATCGGCTGATGAAAAAATTAACTGTGAATGTCGGCAAGGGGTATGATATTCTTATTGAAAAGGGAATTATTAATCATACCGTCGATTATATAAAAAATGTTACCAAAGCAAAAAAAATATGTCTTATAAGCGACACCAATGTTTTTCCGCTTTACGGCGAGGCTGTTAAGGACAGCCTTTTGGGCGGCGGTTATGAGGTGTATGATTATATATACACGGCAGGCGAGGAGTCAAAAACTGCCGCAACCGTAATTTCTATGGTTGAGTTTATGGCTCAAAACGAGTTTACGAGAAGCGATTTGGTTGTTGCTCTCGGCGGCGGAGTTTGCGGCGATATGGCAGGATTCGCTTCTGCGATTTATCTCAGAGGCATTGATTTTGTGCAGATTCCGACTTCGTTGCTTGCTCAGGTTGATTCGTCTGTCGGCGGAAAAACAGCTGTCGATTTGCCACAGGGAAAAAATCTTTGCGGAGCGTTCCATCAGCCTGTTTTGGTTTTGATTGATACGGACACGCTCAAAACGCTCACTCCCCATTTTTATTCCGACGGAATGGCAGAGGCGATAAAGACCGGCTGTATTAAAAGTGAGAGTTTGTTTGAACTGATAGAAAATAACGATTCAAGAGAAATCATTGATGAGATAGTTTACCGATGCGTCTGCATAAAGGCGGGCGTTGTTGAGCGTGATGAAAAGGAGCACGGCGAAAGAGCGCTTCTTAATTTCGGACACACACCGGGTCACGCTATAGAAAAGCTCCATAATTTTACCACGGTGTCACACGGTGAGGCTGTGGGTATCGGTATGGTGATTATGGCAAAGGCGGGCGAGCAAAACGGCTTAACCCCCGTCGGCACTGCCGAGAGAATTGTTGATGTCTTGAAAAAGTTTTCGCTTAAAACAGAGGACGATAACAGCCTCGATGATATAATTTCGGCAATGAACGCCGACAAAAAACGCACAGGAAGTACTATAAAATTTATTTTACTTCACTCAATCGGCGATGCGTTTATTAATGAAATAAGTTATGGGGATATACCGAAGTTTTTCGGATTGGAATAATGAGTAAAGTAAAAATCGAAAACTCAATATTGGACGGAACGGTTAATCTTCCGCCGTCAAAATCTGCGGCTCACAGAGCCTTAATTTGCTCTTTTCTTTCCGGGGCGGGAACAGTGTCGCCTTTGATTGAGTCAAAGGATATGCAGGCTACTCTCTCCGCTTTGGCGGCACTGAAAAACGATGAAGGTATAATTAATTGCATAGAATCGGGTTCAACGCTTCGTTTTATGATTCCGATAGCTGCCGCTCTGGGAAAAAGCGTTACTTTTATCGGCGAGGGAAAACTTCCCGAAAGACCCATAGGCGAATATTTAAGGTTGCTGCCCGAGCATAATGTGAAATGTGTTACCGACGGTACTTTGCCGCTTAAAATTGAGGGACAGCTAAAAAGCGGCCGTTTTGAAATTGCAGGCGATATTTCGTCTCAATATATTACGGGACTTCTTCTTGCACTGCCGATTTTGGACGGTGACAGTGAGATTGTTTTAACCACTCCGCTTCAGTCAAAACCGTATGTTGAAATGACGCTTAGGATTATGTCCGATTACGGCGTAGAAGTAACAAAAACCGAAAACGGTTATTATATTGAAGGCTCTCAAAAATATATTGCAAGGAATTACGATGTTGAGGGAGACTGGTCGCAGGCGGCTTTTTTTGCCGTTGCAGGCGCTCTTTTCGGCAGGGTAAGAATAACGGGCGTTGACTTTGACTCAACTCAGGGAGATAAGAAAATTGTCGATATTATAGAACAATTCGGCGCAAAAGTTGAGCGTGGAAAAAACGAATTTACCGTTTATAAAAGTAAACTTCACGGTATTGAAACAGACGCAACCGATATACCCGATATGGTGCCCGCTCTTGCGGTTGCCGGCGCATATGCCGAGGGTACGACCGTGATTAAGGGCGCCGAGAGACTCAGGCTCAAGGAGTCGGACAGAATAGAGAGCGTAACATATAATCTGAAAAAATTGGGTGCAGACATTACTCCGACGCCCGATGGAATGATTATAAAGCACAGCAATCTTATCGGCGCAGAATTAAAGGGATATAACGATCATAGAATTGTAATGGCGATGACCGTTGCCGCAACAGGGGCAAAAGGCGAAAGCGTAATAGATGACGCCGAAAGCATTAATAAATCGTATCCCGCATTTTTTGAGGACTATAATAATTTGGGAGGTAAGGCAAATGTCATCGGTGATCGGCGATAAAATAAAACTCAGTATTTTCGGCGAGAGTCACGGCGAGGCTATCGGCTGCGTTATTGACGGATTGCCTGCCGGAATAAAAATAGATATGAATGCCGTATATAAGGATATGCAAAGAAGGGCTCCGGGCAAGGATAAAACAGCCACACCGAGGCTTGAAAAGGATATTCCGCATATTCTTTCGGGCATGCTTGATAATGTTACAACGGGCGCACCGCTTGCCATGGTGATAGAAAATACAAATAAAAAAAGCGGCGATTATTCAAATTTGATGACCGTGCCACGCCCCGGTCACAGCGATTATCCGGCTTATGTAAAATACGGCGGAAACAATGATATACGGGGCGGCGGACATTTCAGCGGCAGACTTACCGCACCTCTTGTATTTGCAGGCTCGGTTGCAAAGCAGATTTTATCCCAAATGGGAGTTACGATAGGCGCACATATAAAGCAAATCGGAAGTGTGTGTGACGCCGTTTCGGATTTGAATAAAACAGATAAGTCTTTGCTCGACACCCTTTCGTCATCAACATTCAGCTTGATAGATGAAACCAGGGAGCAGGCTATGCGTGACGAGATAGAAAAGGCAAGACTCAGCCTTGACAGCGTCGGCGGAATAATCGAATGTTTCGCAGTCGGCTTGCCTGTGGGTCTCGGCGGCAATATGTTTGATACGGTTGAGGGTAAACTCGCTTCGATTTTATTCGGCGTGCCGGCGGTAAAAGGCGTTGAGTTCGGCATCGGCTTCGGATTTGCAGATAAGAGAGCGTCTGAGGTTAATGACCAGTATGAAATAAAAAACGGCAGGGTTGCCACTCTTTCAAACAATAACGGCGGCGTTTTGGGCGGTATGACTGACGGCGCACCGCTGTCTGTCAGTGTTGCGATTAAGCCTACGCCTTCTATTGCAAAGAAACAGAAAAGTGTTAATTTGCTTACTATGGAAAATGCTGAACTCGAAATTCACGGCAGGCACGACCCGTGCATAGTCGTAAGAGCGGTGCCTGTTATTGAGTGCGCCGTTGCACTCGGACTTTTAGATTTAATGATGTAAAAAAGGAAACATTTACTTAATGGATTTATCACAACTTAGAAATGAAATTGATGAAATAGATGACGAACTCGTTCCTCTTTTGCTCAAAAGAATGGACGTTTCACGCCGTGTGGCAGAGTATAAGGTAGCTAATAACATTCCTGTTTTGAACGAAAAAAGAGAGCAGGAAGTGCTTGACCTTGTAGCAGAGCGGTGCGGCGAGCAGGGAGAGATGATGAAAACGGTTTTCTCATCTGTTATGGACGCCTCCCGTGCACTTCAGCATAAAATTATCGGCGGCGGAAAAGCACTCAGAAACAGTGTTAATAACGCCAAGGGCGGCAAAAAACTGACGGCAAACGGCGAACCAATAGCATGTCAGGGAGTTGACGGAGCATACAGCTCAAAGGCATCTAAGGCACTATTTTTTGATTCACCTATTATTTTTTATAAGCAGTTTGAGGATGTCTTTGAGGCAGTAAATCAGAATAAAGCAAAGTACGGAATTATTCCGGTGGAGAATTCAACTGCAGGTTCAGTGCATGAGTCTTATGACCTTATTATGAAATACAGATTTTATGTCGTAGGTGCGTATGACCTTAAGGTTGAGCACTGCCTTTGTGCAAAGGACGGCGTGAAATTTGAGGATATTGAGGATGTTTATTCCCATCCGCAGGCCCTGTCACAGTGTAATATTTTTCTTAAAAACTTTGATTTTACGGGCATTAACTTTACAAATACTGCCGCTGCCGCAAAATTTGTGAGCGAGAGCGACAGAAAGAATATTGCGGCTATATGCAGCGAGAGTGCGGCTAAAAAATACGGACTTAGAATAATTCGCAGAGGCATACAGAATGTAAGTAATAATACTACCAGATTTATAGTTATTTCCAAAGAACTCGTCATTGATGACGATGCGGATAAGATTTCGCTCATTTTCTCGGCACCGCACCGTACCGGCTCGCTTTACAGAGTTCTCGGTAGGTTCTCAATGACAGGACTTAACCTTACAAAATTGGAATCGAGACCCGTGGCGAACGGAAAATTCGATTATTATTTTTATGTCGATATTATGGGTTCTGTTCGTGATGAGGCAACCCTCGATTTATTGTGTGCTTTGTCGGATGAATTGCCCGAATTTACCTTTCTCGGTAATTATTTTGAGCAATCCTAACAAAATATCAGTATTGGTTTGATTATATGAAACAGACAAAACGATATAGAATGGGCCTTGCCTCCACTGTAATTCTGGCGGTTACGATAGGACTTCTCGTATTGCTCGGTATAGCGCTTTATAACCATACCCTGCTTGAGACGAGATTTGATACCCTGATTCGTTGGTTTAGAAAAATAGATGAGGCGGTTGCAAGGCTCGATACCACCTTTGAGATAGTACTGTGTATTTTTGCACTATATATCGCAAAATGTCAACTCCCGATACCGCTTTCGTTTTTGTGCGTAATATCGGGTATGGTATTTCCGCTCGGTCAGGCGCTTGCGCTCAATGCACTGTTCATCTTCTTGTATTTTGCGGAAAAATATGTTGAGGGAATTTTCCTCGGCGGCGGTTGGACGGGTATGATTTTGAACATAAAAAAGTTGCGCTTTGTCCGTGACTGGATTCATTTTAAGGGCAACGGAAATCCGTATGTCCTTGCCGTGACGAGGCTTGTGCCGTTTATTCCGATAGGAATGGTATCGAAGTATTACGGCTCTATGAGGTATGATTTTGTGTACTATTCGTTTTTGAGTATGTTGGGTTTTGCGCCCAGACTCTTTGTTTATACAAAACTCGGCACCTCGTGGACAAATCCGTTCTCCGTAACATTCATTACTCTTTTGATGGTGATTGTCGGATTTACGGGATTTTCTACTATGATATTTAATATCTTTTACGGAATGAGAATGCGCCAAATGACGCAGACACTTCTCATTTACAGTGAAAAGAATAAGTATAAAATTGTTTTATAAAAAAGGGGTTACTATGAAAGTAAAAGAAATGATTTGCGCAATTTCTGCGGGAAAATTTGATGAAAATTTGAAGAAGGTTTATGTGCTCGACTCCGCTGTTCTTAAGCAAAGAGACAGGTATGTCGAATTGCTTAATACTTTCGGTGAGCTGTTCGGCTTTGACAGAGATGTAAACATAGTTTCCGCTCCGGGCAGAACAGAGGTCTGCGGAAACCATACCGACCATAATAACGGTAAGGTACTTGCTGCTTCAATTAATTTGGATGCGATTGCGGTCGTTGCAAAGAATGACGATAATATCATCAGGGTTAAGTCTCAGGGTCACAGAATGAATTTAGTTGACCTTGATGACCTTACTCCGGATGAAAATAAATTCGGCGATTCTACCGCTCTCGTTCAGGGTGTTGCGGCAGGCGTTAAGGAACTCGGCTTTGAGGTTAAAGGCTTTGATGCGTGCACAACGAGTGACGTTATGGGCGGCTCGGGACTCAGTTCCTCGGCGGCTTTCGAGGTGCTTTTGGGCTCGATTCTCTCTTATGTATATAATGACGGAAAAATTAGCAGCGTTGATATTGCAAAGATTTCACAGACGGCTGAAAATAAGTTTTTCGGCAAACCCTGCGGTCTCCTTGACCAGATGGCTTCTTCGGTCGGTACATTCGTTAACATCGACTTTAAGTCGGTCAAAGAACCTGTTGTCAAAAAAGTTGACTTCGACTTTTCGCAGTCGGGATATTCTCTTTGCATAGTTGACACTCACGGTAATCATTCCGATTTAACTGACGATTACGCCGCTGTAAGAGGCGAGATGGAGTCTGTTGCCAAGGCTATGGGCAAGTCTGTTTTGAGAGAGATTTCGTATGAGGATTTCTTCTGTGCAATTCCGGAACTTACCGGTAAAGTAAATGACAGAGCCATTCTGCGTGCTATACATTTCTTTAATGAAAACAAGAGGGTGGATAAGGCTGTGCAATGCCTTGAAAACAACGATTTTGAGGGATTTAAGCAGGTTATTATCGAGTCGGGCAGATCTTCTTATATGCTTAATCAAAATGTATATTCACCTAAAAATCCGACAGAACAAAAGCTTTCTCTTGCTCTTGCAATCAGTGAGGAAATACTGAAGGGTAAGGGTGCGTGGAGAGTTCACGGCGGAGGCTTTGCCGGTACTATTCAAGCATTTGTTCCTAATGATATTCTCGAGACCTATAAGACAAAAATCGAAGCCGTATTCGGTGAGGACAGTTGTTATGTCCTTATTATTCGTCCTGTCGGCGGAACGTTGGTAATCTGATTTAGCAAAAGCGGGAGGAATATTATGAAATACGTTTTTATAGTTAATCCTATTGCAGGAAATGATGACAAGGAAAAAATTTTTTACCGAATTAAATCTACATTTCGCCGTCTTGACGACGAGATGATTATTGAGGAGACTCATGCACCCGGCGAGGCTAAGAAAATTGCAGCCGATTATAGCGCAAAATACGGCGAAAATTGTGTAATCGTGTCGTGCGGCGGTGACGGTACAGTTCATGAAATTGCAAACGGAATTGCAGGAACAGACACACCTATGATGGTCATTCCGCTCGGAATGGGCAATGATTTTGCAAAAAAAATTTATGCCACAAAAAAGATAAATGTAGAAAATGTAATAAAGTCATTCGGCTTTTATAACGGCAAAATTAAGTATGATATTATGCCCATCGACCTTATTGATTACAACGGCGAAAAATGCATAAATGTTATGTCCTACGGTCTCGATACGCTCGTTGAAACCATCGGCAGAAAGATGGCAAAAAAAGCACCGTTTCTCGGTCATAATGCCTATAATGTGGCTGTTGTTCCGGTGTTGATGAAGCCGCTTCATTATGATATTTCTTATGAACTTAATTGCTGTGATAAAGAGACCGGCGAGGATTTTGTAGTTAAAGAAAGGCATAAAGATTATGCTCTTATGGCTATATGCAACGCCAGCTGGTACGGAGGAGGATTCTGTCCTGCACCGCACAGCGTGCTTGACGACGGACTTTTGGATGTATGCTTGATAGACGGTCTGTCTCTTGCTGAGGCATTACCTCTTATTAAAAAATACTCAAACGGTACTCTTGACGAAACCACATCACCGCTTTGCCATAACTACTACATAAAATCCGGTAAGATTTATTCCGAAAACGGCAGAAAACTTCCCGGTAACTGCGACGGCGAAAACTTCGATTACTACGAGGTTGATTTCAAGGTTGAGCCTAAATCGCTCAAACTTTGTATTATTAAAGACTGATTTATAAAGCAAAAGACCTTACGGACTTTTCAACAGTTCGTAAGGTCTTTTTATGTCTTGTTTCTATTTTTCAAATACGGGATACATTCTGCGATAAAGGGAATTGATATGTTTGAAATAATCGCTGTCAATGCTGTCAACGGTTTCTCTCGTTGTACGAAATCTCCAGTTCTTTTCGGGTACTCCGGGAATGTTCATTCTTGCGTCTGAGCCGAAACCGCACATATCCTGAAATGCAATGATTGCAATGTTTGACGCACTCTGCCAAACGGTCTCGATTACCGCCCTGCAAGAGCGGCCCTTGTATCCGCCTTCGCCCCAGTTGTCGCCGTAAAAACGGCAGTAATCAAGCGCAAATTTGCGTTTCTCTTCGCTTGCTTCCCACAGCCAGCCGAGGATTGTATTGTTGTCGTGGGTGCCGACATAATTTATGCTGTTTTTTTCTGCATTGTGCGGCATATGAGAGGAGTCGGAGTTTGGGTCAAAGCCGAACTGAACCACCTTCATTCCGGGAAATCCCGTGTCGCTTAGTAATTTTATTACATCTTCTCCGAAAGTTCCCAAATCCTCTGCGATAATCGGAACATCATTTCCGAATTTTTCAAACACGGCGTTAAAAAAGTCCATTTTCGGTCCGTCAATCCATTCGCCGACTTTTGCCGTTTTGCTCTCGGCGGGTACTGCCCAATATGAAGCAAACGCTCTGAAATGGTCTATTCTGACCGTGTCGTAAACTTTGAGATTATGAGCGAGTCTGGAGAGCCACCACGAGTAGCCGCTTTTTTTCATCTTGTCCCAGTCGTAAATCGGATTGCCCCAAAGTTGACCGTCTTTGCTGAAATAATCGGGCGGAACTCCAGCAACTTTTTTTGCTTTCAAAGTGGTCTCGTCGATTAAAAACACAGAAGTTTCTGCCCAGACATCAACGCTGTCCATTGCCACATAAATAGGCATATCTCCTATCACGGCGATGCCTCTTTTGTTCGCATATTTCTTTATTTCGTACCATTGAGAGTAAAAGATATATTGTACGAATTTCCAAAATGCCGCCCTGTTTTCAAAAGAATAAATGTCTTTTATGCACTCAAAATATTTTGCGTGCTTTTCGCTCCATTGCCACCACGGCTTGAAACTTTCTTCTTCCTTTACAGCCATAAAAACGGCGTAATCCGTAAGCCACGAATTCTCCAGTTCAAATTTTTTTATCTTCTTTGCGAGTTCGTCGTCAATATTCAAAAAGGCTGTTTTCAGCGTTTCAAGGCGTTGCTTTTTTGCAAATTCATAGTCTGCGGTATAGGGTGTACCGCTGTAAATGTTACTCTCCATATCTTCTTTTGAGATGAGTCCCATAGAATAAAGTTTTTCGGGGTCGATGTAAATGTAATCTCCCGCAAAAGCAGACTCACTGCAATACGGCGAATTGGCAGAGTCGATGGGATTAAACGGCAAAACCTGCCAGTAGGTAAATCCCATATCTGCAATTTTATCTATAAAGTGTTTTGTCTCATCACCGAAAACGCCCACTGCATAACTTGACGGAATGCTGCTTATGTGCATAAGCACGCCTGCGCCTCGCTTATCTAACATTAGTTTCACCTCTGAATAATAATTCTAACCGATACAACTAATCATACCATTATTTTGTATCAAAATCAATGACTGCCGTGTCTTATTATTATATAATATTTTATTAATTTAATATTGAATATAGAGAAGTACTCTGTTATAATAGTCTATATTATGGATTATTGTGGGTAGGTGTACTATGGCAGTAGAAATTAAAAAGGTTTCTAAAGAAGAACTTGACACTCAAAGAGGCTTTGTTTCAAAGGTAAGCAGTCTTATGAAAAGCCGCTATGAGGACAAGCCGCTTGCCTGTGTTGTAACCTACGGTTGTCAGCAGAATGTTGCCGACAGCGAGCACATTAAGGGTATGCTCGAGGAAATGGGATATGCCTTTACCGATGATCGAACTAAGGCTAAACTTGTTATTTTTAACACCTGTGCCGTCAGGGAACACGCTGAGGACAGAGTTTTCGGAAATGTAGGCGCACTGAAAAAATATAAGCTTCAGAATCCCGATGTGATTATTGCTCTGTGCGGCTGTATGATGCAGCAAAAGCATATCGCAGATAAGATTAAAAAGAGTTTTCCTTTTGTCGATTTGGTGTTCGGAACGCATGTGGTCCATAAATTGCCCGAGTTGCTTTATAAAGCACTCACCGGAAAGAGAAGAGTATTTGAACTTCCCGATATGGACGGAGTAATTGCCGAGGGCGTTCCCGTTAAAAGGGATAACGACCGCAAGGCTTGGATTCCGATTATGTACGGCTGTAATAATTTTTGCTCCTACTGCATAGTGCCGTATGTAAGAGGAAGAGAGAGAAGCCGTGAGGTCGAGGATGTCGTTGCCGAATTTAAGTGCCTTGTAAAAGAAGGTTATAAGGAAATTACTCTCCTGGGTCAAAATGTAAATTCCTACGGCAAGGACTTAAACCCGAGGGTAAGTTTTTCAAAACTGCTCAGAATACTCAATGACCTTGACGGAGATTTCAGAATCAGGTTTATGACCTCCCACCCAAAGGATTGCACAAAGGAACTCATCGAAACGATGGCTGAATGCGACAAGGTGGCTGCTCATCTTCATCTTCCGTTTCAAAGCGGAAACGACAGAGTGCTCAAGGCTATGAACCGCTCCTACACCAGAGAAAAATATCTCTCGCTCATTAATTACGCAAAGGAACTTATGGGTGACGAACTCTCCATTACGAGCGATATTATCGTCGGATTCCCGGGCGAAACCTACGAGGAGTTTTTGGATACCGTATCACTTGCAAAGGAAATTAAAGCAACGAGCCTTTTCACCTTTATCTATTCGCCTCGACCCGGTACACCGGCGGCAGAGATGGATGACCCCGTGCCGTACGAGGAAAAGTCAAGGTGGATGAGAGAACTTTTGAAGGTTCAGGAGGAAATATCCGCCGAGCAAATGGCACTGCATAAGGGCAAGACCTTTAAGTGTTTTGTTTACGCAAAGGGCAAGCAGGGAGATAATTATCTTGCCGCAAGAACAGACGGCAATTTGATTATAGAATTTGAGGGAGACGAAGGGCTCATCGGCTCCTTCCAAAAAATAAAGGTAACAGAGCCGCTCACCTATGTTATGTTGGGTGAATTAGAAAGGAATGACATATGAGTTTAGAATCAGCACTCAGAGAACTCGGAAAAGAAATTCAGGCAGACCCGAGATTCGAAGCACTTCAAAAGGCAGCTAAGGTAAATGACGCTGACGAAAATCTTCAATCACAGATGCAGGAAATGCAGCTTATTACTCTTAAATATCAGCAGGAGGCTGAAAAGAGCGAGGAGGCTTCTCAGGATAGAATCGCCGAACTTCAGCAGGAATATCAGGACCTTTACACTAAAGTTATGGACGGCGAGAATATGAAGAATTATTCTGCCGCAGCAGCAGAGATGGAGCAGATGGCTCAGTACATCAGCCAGATGATCGGCCTTTTCTTTGACGGTCAGGACCCGGCTACTTGCGAAATCCCCGCTTCGGACTGCACACATGACTGCTGCACTTGCGGAGGCTGCCACTGATTAATTTGATTTAACTTAAATCACAAGCACAAAATTTTTAAGGACGGTGAACAAAATGGCAAAGGAGCAAAAGCTGTCTCCCATGATGGCACAATATTTTGAAATTAAATCACAGTATCCGGGAACTATTTTGTTCTTCCGTCTGGGTGATTTTTACGAGATGTTTTTTGACGATGCAAAGATTGCGTCAAAGGTGCTTGACCTTGTTTTGACCGGTAAGGACTGCGGTCAGGGCGAAAGAGCGCCGATGTGCGGAGTTCCGTTTCATTCTGCCGATAATTATATAGCAAAACTTGTATCTTACGGCTACAAGGTTGCGATATGCGAGCAACTTGAAGACCCTGCGCTGACCAAAAAACTCGTTAAAAGAGATGTCGTAAGAATCATAACGCCCGGTACGGTTATCGAAAACAATATTCTCGATGATGGGGTTAATAATTATCTTTGTGCGATTTGCAGCAGGGATAACGAAGTCGGCGTTTGTTTTGCCGATGTATCGACGGGCGAATTTCATATTACGAGTATGCCTTTATCCGACGCAGAGGAGAAACTCAACAACCAACTTTCAACCTATTCGCCTAAAGAGATTTTGGCAAACCACAGCGTCGAATTGCTTGACGGTGTTATAAAGTTTGCAAAGTCAAGGCTTGATGTCGATATTCAGTATATCGAGGACGAAAACTTTGATTTTGACAATTCGACAAATTTGATTTTGCAGACGATGAATAAGGATGAAATAGATTCTCTCGGACTCGGAAGAAGCAAGGCAGGCGTTTGCGCTCTCGGCGCAGTTATTCTCTATCTCAGAGAAAACAGAAAAACCGACGAACTCGAAACTCCGTCGCAAGTTGAATACTACGAAGAAAGCGAGTTTATGAATCTTGATATAAGTGCAAGGAGAAATCTTGAACTTACCCGTTCTATGATGACGGGGGATAAGAGACATTCGCTTTTGTGGGTTATTGATAATACAAAGACCGCTATGGGCAAGCGTACGCTTCGCTCGTGGCTTGAGAGACCGCTCGTAAATGTTTCGCAGATAACAAAGAGGCAGAACGCTGTTGCCGAACTTGTTGACGATAATATGCTCAGAGACGACATAAAGGAATTGCTCACGGGCATTAACGATATAGAGAGACTTATGAGCCGCATTGCTTACTGTACCGCAAACGCAAAGGAACTTCGTTCGCTGTACGCAACGCTTGATAATCTTCCGGCACTTAAAGAGAGACTGTCGGGCACTTCGTCGGCACTGCTTAGGAACGTTTACTCCGGTATTGACGAACTTCGGGACGTTCACGATTTAATAGACAGGGCGATAGTTAAGGAACCGCCGTTTTCCGTTCGTGAGGGCGGACTTATCGCAGAGGGATATAACGAAGAAGTAGACAGCCTTAATGATATTCTTCACCACGGCTCGAGCGTGCTCGGTTCAATCGAGGCGAGAGAAAAGGAAGCAACCGGAATTCCGAAACTGAAGGTTGCGTATAATAAAGTTTTCGGCTATTTCATTGAGGTAACGAATGCGTATAAGGATATGGTTCCCGATACCTACATTCGTAAGCAGACCTTGACAAACTGCGAGAGATATATTACGCAGGAGCTTAAAGAACTTGAGGGTAAGGTACTCGGTGCAAAAGACAGATGCGTTGCACTCGAATACGAGGTGTTCTGCGAGGTTCGCAGTCAAATCGGCGCACAGGTCGAGAGAATACAGCGTACCGCAAAGGCACTTGCCGTTCTTGATGTGCTGACCTCACTCGCTCAGATTGCATATAAAAACAATTACTGCTGTCCGCAGATTACGACGGACGGTACACTTGAAATAAAGGACGGACGGCATCCGGTTGTCGAGGCACTTCTCGAGGACGCACCGTTTGTTCCGAACGATACTTTCCTCGACTGTAAGGATAACAAGTGCTCGATTATCACCGGACCGAATATGGCAGGTAAGTCTACATATATGAGGCAGACCGCATTGATTGTGCTGATGGCTCAAATCGGCTCGTTTGTTCCGGCAAAAAGTGCAAGGGTTTCGGTTTGTGATGCAATCTTCACCCGTGTGGGTGCCTCCGACGACCTTGCAACAGGACAGTCTACCTTTATGGTCGAGATGAACGAGGTGTCGTCAATACTTAAAAATGCTACCGACAAATCGCTCATTATTCTTGATGAAATCGGACGAGGCACTTCCACCTTTGACGGAATGAGCATTGCCAGAGCGGTTTTGGAATATGTGGTTAAAAAAATCGGAGCGAAAACCCTTTTTGCCACTCACTACCACGAACTCACCGCTATGGAGGGTATGCTCAGCGGAGTAAATAACTATTCCGTTGCCGTAAAGAAAAGGGGAGACGATATTACATTCCTTCGCCGAATCGTTCACGGCGGCGCAGACCAAAGTTTCGGTATCGAGGTTGCTAAACTTGCAGGCGTTCCGTCTGCCGTTACAAAGAGAGCAAAGGCGATATTAAAAGAACTTGAGGCCAACAAAATAGAAATTGACTTTAAGGCTGAGGATGCTGTCGACGAAGAGGACGAGGACGACATTCAGTTCAATTTTAAGACGAAGTCCACGGACGAATTGTTTGAACTTATAAAGGCTATTGACATAAATACATTAACTCCGATAGAAGCAATGCAAACGCTTTATGACCTAAAGAAAAAGGTTGAGGAGATTACGGATTAATTTTTAGGGAGGTGACCGTCTTGCCGAAAATAAATGTATTGCCAAAGGAAGTATATCAACTTATCGCAGCAGGCGAGGTGGTTGAACGCCCGTCCTCCGTTGTTAAGGAAATGATAGAAAATTCCATTGACGCCGGAGCAAAAAATATTACCGTTGAGATTAAACGCGGCGGTACTACTTATATCAGAATAACTGACGACGGCTGCGGCATTGCACGAAGCGAGGTAAAAAAGGTCTTTGTGTCGCACGCAACCTCAAAGATAGAAACAGGAAATGATTTGGAACATATAGGAACTCTCGGCTTTAGAGGAGAGGCTATGGCTTCCATTTCAGCCGTTGCAAGGGTTCAACTTCTTACGAAGAGTGCAGACGAGGAGGTCGGCACCTGTTATGAAATCGCAGGTTCACAGGAAATCTCCCTAAAGGACGCAGGCTGTCCGAACGGCACAACCATAGCGGTGTCCGATATTTTTTATAACACTCCGGCAAGAATGAAATTCCTAAAAAAGGATGTCACCGAGGGCAACGCAGTTGCAAGCGTGGTGGAAAAAATCGCTTTGAGTCACCCCGAAATTTCTTTTAGATTTATCAGGGATTCAAAGCAGACGCTCATCACCTCGGGAAACGGAAATCTCAAGGACACGATTTACAGCGTGCTCGGCAGAGAATTCACTTCTTCTCTTATTCCGGTCGATTACGATATTAATAATATGCACGTTTCGGGTTTTGTCACAAAACCTGCCCTCTCGAGAAAAAGCAGGGCAATGCAGTATTTCTTTATCAATTCCCGATATGTAAAATCACAGACTGCTATGGCGGCTTTGGAGCAGGCTTACCGTAATTCGATTATGGTCGGCAAGTTTCCGGGCTGTGTGCTGAATATCGAATGTAACCCGTCTTTTGTCGATGTGAATGTTCACCCGGCAAAGATTGAGGTGAGATTCGTAAACGAACGACCCGTATTTGAACTTGTTTACTACGGAGTTAAATCGGCTATTGAAACGCTCGATACTCCCGTAGAGGCTAAGTTTAAGACTAAGACTCAGCCTATGCAGACAACGGTAAACGGTAAACTTGATTTCTTTACTCCGAAGCCCGAGGCAACGCAGATTAAATTTAGGCAGGAGAGTGCGGATGATTTTTGGCGTGTTGCCGCTCCGTCACATACTCCCGATAAGGCGGAATGTGCAGACGATAAGTTAAGCGCTATTCCGCAGAGCAATTATAAAATCAGTCTCAGCGAACTTGAAAAGGAAAATAATTTGGGCACTGCCGAACCGATGCAAAAATTTATTTCTCCCGCTTCGCAGACTATAAAAGAAGAAAAGGCGGAGCCGGACGATGATTCATCGGCACAGAGAGAGCCGCTTACGAATAAAGAACCGACTGAGGAGATTAATTTTCGATTGATCGGCGAGGCGTTTAAGACATATATCATCATTGAGATGGACGGCGCCATGTATATGATAGACAAGCATGCCGCACATGAGAGAATGAATTTTGAACAGTTAAAGGCTTCGTCTCAAGTATCGTCGCAGGTACTTTTGTCTCCCATTGCCGTCAGACTTTCGGGCGATGAATATAATGCGGTTGTTAATAATTTGGAACTTTATGCAAAATGCGGTTTTAGTGTTGAGGACTTCGGTTCGTCTACGGTGCTCGTAAGGGAGTGCCCGTCGATATTGGACGGCGAGGATGTCAAGGGACTTATCGAGGAAACTGCTTCTAAACTTCTTGACGGCAAGACGGATATTACACCCGATAAAGCAGATTGGATTTTTCATTCCGCTTCTTGCAGAGCGGCGGTAAAGGCAGGGGACAAGACATCACCTTACGAGATGGAACTGTTCGTTAAAAAACTGCTGTCAAACCCAAATATAAGATATTGTCCTCACGGCAGACCTGTTATGATTAAAATAACCAAGTATGATATAGAAAAACAGTTTGGCAGGATTCAGTGATGAGTAAGACGAAAATAATCTGTATAGTAGGTCCTACGGCTTCGGGCAAGACGGCACTTTCCGTTGAACTTGCTAAGGCGGTAGACGGTGAGATAATATCGGCTGATTCCATGCAGGTGTATAAAGATATGCCGATTGCAACGGCGGTCGCAACCAAAGAAGAAAAACAGGGCATTCCTCATCATTTGACAGAATTTCTTGACGCCGATACGGCATACAGCGTTGCCGATTTTGTAAAGGATGCCGCAGAGAAAATAAAGGATATTACTTCTCGGGGCAGGGTCCCGATTGTTGTCGGCGGAACAGGACTTTTTGTTGACAGTTTGGCAAACGGCGTTACCTTCGGCGAGGTCGGAGTAATGCAGGAGATTAGGGACAGGCTTCAAAAACTTGATAATGAAATGCTCTATAATCGCCTTAAAACGCTTGACCCTCAGGCTGCAGAAGAAATACACCCAAATAACAGAAAAAGAGTTATCCGTGCTTTGGAACTTTGTCTTGCAGGCACTACGAAAACTCGGCAGAATAAAGAGTCGCTTACCGCCTTGTCTCCGTATGAAGCACTTTATATCGGCGTTTCGTATGTGAACAGACAGAAACTTTATGACAGAATTAATAAAAGAGTTGATTTGATGCTCGAAAACGGACTGGAGACGGAAGCGAGAAATATGCTCTCAAAGGTTGGCATAACCTCTAAACAGGCCATCGGACATAAGGAACTTTTGCCGTATATAAACGGTGAAATATCTTATGACGAGGCGGTGGAAAATCTTAAAAGAGCGACGAGAAGATATGCTAAGCGACAGCTTACATGGTTTAGACGAAACGATGAAATTAATTGGCTTTATGCCGATAAAATGACAAATGACGAATTGATAAACGAGGCTGTGTCTATGTCCCGTAAATTTCTTTTGGGTTGATTGTTTATGAAAAAGCAAAGCGAAAAATTAAATAAAAGTAATGCGGCAATAATTGCGGTAATACTTGTTATTGCTTTGGTTATCGGCTATGAGTTTTATACCGTAACGCATATCGAATTAAAAACGCAGACGGCTGTTGTTTCGACCGTTTATGAAAAAATCAATGCCGACGCTCTTATCGTAAGAAATGAAAAAACGATTCAAAACGCTGACAGCGGCGTTACCGTTGCGTGCTTTAACGACGGAGATAAGGCGAAAGTCGGAGCAAATATCGGTATGGTGTTTTCGAGTAACGAAAAAGCCTCCGATTATGCAAAGTATTTGGATTATCACGCTCAACTCTCGTATTACGAGGGCTTGCAGTCTCAAACTATCGGGCAGTCTTCCGATTTGCAAACCGTAAATAAGGATATAGAGCAAAAGGTTATTTCTTACAGTGACGCTTTGTCAAACGGCAGTTATACCGAGGCAGAGCAGGAACTTAACAGTTCACTCGTAAAAAAAGAACTCGTTATCGGCGAAGAAGTTGATTTGCAGAGCCATATTTCTCAACTCACAACCGAGGCGTCAAAATATGAGAACTCCGCTCCCGACAGTTATATCACTACCGATTCTTCGGGCGTGTATTATAATTATACCGACGGCTACGAATCTTTGGTTGATTACGATAAGGCGACGGATACCACCGTTGATGAGTTTAACGAATATATGAGCCAAATTAAGTCCGAAGAAAAATCCGACAACGCCTCAAATTTGGGTAAGTTGGTTACGGGTTACGATTGGTACATTCAGGCGCTTGTTCCCAGTGATAAGGTGCAGAATATTAAAAACGGTTCAACCGTTGAGGTCGCTTTGAGCGATAATCATAATTTAGTTCTCAAAGCCACTGTTGTGACGGGTGCAGAACCGAGTCCGGAGGACGAGCAAACCTTGCTTGTTTTAAGTTGTAATGTGATGAACGACGATGTGGCAAGGCTCAGAAAAACAGAAATAGAAATAAGAACCGATACCTACGAGGGCATTAAGGTGCCCAATCAGGCACTTCATATAGTTGACGGCAAGAAGGGCGTTTATGTTCTTATAGCAAGCCAGGTTAAATTCCGTGAGGCAGAGGTTATATATAATACCGATGATTACGCCTTGGTAAAATATGATACGGAAAATGAAGATGCTATCCATCTTTATGATAAGATAATTACTCAGGGAAAGGATCTTGAAAATGGAAAAGTTTATACTTGATGAGGCAAGAGTTCAAAGAACCGTAGATAATTACAGGCGAATAAAAAACGATGTTGCCGAAACTGCAATCAAAGCGGGCAGGAACGAAAACGATGTACGCCTTATGTGCGTTACAAAGACAGTAGAGCCGGAATATATCAATCCCGTTCTTGATTTGGGTGCGAATCTTATCGGCGAAAATAAGGTGCAGGAGTATTGCTCAAAACTTGAAACGCTGCATCTTGACGGCGTGGAAAAGCATATTATAGGACATTTGCAGACTAATAAGGTAAAATACATTGCAGGCAGAGTGGATATGATTGAATCTGTCGATTCCGTAAAACTTGCAAAGGAAATACAAAAGCAGTTTTCAAAGGCAGACTGTGTTGCGAATATTCTCATTGAGGTCAATATCGGAAATGAGGAATCAAAGAGCGGCTGCGATATGTCGGAACTTGATGAGCTAATATACGAGATTGCCGAGATGCAAAACATTAAAATTAAGGGACTCATGACAATACCGCCGATTTGCGATGAAAACGAAGTCAGAAAATATTTTGCAAAGATGCACGATAAGTTTCTCTCCCTTAAGGAAAAAAATATTGATAATGTAAATATGGATATTCTCTCTATGGGAATGAGCGCCGATTACGAGCAAGCTGTTCTCGAGGGTTCAAATATTGTAAGAGTCGGCTCTGCCATATTCGGAGCAAGGCATTACAACTGATTGAAAGGATAATGAAAAGATGGGATTTTTTGATAAGATAAAGGACATAATGACGGACGATACCGACGATTTCGACGAATACTACGACAATTCGGAAAGTTTCGTTAAGCCGCCTCGCAGGAGAGAAAGAGAGGAAAGGGAAACCGTCCCCGAGCGTGAGGAGAGAGCGGAGCATTCCTCCAGAAGACAAAAGAGCGATAAGGTAGTAAATATTCATACAACGGCACAGCTTCAGGTTGTACTTGTAAAGCCGGAGGGCTTTGAGGAGGCTGCCGCCATTGCCGATAATCTTAACGAAAGACGAACCGTTGTGCTTAATCTTGAAAGTGCAAACCGTGAGATAGCAAGGAGACTTCTTGATTTTCTGTCGGGTGTTGCTTACGCAAATAACGGACAGATTAAGCGTGTCGCCAACTCTACATATATTATCACTCCGTATAATGTTGATGTTATGGGTGATCTTATTGACGAACTTGAAAACAACGGAATGTTTACAAAATAAAGCAGGAGGATATGCATTATTATGATTAGTTCTAAGGAGCTTAGACAAAAGGATTTGGAAATCACTCAAAACGGCTATAATATTGCCGAGGTTGACGCATTGATGGCGGAGAGTGCGGCTACAATCGACGCCTACGAAAAGCAAAGCGGCGATCTCTATCATAAGCTTGAGGTGCTTGCAGGCAAGATAGAGGAGTACAGACAGGAGGAGGACGCTATTAAAACTGCTCTTGTTACCGCTCAAAAGATGGCTGACAAGATTACAAAGGAGTCAAACGAAACGGCGTCGCTTCTTATTTCAAAGAGTGAGGAGACTGCTAAGGATACGGTTGCAAATGCAAAAGCAGAGTCGGATAAAATAATCAGCAGTGCAAGAGAATATTCAACAAATCTCATTGCCGAGAAAACTCAGCAGGCAGAGGAAATTACAAATAAAGCGCAGGATAAGGCTAACGAGGTAATCGCATCCGCAAAGGTTGTCGCTCAAGATATTTTGGATCAGGCTAAGCAGATAAGCGACGATTTGATTGCAAAGTCAAAGGCAGAAAAGGAAGCATACGAAATTCTTTCAAACACAATTAAAAATGACGCTAAGGAATTTATAGAAAAGGTTAAGAGCCTTTATAATAACGAACTTGACGCATTGAACAGTGCAAAACTCGATAAAGAAAACGATGATACCGAGTCGGAGGAAAAGAGTATTGCCGAGATAGACAGTGAGGTTTCGGGCTTGGTTGATGAGATTGAAGAGTTCACTTCTTCTATTCCGCAGCCGATTTCATCAGAAGAAAGCGATGATGACACCGAGGATGCCGAGGCAGAAGAAGCAGAGACATTGCAGGAAGTGATTGCGGCAGATGATGCAGAGGACTCCGAAGAAGAAATCGAGTACGAGCGTGAAGAAGATAATAAAGAGCCTGCTTTCGACCTTAACGAAATCGAGTACGAGGAAATTACGGACGATGACGATGAGGACGATATTACCGAAGATGACGAAAAGCCGGTAATAGAAGAAGATGAGCCTGCCGACCCGATGGAAGCAGTCGAGGCTTTTTCTCAAAATCAGATTACGCCGATTAAATCCGATTCACCTATTCCGGAAATCAGTGAGGACGCCGATATGGAAGACGATGATGATTTGTTTGACAATTCGGGCGAACTTCCTTTTGAGGCTTACTTTAATGTAAATCAGCAGGACGTACATAATGATAAGAGCCAAACCATTTCTCTTATCCCGCCTGAGGGTGACGAGGACGACGAGCCTCAGCCTAAGTTCAAGGGTATATTCAAAAAGAAAAAATAATATAACAAACATATAAGGAGCATAAATTAATGGACTATAATAAGACACTTAATTTACCAAAGACAGACTTTCCGATGAGAGCATCACTCCCGCAAAGAGAGCCTGAATTCCTCAAAAAGTGGAATGAAAACGACCAGTATAAGAAACTTATGGATTATAACGAGGGCAAACCGCTTTTCGTTCTCCATGACGGACCTCCGTATGCAAACGGCGATATTCATATCGGTCACGCACTTAATAAGACATTAAAGGACTTTATCGTAAGATATAAAAATATGACAGGCTTTAAGTCTCCGTTCGTACCCGGTTGGGACACTCACGGTTTGCCGACTGAACTTGCCGCACGTAAGAAAGCAGGTATTACCGCAGAGTCAAATATTTCCGACTTGGAACTTCGTAAGATTTGCCGTGATACAGCTCTCGGTTATGTTAATTTGCAGAGAGAAAGCTTTAAGAGAATGGGTATCATTGCGGAATGGGATAACCCGTATATCACTTTGAAAAAGGAATTCGAGCAGGAGCAGATTAAGGTCTTTGCTAATATGGCGTCTAAGGGCTATATTTATAAGGGCTTGAAGCCGGTATATTGGTGCTCGGATTGTAATACCGCTCTTGCAGAGGCAGAGATTGAATATGCAGAGGACCCGTGCCATTCTATCTATGTTAAGTTTAAGGTAACCGAGGATTTCGGTAAACTTACCGCTCTCGGTGCCGAACTCGATAAAACATATTTTGTTATTTGGACAACAACTACTTGGACTCTTCCTGCTAATGTTGCTATCTGCGTAGGACCTAACTATGAGTACAGCCTTCTTAAGGCTAACGGTGAGTACTATGTAATGGCTACCGACCTTGCACCTGTTGCAATGGCTGACGCAGGTATTACTGATTATGAGACTGTCGGAATTATTCGTGGCGATGAACTCGAATATATGAAGACGGCTCACCCGTTCATCGACAGAACATCACTTGTTATCGTGGGTGACCATGTAACTCTCGAAAGCGGTACCGGCTGTGTTCATACCGCTCCGGGTCACGGTGTTGATGACTTTATTGTTTGTAAGAAATATCCCGAAATTCCTATTGTTGTTCCTGTTGATAATAAAGGCGTGCTTACCGAGGAGGCAGGTCAGTTCGCAGGACTCACAACGGAAGAAGCGAATAAACCTATCGCAGAATATCTTGATAAAATCGGCGCTCTCTTTGCATTAAAGAAGATTAAGCACCAGTATCCTCACTGTTGGAGATGTCATAAGCCGGTTATTTTCCGTGCAACTTCTCAGTGGTTCTGCTCGGTAGATGACTTTAAGGATGCAGCTGTTAAGGCTGCCGAGGATGTTAAATGGTATCCCGAGTGGGGCAAGGACAGATTGCAGTCAATGGTACTTGAGCGTGCCGACTGGTGTATTTCCCGTCAGAGAAAATGGGGCGTTCCGATTCCTGTTGTATATTGTAAGGATTGCGGAAAAGAAATTATTGATGACGGCGTTATGCAGAAAGTTTCCGATATATTCGGCAAGGAAGGTTCAGACGCTTGGTATGCACACGATGCGGAATATTTCCTTCCTGAAGGCTTTAAGTGCCCTCGTTGCGGCAAGTCAAACGGCTTCGAAAAGGAAAGCGACATTATGGACGTATGGTTTGATTCCGGTTCATCTCATGCCGCTGTATGCAGAAAAAGACCGTATCTTAAATGGCCTGCCGATGTATATCTTGAGGGTGCGGACCAGTACAGAGGCTGGTTCCAGTCATCGCTTCTTACTTCTGTTGCGGCAGGTGACGGTGCTCCTTATAAGCAGATTATTACTCACGGCTGGACAGTTGACGGTGAGGGCAGAAAGATGTCTAAATCGCTCGGCAACGGTATTGCTCCGCAGGAAATTATCAGTAAGTACGGCGCAGATATTCTTCGTCTTTGGGTTGCTTCTGCCGATTATCACGCAGATATTCGTATCAGCCCAGAGATTTTGAAGCAGATTTCCGATAACTATCGTAAACTCAGAAATACGGCAAGATATTGCCTCGGTAATCTCTACGATTTTGACCCCGATAATGATATGGTTTCAAATGACGAACTTGAAGAACTTGACAAGTACGCTCTTATGAAACTTGATGAGGTTATTGCGATTGCAAGAAAGGGCTATGATGAGTACGAATATCATACTACCGCCCATGCTCTGCATAACTTCTGTGTTGTCGATATGTCAAACTTCTACTTTGATGTTCTTAAAGACAGACTCTATACCACTGCTCCCGATTCAAAGAGCAGAAGAGCGGCTCAGACGGTATTGTATAAGGTTCTTGACGCTCTTACACTTATTCTTACTCCTATTCTTGCATTTACATGTGACGAGATTTGGACAGCAATGAAACACGATAAGTCAAGAAATCCCGAGGGCCCGCTCTTTAACAATATTCCGACTGCGGATTATATCGAGACTGATGAAGCATTTATCGCAAAGTGGGATAGAATTCATGAGATAAGAACCGATGTTCAAAAGGCTCTTGAACTTGCAAGAAACGAAAAGGTTATCGGTAAGCCGCTTGAGGCTAAGGTTACTCTTTATGCAGACGGCGAACTTGCAGACTTCCTTAAATCCGAACTCAAGTCTCTTCCTGAAATTTTCATCACTTCTGCTGTTGAAATTGCAGACGGCGAAGGAGAATTCAAGGGTGATGTTAAGGGTCTTAGCATTACCGTTAATAAGGCGGACGGCGAGAAGTGCGAGCGTTGCTGGAAGTTCTCCGACACCGTCGGTCAGGACAGTGAGCATCCTACTCTTTGTGCACATTGTGCCGAAACCATGAAACAGCTGTAAAATATTTATTTTTCGGGGACGCCGTTCTCGGCGTTCCCGAGTGTTTTATAATTTTAATTGTTTGGAATTTTTACTATGAAGCATACAAAAAAGCATATTTCCTGTGCGATTATGATTGTTTTGATAATCGCATTTGACCAAATAACAAAATACCTTGCTTCATCCGTTTTGAAAGACGGGAGTATAGCAAAATTCATTCCGGGACTTGTTCAATTTCGATATGCCGAAAATACCGGTATGGCTTTTTCTATGCTAAGCGGTGCAAGATGGATATTCATCGCCGTTACCGTTGCGGCGTGTGTGCTCGTGGCTTATTATATGTTTTCAAATCGCTGTAAGAGTCTGTGGCTTTATTGGAGCCTTGGCGTTATTCTTTCAGGCGGTATAGGCAATTTGATAGACAGAGTCCGCTTCGGCTATGTCGTTGATTTCATAGAGCCTACCTTTGTTAATTTTGCGGTCTTTAATATAGCGGATTGCGCTGTTACCTGCGGCGCCGTGTCGCTGATTGCTTATCTTGTTTTCGATATGATAAGGGACTCCAAACAGTCAAAGGAGAAGAAAAATGGCTGAAACCTTTTGCTTTTCCTGCGATAGCGATGCAGTAAGAATAGATAAATTCTTAGTTGATAATCTTGACGATGTGTCACGCAGTGCCATTCAGAAAATCATTGATGAGAGCGGAGTTACGGTTAATTCCAAAATTGTATCAAAAAACTATAAATGTAAATCGGGCGATGAGATTGTCGTAACCGTTCCCGATGCAAAACCGCTTGAGGCAAAGGCAGAGAATATTCCGCTTGATATAGTATATGAGGATAATTATTTGCTTGTGGTGAATAAGCCTAAGGGTATGGTTGTTCATCCTGCAAACGGTAATCCTGACGGAACGCTTGTAAATGCTTTGCTTTATCACTGCAAAGGAAATTTAAGCGGCATTAACGGAGTTATTCGACCGGGCATTGTCCATAGGATAGATAAGGACACTTCCGGGCTTTTAGTGGTCGCAAAGACAGACAAGGCACACACAGGACTCGCCGAACAGATTAAGGAGCACAGCTTTACCAGAGCATACGAAACGGTGGTTTACGGCAATATAAAAGATGACGAATTTACCGTTAATCAACCCATAGGCAGAGACCAAAAGGACAGAAAGAAAATGGCTGTCACGCTGAAAAACAGTAAAAACGCAGTCACTCATTTTAAGGTGCTTAAGCGTTACGGAGAATTTACTCATTTAAGGTGTACGCTTGAAACCGGCAGAACTCATCAGATTAGAGTTCATACAGCGTATATAGGTCACCCGGTAGCGGGAGATGCGGTGTACGGACCGAAAAAGGTCATTACCCGATTGAACGGACAGTGTCTGCACGCTAAGCAGATAGGCTTTGTTCATCCGATTACCGGTGAATATCTTGAATTTGAGAGCGAACTGCCGGAATATTTTAAGGCTTTTTTGAGATACCTTGACGACAAATAGGAGAAATATGGATAAAACATTTGAAAATTGGCTTGTAGTGTCCGACATTGACGGAACGCTGAATAATAAATTTCGCCGCCTGCCTAAGAAGAATTACGATGCAATTAAAAAATTCACCGATTTAGGCGGTAATTTTACTCTCGCTTCGGGCAGATTGCAGTCAAGTCTTGAGAGAAATTATAATCGCATAACTGCAAATCAGCCTGCCATTGTACTCAACGGCGCAGGCATTTATGATTATAATAAGCGTGAGATGATGTGGCGCAGTTGTATCGACGAAAAGGGCAGAGAATTCGTAAGATATATCAGTCAGGAATTCGACGAGATTTTTAAGAGAGTAGATATCGGCGTTTATTTTGACGATTATGTTTATATAGTCAAGAGCGGTCTTATGTCAAAGTTCACCATGCATTTCGACAAAGCCGAGCACGAATATGTCGATTCAATAGATGATATTCCCGATTACGGCTGGATGAAGGTAATATTTTGGTCAAATCCCATTACGCTTGAAAAGTTGCATAAAGTTATTTCAACTCTTGAAAATCCCGACGCTAATTTTATGTCGTCGTCAATTTTTACCCTTGAAATGCTGCAAAAGGACACTCATAAGGGAGTAGGCATTATGAAACTTGCGGATATGTTAGGTATTGAAAAATCTCATGTAGCCGCCATCGGTGATTACTATAACGATTGGGATATGCTTCAAACCGTGGGACTTCCTGCGTGTGCGGGTCAGGCTCCGTCGTCGATACATAAAATATGCAAATATGAGGCTTGTCATTGTAATAAGGGCTGCGTTGCCGATTTGCTGGAGTATATAATGAGCGGCAAAGCCGACGAGGATATAATAAAAAATAAGATTTAATCTGAATAAAACAAAAAGAGTTCCGATTTTGTATCGAAACTCTTTTTTAATATTGTGATTTTATTGTGTTTTGTTTTAATTAAACATTAATTTCAACATTAACGCCGAGCAATTCCTTGTTTTCGTCAAGAATAGGCTTTATTACTTCGTTTAAGAAATCAGCTGTTTGCTCAGGTGCTCTGCCGACAAAATTTTCGGGCTTAAGTATAGCCAAAATTTCTTCTTTGGTAGTCATAAATGCAGGGTCGTTTGCAATTCTGTCTACAAGGTCGTTCTTTCCGCCCTCTACTTTAACTACTGCACCGGCAGCCATGGAGTGCTGACGGATTTTTTCGTGAAGTTCCTGCCTGTCTCCGCCTTTCTTTACGGCGTCCATCATAATGTTTTCCGTAGCCATAAACGGGAGCTCGCTCATAAGCCTTGATTCGATTACCTTCGGATAAACAACCAAGCCGCTTGTTACATTGATATATAAATCGAGAATACCGTCGATAGCAAGGAATGCTTCGGCAATGCTGACTCTCTTGTTTGCACTGTCGTCAAGTGTTCTTTCAAACCATTGTGCCGAGGCTGTCCATGCAGGGTTGAGCGCATCAATCATAACATATCTTGAAAGAGACGCAATTCTCTCGCTTCTCATCGGATTGCGCTTGTAAGCCATGGCGGAAGAGCCGATTTGTTTTTTCTCAAACGGTTCTTCGATTTCTTTAAGATTTTGAAGAAGCCTCAAATCGTTTGAAAATTTGCAACAACTTTGAGCAATGAGTGCAAGACAGTTGCAAACGATGGTGTCGAGCTTTCTTGCATAGGTTTGTCCGCTTACAGGGAAGCAGGACTTAAAGCCCATTTTCTCTGCAATTTTTCTGTCGAGCTCCTTGCACTTTTCGTGGTCACCGTCAAACAGTTCAAGGAAACTTGCCTGTGTGCCGGTTGTGCCCTTTGAACCGAGGAGCATAAGCGTGTCGAGCACATGGTCAACCTCGTTGAGGTCCATAACCAAATCCATAAGCCATAGAGACGCTCTCTTGCCTACCGTGGTCGGCTGTGCAGGCTGAAAATGTGTGAATCCGAGGCAAGGCATATCCTTGTACTCGTCTGCAAATTTTGCAACGCTTGCGATAGCATTAACCAGTTTTTTCTTTACGAGTCGGAGCGCCTCACGCATTGTGATTACATCGGTGTTGTCACCTACATAGCATGAAGTTGCGCCGAGGTGAATAATGCCCTTTGCCTTTGGACATTGCTCACCGTATGCGTGAACGTGGCTCATTACGTCGTGACGAAATTGCTTTTCGTATGCTTCTGCAACTTCGTAGTTTATATCCTCTGCGTGAGCCTTCAGTTCGTCTATTTGCTCCTGTGTTACATTAAGTCCGAGTTCGTGCTCTGCCTCCGCAAGTGCAATCCATAACTTTCTCCATGTCTTAAACTTGAAATCGGGAGAATAAATATATTGCATTTCCTTGCTGGCATAGCGAGCGTTGAACGGTGAGTTATAGGTGTTATAAGCCATCAGTTAAGTCCTACTCTTTTCATCATTTCTTCGTATGCTTCTTCTACGCCGCCGAGGTCACGACGGAATCTGTCCTTGTCGAGTTTTTCGTGAGTCTTTATATCCCAGAAACGACAGGTGTCAGGGCTGATTTCGTCAGCAAGAACAATGGTTCCGTCGGCAGTCTTGCCGAATTCGAGTTTGAAATCGATAAGTTCAACGCCGATAGAAGCGAAATATTCTTTGAGTACATCGTTTACCTTGAATGCAAGTTCCTTGATTCTCTCAACTTCTTCTCTTGTTGCAAAGCCGCAGGAAACAGCGTGGTAGCCGTTGATAAGCGGATCGCCGAGTTCGTCGTCTTTGTATGAAAATTCGATAGACGGACAAACAAAATCCATACCCTCTTCAAGACCCAATCTCTTGCAGATAGAGCCTGCCGCTCTGTTACGAATAATAACCTCAAGAGGTACGATAGTAACCTTTTTTACTGCTGTTTCTCTGTCTGAAAGTTCCTTTACGAAGTGTGTCGGAACGCCGTGCTTTTCAAGAAGTTGCATAAGATAATTGCTCATCTTGTTGTTTACAACGCCTTTGCCTGCGATAGTACCTTTTTTGATACCGTTGAAAGCAGTTGCATCGTCTTTGTAGTCAACGATTACGATGTTTTCATCATCAGTTGCCCATACCTTTTTAGCCTTGCCTTCATAAAGTTGTTTTGTCTTTGTCATTAGTTAATCCTCCCGATTATATTTTTACTTTTTATAAACTGATTTGATTCTCTCAACTGCCTCGACAGTCTTGTCTGCGTTGCCGAAAGCGGTCAGTCTGAAGTAGCCCTCACCTGCGGGGCCGAAGCCTGAACCCGGTGTGCCGACAACTTGGCATTTTTCGAGAAGTTCATCAAAGAATTCCCAGCTTGTGTAGCCCTGCGGAACTCTGAGCCAAATGTAAGGAGAGTTTACGCCGCCGTAGCACTCAAAGCCTGCGTCTTTAAGACCCTCGTAGATAACCTTTGCATTCTTTTGATAGTAAGCAAGAGTTTCTTTAATCTGCTTCTTTCCCTCTTCTGAGTAAACGGCTTCTGCCGCTCTCTGAGTTATGTAGGATACGCCGTTGAATTTTGTAGCCTGGCGTCTTGCCCAAAGAGGATTGAGAGATGTACCCTCAAACACAAGTTCCTTAGGAACTACTGTGTAGCCGCATCTCATACCGGTAAAGCCTGCTGTCTTTGAAAATGAACGGAGTTCGATTGCACACTTCTTTGCGCCCTCGATTTCGTAAATTGACTTTGGAATATCCTTATCAACTACAAAGCTTTCGTAAGCCGAGTCAAAGAGAATAAGCGATTTGTGCTCGAGTGCATAGTCAACCCATTTCTTGAGTTGTTCCTTTGTTGCAACCATACCTGTCGGGTTATTTGGAAAGCAGAGATAAATTACATCGGGAACCTCGTTAGGAAGGTCGGGTGTAAAGTTGTTTTCTGCGGTGCATGGCATATAGATGATATTGTCCCAAAGATTGTTTTCATCTTTGTTTCCGCTTCTGCCTGCCATTACATTTGTATCGATATATACGGGATAAACAGGGTCGCAAATAGCAACTTTGTTGTCTACGGAAAAGATGTCTCCGATATTACCGCAGTCGCTTTTAGCACCGTCGGAAAGGAAAATCTCGTCTAAATCAATATCTATACCCCTGTCAGTATAATCGTTCTTTCTGATAGCCTCAAGAATAAAATCATATCCGTACTCGGGCGGATAGCCTCTAAATGTCTCCTCGTTTGCCATCTCGTCAACCGCTTTGTGCATAGCGTCAATTACGGCAGGAACAAGCGGCTTTGTAACATCGCCGATAGAAAGGCGAATTACATCTGCCTCGGGATGAGCAGCCTGATATTCTCTTTGTTTTTTTGCAACGGTAGAGAAAAGATAGCTTGACTCAATCTTGAGGAAATTGTCATTAATCTTCATAATATTTTATACCTCCAATAAATTACATATATTATAAGCCGTGCGGCTTTATAATTCAACCTCACCGGTGAATGAGTATTCGGCGGGACCTGTCATAATAACGCTGTCGTTTTCGTCACCGCTCCATTTTATATTCAAATCGCCGCCTCTGAGATGAACGGTGATTTCCTCGTTTTTGTCAATAAGACCGTTAATTATACCTGCGACTACTGTGGCACAGGTTCCTGTTCCGCAGGCGAGAGTTTCTCCCGCACCTCTTTCAAAAACACGCATTTCGATTGTTCTTCTGTCAATCACTTTTGCAAATTCCGCATTTACTCTGTCGGGGAAAATCTCGGTGTCGCTCTCTGCGATTTTTCCGTATTTTTCTAAGTCAAAGTCAATCGGGTGCTCGTTGATAAACATTACGGCGTGCGGATTTCCCATAGATACGCAGGTCATATTAAATTCTCTGTCTGCCAGCGTGATTTCTTCGTTAATGCACTTTTCGCTGTTACATACCACGGGAATGTCCTTTGATTTGAGCACCGGCTTTCCCATATCGACGGTTGCACCGGTAGCAACTCCGTTTTCTTCGGTTACGGTAATGTGCTTAATTGCTCCCATTGACTCGACGGTAAACTGTTTTGAATTTACATACTTTTGGTCATAAAGATACTTTGCAACGCATCTTATGCCGTTGCCGCACATTGCACCTCTGGAACCGTCTGCGTTATACATAACCATTTCGTAGTCGGCATTTGTGCCTTTTTTGATGATGATGAGCCCGTCGCCGCCTATGCCGAAATGTCTGTCGGAGAGTTTGATTGCCGCTTCGCTTTCGTTTGGTACGGTTTCTTTCATACCGTCAACATAGATGTAGTCGTTTCCGGCTCCGTGCATTTTAATGAATTTCATAGTATCACCTGTCAGTCAAATCGCTCTAGTATTTCTTTTGCTATATCCGCCATCTTTTTGGAATTTTTCATACTTTGGCTTTGCAGGTATTTGTGCGCCTGCATCTCCGTCATATGGCGTGTGTTCATAATTATCGTCTTTGCTTTGGAGATAATCTGTCTGTCGTCACCGTCTCTGTTTGTAAAAGAAGTTTCTGTGGCAACGAGAGTATGAGCTGTTTTCAAAAAGTCCTCTCTGTCGAGCGGCAGGGGGAGAGTGATAAGGTTGCCCATATAGTCCTCACTGCCGTTTGGCGAAAGTGCTATTACATCAAAGCCTGACGGCAGTCTTTCTGCCATGGCTGCGGCACTCATATCACTCAGTACGGCGGCGGTTATAATAACACCGCTTCTTAAATCTGCGGCGATTCCCAAAACGCTCGCTCCGGTAGCGCATATATGCGAAACATATAAGCCGTCATTTTCGAGGACATTACGAAGGTGCATTGCCGAATTCTTTTTTGGATAAGCAACTATAATGCTCTTCATAAAGTATCTCCGTTTATTAAAATGATTTATAATCTTATATATAAGTATAAATATTAAAAATCATATTTAATTATAACATATTGGCATTTATGCTGGCAATAGAAAATGTCGCAAATTTTCTATAAAATTTGTGCTTTCTTGTTTGCTCTTTTTGTGAAATATTATTTTTTGACATTTTTTACAACAAAGTGCACATATTTTCTATATTTCTGCAAAAAAGCTTGTAACAAACTAACCAAATACCTCTTGAAAAAACATAATAAAGGTGGTATCATTATTTTATAGTATGGGGTCATTGGGCGTAAATTGTCCGACGATCTGTGTAAACACTGTAAAAAAGGAGATTTTTATGGCGAAAATCAAGGAAGAATATCAGCTTCCCGTATATCTTTTCCATAACGGAACGAATTATAAAGCATATAAGTTTTTCGGCAATCATAAGATTAATAAGGACAAGTTTGCGTTCAGAGTCTGGGCACCCAACGCAACGGCTGTTTCGGTTGTCGGCGACTTTAATTCGTGGGATAATAACGCAAATAAATGTAAACTTGTCGCACCGGGAATTTGGGAGGCAACAGTTAAGGGCGTAAATATTTACGATTGCTATAAGTACGCCGTTACTTCGCCGACCGGAGTTGTTCATCTGAAAGCCGACCCGTATGCCGTTCATCAGGAAACAAGACCCGGAACCGGTTCAAAGGTTTATGAACTTCATAATTACTCCTGGGGTGATGAGGCTTGGCAGAAAAAGAAAGAAAGCCAAAACATTTTGGCTCAGCCGATTAATATTTACGAGGTACATTTCGGTTCGTGGAAAAGACATGATGACGGTAATTTTCTTACATACCGAGAAATGGCAGAGCAACTTGTACCCTATGTAAAGGATATGGGATACACTCATATCGAGATGCTTCCTATTATGGAATATCCTTATGACGGTTCGTGGGGTTATCAGGTTACCGGATATTTTGCCGCAACCTCACGCTACGGACTGCCCGAGGATTTAATGTATTTTGTTGATTGCTGTCATAAAGCAGGCATAGGCGTTATACTTGACTGGGTTCCCGCTCATTTTCCGAAGGACGCTTTCGGACTTTATGAATTCGACGGCACTTGCTGTTATGAGTACAGCGATATGAAAAAGGGCGAACATAAGGAATGGGGAACGAGAGTGTTCGATTATGCCAAAAATGAGGTTAAATCGTTTCTTATTTCTTCTGCCGAATATTGGATTGACGAGTTCCATTTTGACGGAATTCGTGTTGATGCCGTTGCTTCCATGCTCTATCTTGATTATTGCAGAAAGGACGGCGAGTGGACTCCTAATAAAAACGGAGGAAGAGAAAATCTTGAGGCTGTTGAGTTTTTCAAGCAACTTAATTCTACAATTCTTTCAAATCATCCCGGAAGTATGATGATTGCCGAGGAGAGCACTGCTTGGCCTATGATTACCATGCCGCCCGATAAGGGAGGACTCGGCTTTAACTTTAAGTGGAATATGGGTTGGATGAATGATATGCTTCGTTATACATCCATGGACCCGCTGTTCAGAAAAGGTAATCATAATTGTATTACTTTCAGTTTTTTCTACGCTTTCAGCGAAAACTTTATTTTGCCGATTTCGCACGATGAGGTTGTTCACGGAAAGGCAAGTCTGCTTAATAAAATGCCGGGCGAATATGATATGAAATTCGACGGAATGAGGCTGTTTCTTGCGTATATGATGGCTCATCCCGGAAAAAAACTCCTCTTTATGGGCAGTGAGTTCGGTCAGTTTATTGAGTGGAATTATAAGCAGGGGCTTGATTGGCTCTTGCTTGACTACGATAAGCACAGACAACTTCAGGGCTTTACCCGTGAACTGAATAATTTTTATAATGAACACAGCGAACTGTGGGAAATTGATTACAGCTGGGAGGGCTTTCAGTGGATTTCGTCCGAGGATAACTGCAACAGCGTAATTGCTTTCAGAAGAATTAACTCAAAGGGCGAAGAAATAATCGCAGTGTTTAACTGGACGCCTAATAATTTCAGTTCCTATAAAATCGGCGTTCCCGAAAAGGGAACATATAAGGTACTTCTTGACACATCTCTTGCAAAGTACGGCGGAGATAAAAGCAGAAAAGATAACGCTTACAAAACAAAGTCACAGCCTATTCACGGCTATGGGCAGAATATAGATTTGAAACTGCATGGTCTTTCGGCGCTCTTTTTGCAAAAAGTTAAAGCACCTGCAAAATCGGTAAAAAAGGCAAAAACACTTGACAAACCGATAAAAAAAGTAACGGAAAAATCAAAGCATGAGAAGGCGGCAAAGACTGCCTCAAAGGCTAAAAAATAAATCGGAGGAAAACTAATATGTCAAAAACAGAAGTTGTTGCAATGCTCCTTGCGGGAGGTCAGGGCAGTCGTTTGGGCGTTCTGACAAAGAGTATAGCAAAACCGGCAGTTCCTTACGGCGGCAATTATCGTATTATCGACTTTCCGCTTTCAAACTGTGTGAACAGCGGTATTTATACTGTCGGCGTACTTACTCAGTACCAGCCGCTTGTGCTTAACGACTATCTCGGAAACGGTCACCCATGGGATTTGGACAGACTTAACGGCGGCGTTCATGTTCTGTCACCTTATGAAGCAATAGGCGGAGCAGAGTGGTATAAGGGTACTGCAAATGCTATTTATCAAAATATCGCATTTATAGAAAAATATGACCCTAAGTATGTTGTTGTTCTTTCAGGCGACCATATCTATAAGATGAATTATGCAAATATGATTGATTTCCACAAAAAGAATAACGCCGATTGTACCATAGCGGTTCTCGAAGTACCGTGGGAGGAGGCTTCACGCTTCGGCATTCTTGCGACGGATGAAAACGAGCAGATTTACGAATTTGCGGAAAAACCGAAAGAGCCAAAGTCAAATAAGGCTTCTATGGGCGTTTATGTTTTCTCTTGGAATAAGCTAAAAAAGTATTTGATTGAGGACGAGGCTGACCCGAATTCAGCTAATGACTTCGGCAAAAACATTATTCCGAATATGCTTAATGACGGACAGAGAATGTTTGCTTATCCGTTTAAGGGTTATTGGAAAGATGTAGGTACTATTGATTCGCTGTGGGAGGCAAATTTGGATATTATCAATCCTAATGTTGACCTCGATTTGAGCGATAAATCGTGGAGAATTTACAGCAGAACTCCCGATGCTCCGCCGCATTACATAGGCGAAAACGCAACGGTAGAAAATTCATCTATCAGCGAGGGTTGCGACATAGACGGCTTGGTTGATTACTCCGTTGTTTCTTCCGATGTTACCGTAGAGAAGGGCGCAGAGGTTCGCTTCTCCGTTATTATGCCGGGCGCAGTAATTAAGAAAGGCGCAAAGGTTTACTATTCGATTATTGCCGAAAATGCCGTTATCGAGGAAGACGCTCAGGTGGGCGAAATTCCCGAAAATATGGAAAACTCGGCTGATTGGGGCGTTGCCGTTGTAGGCTCCGGCGCTACCATTACAAAAAACAAAAAAATTCCCGCTAAGGAAATGATTGCATCGGGAGAGGAGGTATAATTATGAACGGAAAAAATGTTCTCGGAATGATTTTTGCAAATATTCATGAGGAAGCGCTCGATACGCTTACCAATAAAAGAACGATGGGCTCCGTGCCTTTCTGTTCAAGATACCGCCTTATCGACTTTCCTCTTTCAAATATGGTGGAAAGCTCAATTGCAAAGGTAGGCGTCGTAACAAACGCTAACTTTAATTCACTTATGGACCATGTGGGCACGGGTAAGCCGTGGGATTTGTCACGCAAAACCGACGGACTCTATCTTCTGCCTCCGTACGCAATGAACAGCGTTACCATGTGGGGCAACAGAATTGACGCAATTTACGGAAATCTCGGCTTTCTTAATAATTCCAATCAAGAATATGTCTTGATGAGCGATTGCTATAATGTAATGAATATTGACTTTGGTGCTCTGTTTGATTTTCACGAGAGCCACGTTGCAGATATTACGGTTGTCGGCGTTAAGTCAACCGTTCCCACAAATATTAAGAATGTGCTTATCTTTGATGAGGTGGACGAAAACGGCAGAGTTTCTCAGGCTTCTATTGATTCTGCCGAGAGCGAGGCTTTCTATTCCACAAATATCGTGCTGATTAAAAAGACTTTGCTTGAAGCGCTTATTTCGGACTCTCACTCAAAGAATGAGGTTTCTTTCCAGCGTAATGTTTTGCTTGAAAGCATTAAGACTAAGAATGTCTATGCCTTTGACGCAACAGATTGCTTTGTGGGAACTATTGACAGTATTCAGAGTTATTATGATATTTCAATGAGTCTGCTTAACAGAGAAAACAAGAATAAACTTTTCTGCCCCGACAGACCCGTTTATACCAAAGAGAGAGACGATATGCCCACTCTGTACGGTATGGATGCAAAAATTAAGAACTCGCTTGTTGCAGACGGCTGTGAGATTAACGGTATTGTTGAAAACTGTATCCTCTTTAAGGGTGCTAAGGTTAAAAAAGGTGCTGTGGTTAAGAATTCAATTCTTATGCAGGACACCGTTGTCGGCGAAAATTCAAAGATTAATTATATTATCGCCGATAAAAATTGTATAATTAAAGATGATGTAGAACTTTCGGGTGCAGCAAATTATCCCGTAAGTCTCGCAAAGAATACAAGGATTTAGGAGGAGAAGAAATGAAAGTTTTGTATGTCGCTTCCGAGGCTTTGCCTTTTATGGCTTCTGGCGGCTTGGGAGATGTTGCCGGTTCGCTTCCGGTGGCTCTTCGCAAGCGTCTTATCGGATGCAGGGTTGTTATGCCCCTTTACGATTCCATTAAGCAGGAATATAAGGACCAGATGAAATTTATCACCTCTATTTCCGTTCCTGTTTCCTGGAGAAGGCAGTATTGCGGAATATTTGAGGCAAAATATAACGGCGTAATTTATTACTTCCTTGATAACCAGTATTACTTTAAGCGTGACGGAATCTACGGCCACTATGACGATGCAGAGAGATTTGCTTTCTTTGCAAGAGCAGTGCTTGAGATTATTCCTCATATTGATTGGAAACCGGATATTATCCATTGCAACGATTGGCAGTCGGCTCTTACTCCGCTTTACTATTCCTGCTATTATGCAAATCAGATGGGTTACGAGAATATAAAAACCGTTTTCACGATTCATAATATTCAGTATCAGGGCAAGTACGGCGACGAGTTGCTTAACGATGTTTTGGGTATCGCACCTGAATATAATAATTTGATTATGTACGACGGACTTGTTAACTTTATGAAAGCGGGTATCGAGTGTGCGAATAAGGTTACTACCGTTTCGCCTACCTATGCTAAGGAAATTCTTGACCCGTGGTACTCCTACGGACTTGACCCGATTCTTAATCAGCGCAGCTGGAAACTTTGCGGTATATTAAACGGTATTGATACCGATAATTATAATCCTGCAACAGACAAGGCTATTGCTCAAAATTATGATGAGTCCGATTACCAAAAAGGCAAGGCAGCATGCAAAAAAGCACTTCAGGAGCAGATGGGTATGGCTGTTCGTGACGATGTGCCGCTTATCGGTATCGTTTCTCGCCTTGTAGGACATAAAGGGCTTGACCTGATTAAAGAGGTTATGGAAAAGAGCCTTTGGGAGAGAGATGTTCAGTATGTAGTTCTCGGCTCGGGCGAATGGCAGTATGAGACCTTCTTTAGAGAACTTCATAATAAGTATCCCGATAAGGTCGGCGTTACCATCGGTTTTGTTCCTGATTTGGCACGCAAGATTTATGCAGGTGCAGATTTATTCCTTATGCCGAGTAAGAGTGAACCTTGTGGTCTTTCTCAAATGGTTGCGTTGCGTTACGGAACGCTTCCGATTGTTCGTGAGACGGGCGGTCTAAAGGACAGCATAACCGACTGCGGTGACGGCGAGGGTAACGGCTTTACCTTTAAGACTTATAACGCATACGATATGCTCGGTGCTATCTATCGTGGCGTTGAGGCATATAATGATAAACAAGGTTGGCAGGTGCTTGTTAAGCGTGCGCTTGAGTGCGATATGTCTTGGGGCAAATCTGCAAACGAATATATCAGAATGTATAAATCGTTGCTCAAAGACTGAATTTAATATGTAGATAAAACAAAAATCGACGAAGAGCGTTTGACTCTCCGTCGATTTTCTGTTTTTGAAAGGAGTTAATTAAATCTATGAAATCTTTTATTTAACATCAATCCGCCAAAGGTAAATACTGTGCCCAATATGATTTGAGGAATGGTGTTGCTTGTGATTTGCTCTGCCTCAAACGGTGTAAGATTCATATACAGTATAAAGTTTTCCGGACTGTTGCTGAACAAAAACGCAATAATCGTATATATTATCAGTGTCATCAGCGAAAGGGAAGTTGACTTTGTTAAGAACACAAGTAAATATGTTGCTCCGAAATAAAGAAAGCAAATCCCTATCAGTCTTATCAACTCTAAAAGCATAGCATGTGTAAAGTATATGTAAATGCCATAATGAACTATTACCGTAAGAAAAAACAGTACAAACGGAATTAAAAAGTCAAGGAGTTTTATTTTGTTATTCCCGATATACAGTAACTCGTTGCCTTTGCCCTCGACATTTTCTTTGAGTATAAACAATCCCCACATTATTGACGAAACAGGTATAATCAGCATACCCAGCATTATTATGTATGACAGGTATTCGTCGGGATGTTTTCTCGATAACATATAGCTTGCCAAAGGCAAAAATATATGCACAAAGATTAACGGGGCAATGAGCAAAAGCCTTAATGACTTCAGCTCAAAGCCGATTCTCTTACAAAGAGCTTTCAAGGTTGTGTATCGCATAAATGTATGCGTCCTCAACGGTCGGCTTAGGCTGTGCGTAGTCCAGTTTGCTGTTTGACAGTATGCGGGAATAATTCAAACCGTCATTCAAGAAATTCTTTTCTAAGTGATAGCCTGTCTTTACATTGACAAGTTCCTCCTCGGGAACAATGTAAACCTTGTCCTTAGCCATATTTGCAATTTTCTGAGTGTCATCGTTCATCAGGATTTTTCCCGACTTCATTATGATGATTTTGTTGCAGAGCGTTTCTACATCCTCAACGATATGGGTGGAAATCAGCACCGTCTTGTTTTTTGAAAATTGTGCTATTGATGTTTTCAGTCTCAATCTTTCCTCGGGGTCAAGTCCAACCGTCGGCTCGTCTAAAATGATGATTTTCGGGTTTCCCATAAATGCCTGTGCAAGTCCCAAACGCCTTACCATACCGCCCGAAAGGTCGGAACATTTTTTGTCTGTCTCATCGGATAGGTTTACTATTTTCAACACTCTTTCAATGTCCTGCTCAATAGCGTCCTTTTCTATGCCTTTCAGAGCGGCGAACATTTCAAGCACTTCTTTTACGGTGAGTTCCTTAAAGAGGCCGAAGTTTTGGGGCAAATATCCGATTGATGCATAGTATTCTTTGCATACGGTTGCGTCGGTGCCGTTATATGTTATTTCGCCCTTTTTGATGGGATAAAGTCCTGTTATTTTTCTTATGAGGGTTGTTTTTCCCGAGCCGTTTGGTCCGAGAAGTCCGTATATGCCCTCATCTAATTCCATACTTATGTTGTTAAGTACCGACTTTTTGCCAAAACTTTTTGATACATTTTTTATCTCTAACATCAGTATTGCCTCCTTTATTAATAAGGTGCGGTAAGTTCATCAGCGTGGTCTTCGCCGACGTTTCTTGCAATGTCTAAAGCACTTTCGCACCCTGATGTCTGCATTGCGTTTCTGAACTTTGAGTTGAATGATTCATCATCCTTGTACTTAATTATTTTCTTTGCAAGGACTACGTTCAGGTCGTCGCTGTCGTCGGGTAACGTGCTTGGGTCCTGTTGAGTGAGCTTGTATAGCTCGCTGTCCTTGTCGTAATATTTAAGGAATGCAAAGTAGTAATCATTCTTGATTTTCGGGTCGCCCTTCTCTTTAAAAAATTCTTCTTGGGTATCATCGTATATTGTCGAAATGTTCGTGGTTAAGACTTGATCGGAGGCTGTAAAAATACGGTCGTCGGCGGAACTTCCGAGGCTGCTTGCCAATATTACAGTCTTGCCTTTGTACTTCGGTTTCTTGTCAATCAGCATTTTCAGCTGAGTTTCATAATCCTTAACGCCGTCAATATCAAACGGATTTTCATAGTACGGATATATCATACGAATGCCGTCTGCGTTAATTTCCTTGTAGAAACCGCTTACTAATGTCAAACTGTCCGATGTACCCTCAAAGGTGTTCTTTCCCGTGCTTTCAAGATTTGAAAACATCGTTTTGCCGCAGTCAACCTTTACGCTCATAGGTACGCTCTTGCTTAACTTCGTGCGTATGCTTCCCTGGTCTGCAACGGAATATACATATCTGAAACCGTTAATCGGATAGTATGCAAAGCCGCCGAGTAAATTACTGCTTTGCGAATTGCTGTAAAATACCTGACTTAAACCCTTGTACTTAAAGTTGAATGACTCGGTCGGTGCATCTGTGTGTATTGTTATGTAGTCACCGTCTCTGTCGTATTTCAGCTTCTCGCCACTTGAGTTTGTAACGCTTTTCAATTTGTAGCCGTAGTATAGGGTGAAATGATATTCCGTCAGATTCGGGTTGTCAACCTTAACGGTTACATCTCCGCTAAGCAAATTTTTAATTTTGAAATTCATATCGTAGCCCGTGATTTCAAAATTCGGCTCTTCGTTCTTTTGGATTACAAAGTTTTCCTGGTCTTGGAATACATAATGTTCGGCGTCGGAACCGAGGGAATTGGTGTCGAGTGAAATTGAAGAGTAGGGCATAAGAGTGCCTGCACCCGATAGTACAAATACGGCAAGGCATATAGTTGCCGCTATTTGCTTTGCTCGCTTTATTCTGAATGAAAATACCGTGAACATTGCGATAATCGCAAATAAACTTATCCAAAATATAATTATGCTCAGCGATTTGATATTTGCGTTTATGCCGGAGGCAGCGGTCTCATATGATGTGTTTTGGAAAATTTCAAATATTCTCCACAGCGGATATATGCTCTCGTCGGATTTGTTGTATATCTCTCCGGTTAAACGGCTTGTCATCGGGGAAAAGACAAATGAACTGATTATTAAAATAAGGTATGCCACAGCTGTCTTTTTTATCGTCGAGCATAAAAGACCAATCAGTATGGCTATAATATTCGCTAAGAAGAAATATAAAATTGATATTTTTGCGCTGTATAAAAAGTAAGCACCGTCTGCGTTAGGGTCCTTGAAGGAAAAAATTATCGACAATAAAAATGAGACCCCGCAGGTAATTAATGCAAGGGTGAGCATAACAGAAAATTGATTAAGAATAAATCCGTTTTTGCCCGTAGCCGTTACGCTCGCACATTCCAAAAATTCGTTTTTTCTCGCCTGTGAAAAATAGTAGTGCGATGTAAATAAAAACATTATGAATATTATTGCGGCGAATTTTAGATTCACTTCGGTAAAACCGGCAGCTCTTATGGTTTTTACATCACTCAGTACAAAAAGTCGCCCGGGAACCATAGTATCAAAGAACATTTTATATAAGCTCGACAAGAACATAGAGGCATTTACGACAATGTATATGATTATACAGAACTTTGTCCGTACGAACTCCAAAAAGTTCAGCTTAAATGTTTTCATTGTTTTTTCTCCTTGAATTTTGTATTTTTGTTGAATTTTTTGTTATTTTGCACAAAAATATTTCACTTATATATTATCATATTGTTTAAGTTTTGTAAATAAAAACTTTTTTAGTCTCTTGTTTATTGTTTTTCTGCCTGTTTTAATTCTTTCTGTCATCTTTTTCATCTCCTTTCATTACACTTAATCCCTATTTCTTTTCATTTTGTGACAAAAAAATAAAAAAAGCCGAAATTTCGGCTTTTTTTATAAAATGTTATTCGATATTTTGTGCAACATCAACAAGTTCCTCTTTGCTTATATTGCCATCTATTTTGTATATGTATTCACCGTTATTAAAAAGAATACCTTGCATATTGTCGTCAACTTTATAATAAATGTATTCTTTGTTATCTATTTTGATTAGTTCATCTTCATATTTTTCTGTGTTATAACCGACACTTGTATCAAGTGTATATTTTCCAACATAGAAATATTTATCATTATTTTTGTATGTATATACAATATTGTTGATGTTATTTTCTTCTTCGGTCTTTTCAAATCCGTTCGGAATATACTTTACATTAAGAGAATTGACTTTTTTTGCATATGATTTATCATCTAAAATTACATTATATATTAAGTGGTCGCTTAACATTTTAAGTGAATATTTTTCAAAGGCTGGCTTTGCTGTTGCAAAAACGGTTATTGCGAGAGATAGTATAATCGCCGCAATGAGTATGAATTTAAGCGTTTTCTTTGACAGCTTCGGCTTGTATTTGATTAAATTGTTGCTGAGCAGGGGCTTCATTTTTTCGTTATGTTCCTTGCTGAATGTATGCTCGGGTATTTCTTTTTCAAAAGTATCTACCCATCTTTCGCACGAAAGCAAGCAAGCATTTTCTAAATTATTCATCTTATTGTTCCTCTTATATTACATCCGTGTTACTATGACTGAGGCTGTCCTTTAATTTCTTTTTTGCCCTTTGTATTCTCTTTCTTACATAAGTATCGTTTACGCCGTAAATGTCTGCGATTTCAACGCTCTTGTAGCCATATACATATTTTAGATACAAAAGAATTTTGTCCTGCTCGCACAGAATTTTATCAATCATAACCGAAATTTCAACGCTGTCAAATTCGTTGAAAGCGTCGCTGTCGGAGTCGTTTTCGATTTCTTGATTAAATTCTGCGGTGCTTTCGTTTATTGATTTGTTGTATATATCTATTGCAAATCCCGACACTATTGTGCTCAGATAGCACTTCGTCCTTTTGGAGTCTACTTCTCCTATTCTGTCGAAATGCTTTGCCGCATAGAAAAATGTATCCTGCACACATTCCTCGGCGTCCTCTATACAGTTTGTCTTTTTTATTGCTATCCAATACATCAGATTTTTATATGTATCATACAGGTAGGTGAACTTTTCCTTATCCTCCTGAGTGTCAAGCAGGGTTAAAAACATATTCAGCATAACGCTTCTCCTAAAACCGACCCCTGATTATTTTGTCAAGGCACGGTAATATTTTTGCAGATTTTTAATACTTTGTCAATACTGTTATGAGAGTGGCTTTTTTTACTTGAAAAAAAGTGGAATATGGTATATAATATTTATTCGGTATTATAATTATAAACATATATAATAGATTTACGGAGATTTATATGCTGGAATTTGAAGAACTTAATCAGAGATTAATGCAGTCCGAGAAGCCTATTGAAAATCTTAAAGAGGCGCTTGATATCGATAACCTTATTAAAGAGGTTGCCGAACTTGAAAAGCAGAGCAGTGCTCCGGATTTTTGGGACGATATGCAACAGAGCCAAAAGACTATGCAGAAAATCGGCTCTCTAAAGGCAAAGATTGCTTCATACGAAAGCCTTAAAGGTGATTTTGAGGACGCACAGGTTATGATTGAACTTGCCGACGAAGAAAACGACGAAAGTTTAATTGAAGATTGCACAAAGTCGGTTGACGATATTGAAAAGAAAATCGAAACGCTTACTCTTTCCACCTTACTAAACGGTGAGTTCGATGACAATAATGCGATTTTGACATTTCATGCCGGAGCAGGCGGAACAGAGGCTCAGGACTGGGCAGAGATGCTTTTCAGAATGTATAACCGCTGGGGCGAGAGAAAAGGCTACAAGGTTTCGACTCTTGATTATCTTGAGGGCGATGTTGCCGGAATTAAGAGCGCTACTATTTTGGTAGAGGGCGAAAACGCTTACGGTTATTTACACGGCGAAATGGGTATCCACAGACTTGTTCGTGTATCTCCGTTTGACTCGTCGGGTCGCCGCCATACATCGTTTGCATCTGTTGAGGTTATGCCGGAAATTGATGATGATGTTGATGTCGAAATTCGTGAAGAGGATATTAAGATGGATGTTTATCGTGCCTCGGGTGCAGGCGGACAAAAGGTAAATAAAACATCATCTGCCGTTCGTCTTACCCATATTCCTACGGGTATCGTTGTTTCGTGTCAGATAGAGCGTTCTCAGCACCAAAACAGAGAAGTCGCTATGCGTATGCTTAAATCAAAACTTGTGGAAATCAAGGAGAGAGAAAACCTCGAAAAGATTGAGGATATTAAGGGCGACCAAAAGGAAATCGCATGGGGCAGTCAGATTCGTTCCTACGTATTTATGCCGTACACAATGGTTAAGGACCATAGAACAAATTATGAAATGGGCAACATAACCGCTGTTATGGACGGCGATTTGGACGGATTCATTAACGCTTACCTTAAAATGAAAAGCCTTGAATCAAACAAAAACTAAAATTTAACATTAGTATTTTTCCTCCCGAGACAGAAAATAGTCTTGGGAGGTTTTGTTATGAAAAAAATAAAAATACTGATTCCTTTTTTGGTGCTCGTCTGTCTGTTTTGCGGCTGTAAGGCAGAGATAAAAAGCAATGAAAATAATACAATCGGTAATCAAAACGAGAGCACTTCCGAAACCGTGGAGAATACCGCACCAACTGCTCAGGCTGTGGCAGGCATAAGCGATTTGAGCACGGAAAAGGTTGTGTGGGGACCGGGAAATATAAAGGACCATAAGCAGCCTGCCGATCCTGTTAAACTTCAGGAGAGGTTCAGGTCGTTTAATGCAAATTGGCTTTTGCCGGACGAAAAAAGCATCTGTCTCACCTTTGACGAAGGATATGAAAACGGCTATACTCCGCAGATTTTGGATGTATTAAAAGAGAAAAATGTTCAGGCGATTTTCTTTGTTACCTATGATTTTGCAAAGGATAATCCCGACCTTATCCGCCGAATGATTGACGAGGGTCATATAGTGGGCAATCACTCCTATCGTCACTATACCATGGATGAGGTCAGCGACGAAGTGGCAAGGGAAGAGGTAACTTATCTTCATGATTATATGGAAAAGGAATACGGTTATACTATGAGTTATTTTCGCTTTCCGAAAGGTGAGTTCTCCGAGCGTGCATTGGGTATAGTAAATGATTTGGGGTATAAATCCGTGTTTTGGAGTTTCGCTTATGCCGATTGGGATGTAGATAAACAGCCGGATGAAACAAAGGCATTTACAGATATATGTGAATCTACACACCCGGGTGAGATAATTTTGCTTCATGCTGTAAGCAAAACTAATGCCGATATTCTCGGTAAGGTTATCGACGATATTGTGCAGCAGGGTTATACTTTTACGGTTGGATTATAAGAGAAAAGAGGATTTTTCGATACGCTTGTGTCGAAAAATCCGTTTATTAATTTTACACAAAAAATCATTGATATTGATTATTTAATATGTTATAATTTTACAGAAACCGTGCATTGCAAATACAGCGTTTCATAAAGGGGTAACGATGAAAATATCAGGCGAAAAAATAAAGGGCACAATATCGTCCGTAAAGGAGCATTGGAGTAAACCTCCGCAGGGCAGATATGTTCCGTATAAAGAAATTCTTGCATACAGCGTAGGCGGTATAGGTGTAAAATCGGTTATTTTCACTATTTATTACATCGGACTTTCTGCAACAAGTTTGCTTGCAGGCTCTGCGCTGGGCTTAAAAAACGGTGACCTTGTTAAACTGAATATTATCGCAACGGTTATCGGCTTGTTTTTAGGCCCTTTGAGAGGATACATAATCGATAACACAAGAAGCAGTAAGGGCAAATTCCGACCGTATCTTCTTTATACGGGTATTCCGTCGGGTGTTTTGATTACGATTTTTGCCTTTTTACCGTTTGAGACCATGTCTTATAATCAAAGGCTTTGGGCTTTATTCGTTACATATATGCTTCTTCAGCTTTGCTATCCGTTTTACGACCAGGCTTACGCAACGCTGGTTCAGGTAATGAGTCCTAACTCAACGGAACGTGCGGATATTATCACTGTTTCTACTTTTATTTATTCACTTTCGCCGAGTATAATGGGCTTTGTAGTTCCTATTATCGCAGGTTATACGGGCGGTCTTGAACATATCGGTGCATACAGAGTTATTATGCCTATTTTCGGTATCGGCGGTGCGTTGATTGGAATTCTCAGTTATACGGGCACCAAAGAGAGGATTATCGTATCAAAGGACTATACTCCGAAAGTGCCGTTTTTTAAGGGAATTGCGGCAGGAATTGCAAATAAATATCAGTGGGCACGCTCGCTTACCTCTTGGTTTATTTTGCTTACGGCAGGTGCGGGTAATATCACAACATGGTATTTCTATTACGGAATTAAAGATGCTCTTAATCTTACCACCGAGCAGCAGGGTGTTATGAACGGTACGCTTATGACGGTGTTCGGCGCCGCCGCTACTCCGGCTATGTTTCTTGCACCGTTTCTTATCCGTAAAATCGGAAAGAGAAATTACTACATTATGTATATGGTCGCAAATATCTTTTGTTTGGTAGGAATGTATTTCTGTATTGAACATATTTGGGTGCTATATGTATTTGTTTGGCTCAGAGGTTTCTTTAATACCTTTACTCTTATTGCCGACGGTGCGATGAATGCCGATGTTTTGGACTATCAGCAGTACAAAACGGGTGAAAGATTAGAGGGACTTATGGGACAGTTTGTGGGTATTATAGGTACGTTTATTTCTATGGGCGTAACTTATCTGCTTCAAACTGTTGTTATGCAGAACTACTTTGGTTTGAGCGATAATTATGACGATTTGTATAAACTCTCATTCCGTGAGCCTCTTTCAAAGGGTATGATTATGATTGCTCTTGTCGGTTATGTGCTTGCGCTTATTCCGTTTATTACTATGTATACTCTTACGGAAGAACAACACGATTCGCATATTAAGGTGCTCAAAATCCGTGCCGCACTTGAGGATTATGCTACCGATTCGCTTTCAGACGGTGAACTTGAGGAGGCAAAGAAAATTTACGCCGATTCGCTTGAAAGCTTTGAAAAAAGCAAGGCGGAATATGTAAATGCAACGGGCAAAGAACGTAAAAAACTGAGGAGCAAAATCAAGGCTCTTGAAATAGTTGCCAATGAAAAAGAACGCTTTAATCAACCGAAGATGGCGGCAAAGGTTAAAAAAGCAGAAGAACTTCTTTCGCACAGCGTTGAGGAACTTTACGGTATAAGCGAGCCTGCCATGGACAAATATAACGAGGCTAACGCATTGCCCGAAGATACAAAAGAACAGGCACAGCTTAAATCGGCAAGGCTTAAAGAAGCGTCAAAAGAACTTGATTTGTTTCATAAAAAGGCTTACGATTATATTCAGGCTCGCAAACTCATGAAGCAGGTCGAGTATTATTCCCATTGGGACGAGATGTTTGAATCCGAGCCGGAAATTATTGAGACGGTTGAGGCATAAAACTACAAATTTACAGACGATACGTTTTACTTTCAACAGCAAATTTGTATCGTCTGTTTTTATTTTTGTATTATTTGACAAAATTATTAATTTTTCAAATATCTTGTTGAGATTATTGTATTTATATTATATAATAAATAATTACATATGAGATTTTAATGAAAGCGGGAATTATTTATGCTTTTTTCCAGAGATATAGGTATTGATTTGGGTACATCAAATACCAAAGTTGCCGACAAAAAGGGACATATTATTATCAATGAGCCGTCCGTTGTTGCTGTTGACGTTAAGTCAAAACGAGTGCTTGCAACGGGCAACGAGGCTAAAAATATGATAGGCAGAACACCCGGCTCGATAGTAGCCGTTCGCCCCATGCGTGACGGTGTTATTGCCGACTTTGATATGACTGCCGATATGCTCCACGATTTTATGTATCGTTCATCTACAAAGAACATTTTTACAAAGACAAGAGTTGTTATCAGTGTTCCGTCGGATGTTACCGAAGTTGAACGCAGAGCCGTTGAGGACGCCGTTCGTTCGGCGGGTGCTCAGGAGGTTGAACTTATCGAATCGTCAATGGCGGCGGCTTTGGGTGTCGGACTTCCTGTTTATGAGGCAACAGGCTCGATGATTATAGACATCGGCGGCGGTACCTGTGATGTTGCGGTGCTGTCTCTCGGCGGCATTGCCTGCTGTAACAGTATAAAAGTCGGCGGTGAGGCTATGGACGAGGCCATTGTTTCTTATATGAGAAAGAATCATAATCTTCTTATCGGCGAGAGAACCGCCGAGGATATTAAACTTAAACTCGGTTCGGCGGCGGAATATGACGGCGAGGCGGCGATGGAAGTAAGAGGCAGAAATCTTGCAGACGGTCTTCCCGGCAGCGTGGAGATTACTTCGGCTGATGTGAGATATGTTTTGCAGGAGCCAGTTAGTCAGATTATCGCAGTTATTAAGGAAACTTTGGAGGTTACTCTTCCGGAACTTGCGTCCGATATTATCGACAGAGGTATTTACCTTACCGGCGGTGCGAGCCAACTCAGAGGTTTGCCGAAACTCATTGAAGAAGAAATAGGCATACCTGTTATTGTTCCCGAAAATTTCAACGACTGCGTAGCATTGGGAACATCTGTTAAATTAAGAAGAGCAAAATAATTCAGTTTTGGTTAAGTGGTGTCTTTATGAAAAGTATTTTTAAGAGCAGACCCTTTAAGCTGGTTGCGGCTATTGTGGGATTTTTGCTTTTGGGTGCACTGATTGCGGCGGCTAACGGACATGGTGAATCGGCTCAGTCTACGGTTGTCGGCACCGTCTTTACTCCCTGCCACTATGTTGCACAGAAGATTGCAAACGGAGTGGATAAAATTGCAGGAAATGTAAAAGGCGACGCTCAGTACGAAAAGGAAATCTCCGATTTGCAAAATCAAGTCGGCGAGTTGCAATCCGAACTTGTGGATTACGAAAATTTGAAAAAGCAAAACGAACTTTATAAGGAATTTCTCGGACTTAAAGAGGAAAATAAGGATTTTGAGTTTGTCGAGGCTTCGGTTATAGGCAGAGACAGTGCGGATATATATAAGTCGTTTACGATTTCCAAGGGCTCTGCAAACGGAGTCAAAAAGGGTGACGCTGTGCTTTACGGAAAATATCTTGTCGGCGTGATAGACAAAGTTTATCCTACATACAGCGTGGTGCAAACCGTTTTGGATTCTCGTTTTAATGTTTCGGCTTACGAACTTATTTCGGGTGAAATATCCTATGTTACGGGTACTCCCGCTCTTGCCGCCGAGAATAAATGTAAGATGGCTAATTTGGATTCGTCTACTGCCATTACATACGAGGCTATCATCTGCACGGCTGGTGTCGGCGGAAATATGCCAAAAGGCTTGATTATCGGAACGGTTGACGAAATAGACGATGAGTCCACCGACATATCGTCTTATGCCGTAATTAAACCCGGTGTTGATGCGGATAATATCAATACCTGCTTTGTACTTACGGATTTTTAGTATTTACTGTTGAGTGATTTTATGGAACTGACTAAGAAAGAAAAGACAACTAAATATTTGATATATTGTGCCGTAATTGTTGTGCTCTCTCTTATTCAGAATGTGTGCGCTTCATGGTTTGAAATAAACGGAGCAAGATGTTTCTTTTTGATACCCGGTGCGGTTTTACTCACTTTGGGTGAGGATGAAAAGGCGGCGGCTCTGCTCGGACTTTTCGCAGGTGTGCTGTGGGACAGCGTGGCGGCTGAAAACACGGCTTTTAATGCGGTATTCTTTATGGTGTTTTGTTATGCCGCTTCGCTTTTGCTGTCACATATTTTGCGTGAAACTTTTTGGGTGCGTGTGCTGATAGCGGCGTTTGCGTGTATGCTTTATACTCTCCTTTATTGGCTCTTATTTGTCGGAGCAAAAAAGTCGGGCGGTACCCAGGCACTGTTTTCGTTTTATTTTCCGTCGTTTATTTATTCTGCCGTTGTGGGAATAATTTTGGATTTTATATTTACTCCGCTGAAAAGAAAACTAAATAAGGAGTAATTATTGTTTTAATTTTGCAGAAAGGAGAGTCGCTTTGGGTAAGAGATATAAAAGTGCAAGAACGATTATCGCTGTTGTTTTGGTCGTTGCCGTGATGCTCGGTTTCGGTGTGGATTTATATAATATTCAAGTGAAGAATAACGATTACTATATTGCTCAAAGCAGTGCGGTAAAGACTTATACCGTGCCCATAGAGGCGGCTCGTGGAGATATAGTTGACAGAAATGGCAATGTTCTCGTTACAAACAGAAAGGGTAACAGTATTGTTTTGAACGCTGCATATTATCCTTCCGCAAAGGATAATGATGAGAGAAACGAGATTATTGTCCGTCTTATCGAATTGTTTAATAAAAACGGCGAGGAGTACGTTCATAATCTTCCGCTTAAATTTAATTCTTCGGGCGAGGTCGTTTTCTTTGACAAAAGCGACGATGAGAAATACGAGACCGATATTAAAAATATGAAAGGCAAGGATATGCTTAATGTTCAGGCGTATGCCACCGCAAGGAATTGCTTTGACGCAATGGTGGAAAAATACGGCCTTGAATCCTATGACGAAAAGACTGCGCTTGAAATAGGCAATATCAGATATGAACTCACCCGACTTTTATTTTCCGTATCAAATCCCGTGACGATAGCCGATGATGTTTCGGACGAAACCGTCGCCGAGATTAAGGAAAATAATTCGCTCTATCCCGGTGCGGATGTCAGTGTAGTTGCATACAGAACATACACAGATTCATCTCTTGCCGCTCATATTATAGGCACTGTACGAAAGATAAACGGTGACGAGTATAAAAAACTTAAAGACAGCGGCTACGGAATTAACGATGACATAGGTGAGTCGGGAATTGAGGCGGCTTGCGAGAGCGAACTCAGAGGTACAAGCGGCGAGATGACCGTTACCATTGATGCTGAGGGCAATGTTACCCAAACCGTCACGAAAGAGCCGGTTCAGGGTGATACGATAGTTCTTACCATAGACAAGGATATGCAGAAGATTGCCGAGGATAATCTTAGGGAAATTTGTCTTAAAACCTCGTCGGAGGCTACGGGTGCGGTCGTTGTAGAGGATATTCATGACGGAAGCATTCTTGCGGCGGCTAACTATCCGACCTATGACTTGAATGATTATTACGATGACTACGATTCGCTCAGTAAGAACAGCAAGAAACCGCTTTATAACAGGTTTGCAATGAGCGCATATGCTCCGGGTTCAACCTTTAAGCCTCTTATGTCGGTTGCGGCGTTGGAGGAGGGCTATATCACACCGGAAACCAGATTTACCTGTAACGCCTCATACCGTGTCGGCGAGATGACATTCGGTTGTCTTGACGCTCACGGAAGTATTAATGTTCAGCAGGCACTTGAGCACTCGTGTAATGTTTTTTACTATAACTGCGCAAGTCTTATGGGCATTGATGTAATGAATCAGTACGGCAGACTTTTCGGTTTGGGACAGAAAACAGGAGTAGAAATTCCGGAGGCAAGCGGTATATTGGCAGGACCGGAATACAGAAAGAAATTTGATATGACATGGAATCCCGGTGATACTGTTCAGGCGGCTATCGGACAGTCGGAAAACCTTGTCACTCCGCTTCAGTTGGCAAACTACTGTGCCACCGTTGCAAATAACGGCACGAGGTATAAAACTCATTTTGTAAAGTCTACCATATCAAAATCCACAGGTGCCGTTACCGATACTAATATCACCGTGGAAGAAAAAACAGGCATCAGCGACGCAACCTTTGAAACCGTTAAGGGCGGTATGAGAAGGGTAGGTATAAATCTTTTCCAAAATGCTCTTCAAATTAAAACACCTGTTGCATGTAAGACGGGTACATCTCAGGTATATGTAAACGGCGTTAAGAAAAATAACGGCTTTCTTATCTCCTTTGCACCGTATGATAATCCCGAAATCAGCGTTGCCTCCGCTATTGAAACGGCGGGCACCGGTTCGTCCACGGCGCAGATTACAGGAGCGGTCATAGATTATTACTATACCCAAAACAATCTTGAGGAAAAGGCACAGACGGACGAAACACTTTTGGAATAATCAATACAAACACGGCACTTTATATAAAAAATAACTTGTTATATTAAGTGTTTTATGTTATTATAACAATGGTATCAAATTTCAGTGAGAGGAAGCAATCGCTTTATGAATATAGCACTTATAGCACATGACGCAAAAAAAGAACTTTTAGTACAGTTTTGTATTGCTTATTGTGGAATTATCAGCAGACACGATGTGTGTGCGACAGGTACTACCGGTAAGCTGATTAAAGAAGCAACGGGTTTGGAAATTAACTGCTTTTTGAGCGGTTCGCAGGGCGGCGGTCAACAGATTGCCAGCAGAATTGCCTGCAACGAGATTGATTTGCTCATCTTTTTCAGAGATCCCCTTAATCCAAAGCCGCACGAGCCTAACGATAACGATTTGCTCAGACTTTGTGATGTGCATAATATTCCGTTCGCTACTAATATTGCAACGGCAGAGGCGTTAATCAGGGGCGTTGAAAGAGGCGACTTTGAGTGGCGTGAAATTGTTAATCCACGCTATAATAAAAAAGACTAATAATGACTTGAGGTGGGAGCAATGCTCTCACCTCAGTGCTTGTATATAGGAGGAAATTATGGCTTTAATTACAAAGGCGATTAAAGGCACCAAGGATGTGTTGCCTAACGAGTCTTATAAAAATCAATATATTGAGGCTACCTGCCTCGGTGTTGCCGAAAATTTCGGATATAAGGAAATGCGTACGCCTGTTTTTGAGCATACGGAACTTTTTCAAAGAGGTGTCGGTGACACTACCGATGTAGTGCAAAAGGAAATGTATACCTTTGACGATAAGGGCGGTCGCTCGATTACGCTTCGTCCCGAGGGCACGGCAGGTGCGGCAAGAGCTTTTCTTGAAAACGGTCTTTCAAACGAGGCACTGCCGCAAAAAATATGCTATCTCACATCTTGTTACAGATATGAAAAGCCGCAGGCGGGCAGACTCCGTGAGTTTCATCAGTTTGGAATTGAATGTTTCGGAGCAACCTCACCGCTTGCAGATGCAGAAATGATAAGTCTTGCAAAACAGATTTTTGATGAACTCGGCGTAAAGGATTTGCATCTTGAACTTAATTCTATCGGCTGTCCCGAATGCAGAGCGGAATATCATAAGGCACTTAAAGAGTATTTCTCACAGTATAAGGACAAACTTTGCGACACCTGTAACGACAGACTTGAACGCAATCCTATGCGTATTCTTGATTGCAAAAGTCCTGTGTGCAGTGAAATAGCAAAGGGTGCACCTGTTGTACTTGATTATCTTTGCGATGAGTGCAGAGAGCATTTTCAAAAGGTTAAGTCTTACCTTGACGCCGCAAATATAGAATACATAGTTAATCCTCAAATTGTAAGAGGACTCGATTATTACACTAAGACGGTGTTTGAATTCGTTTCCGACGCTATCGGCTCTCAGGGTACTGTGTGCGGCGGCGGTCGCTATGACGGACTTTTGGAGGAACTCGGCGGACAGCATACTCCGTCACTCGGTTTCGCTATGGGACTTGAAAGATTGCAACTTGTTATGGAAGCACAGGGATGTAATTTCCCCGAGCCGTCAAGACCTGATTTGTTTATCGTTGCTATGGGCGAAAAGGCAACGCTTAAAGCTGTCGAAATTGCAAAGGATATGCGTGACGAGGGCTTCTCGGTTGTCTATGACCTCAACGGTCGCTCACTCAGGGCACAGATGAAATATGCGGACAAACTCGGCGCTAAGTTTAATGTTGTTATCGGTGATAACGAGGTAGAAAATAAAGTCGTTTCTCTCAAGGATATGGCAACGGGTGAGTCGAGCGAGATTAATCTTGACACCTTTGTAAACGGCTTTTATTCCGTAAGTATGGAAAGTCAGCTCAAAGATTTGGAAATTAACGGCGAGGCTTTTGATTTTAATTCTCTTTTTTCCGGAGGACAGATAGATGAATAATTCAATTAAGGGTATGAAACGTACAGATTATTGTGCAAGATTTAATATGGAAAATGTCGGACAGACCGTAACTGTTTTCGGCTGGGTACAGCGCCAAAGAGATTTGGGTAACCTTATCTTTATTGACCTCAGAGACAGAACAGGCATTATTCAGCTTTCGTTTAACGATAAGACCGATAGAGATGTTTTTGCTCTTGCACAGTCTGCAAGGAGTGAATATGTTGTTGCCGCAACAGGTGTTGTTGCCGAGAGAGAAAGCAAGAATAAGGATATTCCGACAGGCGACATTGAGGTTATCGTAAGCGATTTTCGTATTGTATCAAAGGCTAAGACTCCTCCGTTCGAGATTGAAAAGAGCGAAAAGGTCGGAGATGAAATCACTCTTAAATACAGATACCTTAATCTTCGTAACGAAAAACTCACTAAGAATATTCTCATGCGCCACGAGATTGCAAAAATTGCAAGAGAGTATTTTTACGCTAACGATTTCATCGAAATTGAAACCCCGATGATGATTAAGTCTACTCCCGAGGGCGCAAGAGACTATGTTGTTCCGTCGAGAATCCATAACGGTAAATTTTATGCGTTGCCACAGTCCCCTCAGATTTATAAGCAGCTTACCATGATTGCAGGCTTTGACAGATATATTCAGCTTGCCCGTTGCTTTAGAGATGAGGATTTGCGTGCAGACAGACAGCCTGAGTTTACTCAGATTGACCTTGAAATGAGTTTTGTTGACTGCGACGATATTATGAATATGGCAGAGGGATTTATATCAAAGTTGATGAAAAAAACCATCAATGTTGATGTTCCCGAGCATTTGCCTCGTATGACTTTTGCCGACGCTATGAATAAGTACGGCTCGGATAAGCCTGATACTCGTTTTGATATGCTTATTCAGGATATTTCCGATTGGGCTGATAATACCGATTTTGTTGTGTTTAAGAGCGCAATAGCAGACGGCGGCTCGGTTAAGGCAATCGTTGCAAAGAACGCCGCTTCTGTTTATACTCGTAAAAAAATTGATAAACTTACAGCATCAGCAAAGGGAATCGGTGCAAAGGGTCTTGCCTATGTTCGCTGGGCAGATGCAGAGCCGAATTGCTCTTTTTCTAAGTTCCTTAAAGACGGCGAACTTGATGAACTCCTCAGCACACTCGGTGCTCAGCAGGGAGATGTTGTTTTCATCGTAAGTGATAAGACCGGAAAGGCTCTCACCGTTATGGGCGCACTTCGCCTTATGGTTGCTAAGGAACTTGATATTATCCCCGAGGGTAAGTGGAACTTCCTTTGGATTACCGAAATGCCGTTCTTTGAGATGGATGAGGAAACAGGCGAGTGGGTTGCCGCTCATCATCCGTTTACTATGCCTATGGAAGAGAGTATTCAGTATCTTGATACAGATAAATCAAAGGTTAAGGCTCAGGCGTTCGACCTTGTACTTAACGGTACCGAACTTTCGTCAGGTTCTATGAGAATTACAGATACGGAACTTCAGACTAAGATGTTTGAACTTCTCGGAATGGAGCAGGAGGAAATAGACGCTAAGTTTGGCTTCCTTGTTGACGCTTATCAGTATGCCGCACCGCCTCATGGTGGTATGGGTATCGGTCTCGACAGACTTGCTATGCTTATCTGCGGTGCCGATTCGCTTCGTGATGTTGTGGCATTTCCTAAGGTTCAAAACGCAAGCGAACTTATGAGCGGTGCTCCGTCATATATCGACGATGTTCAGCTTTGCGAACTTGGTATTGATATAAAGGAAACAGAAAAAGATGCAGAATAATTATAATTTCTTTGCTATGGTCAATAGAATGAAGTATATTGACCGCTGGGCACTTATGCCTAATGCCAATAAGGAAAATATTGCAGAGCATAGCCATAGCGTTGCTGTTATTGCCCACGCTCTTGCACTTATCGGTAATAGGGAATTCGGCAAAAATTATAATCCCGAGCGTGCCGCCCTGCTTGCTCTTTATCACGATACAACCGAGGTTATAACAGGCGATATGCCCACTCCGGTTAAGTATTATAATGACGAGATTAAAAGCGTTTATAAGGATATTGAGGAAACGGCAGGCGATAGATTGTTAAAAATGCTCCCTGATGATTATAAACAGGACTATGTACCCCTTTTTCACAAAAGTGATGAGGATAAGCAGTTGTGGAAACTCGTTAAGGCTGCCGATAAAATCAGCGCACTTGTAAAGTGTATCGAGGAAAATCGTATGGGTAATAGGGAATTTGATATTGCCCTTAAATCGCAGGAGCAAAAAATTGCCGATATAGATATGCCCGAGGTTAAGTTCTTTTCCGAGCATTTCCTAAAGGCATATTACCTCACCCTTGATGAACACACAAAGTAAATATTAAATTTAGAGGCAGATTTATCTGCCTCTTTTTTTATATCACTTGAATTTAATCCGATATTATGCTAAACTGAAATTGCCAAATATCTCACAATTAAAGTATGTATACGGGAAAGTATGCTTTTTTTATCTCTCGATAAAAATGCATACTCTAATTTGCATACTTTACCGTAGGTAATAATATGTGAGATGTTTGGCGACAGTTGAGCTATGCGTTTTTTGCGTACAGTTTCGGCTGTACGCTTTTTTAATTGGAAGTGAAAACTTGTGACCTTGTAACGGCGAAGCCTTAGGGGCGAAGGTGGGGGATATAATGCAATTGTTCGGGAGCGGGTGGGCAGCCTCTCTACCGAATAAAAAAACAAAAAGGCTCTTTACAAAAACTATTGAAAATTACATTTACCTGTGATATGATAAATGTAAATCAAGGAGTTGACGATTATGCTGAAAGAATATAAAAATGCTATAGGCTATATAAGGGTTAGCACAAAGGAGCAGGCGTCTGATGATAAATTTGGAATCAGCGCACAAAAACAAGCAATATTGATGTTTGCTAATGAGAACGGATATAATATAGTCGATTGGAAAATCGACGAGGTGAGTGGCACGCAGGACGACCGTACGGCGTTAAATGAAATTTTATATGGTGATGTGACAAATCCACCGTATGAAGCAGTAATTATATTCAAAAATGACCGCCTCGCTCGAGATACCAAGCTGTATTTTTATTACTTCTATACATTGGAGAAAAAGAATATTAAATTATTGAGCACTGAGGAAAAATTTGCTGAGGGAGACGATATTGCAAATATATATAAGGCTCTGTTACAGTTCGTCGCAGAACAAGAAAGAAAGAATATTGCTTTAAGAACAAGTAAGGGCAGGAGTATAAAAGCGTCTTGTGGTGGCTATAGTGGGGGCAGAAGTCCATACGGTTATAAGGTTCAGAACGGACGGTTGATAATAAACGAAAATGAGGCTAATATAGTTAGAAAAGTATTTGAATTTCAGGAACAAGGTAAAACTTTGCAGGATACGGCTGATTGGTTTAACGATAATGGTTATATTACTCGTTCGGGTAAAAAGTTTTACCCGTCACATATTAAATCAATTAGAGATAATAAACCGCTTTATATGGGAATGTATAAGTATGGTAAAATGACTGATTGGGTGAAAGGTGTTCACGAACCTCTTATCAAATAAATTGCTTAACTGATATGAAAGGAGAAAAATGAAAAAAGTATTAAAGGGTATAGGAGTTTTAATTGGTATTGTAGTAGTTATTGTGCTAATTGGTTGTATATTCGGTGATAAAACAGCCGATAATGCAACGAGTTTGGAGTATAACACACAAAGTACCGAGTCAACGACGGAAGAACAAAAACAAAACAATCCGTTAGTATATGAGGATGACAATATAAGCGTTAGTTATATAAAGTGTTATGACCAAAAGAGCATATATGATAATGCAATATTTTTACAACTTGAAATAGTTAACAAAACGGATAAAACAATAGTGGTAGGTGCTTTCGAGACATCTATCAATGATACTATGGTACAAACTTCCACGGATATGGTAGGTCAAGGCTCAAATGCAATCAGTCCTAATAGTAAATCACAAATTCCTTTTGCATTGTTTACGGGTAACACCGGAATTAATAGTGCTTCTGAGGCGGAAAAACTTGCATTTAAGTTAAGAATTTATAATAAAGACGATATGATTTCAATCGAGGACACACCACAAATTCAAGTTAAAGTTAAATAACATCACTTAAAATCAGTTAAGCGAATACAGTCAAAAAGGACTAATCATTATGGTTAGTCCTTTTTTATTTTGGTGGAATTTATGAAATTGACAGAAAAAGAAATAAGGCAAAAAAACGCAAGGTATAATTCCTCTGTGTTCAATAATTAAAGCGATTTCCAGAAAAGGGAAGTCGCTTTTTGTATAAATATGTAGTGTGAATAAAATTCACATCCTTTTTTTCGACATTTTTTTATTTGAGCGCAATATATTTTAAGCATTATATTTTCTAAATTGCTTAACGAGTAAATATTTTTGCGATATATTTATATTAGCATTTAACACAACAAAAGCAGCATCGGGGTAGCGATGCTGCTTTCGTTGTTTGGAAAGGAGTTTTTACTATTTACGCTAATTCGAAGCTAATGCTTTTAAGCTCATAGCCGGTATCAGCAATAGTTTTTTTGAGTAGTTCATCGTCGAGCCTATGCTCGCTGATGATAACGGTTGTACCGTTTATATGTGAAGACTTCACTTTCTTGACCTTAAAGGCTTTTCTGACAGCCTCGTTGATATGACTTTCGCACATAGAACACATCATTCCGTCAATTTTAAGTGTTGTCTTTACAAGCTGTTTAGTGCCTGCGCAGGAAGAGTGGCAGGATGAACAGTTGCCTGTGCATCCGCCGCCATTCTTCTTTTGCTTAATTAAGCTCTTAATGATAAGCCCGATTATTAATATTAAAATGGCAATTATTATTATATTTAAGAGATTCTCTTGAATAAAGCTTATCATAAAATCACTTCCTAATTAACAAATTAATTATCTTACGGAAAGTTTATTGTTGTCGTACTTGTTCTTTCTGAACAGCATATAAAGGATAGCTGCTATAGCAAGAAGAGCAACAATGAAACCGAAGATATTTCCGTTTCCTGCGAACATTGAGCCTACCTGATTAATGATAAGTGCGATTACATAAGCAAATCCGCACTGGTAGCCTACGGCAAACCATGTCCACTTTGCGTTGTTCATCTCTCTCTTCATAGCACCGATAGCCGCAAAGCAAGGAGCACAGAGGAGGTTGAATACGAGGAACGAATAGCCTGTTACGCCTGTAAATACGCTACCGATTGTATCGTAAACGCTTCCGTCTCCGCCGCCGTAGAGAATACCCATTGTACCTACGATGTTTTCCTTAGCAACGAGACCGGTTACAGAAGCAACAACAGCCTGCCAGTTGCCCCAGCCGAGCGGTTTAAATATCCAAGCGATTGCACCGCCGATTGCCGCAAGAATCGAAGAACCGATTTCGTCCTCACCGAGCATTCTGAACTGTCCGTCAACAACGCCGAAGTATGTTGTGAACCATACAAAGATGGTTGAAAGAGTGATGATTGTACCTGCTTTTTTGATGAATGACCAGCCACGCTCCCATGTCGAACGAAGTACGTTTCCGACTGTCGGAAGGTGATATGCGGGAAGTTCCATAACGAACGGAGCAGGGTCGCCCGAGAACATCTTGGTCTTTTTAAGCATAATGCCAGAGATGATGATCGCCGCCATACCGATGAAGTATGCAGAGGTTGAAACTACAGCCGAACCGCCGAAGATAGCGCCCGCAATCATTGCGATGAAAGGAATCTTTGCACTGCACGGAATGAATGTAGTTGTCATAATCGTCATTCGTCTGTCTCGCTCGTTTTCGATTGTACGGGAAGCCATGATACCGGGAACGCCGCATCCTGTACCGATAAGCATAGGAATGAAGGATTTACCCGAAAGACCGAATTTTCTGAAAATACGGTCAAGCACGAATGCAATTCTTGCCATATAGCCGCAACCCTCAAGGAATGCAAGCATAAGGAAGAGAACAAGCATCTGAGGGACGAAACCGAGTACAGCGCCGAGACCGGCTACAATACCGTCGAGCACAAGACCCGAAAGCCACTCGGGTGAGTTAGCCTTTTCAAAGAGTTCGCCGAGAAGAACAGGGATACTCTTAACCCAAACGCCGTATGTGCTCGTATCCGGAGCACCGAAGTCCTCTTTGTATGATGTGTTTTCGTATTGGTCAACAGCGTTGATGAGGTCTGCCTTTGTCGTGTTTGGATGCTCTGTTGTTTCAAGAGTTTCCTCATCCTCTGTTTCGTATGTAACGGAAGCGTTGTCAGGAGTAGCATTTACAAGGTCGCTCAGAGCGATTGCCGCACCATCTTGGCTGTAATCCTCGTTTTCGAGGTCGATCGCATCAGCCATATCCTCTGTTCCGTATTGGTCGATAAATGCCTGAAGAATTTGGTCGCTGTCACCGTACTCTTCGGCAGCCTGCTCATAAGCTGCTGTACCGTTTCCGAAGAGGTGGAAACCGTCGCCGAATACGCCGTCGTTTACCCAGTCTGTTGCCGGTGCACCTACCGCAACCATGGCAATGTAGTAAACGAGGAACATAATTACTGCGAAAATCGGCAGACCCAAAAATCTGTTTGTAACAACTTTATCGATTTTATCCGAGGTTGAAAGTTTGCCTTTATTCTTCTTAGTATATACGCTCTTTATGATAGATGCAATATATAAATATCTTTCGTTTGTGATAATTGATTCTGCGTCATCGTCAAGTTCTGTTTCGGCAGCCTCAATATCTTTTTTGATATGAGCGAGAACATCGCTCGAAATTTTAAGTTGCTCGAGAACCTTGTCGTCGCCTTCAAAAATCTTGATAGCATACCAACGCTGTTGGTTTTCGGGCATATCGTGGAGAACAGCCTCCTCGATATGAGCAAGTGCGTGCTCAACTACGCCGCTGAACTTATGCTGCGGAATTGTCGGAGCCTTGCTTGCAGCATTAACCGCAATGTCTGCCGCTTCCTTTATACCTGTGCCTTTAAGTGCGGAAATTTCAACAACGGGGCATGCAAGTTGTCTGGAAAGTTCCTGAGTGTTGATTTTGTCGCCATTCTTCTTTACGACATCAATCATATTTACCGCTACAACAACCGGAATACCCAGCTCGACAAGTTGTGTTGTGAGGTAAAGGTTTCTCTCAAGGTTTGTGCCGTCTATGATATTAAGCACTGCATCCGGATGCTCGCCGATAAGGTAATTTCTTGCAACTACCTCCTCAAGTGTGTAAGGCGAAAGTGAATAAATACCCGGAAGGTCAGTGATTATTACATCGTCATGTTTTTTTAATTTACCTTCTTTTTTTTCAACCGTTACGCCAGGCCAGTTGCCGACATATTGGTTGGAGCCTGTCAAGGCATTGAACAGGGTAGTTTTGCCGCAGTTTGGATTTCCGGCAAGAGCAATTTTGATACCCATATTGCTTCTCCTTTCAATTAGACAAATATATTAAATATTAAATTATTCAACTTCGATAAGTTCTGCGTCTGCTTTTCTGATGGAAAGCTCGTAGCCCCTTACGGTTATCTCCACAGGATCGCCAAGGGGAGCAACCTTGCGTATATTGACCTCAACACCCTTTGTGATACCCATATCCATAATTCTTCTTTTCAGTGCGCCGTCGCCGTGAATTTTTTTTATAATCGCACTTTGACCGACTTTGATTTCCTTAAGCGTTTTCATATATTTCCTCCTAAAATTAAATCACTGTTGTTATACAAAAATTTTCATAGCCATTGATGCACCTATTGCAACTCTGGATTCTTTAACATTCACTATCAGATTTCCGTTTGATTCGGTAATAACTTTAACTGTCGAACCGACAACAAATCCTAAATCTGCCAAATGTTTTTTTGTAATTTCGTTGCCTGCTATTCTTTGGATGGTTAAATCCTCGTTGGCAGGCGCCAATTTTAACGGCATCATTTTTTGCCTCCTGATACAGTTTTTTGTCATAAAACGGTTAGCGTTCGCTAACATATTGTCCTTAAAATAGGTTAGCTCTAGCTAACCTCATTCGCTTATTAATGGTTAGCTCTTGCTAACCATTGTGTATGATACAATATTTTTCTCTTGTTGTCAATAGTTTTTTGTACTTTTTTTGCCTGAATGTTGACAATTTGAGTCAAAACCTATATAGTTATTTTATACCGATATTAAATTATTAAAGGTGAAATTATGAAATGTAAAAACTGTGGTGCCACTGTGCCTAAGGGCAGCAATCTTTGCATTAACTGCGGTGCCGTGTTGAATAAAAATTCTGTTAATTTTTCGGATGTTCCACGAGAAGAACAGAATAACGAAAAGAAAAAACACCCGGGAGTAAAAAAGGCGATTTGCATCATTTTGTCTCTTTTGATTATTTTGGGTGCGGGTGCAACCTCCTTTTATTTGTTTTACCAAAAAAATATGCAAAGAGAAAGACCCGAACTCGATTTTTCCTGCGGTCAGGGCGTGATTAATGAAAACGAAAGCATTGTTTATGTCACGGTTTCAAATCCGTCAAAACTTCAGTATATCCATGGCGTTAAACTTTATGAGGGTGATGTCGCTCAAAATGATATCGTTAAGGCCAAGCCGCTCGCCGAGAATTATAAGTATACGAAAAATATTGATGATTCCGTTAGGGCAATTTATTTTGATTTGAATGATTTAGGTCTGAAAAAGGGAAAGAATTATACTTATACCTTTGAAATGACTTTCGGTTTTTATAATGACGACAGCAGATATACTTATCTTCAGGCGGTTAATTTTGCAATGTCGGACAATAATGTTTCCGATGTGATATTTGACAGCACTGCGGCGAAAACAACTGCTCAACAGCCTGCCGAAAATGCCGATGCCGAAATAACCAATGATTATATTTATGATAATTATTGGTACTCCCAGCCTTTTAAGGACGAGAATAACAGAACAGCCATTAATTCTCTTAAGTTCAGCGATGACGGAACCTGTACGGTTACTTATTATGTTTTGGACGAGGCTAACAAATGGACTGTAACGACCTATAAGGGCTCTTTTGAAATAAAGGACAACAAGGTCAGTGCAAAGCTCGATAACGGAAAATCAGCCACTCTGACGCTTGATTCGAAAGCGAGAACTCTCACTCCGGATAAGTCGGACAAGTCTTTGACTGAGAGAAAGCATAACAGCGTTACGAATGCTGAGCAACTTTGCAAATAAAGTATAAAATTGTATAAATTAATAAGCCTCTTGATGTATGATGCATCGAGAGGCTTTTGTCTGTATGTCTCAAATCGGTTAATTAAAACTGTTTGTGTTCGCTTTTTGATTTATGTATCGATTTTTTTGTCAATCAACTTTATGTATATGACGCTGCCGATAAATCCTCCGAGTGTGTTGTAGACCAAATCGCTGATTTGAAATGTGCCTCGGCAGGTGATGAGTTGAGTAGTTTCTATCAAAAGCGAGAGCAAAAACGAAATTCCCGTGCATTTGATAATAATGTGATTATTGCTTTTGAATCGGTCGGCAAAATTCATCATCAGCAGTATCAGCAGCAGAGTAAACATCAGCGTGTTTCCAAAAAACGGAGACGGTTCTATTTTGATTCTACCCTGATTGATTATCCCCCAGTCCTGCCATATTCTCGAAAGCGGCTCATATATCGCTTTACGACAGAGCAGCGTTCTGTAAAGCACCATATAGCAGTATGTGAGCAGATATATGAAGTATCTGTTCTTTTTATTTTCAAGTGATGAGATGTATCCGTTGAGGGTCTTGTGGCTTATGTATTCAAATACGACGGATATAATTACCGCCAGCGTAAACCCCTGCGGTAAGCTCCTCACCACGGTTTGTATTATGTCGTTGATAATTATTCTCATTTTATTTACCGAACTTTCCTTTAAGGGTCGGAAGCAGGACAGTCATTATTTTGTCCCTTTGAATAAATGCAACCGTGCAGAAATAGATTATTGCAACAGCCCACCTGATTATTGCATGGTCGGTTAAAAGATAGAATAACGCACAGAAGATAAAAATTTCAATAATCGGTAAAATAAACATTTTTATTGAAAAAACATTTGAATTTAGTGTTTTTGAGTAAATGCTATGTAGAATAAAGATTACAAAGTATGAAATTGCTGTGGTAAAAGCTGCCGCAACATAGCCGAATTTTGGTATAAAAATATAGTTTAGTACCAAGTTCAATACAGCGGCTAAAATCGTTAATGCCGTTATTTGGTTCGATTTTTTATAATAGTGTTCCAGGTTAGAATATATGTTATATGCAAAGAACAGAAAATTTGCAACTATTATAATCGGCATTAATTTAATTCCTTCCCAATAGGATTTTGATGCTAATATCTTCAAAATCTCAGGGGACACGATAATCAGACCGCACATTATATATGTAATAAGTTTAATGTAATCTTTTGTAATATAGTTTATTTCGTCATAGGATTTTTCTTTCATTTTGTTAGTAAACCAAGGAATCCATATTCCGTCAATAGAAAGCGTAATTGCATAAGTTATCATACCTAAGCTATACGATAAACTATATATTCCAGACTGTGATGCGTCAGCAAGCCACGTAATCATTATTCTGTCTGAATTAGAAAGAATATTAAGTGCTGCACCGTGGAGTATTAACGGAAGCGAAATTTTCAGCGCATGCTTGATATATGTTGTATTAAAACCTTTTTTTGTATAACATATCGAAAGAATGATTGCAAATATGATAATCGTTAGTGCTTCGGGTATTATTCTACCTAAATATAAGTCTTTTTTTAGAATATAGGAAATCAAAAATATTGCAACACATACAGAAATAAGGTTTGGAAGAATCATTAAGATTGTTCTTTTTATGTAGTTGTATTTCATCATAAAATAGCAACTTACATCTTCAATTATAGATGAAGCTACTGAATGAAAGAGACAAATAAATACTAGGGATAAGGAAATATTTATTCTAAAAATCTTTGCAACCGCATAGAAAATCAACATAAATCCCAGCGAACTTAATAATGTAAATTTAATTATTGTAGATAAATATGATTCGGTGTCATTTTTATAGTCAACAAAAGCATTTCGTATGCTCATGTGCATTGCAAATCCGACTATCATTGATAATATTCCTGCCCACGAGGAGTAAGTATTTATTATCCCATAATCGGAGGTAGAAAGCAATCTTGTAAAAATCGGTATAGTTAAAAAGGCAAGTCCTTTGTTAAAGAAATTGCCTATGAGATAACAAAATGATGCTTTTTTATAACTGTTGTTTTCCATATAATTTTACTTTTCGATTGTTTTAATAACTTTTGCAGGTGAGCCTACGGCTACACTATAGGGCGGTATATTATGCGTCACTACGGAATTTGCCCCTATAATTGCACCGTTTCCGATTTTAACATTCGGCATAATGCATACATTTTTTCCTGTCCATACATTGTCACCTATTATTACGGTGCCTTTACTGAAAATATTTAGTTCGTGAGGAGAGATATTTAATTCATTAATACTGATGTTTTCGCCATGTGAATTATCTGTTATAAAAGTGTCCCTGCCAAGTAAGCAACCGTTTCCGATTTCAATTCTGTTAGCGGCACTGATTATACAGCGGTCGGTTATCGAAACATTATTTTTAATAATTAATTTACAGTCATTGCCCTTTATATTTACGGCATTCCAACTCCAAAGTGCTATGTCACAGCCGCCCGAAAAATTATCTCCTATAGAAATACCATCCGGATTGATTATAGAAAAGTTTTGTCCTATTTGAGAATTTTTGCCGATATTTGCAAGCCGCTTTTTATAATAATTCCATTCAATTTGCTTTGCTATTTTACTCGGATGTAATATAATGCTAAGTATTTTATTCATAATATTTAACGGTCACTTAATATTTTTTTTAATGCTTTGATTTTGCCTTTGCCGTATTTTAAGTCAGGCTCCATATATGCACCCTCTCCCCATTCGTTCCATGAATTGAGAAAAATAATACGGTGTTCCGGTGCTTTGTCTTTTACGCAATCAACAGCGTTTTGTGCAGCCTTTTTGAAAGTGTCCGGCGTGTTGTTATAATAAATAATTGCTTTTCTTCCCGACCTCGGAGAGCGATCCCATCCCGATAAAAGTTGCGGATATACATCTTCTCTTGCATCGGACGGTGAGTAAAAGTTATTCATTATTTTGCTGTAATCATATTTGTCAATAAGAGCACCGGGAGCGATTCGTCTCGCTGCGGCAAAAAGAAGTTTTCGTATCTTTCCGCCCGTTTTGAGTTCGGCGTATTTTTGTCCTGTTGTTCCTATTGCATCAAATCCCATTGCCTTTGCCTTATTGATATTATCATCAACGGCTTTGTCAATATTGTTAATGTTATTATTGTTTATTTCGGGCATTGAATCGATAATGCCCACAAAGTGAAAACCGGGTAAATCGTTTTCTTTTGCCAACTTGTTCCATAAATCTATAAAACGCTTTGGTTCGGGCATAGCCTGCGGAACCAAAATCGCAAATAGCAACTTGCCATCTACTTTTATATATCTTTTGTCCTTAAAAGCGTCAAGAAGTCTGTAAAAATGTTTTATGTCATCTTCTTCACCCGGAAATGTTTGCTTGAAAATTACAGTGTCCTTTTGTATTGCTGAGCCTTTTTCCCATGTTTTTGTTGTCCAGTCGTGCAGAGACCAGCCGAGGCAAAACGGAAAATCGGGTTCCTTGCTTTTTACAACCTCGTCAAACGGCATTTGAAGAACCTCTTTGCCGCCGCCAAACCAATAATGCCAATAGCAAAATCCTTCAATTCCTGCTTCCTTAGCAAGTTCTGCTTGCTGTTTTCTGATTATCGGAAGTCTTAAATCATAAAATCCGAGGTCTGCCGGAATTCTAGGCTGATAGTGATTTTTGAAAAGAGGTCTTGCCTGTGCTACATTAGTCCATTCTGTAAAGCCTTCACCCCAATATTTGTTGTTTTCAGGGATTGGGTGATACTGTGGTAAATATAGTGCAATTACTCTTGCTTTGCTCATCGGTTAATCCTTCGCTTTCTTTTCTTCTCTCGGGAATTCGTGGATAGATGTAATAAGACCTAAGAATAAAAACGGTGCCATTGCCGACGGATAGAAAAATGCCGGAGCGGCAAATGATGATATAAGGTCGTGTACTATTATAGATAATGCAACCCAAAAATAATAAATATCCGTTTTTCTACTGTTTATTATATATGTAAGCATGCTCAATATTGCCATGCAAAATGCAGCAAAGCCTAGCCATCCGGATTGAGCAATTACCGTAGGCCAGAAAGTATCACTTAAAAAGTTACCTTCCTTACCCTCTTGTAAGCCCGAATCTTTCATTCTGTAATATCCGAGCCTTATGTATAATTTTGAATAATATTGTGCCGCAATATTTGAACCGAAACTTCCGAAGCCGCTTCCAAGTGGAAAGTACTTGTTTGCTATATTTACACTGTCTTCGGTAAGAATTTTCCTTGCTGCTGTATCATTTCTTATATAGTATTTATACAGCGAATCGTATCCGAAATAAACTGCACCGCCAACGGCACCGACGCCGACAGGGAGGAGACTTCTGAAATTGAATTTAACGAAGTACAGATAAAACATATAAAGAACAAGAACTGCAATGATTGCCTTTGTTCTGAAAGTTAGAAGCATTACGATTGTAAGCATAAATATATAGTAGATGTTATGCTTATAGTATCTGTAGTTGTATGCAAGGAGGAATATGATTGTAATTGACGCTCTTGCAAGAAATTCGGGGTGTTCAAAGAAAAGCATTACCGAATGGGTAAAATACCTATAGTCTGCAACCGGAAACCACGGTGAGAGAAATGCATCGTGAAGTGTTAAAACAAAGAAAATCACTGCGATGATTTTACATATATTGTTTATGGAAAAGAAATATTTTTCGTCCAGCTTTCCTTGAGTCAAAAGTCTTGCACAAAGATAGTAAATAAAGAATTTTGAACAGGTGTAAGCATCTGTCAGCACATACACTTTTGACTGAAAATCATAAAAAAATCCCGATATAAGACCGAAAACCTCAAATATCATCATAAATACCAGCATATATCTTTCGAATTTCAAAAGCGTAATTTGAGATTTCATTGCTCTGAAAATAACGACAGCCACCAAAATAATTCCGATAACCTCATCGGAATAGTTAAAAATAGTACTTATGGTGTTGTTAGTTATCAGGCTGGGTATTGTCGGTTGAAATATCAAATATAAAAATAAAAATTTCCAAATATCTATGCTTCTTATTTTCAGCGTCATTTTTGATTTATGTCCTTAGTTTTAATTTTTTAATATTTTTAAGTAAAAGTTTTCTATTTGCTCTGCCATTATTCTTTCGTTGCATTCGTTTTTGAGATAATCCCTTGCATTTGAAATTATTTTTGCTTCCTCTTTGGGATTATCCAAAACGAAATTGACAGCGTCAGCCAGTGAGTTTTCGTTTTTTGCCTCGTAAAACACGGCGGTCTTTTTGTCCTCGGCGTAACCGTTTAGGCTCGGAACATTTGCGGCGATAACACATTTGCCCAGCGCCATTTGCTGTAAAAATGTCATTTGACCGTAGGAATAGTTAAATGATTCCAGCGGTAAAACACACAGCCTTGCGTTATAGATTTGATTAATCATATCCGTAACGGGAATAAACGGGATTTGTTTTACGCCTTTTATGCCATTGTACTTTTCATCGGTATGACCTATAATTTTAAGTTTAATGTCGGTGTCAAGCAGTTTGTAAGCCTTAATCAGCGTGTCCCAATCTCTGCGTGATGCACCTATGCAAACAATGTATTTGCCGTAATCGTTACTTTTTTTCAGACTGCCATTGTCAAAAAATTCCAAATCCGTGCCGAATCTTATGAACTCGCTTTTGTTTGCAAGCCACGGATAATATTTTTCATAATATTCCTTTTGGCATTTTGTGTGATAAATAATACCGTCTATCGACTTGCTGATTTTTTGCATTATTTTCATTATTCTGCCTGATTCAGCCGCCGAATTAAAACAGCCTATGTCAAACACAATGTGTTTGACTCTTTTCTTAAAAAGGTGCTGCCAAAGTGCAACGATAACTGCGCTGGGCATTCCGTGTGATACGACCAAATCGTATTTGTCAAGCCTCGGTACAGCCTTAAGCCCCTGATGTATGTAAAAATGAAGTTTGTTTTTTTCAAAGTTTTCAAGCGCAGGAAATGACGAAATGTCGATTACATCAACCTCCGGCTTGTTCTTAAAATATCTGTAAAACCAATAATCTTCACCTTTAACGTAGTAATCGGGGGGTTGCTTGCTTTTCGGAACAGAATTGCAATATTCAATTTTCCAATTAACAAGCATTAAGATTTTCATCTTTAGGCTTCCTTACTTTTATTTTTTTATCATCTGTCTTGCAATGTCTGCATCGACAATTTCTTCTCCGGTTTTGTTCTTTAACTCATTTTTTGAAGCTTCGGACAAGCCGTTATTTATCACTGCGTTCATATCGCAGGTGGAGAGGCTGTCAAGTTTTTCTTTGCTTATCTTGCCGTCTCTGTAGTCACGAACCGCCGGCAGTTCGTACATGCTGTACTTCTTTTCCTTAAAGAAATGCAGGAACTTATGCTTGATAACCCAAGCGGCGGGCACCCAAATATATTTGTGCATAGCGGGGGAGACAGAGCCTATCATCCAGCAGTTTCTGTCGCAGTGGCGCACCTTTTCTCTTACTCTGTCGGCTTGCTCACTGTTCCATAATTCGTCCCAGTTTTGCTCGTTAAGGTTACCCATAACTTCTTTGTCCTTTGTTCCGTTGCACGGCATTACATCGCCGTACGGGTCGATGAAAAAGGTGTCAAAACTCATATCGCAGGGGAGGAGTCTTTTTTGTCCGTATATGTAATTAATCAAACCGTGATTGAAATATGCTCTGAACCATTTTTTCGGACTGTTGGAATTAAGCATTTCATTAATCAATTTTTCAAAATTCTCGGCGACCATAGGTCTGTCCTTGATTATGTTCTTCGCCTCAACAAAATAAAAACTGTTGTGGAGCGAAGCAGTGGCAAATTCCATACCCATCTCGTCTGAAAGTTCATAAAGAGGAACGAGGTCGGGAGCATTTTTGTCCTGTACGGTCATACCGAATCCAACGTCTTTCATTCCCATATCAACCAGAGTTTTGAGCGTGGTATAACCTTTGTTAAAGCCGTCCTTTAAGCCCCTGATTTCGTTATTTGTGTTTTCAAGTCCTTCAATCGAGATACGAATACCGATTTGAGGAAATTCCTTGCATAAATCAACGATTCTGTCAGTAAAAAATCCGTTTGTAGATATAACGATTCTGTCGCTTTTTTTGTAAAGTTCACGAACTATTTCCTTAAGATCCTCACGAATAAACGGCTCGCCGCCCGTAATGTTTGTAAAATACATTTTGGGCAACTTTTTTATAGTATCTATGCTGATTTCTTCCTCTGCCTTTGACGGTGCCTTGTATCTGTTGCACATAGAGCATCGTGCGTTGCATCGGTAGGTTACTATTACCGTTCCGTTTAATTTTTTAGCCATTTTATCACTCTTTATCGGTATTGATATATTTGTTATAAACAGTCATCAACTTATTGTAGTAAGCCTCGGCTGAATAATTTTCTTTATAAAGTCTTTTTGAATTATTCGAAAATTCATTAATCTTTTCGTCATTTTCAAATAATATTTTTAATTTGTCCGTTAAATCGTCAATGCAGTCATAAGCATATGTATAACCGTTGACATCGTCTTTAATGAGTTCGGGTATGCCGCCTATTTTGCTGCCTATAATCGGTTTTCCGATTTCCATTGTTTCAAGAATTGAATACGGACAGTTCTCAAAGCATATCGACGGCACGGTAACAAAGCGGCATTTCCTTATATTTTCTCTTATATCGTTTTGATTCAGGTAGCCGAGCAGGGTAATCCTGTTTTCAAGTTTATGTTCTTTGATATATGCTTGAATATTTTCTCTTTCGGGTCCGTCGCCGGCTATTATAAGCCGTGCACCCGGTATGTTGTTTATAGCCTCGACGAGATTTAATATACCTTTTTCTCTTGACAGTCTGCCGAAATAAAAGGCACAGTCGCCGAGAGTGTAATCTGTTTTTTCAGTTTCGTTTACAAAGTTGTGAATAACGGTTATGTCATTGCATTTCAATTTGCCCTTGAGCAACTGATTTTTATTAAATTCGCTCGGTGAAATTATGCAATCAACCTTGCAAAACATTTTGTGCAGGTCGTAGTATTTCTTCTCGATATATCCGAGCACGCTTTTCAGCATTGAATTTTTTATGCACTTCTTTTTTATGCAGGAAGTATAGCCTTTTGTTATGCAATCCTCGCACACCTCTCCGTTATAGAGCATAATACTCGCAGGGCAGATGGGATTCAAATCGTGCGCCGTCATAATCAGCGGAATGTTTTTTTCTTTTACCGCATCTATGATTGATGCGGAAAGTTGTCGCTGAAAATTATTTATATGAACTATGTCGGGCTTAAATTCCTCGAGTGCTTTTTCCATGAGAGCTTTGTTTTTCTTTGAATAAATTACATTAAGTGCCTCAAATTTAGAGCCGGTGTTCATATCTATTTCGTCAACAAAGTATTCTCTGTCGCCGGTTTTGATATTATTTTCGTTTTTCATTGAGAAAAATGCTACGGTGTGCCCGTGACTTTTCAGCAGTTTTGCAAGCTCAAAATAATATTTTTCGCTTCCGCCTCTGAGATAATGAAATTTATTTACAAGTAAAATTCTCATATGTCGCTCCGTTATTTTAACGGCTGCCAAGCCTTATCCTTTTCACTGAGTATAATTTGCATATCGTCTCCTATCGGCCATTTGACGCCGATTGTCGGGTCGTTGTAGGCAATGCCGCCCTCATCGTTCGGGTGAAAGAAATCGTCCACCTTGTAGCAAAATTCTGCATAATCGCTTAATACGAGAAAGCCGTGCGCAAAGCCTTTTGGAATGAAAAACTGTTTCTTGTTTTCCTCGCTCAGTTCAATTCCGTACCATTTAAGGTAGGTCGGGCTGTTCTCTCTTAAATCCACCGCAACATCGTATACGGTGCCTTTAATAACTCTCACAAGTTTTGACTGAGGAAAATTTATTTGTCTGTGGAGTCCTCTCAAAACGCCTCTTATCGAAGCGGATTGATTGTCCTGAACAAAAACGGTGTCAATACCCGCTTCATTCATTTCACGCTGATTGTACGTTTCCATAAAATATCCACGATTGTCGCCGTGAACATTCGGTGTAATAACGCAGAGACCTTCTATGCCTCCGACATTTTTTTCAACTTTAATTTGTGCCATTATATATTCATCTCACTGATATATCTTTTTAGTGCGTCCTGCCAATCGGGCAGGGGAGCAAAACCGTTTTCTTTTAGTTTTGATTTATCCAGTCTGCTGTTGAGTGGTCGCCTTGCCTTTGAAAGTCCGTATTCTTCGGTAGTGACCGGGATTACTTTTACATTCTTTTTTGTAAGTGCAAAAATTTCTTTTGCAAAATCGTACCAACTTATGTATCCACCCTCGTTTGTAGCATGGTAGAAGCCGTATTTGTTCGATTCGCTTATGTCTATGAGCAGTCTTGCCAAATCATATGTATAGGTAGGTGTTCCTATTTGGTCGCTTACCACACGCAGTTCGGTATGATTTTCACTGAGTTTCAGCATGGTTTTAATAAAGTTATTGCCGTTTTTGCCGAAAACCCAAGCAATACGCACAATGAAAAACTTATCCAGTGTTTCACTTACCGCCTTTTCTCCGAGATATTTTGTCTCGCCGTAGTAGTTGAGCGGAGCAAACTCCTTGCAGTCGGGTTTTATAGGCTCATCTCCCACTGCGCTGAAAACATAGTCCGTGCTGATATATACCATTTTGCAGTTGTGCTTTTTGCAAGCGTTTGCGATATTTTTTGTACCGATAACATTTACCGCATAGACCTTGCTTTTGTTTTCGTCATCTTCGGCAGCGTCAACCGCTGTCCAAGCCGCACAATGAATTACAACATCGGGATTAACAGCATCAAATTTTTCATTAACTGCTGTGCCGTCTGTAATATCCATATCGCTTACATCCGTTCCGATTGCTTCAAATCCTCGTTTTGTAAGCTGTTTTTTTACATCATATCCAAGTTGTCCGTTTGCACCTGTTATGAGATATTTAATGCTCATTGTCTGTCACCGTACATCTTTTCATAATAGGTTTGGTACTCGCCGTTAATGATGGTCTCCCACCACTCTTTGTTATCGAGATACCAAGCAATGGTCTTTTTGATTCCGTCGGCGAATTTCGTCTCGGGAAGCCAGCCGAGTTCGCTGTGAATCTTTGTCGGGTCAATAGCGTATCTCATATCATGACCCTTGCGGTCGGCAACATAGGTTATTAAATCCTCGGATTTTCCGAGTTCTTTGCAGATAAGTTTTACGATGTCAATGTTTCGCATCTCATTGTGTCCGCCTATGTTATATACCTCGCCGACTCTGCCGTTATGTATGATTAAATCTATTGCCTTGCAATGATCCTCAACATAAAGCCAATCACGAACATTAAGTCCTTTTCCGTAAACAGGAAGCGGCTTGTCATTAAGTGCATTTGCTATCATAAGGGGAATAAGTTTCTCCGGAAAATGATACGGTCCGTAGTTATTTGAACATCTGCTGATTGTAACAGGAAGACCGTATGTTCTGTAATATGCCAATACAAGCAGGTCTGCACCCGCCTTTGACGAACTGTACGGAGAACTTGTATGAATAGGGGTTTCTTCCGTGAAGAAAAGGTCGGGTCTGTCAAGCGGTAAATCGCCGTAAACTTCATCGGTCGAAACTTGATGATAACGCTTTATTCCGTATTTTCTGCAGGCGTCCATAAGAGTTTGTGTGCCTAAAATATTTGTTTTTAAGAAGATGCCCGGGTCCTCGATTGAACGGTCAACATGCGACTCTGCCGCAAAGTTTACCACTATGTCGGGGTGTTCCTCCTCAAATAATTTTTCAACCGCAGCCTTATCGCAGATGTCAGCCTTTACGAATCTGAAATTCTTGTTGTCCATAATGGGAGCAAGGGTAGACAGATTACCTGCGTATGTAAGTTTGTCGAGGCAGATTATGCGGTAGTCGGGATGCTTTTTGAGCATATAAAATATGAAGTTTGAGCCGATAAAACCTGCGCCTCCGGTTACTATGATTGTCATATGTCAAATCCTCCCAGCATATCGTCTGTCGCTACCAATTTAAGATATTTTCCGTAATCTGATTTTCCGTACTTTTCGGCTGATTCTATAAGTTTATCTTTGCCTATCCAGCCCTTTCTGTACGCTATTTCTTCGGGAGCGGAAATGCGGATACCCTGCTGATTTTGAATGGTTCTTACAAAATCGCCTGCGTCAATCAGACTGTCCATTGTTCCCGTATCGAGCCATGCGTAGCCTCTTCCTAAAAGTTTTACATCAAGTTCGCCGTTTTCAAGGTACACACGGTTCAGGTCTGTTATTTCAAGTTCGCCTCTTGCCGACGGCTTTTGATTTTTTGCGTATTCGACACAACGGTTGTCATAAAAATAAAGTCCCGTTATTGCCCAAGGCGATTTTGGCTTTTCGGGTTTTTCCTCAACGGAGAGCACCTTTCCCGTTTTGTCAAATTCGACTATGCCGAATCTTTCGGGATCCTCCACATGGTAGCCGAATACAGTCGCTCTGTGGTTTTCTTCTGCATTTCTTTTTGCTGTGTCGAGTATTACGCCGAGACCGGCTCCGTAAAAAATGTTGTCGCCGAGCACCATTGCACAGCAGTCATCGCCTATGAAATCCTCACCCAGAATAAACGCTTGGGCGAGTCCGTCAGGGGAGGGTTGCTCTTTGTATGTGAGCTTAATGCCGAAGCGGCTTCCGTCTCCGAGCAGTCGCTTGAAATTCGGTAAATCGTTTGGAGTGGAAATGATAAGAATATCGTTTATTCCCGCAAGCATAAGCGTGCTTAGGGGATAGTAAACCATCGGCTTGTCATATATCGGCAACAACTGTTTTGAGGTTACCGTTGTCAGTGGATAAAGTCTTGTTCCGCTGCCTCCTGCTAATATAATTCCTTTCATTTTTTCTCCCTTTAACAGTATATTATTTTGTATAAAGTTCTAATGTTCTGTCTGTAATCTCGTCCCAGTTGTATTTATTGCAGATATAATCTGCGGCTTGAGACTTGTATTTTTCCGTAAGTTCTCTGTTGTTGCAAAGTTCACAGAGTTTATCCCTTAAATCGGACACATCGCCCTTTTTGAAGGTGACTGCTTTGTCGCACACCACATCGGCACATTCGGGGATGTCGCTTACGACACAGCAGTTTGAATAACTCATAGCCTCCAGCAGACTCAGCGGCATACCCTCAAGGTCGGAGGGCAGGCAGTATATGTAAGCGTTGCTGTAAAGTTCCTCAAGCATTTGTCCTTCTACAAAACCGGTGAAGATAATATTGTCATTACCCTCTGCCGCATTTTTCAGTTGTGCGGTGTATTCGTCGGTGTCGGACGAGCCGCCTGCGATTACCAACTTCTTTTCTGTGTTCATCTGCTTATATGCTTCTATCAGATAGGCTATGCCTTTTTCGGGTACAAGTCTGCCGAGAAAGAGTATATATTCATCCTTTTTCAGTTTGAATTTTTTTGTTATCAGATTCGCATTTTTGACAATGGGTTTGTTTACTCCGTTAGGAATAAAAACGGTTTCTCTGTTATATGTATCCTTAAAATATTGCTTAACTCCTTCGCTTAAAACAATAATTGAATCGGCATATTTTACGGCACATTTTTCGCCTGCCATAATATATTTTTCTGCGAACCCGCCCCATTTTGCTCTTTGGTGGTCGAGACCGTGCACTGTTGCTATGCATTTCTTGCCCGTTAACTTAGGCAACCACATCATAGCACACGGACCCTCTGCGTGAAAATGCACTACATCGTATTTTGAAAATGCACATTTGAGTGCCGCAAAAAACGATGAACTTGCTGCCGCAAGACCTTTTTTGTCTATGGTGGGAACGGTTACAAGTTTTACTCCTTTGTACTCTTTTAAGGCTTTTGAATCGAATTCCTTTCCGCTGACGTGGTGACCTTTTCTGTTGTAACAGGTGACCTCATGCCCCTTTTGCACCATTCGGGTGCTGAGCTCTTCTACTACTATTTCGACGCCGCCCTCCCTTGAGGGTATGCGTTTATGTCCCATCATGGCAATTTTCATTATTCTGCACCCTCGTGTGTAAGGACAACTTTAACCGTTCTTAAAAGTATTCTCAAATCGAGCCATATGCTCCAATTATCTATATATTCGCAGTCAAGTTTCACAACTTCTTCAAAGTCATTTATATTAGACCTGCCGCTGACCTGCCACATACCTGTTATGCCGGGACGCATAGAGAGACGTCTTTTGTGGCGGCTTTCATATTTTTCAAATTCTTTTACCGTAGGAGGTCTTGTGCCGACAAGGCTCATATCTCCCTTTAGTACATTGATGAACTGCGGAAGTTCATCAATACTGAGTTTTCTTATGACTCTGCCGACTTTTGTTATGCGTGGATCGTTGTCCATTTTGAACATCAAACCGTCCATCTTGTTGTGGCTCATCAGTTCTTTTTTACGCTTTTCTGCATCTTTATACATTGAACGCAGTTTATAAATCTTGAAAATTCGACCGTTTTTTCCGACTCTCTCCTGCTTAAAAAACAACGGTCCCGGCGATTCGATAAGAAGCGGAATCGCAACTATCGCTATAACGGGAGCGGAGAGGATTATTCCTATAAGCGCTCCTATGAAATCAGAAATTCTTTTTACTATAAGTTCGCCGCTGTTATGCACTGCCGCCGCAAAGGTGGCAACGGGATAACCTGCGTAAATCTTACAGCTTATGTTGTTGAAATTGCTTTTGTTGAGCATATTGTCAAGAGTCGGTACATTTAGGTGTACGGTGACGCCCATGCTTTCGAGTTCCTCGACAATCTGAGATACGTCCGTGCTTCGCTCATAGGGAAGATTTATAAATACCTCATCGAGCGGTGCACTTCTTATCCAGTCGATAAATCTTATGTCAGTTGCGATAACAGGAATATTGTCTGCAACTATATGCGGAAATTTTATTTTTTTCTTAGTGGAAATTTTCGTTTTGGAATTAACCGAATCGGAAGCATAGTCAAGTTCGGGATCATAGATAAATCTGCCCTCGTCAACAAAGTTGTCGAGCAGGGCAACGCCCGAAACATTGAATCCCCAGTCCTCTTTAAGGAAAGATACAAATTCCTCTGCTCTGTCCCTCGTTGTGAGCACTCCCACATAACTGGCTATTTTTTTGTTTTTTCCGTTGTAACTGTGGGTGAGCCAACGCTTGAGGTAGTATCGTCCGATGAGCGCAAGCGCCGTAAAAATGAAGAAGGAGAAGAGAAGAAAAACTCTTTTTTCCATTATGGGACTTCTTGTAAACACAGCCAAAACAATGAAAAACAGATATGTAAGCGCTCCGTTTTTTATTGTGCTTATCAGCTCGGAAAAACGATTTCTGGTATGAATGTCTATTTGTGAATGGAAAAATACATAACTGGACAAAAATGACAGTGCCATAAGAGCGTAACTTATCAGCCATTCTTTGACCGTCATTCCGTCAACCTTTTGAGTAGTGGCATTTAAGAAAATAACCGTAAGGGTATATGCAATGAACAGTGATATAGCGTCAACCGCAAATTCCATCCAAAATTGTATTCTTGCCTTTTTTTCCATTAAGTATCACTTAGCCTTGTTTTATTTGTTTCCGTATGAATATTTGTAATTATATGCATAACTTCTGCTGTATTTTCTGTAATAAGAATAATACTTCTTCTTGTCGCTGTTTGCATCGTTGAGTATGAATCCCAAAATGCTTGAGCCGATGCTTTCGAGAGTTTGCACCGCTGTTTTTACCTCGGGTACTTTGGTTGTATCCGTCTTAACGATAACTATGTATCCGGTTGTTTTTTGAGCGAATACCGTAGCATCGGTTACTATGTTGATGGGAGGTGTGTCAATAAATACGCAGTCATAATGCTCTCTTACAAAATCGAGCAATTTATCCATTCTGTCCGAAGCTAAAAGTTCTGTCGGGTTCGGAGGAATTTTTCCCGCTGTAAGAACCGAGAGGTTGTCCACATCTGTCTTAGATACGGAAATGTTATCCGTAAGACCTGCCAAAATCTCGGACAGACCGTTTTTTGAATGAAGTGAAAACAGTTTATGAAGCGACGGATTTCTCATATCTGCGTCGATGATAAGAGTTTTCTTTCCCATTTGCGCAAAACTGATTGCAAGGTTTGCAGAGTTGATTGTTTTACCGTTGTTTGCGGTAGGGCTTGTCACTACGAAAATGGGGCATTTTTCTCCGTGCTGTGTAAAGAGAAGATTGGTTCTGATTGCATTGTATGCTTCCTTTACGGAAAATGCTGATGTATTTTTAAGCAACTTCTTTGGGTCTGTTGTATGTAAAGCTGCTTTCTTGGACATTTTCTTGCTCATTACTTATCCTCTCCTTTCATATTCTGCAAATTTTCGAGTATTTGCGAACTCGGTTTGAGTTCGGGCATCGAACTTGATGAACTCGGCTTTGTATGAGCGGAGTAACTCGAATAGTTGCTCTGCGAGTCGGGATTATCAAGGTTTGGTACGGTACCGATAATCGGAATATCGAATTCGTCTTCGATGTCTCTTGCACCCGTGATTGTAGTATCAAAGAATTCGTAAATAAAGAATCCTATAAACGAAACGGCAAATGCGAGCACAGCCGCAACAAGTACATTTTTTGTTAAATTAGGAGAGGAGGGTCTCGACGGTATTTTTGCATAGTCGATTATCTCAACGCCGCCTGCCTTTGCAACTCTTACGATTTCGCTCGGAGCGATTTTTGCAATGGAATTTGCGATTTGAGCGGATCTGCTCGGGTCATCGGTTGTGACGGTTACTTCGAACGCAACTGTTTTTGTCGCTTGCTGAGCGTCAATGGAATTTCTTAGCTGTCCGAGTGAAATATCGTCAATGCTCAAATCTTTCATTACAGCCTCGAGCACCGTGTCACTCTTGAGTATGTAAATGTATGTGTTGATGAGTTCCTGTGATGCGTCAAGTTCGGATGATGAGATTGACGAGTCGGTGGAAATTCTGTCGCTGTTTGAGTAAACATACATCTTTACCGTTGATGAGTACTGCGGTGTGATTGCAAAATGAGTAACTAGTCCCGATAATACTGCCGCAGCCAAGGTTACGACGAGAATTATCACAAATTTGTCTCTCATTTTATAAAAGATTTTACTGAAATCTATTTCCAGTTCTTTTGCTTCGGTATTATTATCCATAAAATACCCTCCGTGCGTTATATATATATTATTAATATATAATATAACATTGCTTTTTGTAAATGTCAATCGGATTAACTGATTTATAACCCCTTTGGGTATAGAAATTAATGTGTTAATTTTGGATGCTTTTAACAATAGAAAAAAGGCGTTTGAGTAATAATCAAACGCCTTTTGTATATAATTGCTGATTTTTGTAGTTTTTTGTTGGGTATAAAGATACGGCTATTGCTTTATTACAAGCTTGTATCCTACGCCGTGTACTGTTTGAATTTCGATTTCCTTACATTTTGCGAATTTGTCACGCAGTTTCGTCATATACACATCAACCGTTCGTGTGCCCGATTTTGAATCCGCATTCCAAAATTCGTTCATAAGCTGCGTTCTGGAGAATGTAACTTTCGGGTTTGAAAGCATTTTGTATATAATATTGAATTCTCTTGTCGTAAGGGCTATCGCTTCATCGCCGTATACCGCACTTCTCTCGTCAGCATTGAGCACTAACTTTCCGATTTTTATCTCCTTGCTCTCGGCAATTTTTGCCCTTCTGAATAATGCGTTAATTCTTAAAAGCAGTTCTTCCAAGAGCACAGGCTTTACCATAAAATCGTCTGCACCGGTCAGAAATGCTTTTCGTTTTGTTTTAATATCATCTTTTTCGGAAACAAAAATGATGGGAATATCAGCGTTTTGCAAGCGAATATTCTTTGCAAAATCAAAGCCGCCGTCTTCAGGCACGGAAATATCCGAGACTATTAAATCAAATATTCCGTCATACAGAGCATTGTAAGCCGACCCTGTGCTGTTGCAGCTTTCTACATCAAAGCCGTTTTGCATAAGATAGTCGCATGCTGCGTTATTAAAGTCCTTATCATTATCTACTATAAGTATTTTGTACATAATTACTCCCCGGTACCATACTTTTTATGCACAAAGATTATAACAAAAAAGTTGTCACATTACAATAGCTCCGGAAAAATTATAACAATTTGCTTACAAAATAGTTACATTAGAATAACAAAAAATAAAAAACAGTCAGCTTTGACATTCAGCGACTGCTTTTTATTGTATGAGTTATTAAGCTTGCTTGATATTAAAGTTTGAAATCTATTGCAACGGAACTTTCTGCTACCGAATGCATATGCTTTTTTACCACAGAACAGTGGTATTCGTCATTTTGATATTCCTCAAGCGCTTTCTCGTCATCGAGCAGAACCTGAAGAATTATGTCGTATGAACGAGGCGAGTGCAAAAAGTCAACGCCTACTTCTATTCCTCTCAGCAATTCTACATTTCCGTCCATGGAACGCAATATTTGCGCCGCTTTATTGCATTCTTCGGGTGAGTTGTCTTTTAGCTTAAAGCATACTGTGTGCTTAATCATAATTTATCCTCCAAATCTTATTTGAAAAATAAAGAGGAAGTTCGGTGCGTTCCGAGCCTTCCTCAATTTATTTATTTTGCAATGTCGGAATGTCTGCTTTCACGGATTATGTTAACCTTAATCTGTCCGGGATATTCCATTTCTTCTTCAATCTTCTTTGCGATTTCGTGAGCAATGTACGGCATCTTTTGGTCTGAGATAATCTCAGGTTTTACCATAACTCTTACCTCACGACCTGCCTGAATGGCATAAGCTTTCTCAACGCCGTTAAAGCTCGTTGAGATTTCCTCAAGCTGTTGCAAACGCTTGATGTAATTTTCGATGTTCTCTCTTCTTGCACCCGGTCTTGCCGCACTTACTGCGTCGGCAGCCTGAACAAGACAGGCAACTATCGTCTTGCATTCCACATCGCCGTGGTGAGCCTGAATGGCGTGTACCACAGCCTCGCTCTCTTTGTATTTTCTTGCGTATTCAACACCGAGAGCGACATGGCTTCCCTCCATCTCGTGGTCGAGAGCCTTGCCTATATCGTGGAGCAATCCCGCTCTTCTTGCGAGTCTCTCGTCGGCACCGAGTTCGGCAGCCATAAGACCTGCGATATAAGATACTTCGAGCGAATGTTTTAATACGCTTTGTCCGTAAGAGGTACGGAACTTGAGCTTACCGAGGAGCTTAACGAGTTCCGGATGAACAGAACCGCAGTTTGCACTGATAACGGCTTTTTCGCCCTCGGATTTTATGGTTTGCTCAATCTCTCTGCGTGACTTCTCGTACATTTCCTCGATTCTGGTCGGATGAATTCTGCCGTCCTGAATGAGTCTTTCGAGAGTGAGCTTTGCAATTTCTCTTCTTACCGGGTCAAACGAACTGATTGTGATAGCCTCCGGCGTATCGTCAATGATAAGTTCAACACCCGTAATTTTTTCGATAGAGCGGATGTTTCTGCCCTCACGGCCTATGATTCTGCCCTTGATTTCGTCGGACGGGAGCGAAACTACGGATACGGTAGTCTCCGCCGTGTGGTCTGCCGCACAGCGCTGAATCGCCGTGCCGATGATCTCCCTTGCGATTACATCGCTCTGGTCTTTAATCATCTGTTCGTGTTCGAGAATTCTCTTGCTCTTTTCCACATCAAGTTCGCTTTCGAGTGAACTTAAAAGCTGAGCTTTTGCATCCTCTTGTGATAAGCCTGAAATTCTTTCAAGCATATCAAACTGACTTTTCTTGATGCCATCGATTTCAAGTAATTTATCGTCAGCCTGCTTAATTTTATCGGCAAGGCTTTCGTTTTTCTTTTCCAATGTGTCGGCTCTCTTGTCGAGATATTCCTCACGTTGGTTAAGTCGCTTTTCCTGTTTTTGTACTTCATTTCTTCTCTCACGAATGTCACGGTCGGCATCGGAGCGAAGCTTGTGTATTTCATCTTTGGTCTCAATAAGCTGAGTCTTTTTGTTTTTCTCGGCTTCGTTGAGTGCGTCGGTTAAAATTTTGTTTGCCTCTTCCTTGGCGTTGAGAATTTTTCCCTCATCGTCTTTGGTCTTTTTGGTCATGCCGATAAAGAATCCCAAAACGCCGAATACTAAGGCACAAACGACTGCAATGATAACAGCCACGATTACCTTCATATCAATAGCACCTCCTTCTGTTTTAATTTTTCTACATAATCTTTAATTTCAATTTCATCAGAAAAGGTACAGTTTTATGCAATTTAATGCATTATGCCGCCTACAATATATAAACGGTATAAATACAAATACTATGATATACCAATATATTGTATTTGTCAAGGAATTATTTGAGCACAACTTGTGTAAAAATTGAATAAAAAGTTTTCACTTGACAAAGCAAAATCATAGTGCTATTATTTGAGTTGAAACAGAAATCCGTGACGGGGATATGACAATATCAAGGTAGGCTGCAGAGAGCATTCGGTCGGTGAAAGAATGCGCCGAGAGGTTATTGCTACCGCCCCTGAGTGCCTTTAATACAGGTCGGTTTGCTGCCGTTAACGAGCATTGAGTGGCGATATTTTTATCGCAATTCAGGTGGAACCGTGGATTTTATTCACCCTGATTTTTTCAGGGTGATTTTTATTTTTTAGGAGGAAAGAGTTATGAAAATTACACTTAAAGACGGCTCGGTTTTGGAATATAATGAAGCAAAATCCGCTGCCGACATCACAAAAGACATTTCGATGGGACTTTACAGAAACGCAACCTGCTGTAAAATCAACGGTGAGGTTAAGGATTTAAGAACCGTTATCGATACAGATTGTTCGCTTGAAATACTTACCTTTGATGATGAGGACGGCAGAAAAGCATTTAATCATACTGCTTCTCATATTATGGCTCAGGCTGTTAAACGTCTTTATCCCGACGCAAAACTTACTATCGGCCCCGCTATCGACAACGGATTTTATTATGATTTTGATGTGGAAAAATCTTTTTCGCCCGAGGATTTGCTCAAGATTGAAGCAGAGATGAAGAAGATTGTAAAAGAAAATCCGGAAATTACAAGATTTGAACTTCCTGTTGATGAGGCAATTAAACTTATGCAGGAGAAGAACGAGCCTTATAAAGTTGAACTCATCGAGGAACACGCCGCAAAAGGTGAACACATCAGCTTTTATAAGCAGGGCGAGTTTACGGAGCTTTGCGCAGGACCTCACCTTATGGATATGAAAGTCGTTAAAGCGTTTAAGTTGACTCAGTGCACGGGTGCATATTGGAGAGGCGATGAGAAAAACAAGATGCTTTGCCGTGTTTACGGTGTTGCATTTCCAAAGGCTTCGATGCTTGAGGAGCACCTTGCCGCTCTCGAGGAGGCAAAAAAGCGTGACCATAATAAACTCGGCAGAGAACTTGAACTTTTCACAACGGTAGATTATATCGGTCAGGGACTTCCCATTCTTCTTCCTAAGGGAACAAAGATTATCCAGACTCTTCAGCGTTGGGTTGAGGACGAGGAGGAAAAGAGAGGCTGGTTGCTTACAAAAACTCCTCTTATGGCAAAGTCTGATCTTTATAAGATTTCGGGACACTGGGACCATTATAAAGAGGGTATGTTCGTTCTCGGCGACGAGGAAAAGGACAAGGAAGTATTCGCACTTCGTCCTATGACCTGCCCGTTCCAGTATCAGGCTTACCTCAACAGAGCAAGGTCATACCGTGATTTGCCGCTCAGATATGACGAGACATCCACTTTGTTCAGAAACGAGGCATCGGGCGAGATGCACGGCCTTATCCGTGTTCGCCAGTTCACTATTTCCGAGGGTCACCTTATGTGTACTCCGGAACAACTTGAGGACGAGTTCAGAAGTTGTCTTGAACTTACAAATTATATGATGGACGTTCTCGGCCTTAAAGAGGACTTGACCTACCGTTTCTCTAAGTGGGATCCTAACGACAGAGACAAGTACATCGGCACCGAGGAGCAGTGGGACGAGGCTCAGGGTGTTATGAAGAACATTCTTGACGACCTCGGTATTGATTACAAAATCGGTATCGGCGAAGCTGCTTTCTACGGACCGAAACTTGATATTCAAATTAAAAATGTATTCGGTAAAGAGGACACACTTGTTACTATCCAAGTTGACCAAATGCTCGCCGAAAAGTTTGGTATGGAGTATGTTGACAGGGACGGCACAAAGAAGAATCCTTATATTATTCACAGAACTTCAATCGGCTGCTATGAGCGTACCCTTGCTCTTCTTATCGAAAAGTATGCAGGCGCATTCCCGACATGGCTCGCTCCCGTTCAGGTTAAGTTCCTTCCGATTGCGGACAGACATCAGGATTATGCCCGTGAGATGATGGCTAAACTTCAGGCTGTGGGCGTTCGCTGCGAACTTGATGACAGAAGTGAAAAAACCGGCTTTAAGATTCGTGCCGCTCAAATGGAAAAAGTGCCTTATATGATTATCGTAGGCGATAAGGATGTTGAGGCAGGTACAATTTCCGTTCGTTCCAGAAAGAACGGCGACGAGGGCGCAACAACTATTGACGAGTTTGTTGATAAAATTCGTGAGGAAATTGATTCTAAAGCAAGATAATTGAATTAATAAAAAAATGACTGCCGTAAAGCAATACACTTTACGGCAGTCATTTGTATGTAAAGGCGTTAATCTTTACACATTTCTTGCTTGGCTTCAAATATTGATATTCCTTTTTCGTCGGCTATTCTTGCCAAATCCTCAAATTCTGTTTTTGCTTTTTTTACTCCGTAACCTTCGCTGCGTTTTATTTTAACGGACTCGGTTTCGATAATCTCTCTTGTCAGCGTTGCTCTTTCACATTTTACCGCCCTTATACCGAGCGTTGATGTATGCTTGAACATCTGCTCTGTGAAGAAGTCTTTTTTGTCGGCTTTGCAGATAACGGTCAGCATATAAGCGGGTCTGCTTTTTTTCATATATATTGCAGTGGTGTACGCATCGTTTGCGCCTAAGGACAGCATTTTGTTGAGTGCGTATCCTATTTCTTCTCCTGTCATATCGTCCACCTGGGTGCGAAGTTCGTATACTTCTTCGTTTTCGTCGTTCGATATAAAAACTCTTACGCAGTTCGGCTTTTCAAAATTTTTCGTACCCATTCCGTAGCCTATCGCCTCAAATGCCATATCGCACTGTTCGCTGATTTCGTCTGCAAAATGTTTTATCAGCGCCGCACCTGTCGGGGTTGTAAGTTCGGACTCTGTATCTCCTCTGCGTGTTTTGATTCCTTTCAGTATTTCTGCGGTGGCGGGAGCGGGCACGCTCAATATGCCGTGTGCACATTTTACTTCGCCGTAGCCCGTGGTGAGAGGGGAGGCTGTTATTTTGTCTGCACCTATCAGTTCAAACAGATAACAGCAGGACACTGTATCGGCTATTGCGTCCTTTGCACCGACTTCGTGCAAATGTATGTCGCATACAGGCATACCGTGCACCTTGCTCTCTGCGTCGGCTATGATTTTGTATACCGCCTTTGCATTTTCTTTTACATTGTCGCTTATGTCTAGGCTGTCTATTATGCTGTATATTTCGCTCAGTGAGTTGTGGCTGTGGTGTTCTTCTTCGATTTGAACATTGAACTTTGTTCCGCAGATTCCGCATTTGCTCTCACTTTTACAACTTATGTCTATGTGACTAAACAAGCTGTTTAGTTTATTTACCGTTTTGTTTTTTGTATCGCTGTCGAGAGTATCAAGCAGTGCACCGCAGAGCATATCGCCGGCAACTCCCATATTACATTCTATGTATATCTTTTTCATATCTTACTCCTGATGATTTATCATACTTGCTATGTAAGCGGCTGAAAAGCCGTTATCTATATTTACCGTGCTGACATTGCTTGCACAACTGTTGAGCATTGACAGTAATGCACTGACTCCGCCGAGCGATGCACCGTAGCCTACCGAGGTCGGAACTGCTATAACGGGGCAGGGAGCAAGACCTCCGATTACGCTTGCAAGTGCGCCCTCCATACCGGCAATCGCTATGACTGCCTTTGCGTTTTCAAATTTTTCCGCCTTGTCGAGCAGTCTGTGAATTCCTGCAACTCCCACATCGCTTATCAGTTCGACGTCATTGCCGAGAGCTTTTGCGGTGTAGTATGCTTCCTTTGCGCAGTATAAATCACTTGTGCCTGCACAGCATACAATGATTTTTCCTTTTCCGTTCGGTTTGGGAATTTCGCCCGCTACGGCAAGCCGTGACTCTTCGTCATAAAACAACTCGAATTTTTGCGAAAGATAATCTGCCTTGTCCTTGTCAATTCTCGTTACGATGACCGTTTTTTCACCGCTGTTAAAAAGGGCGGTGATTATTTTTTCTGTCTGTTCTCGGGTTTTTCCCTCGCCGTAAATAACTTCGCACGTACCGTGCCGTAATCTCCTTGAGGTGTCAACCGTTGCAAAGCCCAAATCTCTGTAAGTGAGAAGCTCGCTCGCTTTATCGGCTGAAACAGCGCCGCTTTCAACTTCTTTTAATATATGTAATATATCTTCTTTTTTCATAATATCACCTGTTTAATTATCCTTTATATTCTTTCCCGTGTCAAGTTTTTTGAAATTTTTTCAGAAAAATATACAAAACCTATTGACATACTAGGTGTTATGGGCTATAATGCAAACATAGCAAATGCCTACCAAACTCATAGGCATTAGGAGGATTATTAAATGAGATATTATTTTACATCACTGCTAAGACAGAATTTCCGCTTCGGACGAATGTGATTGTTTTAATTTTTAATCATAAAATTTTACGAATTAAACTATATCATATTTGATTTTGAAAGGAAATAACTATTATGTCACAGTATAAATTTGAGACACTTCAACTCCATGTAGGACAGGAATCACCCGACCCGGCAACTGACGCAAGAGCAGTTCCGATTTACCAAACAACTTCTTATGTATTCCGTAACAGCGACCACGCACAGGCTCGCTTCGGTCTTGCCGACGCAGGTAATATCTACGGCAGACTCACAAATTCGACTCAGAGTGTATTCGAGGACAGAATCGCAGCGCTTGAAGGAGGCTCGGCAGGTCTTGCAGTCGCATCCGGTGCGGCAGCACTTTCCTATACCTTCCAGGCATTGGCTCAGGCAGGCGACCATATTGTTGCGGCAAAGACAATTTACGGTGGCACCTATAACTATCTTGAGCATACTTTCCCACAGCACGGCGTAACCACAACTTTTGTTGACCCCGATGATCCGCAGAATTTTGAGAACGCAATTCAGGAAAATACAAAGGCTGTATTTATTGAAACTCTCGGTAATCCAAACTCAAACATTATTGATATTCAAGCAGTTGCAGACATTGCTCATAAGCACAACATTCCGCTTGTTGTTGACGATACATTTACCACTCCTTATCTTATTCGTCCGTTTGAGTACGGTGCAGATATAGTCGCTTTCTCGGCTACTAAGTTTGTCGGCGGTCACGGTACAACTCTCGGCGGCGTTATCGTTGAGAGCGGTAAATTTGACTGGAAAGCATCCGGTAAGTTTCCGCAGATTGCAGACCCGAACCCGAGTTATCACGGCATCAGTTTTGCCGATGCAGTAGGTCCCGCAGCATTTGTTACTTATATACGTGCAATAATTCTTCGTGATACGGGCGCAACAATTTCACCGTTTAACGCATTTCTCCTTCTTCAGGGAACAGAGACTCTCTCTCTTCGTGTGGAAAGACATGTTGAAAACGCAAAGAAAGTTATCGAATTTCTTAATAATCATCCGCTTGTGGAAAAGGTAAATCATCCGTCTCTTGATTCAAGATATGTTGATCTTTATAATAAATATTTCCCCAACGGAGCAGGCTCTATATTCACCTTTGAGATTAAGGGCGGCGAAAAGGAAGCAAAGAAATTTATCGACTCGCTTCAAATTTTCTCAATCCTTGCCAATGTTGCCGATGTTAAGTCCCTTGTTATTCATCCCGCAACAACAACTCACTCACAGCTCAGCCCCGAAGAACTTGAGGAGCAGAATATTAAGCCTAATACAATCAGACTTTCAATAGGTACGGAGCATATCGACGATATTATCGCCGACCTCTCTCAGGCCTTTGATAAGATTTAATAATCCTCTGAAAAACGCCTTGGAGTTAATGCTCCAAGGCGTTTTTGTCGTCAGCAAAAAGCAAAATAAAAGAGAAATGCCTTTTTTCTACAGTATTCGGTTCGTTTATTTTATAATTCTTTCGTCTATTTTGTTTAGAGCGTTCATAAGGTTGGGATTGTCATTTTTCATTTCGGAAATGATGAGACCGGTAAAAGTGTACTGACAGCAGGTGTAAAGAAAATCGGAAAATTTATCCTCTTTGTGCCTCGATTTTATAAATGCTCTTATGAATTTTTCCGTGCTTTTATTGAGCAAATCTATGGCGTCAAGGCTCTTTTTTGAGCAGAGAGCACTTTTAATAACAAATCTGTACTTCTCTACTGCCTTTATAAATTTTGTTGCACAGTCATGCCACGAGTCACTTTCGTTAATGTCGTTGCAGATATTGTCGATTTCTTTGTTTACATTTTTTATCACCATATCGTCTATACTTTTATAGTGGTAGTAAAATGCCTGACGGCTGACAGAGCAACGCTCCGTAAGGTCAACAATTGATATTTTCGTGTATTCTTTTTCTTTTGCCAGTTCTAAAAAACTGTCTAAAAACATTTCACCGTATTCTTTTGCCATAATTTTTTACTCGATTTTTATTTTCATATTAAATATATTGAATGATAACATAAATACTGCTTAAATTCAATATATTTCATTAGAGAATACAGGCGAATGGTTTGTTAAAAATCCACAAAAAGCAGGTGCACTTTTTGCATTAATTTTTCTTAAGATAGGGTAAATTTTGTTGAATGTTTACAAAAAGTGATGTATAATATTGTCAAAGTTAATAGATTGGGAGTTATGATATGTCCAATAAAATAAGACTTGCAGGCTTGGTTATCACAGCTGTTGTGCTGATTGCCGGTATTATCGGTATGTCAGTGGCTGCCTCTGCCAACATAGGAGAGGTCGATTTGTTGAAAGCCGAGTCGATTACCGAAAACAGTGCTGAATTGCAATGGAAAAAGGTGGGCAGCGCCGACGGATATTTTGTTTACCAAAAGTCAGACGGAGATTTCGAAAAGATAGCTACCGTTGATGATTCGCAGAATGTTAAATATACGGTCGAAAATCTTGAACAGGCAACACCTTATACATTTTATGTCAATGCATTTAAGAATCACGGAAAGAAAACCGTAGAAAGTAAAAAACATAAAGAAGTTTCTGCGTTCACTTTGCCCGCTTCGCCTGAGTTGAAAGCGGCGCCCGTTGCCGTAGGCACGATTGAACTTTCGTGGGACGTCAACGATAAAGCGGCGGGATATAAGGTGGAGTATTCGCAGTCGGAGGACTTTGCCGATGCGGAGGAATCATTGGTGGATGATCCTGCTTTGGATAAAACCGAAATTGCGGATTTAGAAGTCGGAAAGGATTACTATTTCAGAGCCTCGACTTTTGTAAAATATAACGAAAAGGATATTTATTCACCGCCGAGCGAAACCGTTAAATGTACCGCTCCGAGCGAGGAGTCACTCAATGAGATTGACCCCGATAAGCCGATGATAGCCGTTACATTCGACGACGGTCCGGGTTATAACGGCGCCAGTGAAAAAATTCTTGATATTATCGAAAAATATCATATTAAGGCTACATTCTTTATGGTCGGCAAAAATGCGGAGTCTAATCCCGACAATATTAAGCGTAAAGTTCAGCTCAAGTGCGAAATAGGAAATCATACCTATGACCATTCAAGATACGGAAAAAAGGTTACTGCCGCAGATATAAAAAATGCAAGCGACGCAATATCTAAAGCCGGAGACGGCGTAAAGGTTACGTGTTTTCGCTCACCGGGCGGAAATACAACTCCTGCCATCCGAAAAGAGTGCGAGGCGGAGGGTATGCCACTTTATTATTGGTCACTTGATACTCTTGACTGGAAAACAAGAGATGCCAAAAAAGTATATGACACCGTTATGAATAATGTTAAAGACGGCGATATTATCCTCATGCACGAGATATATGAGTCTACTGCCGACGCATTTGAAAAAATGGTGCCCGAGCTTATTAAGCAGGGCTATCAGTTCGTTACCTGCGATGAACTCATTAGGGCAAAGACAGGCTCTGCACCGACAGCCGGAACGCAATATGTGGACGGTAAAACGGTAAATAATGAAACTTCCTGATGTGTTGTAAAATTCAGATGTGAAATTTTGTGACAACGGACAACAGAGATGTCTATTCTCTGTTGTCCGTTTTTGTATAAAATAATATTATATTGTTGTTTTATATTGACTTTTTTATAATTACGATTTATATTAGAATAAGTATATTAAAATATATACAAACTTTAGAAACACGGATTGGAAAACAATGAAAAAGGATAGTTATATTAAAACCGATACTGTAATCGTAGGCTCGGGCGTAGCAGGACTTTTTGCCGCTCTTTGTCTTCCTGCAACACAGGACGTTATGGTTATCACAAAAGAGAAGCTTGATGATTGTGATTCATGGCTCGCACAGGGCGGTGTGTGCGTGCTTAAAAATATTGACGACTTTGATTGCTATTTTGAAGATACAATGAAAGCCGGACATTACGAGAATAATCCCGAAGCTGTCAGGGTTATGATTGAGTCGTCTCAGGACGTGATAGGCACGCTTATTGATTTGGGCGTTAAGTTTGATACCGACGGCGACGGCTCGTATGATTACACCCGTGAGGGCGCACACCGCAGAAACAGAATTTTGCACCACAAGGACGAGACCGGTAAGCAGATTACCGAGACTCTCCTTGAAATTGCAAAGACTAAGCCTAATATCACCTTTGTTACCCGCACTACTATGATAGATTTTATCGAAAAGGATAATACCTGCTATGGTATCGTATGCCTTGACGAGTACGGCGAAAAAGGTGCGATTATTGCCGACAATGTTATTCTTGCAACAGGCGGTATCGGCGGCTTGTTCCTCAATTCAACAAATTATCCGCATATTACAGGCGACAGTTTTGCGCTCAGCCTTAAGCATAATGTTGAATTGCAAAACATAAATTACATTCAGATTCATCCCACCACTCTTTACAGCAAGAAAAAGGGCAGACGCTTTCTTATCAGCGAGAGCGTAAGAGGCGAGGGCGCAGTTCTTCTTAACGAAAACGGCGAACGTTTTACAGACGAACTTCAGCCCAGAGATGTCGTAACCAATGCAATAGTTAAAGAGATGAATAAGTTCGGCACCGACCATGTTTATATCAATCTCCCCACTATGACGAGTGAGGAAGCGGCAAAGAGATTTCCTAATATCTTTGAGGCTTGTAAGGACGAGGGCTACGATATTACAAAGGATATGGTTCCCGTTACTCCGGCACAGCACTATATGATGGGCGGAGTTAAGACGGACACAAACGGCGTAACTTCTATGAAGAACCTTTATGCCGTTGGTGAAACTGCCTGCAACGGCGTTCACGGCAGAAACAGGCTTGCATCAAATTCACTTTTGGAAAGCCTTGTTTTTGCAAAGCGTGCGGCAGATACCATATCAAAGGATAAAACCGTAAAAGATGAAAATTATCCCGATGTTGACCTTAACAGTTATCCCCCAAGAGAGGAAATACAAAAGGAATTTAAGACCCTTATCATGAACGAGATTAAAAGAAAGGACCCCGACTTTTATGCTAAATGGTGTGACAATGAAAATTAATGTAGATGACTACATTATAAATACGCTTAAAGAGGACATTACCTCAGAAGATGTTACCACAAATGCCGTTATGCCCGAAAATAAGCAGGGAAAGGCTAATCTTATCTGTAAGCAGGACGGTATTGTCTGCGGTCTTGGAGTTTTTGAGCGCACATTTAAGCTCCTTGATGAGAGCAGTCATTTTGAGGCTGAGTGCAAGGACGGAGATTTTGTAAAGAAGGGCGATTTGCTCGGCGTTATTTATGGTGATGTTAAGGCCATTCTTTCGGGCGAGAGAACGGGACTGAACTATCTTCAGCGTATGAGCGGTATCGCAACTATGACCAGAGAATATGTCGATGAACTCAAAGGTTATAATACAATTCTTCTTGATACAAGAAAGACCACGCCGAATATGCGTCCCTTTGAAAAGTATGCGGTTAAAGTCGGCGGCGCAACCAATCACAGATATAATCTTTCCGACGGCGTACTGCTCAAGGATAACCATATTGATGCCGCAGGTTCTGTTACAAACGCAATTAAAATGGCGAAGGCTTATGCTCCGTTCGTTCGCAAAATCGAGATAGAGACCGAGACTCTTGATCAGGTTAAAGAGGCTCTTGAGGCGGGAGCAGACATTATTATGCTCGATAATATGGATAACGATACCATGAAAAAGGCTGTCGAAATGATAGGCGATAAGGCACAGACCGAATGCAGTGGAAATGTTACAAAGGCTCGCTTAAAGGAAATTGCCGAGATAGGCGTAGATTTTGTTTCATGCGGAGCACTTACCCATTCGGCGGAAATTATGGATGTCAGTCTTAAGAATTTGACGGTTCTCGACTGACTTATTTTTACTTGATTTATTTAAGAGGTGGCATATATGCTTTTCAAACCCGAGTTTGACGAAAACGGAAAAAAGATTTTGTGCGAGATGAACGGCATAAATTCCGAAATGCTTATGGATATTTATGTTAAGAAACTGAAAAAAGGCGAAAAACTCGTTATTGATGAAAAGAATAACGAGTGTGCAGTCCTTTTGCTGTCGGGAGAAGTTAATTTTTCGGTAGGCGGCAGTATTAACGAGGATTGCAAGCGTAAAAATCCGTTTGAGAAAAAGCCGTATGCCGTGCATTTTTCTCACGGTACGCACGCAGAAATAACTGCCTTTTCCGACAGCGAAGTGCTTGTTCAGATGACGGATAACAACAGAGAATGGGAACCTGTTTTTTATAACCCCGATAATTGCCTTTATCAGGAATTCGGCAAAGGACAGTGGAACGGTACCGGTCACAGAATTGTGTCCACAATGTTTGACCTTGATAACGCCCCTTACTCCAATATGGTAATGGGCGAGGTGTTTAATCAGCCGGGTCGCTGGTCGTCATATCCGCCGCATTATCATCCCCAGCCTGAACTCTATTATTATCAGTTTGACCGTCCCGAGGGCTTCGGAGCAGGCTTTGAGGGCGATACACCGTATAAGACGGAGAACGGAAGTTGTCTTTGCATAAGAGGCGGAAATGCCCATCAGCAGGTGACTGCTCCGGGATACGAGATGTACTACGTATGGCTTATTCGTCATCTTGACGGTGACCCGTGGGATAAAACAAGAATTTATGTACCTGAATATGAGTGGTTGGCAAATGCAGAATAAAGGAATAATTTTAGATAACTGTAAGCAGATTAAAGAAATTTTTGAGCAAAACGGCGTTCAAAGACCGTTTGTCTGCTGCGGAAAAAGTTTTCAAAAGACAAAGGTTTTTGAGTATCTTAAACAATTTGACATTACCGTCTTTGATAATATAAGACCTAATCCCAGATTTGAAGATATGGTTGAAGCCTCAAATCTGTTTAACGAAAATAAATGTGATTTTATTATCGGTGCAGGCGGAGGTTCTCCCATAGACAGCGCAAAAATGATTAGGCTGATGACAACTAACGATATTGATACCTGTCTGACGGAGCCGATGAAAAATAACGGGATTAAGTCTCTTTATATTCCCACAACCGCCGGAACAGGTGCAGAGGCTACAAAATCCTCGGTGTTCTATATTAACGAAAAGGATAAAATGAGTATTGCAAATCTTGATTTTCTTCCCGATTATGTTATACTTGATTCCTCGCTTTTGAACACACTTCCTCTGTATCAACGAAAGGTGACATCGCTCGATGCTCTTTGCCACAGTATAGAGAGTTATTGGAGCGTTAAGGCAACCGACGAGAGCAGGGAATATGCCAAAAAGGGAATACTCGGCTTTTTTGAAAATAAGGACGGATATATTAAAAATACTCCCGATGGAAACGAGGGTATGCTTTGGGCTTCTTATTACGGCGGTAAGGCGATTAATATTACCGGTACAACCGCCGCTCATGCCATGTGTTATAATATCACCATGAACTGCTCCGTGTCTCACGGACACAGTGTAGCCTGCGACCTTTCGGTTATATGGGAATATATGATGAAGCATCTCGATAAAACAAACGGCGGTTTGACAGGCGAAGAAATTATGAAACGCTTTGACGAAATCGGAGTTCTCTGCGGCGGTAAAAATGCCGAGGACGGACTGAAGATATTTAATCGTGTTTTGTCTGATTTTGACCTTGCTTTTCCGAAAACCGATGAGAAAAATATTCCTCTCTTTGTATCTAAGGTCGATGTTACAAGGCTCGGTAATAATCCTGTCAAACTCGACAGCGATGATTTGACGGCGATATATACCGAGATTTTCAGGAGATAATATGAAAAGATTAGTAAATATATTTACTTTTATATTCGTCGTGTCAGCCCTTGTGTTCTCGTTTTCGGCTTGCACAAATTTGAAAGCGACGGATAATACAGAGACTGTTCAGTCAACCGCCGAGACAACTACATCCGCCTCAAACGCTGTTTATTATGATAAAAACGGCACTGCATGCGATAGCAAGGAAAGCGTAAATTATTATGACAGAGACGGCAATGTCTATCACTATATGATGGTGGAGGACTATCTTCCCGATTATGTAAACGAAAAGACCGGCGAGCATATAAACGGATTTGAATGTTATATAGACGAGAACGGGTTTTTCTGCCACATAAGCGATAACAAAGCATTGAGCCGAGTGGAAAACAGCGTTGATACATATGAGGACGAAAGCGGTAATAAATACTATGATATTTCCACCGTTTCATGGGATGAAAACGGAAATATGATTCACAGCAATTTCGTCACGGGATAATAAAACCGTATAATAACAAATGAAATTGAGGCACATTGCATAAGAAAGTAATCGGATTGTTTTTTATGCAGTGCGCCTTTTTAATATTTTGTTGCATAAATAAAAAATCAGCCTGATATAAAATCAAGCTGATTTCTTTTTTTACATTAAATCTACAATGCTGTCGGTTAGTTCCGTAGGATTGTCTATGTCGAGTCCGGCAATCAGTTTTGCCTGAGCATAGAGAATCTTTGTATACTTTGCGAGCGTTTCGTCATCGGCTTCGGCCAACTTCTTTGCAATCGGATGTTCGCTGTTAATTTCGAGTACAAGGTCGGCTTTGATACCGTTTCCGCCGTTTGGCATTTGTGAGAGCACCTTAGCCATCTCAAGGCTGACGTAACCGTCCGCACTTATGCAAACTGGGTGCGAGCCTAATTTGTCTGTCAGTTTAACAGCTTTAACTTCGTCGCCGAGAATGTTCTTCATTTTATCGAGAAGGTCTTTGTTTTCCTCGTTCTTCTTGCTGAGTGCTTCTTTTTCTGCGTCGGTGGATAAGTCCAAATCATCTTTGCATATGTTAGCAAAGGTCTTGCCATCGTATTCGTTGAGCATTTGGATAGCGAACTCGTCCACATCATCGGTGAAATAAAGCACCTCGTAACCCTTAGTTTTAACGGCTTCGCACTGCGGAAGCATAGCAATCTGGTCAACGCTCGAACCGCAGGCATAGTAAATCTTGTCCTGACTGTCTGCCATACGCTCGGTGTATTCCTTAAGCGTTGTGTATTCGCCGCTCTGCGATGATTTGAACATAATCAAATCCTTGAGTCCGTCTTTATACATTCCGTAGTTTGCATAAACGCCCCACTTAAGCTGTACGCCGAAGGTGTCGAAGAATTTTGCATATTTCTCTCTGTCGTTCTTGAGCAATTTTGCAAGTTCGCTCTTGATTTTTTTGTCAATCGCTTTGCTGATGATTTTAAGTTGTCTGTCCTTTTGCAGTACTTCTCTTGAAATGTTCAGGCTTAAATCGGCGCTGTCAACCAAACCTTTTGCAAAACTGAAATAATCCGGGAGCAGGTCGGCACATTTGTCCATAATCAGTACGCCGTTTGAGTACAGTTGTAAGCCCTTTTCATAATCTTTGCTGTAAAAGTCCATCGGTGCTTGGCTCGGTATGAAAATAAGCGAGTTAAATGTTGCCGTGCCCTCTGTTTTTGAATGAATTACGAGAAGCGGGTCATTGTAGTCGTAAAATTTTTGCTTATAAAATTCGTTGTACTCCTCCGGTTTAATCTCGTTTTTGTTTTTGCGCCAAAGCGGTACCATCGAGTTGAGAGTTTCTTCGCTTACCTCTGTAATGTATTCGCCCTCTTTTTCGGGGTCGGGAACTTGGTGCGACATCTCCATTACGATAGGGTATCTGATGTAGTCGCTGTATTTCTTTACGAGCGACTGAATACCGTATTGGTCGAGGTATTGGTCATAGTCCTCGCCGTCTTTGCTTTCTTTGATGTGCAGAGTGATAACGGTGCCGTTCGTCTCCTTTTCGGCGGGAGTTACGGTGTAGCCGTCAACGCCCTCGCTGACCCAAAGATTTGCCTCATCGCTTCCGAGTGCTTTTGAGAGTACCTCAACCTTGTCGGCAACCATAAATGAACTGTAAAATCCAACACCGAATTGACCGATAACTTCGATGTCGTCAAGGTTCTTGTCCTCGGCGTTGTCTTTCTTAAACGCCATGGAATCGGACTTTGCGATGGTGCCGAGATTGCTCTCCAGTTCTTTGGCGGTCATACCGATGCCGTTATCGCTGATTGTGAGCGTTCTTGCGTCCTTATCAATGTCGATTTTGATTTTAAGATTGTCCTTGTCGGCATTAATTGTGCTGTCGGTCAAAGACTTAAAATACAACTTGTCCGTTGCGTCCGATGCGTTCGAGATAAGTTCTCTGATAAATATGTCCTTGTTTGTGTAGATTGAATTTATCATCATATCAAGGAGTTTTTTTGATTCTGCTTTGAATTGCTTTTTAGCCAAAATAATCACCTCAAATATTAATTTACTGTTGTATTAGCACTCTCTTATCACGAGTGCTAATATTATTATAGTCTTATTTTTCCTTTTGTCAATATCATTCTAAAAAATAATCTCAAAAATAAAAAAGCTCCCGATTTCTCGGGAGAAAAATTAATATCCTACTTTTTCTAATGCATAATTTATTTGTTCTTCTGTAAATCCTTCAAATTTAAGTTGGTCGTGTAAACTCGATTTTGAAAATCCGCCCATTGATATGTAACTCTCTGCTTTGTCAACACACTGTTCGTTCCAATCGGCATCACAATTTGAAACAGCATAATCAATTTCCGATTCTTCAAAGCCTTCAAATTCTAATTGATTTTTTAATGATTCTTCTGAAAAGCCCCCCATTTTTAGATATGATTTAGCTTTTACCAATGCGTTCTTTTCGCCGAGTGTGGCAGAGTCTGTGGTTGCTTGTGTTGTTTGAATTGTTGTTTCCGTTGATTGTGTTTTAGTTGTTGTATTTGTACTGCTGTCATCTCCCGAACCTCCGATTGCTCCTACTATTCCAATCAAAAGAAGTACACCTACGATTATAAGAATAATTGTCAGTTTCTTCTTTTTTCTCTTTTTCTTATCATCGGCTAAGGCTTGGTTTACTATTTGCTGGGTCTGCTGTGCTTGCTGAAATTGCGGATCATATCCTTGGTTTGGATATTGCTCGTAGTTTTGATTGTTTTGATTGTTTTGATTCTCCATAAAATTTACATCCTTTCATAAATATACCAATTTGGGATATTTTAATAATACCATTTTGGTATATTAATGTCAAGGTGATTTTATGAGACTTAAGCAATTGCGCCGGGAAAAGGGCATATCACAACTTAAACTTGCCATGGATTTGGCTATGAATCAAAACAGCATCAGCCGCTATGAAACAGGTGAGAGGGAATGCGATTACGCCACATTAATTTTGTTTGCCGACTATTTTGATGTGTCGATTGACTATCTTCTCGGTAGGACAGACAATAGGACATTCTTAAAAAAATAGACTATTCTCGGGTGATGAGAATAGTCTGTTTTTTGTTATTATCCTATATTTGATTATAATTCTGCGATAAGTTCAACCTCGCAAAGAACACCCTTCGGTAAATCCTTTACTGCCACGCAACTTCTTGCCGGCTTTGAGGTAAAGTATGTGCCGTAGATTTCGTTAAACTTTGCAAAATCGTTTATATCTGCAAGAAAACATACGGTTTTTACAACCTTATCCATTGAAGTGCCTGCCGCTTCAACAACAGCCTTTAAGTTCTCGCAAACCTGAGTGGTCTGCTCCTCAATGGTCTTTGCCTCAACCGTATTTGTCTTTGGGTTGATTGCGATTTGTCCCGAGGTGAAAAGCATGCCGTTAGCCTTAACTGCCTGCGAATAAGGTCCGATTGCACCCGGTGCGTTATTTGTTGCTACATATTCCATATTAATATATTCCTTTCGTTTATTCGCAAACCTTAAAGCCTGCGTCTGTCAATGCCTTTTTAACTGCGGAAATGTGTTCAAAGTTTCTGGTTTCAACTCCCAGTTTCAGATAGCAGTCCGTGATATTCATATCGAGGTCTGTCGAGTCGTAGTTTACGGATACAACATTTGCACCCTGCTCTGCGATAATCTGGCTTACACCCGAAAGCTGACCCGGCTTGTCCGAAAGGGCAATTACGATGTCTGCCGTTCTGCCGCCCATTTTAAGACCTCTTTCGATAACTCTTGAAAGAATGGTAACATCAATGTTGCCGCCCGATACAATGCAAACGACATTCTTGCCCTCAATGTCGGGAATTTTGCCGTTCATTACAGCTGCAACAGGAGTTGCGCCTGCACCCTCGGCAATACATTTTTGCTGTTCAAGAAGTGTGAGAATTGCAAGTGCGATTTCGTCGTCGGTAACGGTTACGATGCCGTCAACATATTTTTGGCAAAGTTCGTATGTAAGGTCGCCCGGTGTTTTAACCGCAATACCGTCTGCGATCGTGTTTACATTATCAAGCGTTTCAATTTCGCCGTTTAGTATGCTCTTTTCCATAGAAGGAGCACCTGCGGCTTGAACGCCGTAAACCTTACAGCTCGGCTTTAACTGCTTAATGGTATATGCAACGCCGCCGATAAGTCCGCCTCCGCCGATAGGAACTACAACGATGTCGGCGTCGGGAAGCTGATTGAGGATTTCAAGACCGATTGTACCCTGACCTGCGATAACATCGGGGTCGTTAAACGGGTGAATAAAGGTCATGCCCTTTTCCTCTTTGATTTCGAGAGCCTTGTTGTAGGCGTCGTCGTATACGCCCTTTACGAGGCACACCTGAGCACCGTATTTTTTCGTTGCCTCAACTTTGCTTATCGGTGCGCCGTCAGGCAGACAGATGATTGATTTAATGTTGTTTTTTGTTGCGGCAAGAGCAACGCCCTGTGCGTGGTTTCCAGCCGAGCAGGCGATAACGCCCTTTTTCTTTTCCTCGTCGGTAAGTTGGCTTATCTTAAAATATGAGCCCCTTATCTTAAACGAGCCTGTGATTTGCAAATTTTCTGTTTTAAGGTAAACATTGCAGGCAGGGTTGATTTTAGGTGCCGCAATCATACCCGTTTCTCTGATTACTTCCTTGAGAACACGGGATGCCTTGTATACTCTGTCCAGTGAAAGCATATGTCTGTTCCTCTAATCTGTAAAATTCAAAAATATTTTATACCTTTTTTCTTTTTATGTCAATGATTAGTATTTATTTTATTTTGCAGGCGTGTTTGGCGGCTTTTATCAACAGTCTGATTTTTATTACTTGACTTTGAGAACTCTGTGTTATAAACTTAATTTATAATGTTCGGAGGAAAATGTTATGAAATCATTTAAGAAAATTTTATCTGTTCTCATCGTTGTTGCTTTGATTGCATGCTGTTTTGCCGGCTGTTCGTCAAAAAATAACGAAAAATACAGCGATACCGTAGCGATTATAGGCTATACCGAGGAGGTTGAACCGTTTATTTATTCGGTTAATGACGGCAACGCCGACGGATTTATTCCCGATTTGTGGAGTAATATATTTGACAGCGTTAAGGGCGACCTTAAATCATACAGATTTGAAAAGATAGACAGCGATTATGTTCTCGAGGAGGACGGCGGCTTTGTCGACGGTTCGGGAAAAGAGTACAGTGCCTGCCTTCTTATGGGTGCTGTCAGAAAAAATGACGGAACATTTAATCAGGATTACTCTTACAGCGAGCCGATTATAACCGACAGGGTTATCACAGTTACAAAAGACGGAAAAGTTAAGAATTACGCTGATTTTTCCGGTAAGAAGATAGCACTTGTTTCTTCAGCTGCCCGCTCGGCATTTGAAAAAAATGAGACGATTTATAACGCCTGTGCTTCGGTAACACAGTTTGATGATATTAACGATGCTGTCGCTAAACTTGACTCGGGTGAGGTTGACGCCGTTGTAACGGATGAGTTTTCATATTCTCCTCTTACAAGAGACGGTGATACGGTTCTCGACGGTGAACTCGATAAAATCGAATATGTAATTGCCTGTGCAAAAAACAGCGGTTGGAAGGATTCAATCAATGATGCGATTTATGAAATGAAGAGCGAAAGCTACGGCGACGGCGATACTTTTACACCGCTTGTCGAAAAGTATTTCGGATATAACGCTTCGTCATTTTCATATGAACCCGAGACTGACAAAAAGTAATAAAACAGTATATAAAAAATCCACGATGTCACCTTTGAGGGGCAATCGTGGATTTTTGTTTTATCGTAATTTACTTTTTACCTTTGCCGGAAGTTATTTTGTTGAGCAGATATGTAACGAGCACGATTACTCCTATTACTATGAATATGCCTACCATTCCGTAAAAAACAACGGGAAGCGAAGTTTTCCAGCTAAGTGTGTTAATTGCCGCACCGAGGCTCATGAAGAGAAGTATAAAAGAATTTAACATGATTTTCTTGCCTCCTTACTTTGTTACCAATGTCAGGATTAAGCCGCCTGCGATAACAGATGCGATTTGACCCGAAACATTAACGCTGATTGATTGCATAAGAAGAAAGTTTTGGTTGTCCTCTTTGAGTCCCATTTGGTTTACTACACGTCCGCTCATAGGAAAGGCGGATATGCCTGCCGCACCTATCATGGGATTTATTTTTTTGTCCTTGGGCAGGAAAAGATTTAAGAATTTGGCGAACATAACACCGCCTACGGTATCAAATATAAATGCTATCAGTCCGAGGAAAAGAATAAGAATCGTATCCCACTGAACAAAGGATTTGTAATTCATTTGACCCGATACGGTGATTCCGAGCAAAATCGTGATAATGTTGGCAAATGAATTTTGTGCCGTTTCGGAAAGGTTGTTGAGTACGCCGCATTCCCTGATTAGGTTGCCGAACATAAGAAAGCCTACGAGTGCCACCGATTTCGGCGCAACGAGTCCGGCTATAACGGTTACAACGACGGGGAAGAGTATCTTTGTGGTTTTTGACACATCGCCTGCGGAATATTTCATTCTGATAAGGCGTTCTTTTTTTGTTGTTACAGCCTTTATAACGGGCGGCTGAACTATCGGTACGAGCGCCATATATGAGTAAGCCGCAACCATAATCGCACCTAGGTATTTGGAGTTTAATTCGTTTGCCACAAAAATCGAGGTCGGTCCGTCCGCCGCACCTATGATGGCGATTGATGCTGCGTCATTTATGTCAAAGAAGAAACTTGCCACAAAGAACGTAAAGAAAATTCCGAATTGCGCCGCCGCACCGAAAAGCATCAGCCACGGGTTTTTAAGCAGAGGTCCGAAGTCAATCATTGCTCCTATTCCTATAAACAGCAAAAGCGGAAATAACTCGTTTGCTATTCCGGCGTTGAACAGAACATCAATGGGTCCTTCCTCCGCACCGGGTTGGGTGATTGCTCCCGACCACGGCAGGTTTACCAAAATTGTGCCGAAGCCCATGGGCAGTAATAATGTCGGCTCCATTTCCTTTGCGATTGCCAAATAGACAAGCAATCCGCCTACCGCCCACATAAGAACCATTTGCCATTTGATTTCGCTGAAATTTGAAAACAAATCCGCAAATTGTCCTAGAATGGACGCTTTGATTAACAGTGTTTGCATAATTTTCTCCTTTTTCACTTAGTTTGTTACAAAATAAAAAACGAGGCTCTTATCATCAAAAATGATAAAAGTCTCGTTATAACCTGTCGGTACGGTGCAGACCGGGTTTTCCCGTATTGACGACCTGCACAACACTCATATGAATGCTAACTACTCCCTTTTTCCGTAGATATTATAGTACCGATAAAAGTAAAAGTCAATGATTTTTTATTCCCAATATTTACGGTCAAGCACTCTGTATTGCAGTGCTTCGGCAATGTGCTCGAATTCTATGTTTTCCTTCTCGTCAAGGTCTGCTATTGTTCGTGCGATTCTCAGTATTTTGTCGTACGCTCTGCCGGACATTCCCAGACGTTCAAAACTGGTCTTCATCAGCAAATTTGCCTCATCGGTCATAATGCAGTATTTTTGGGTAGCCGACGGTGTCATCTTTGCGTTACTGCTTATGTCCGTACCCTCAAATCTCTTGCGTTGAATTTCTCTTGCCTTGTTTACTCTCTTTTTTATTTCGGCGGAACTTTCCGCTTTTCCTTTGCCTGATATGGTTTCGTATTCTACATTTTGAACTTCAATGTGAATATCCATTCTATCAAGAAGCGGCCCCGATATTTTGTCCTTGTATCTGCGTTTTGCGGCATCGGAGCAGGTGCATTCTCTCGTCGGGTGGCCGAGATAGCCGCACGGGCACGGATTCATAGCCGCAACTACCATAAGGTTGGCAGGGTAAGATACGGAACCGCCGGCTCTGGATATTGTTACCGTTCCGTCCTCAAGCGGCTGTCGCAGAGATTCCTTTGTTCGCCTGTCAAATTCGGGGAATTCATCCATAAACAGTACGCCGTTGTGCGCCAAACTGATTTCGCCCGGCAAAAGTTTTGTGCCTCCGCCGGTTAAGCCCTGCGCCGATATGGTGTGGTGCGGACTTCTGAACGGTCTCTTTGAAATTAATTTTACATTTTCGGGGATTTTGCCTGCAACGGAGTATATTTCCGTTGTCTCGATTTTTTCCTGCATTGTCATATCCGGCAGAATTGAGCCTATTCTTTTTGCTATCATAGATTTGCCCGTGCCGGGAGGGCCAATCATTAATATATTGTGCGAACCTGCGGCGGCTATTTCCACTGCTCTTTTTACCTGTTCCTGTCCTCTTACATCGGCAAAGTCGAGCTCGTCGGTGAGCATTTCGCTCTCGTCTATCTCGTGAGAGGTCGGCTCAATCGGCTTCAAACCGTGCAAATGGTCGGCTATTTCGGTGATGTTTTTTGCCGGCAGAATGTCTATTCCGTCGATTACGCTCGCTTCTCCCGCATTCTGGTACGGCACAAATATCGCCTTTATTCCGCTCTCTTTGGCTTTCTTTACCATAGGCAGTACGCCGTTTGCTTTTCTTATTTCGCCGTCAAGGGACAGTTCACCTATGAATGCGCAGTTGTCGGTATTCGCCTTTATCTGACCGCTTGCTTTAAGTATGGCGATAAGTATCGGCAAATCGTATATTGCTCCCTCTTTTTTTATGTCGGCAGGGGCTATATTTACCGTGATTCTTGATATGGGAAATTTGTAATTGCAGTTTTTTATTGACGCTCTCACTCTTTCTCGGCTCTCTTTTACGGCGGCGTCGGGAAGTCCTACCAAATCAAATCTCGGCATGCCCGAACTTAAATCCGCCTCGACCTCGACATTAAAACTGTCTATGCCGAATACTCCCTCGCTTTTTACCTTTGCAAACATATTTTCATCCTCGGCTCTCGCTCGCTCAAATAAATAAATTGCGTCTGTTTCAACGCATAATTTCTCTTTTCCTACATTATACATAAAATATGCCGTATTGACAATAGACAATATTAGGCTTAAAATATAAACATACTGATTTTACAGACTGCGATATTTTGCGGAGGAATTTTTATGGATATTAATGCGCTGTATAATGAATGGCTTGAAAAAGCCGATGCAGACCCCGACCTTAAGGTTGAACTCGAGAATATTAAGGGAAATGACGATGAAATTTTGGACAGATTTTATCGTTCTCTCGAATTCGGTACGGCAGGACTCAGAGGAGTAATCGGTGCCGGTACAAACCGAATGAATGTGTATACCGTCGGCAGAGCAACTCAGGGACTTGCCGATTACCTGAACGATAATTATGACTCGCCGTCTGTCGCAATCGGATATGACTCCAGAATTAAGAGCGATTATTTCAGTAGGGAGTCTGCCGAGATTTTGGCGGCTAACGGAATTAAGGTTTATATTTATGACGAACTTGAACCTACACCGTGCCTTTCATATGCCGTTCGTAAACTGAAAGCATCGGGCGGTATCATCATTACCGCTTCTCATAATCCTGCCAAGTATAACGGCTATAAGTGCTATAATTCAAAGGGTTATCAGATGACCGACGATGAGGCGGCTCAAACTTATGAGTATATTAAAAAAGTAGATTATTTCACCGGTATTAAAAAGGTCGATTTTGATTCCGCTCTTTCGGACGGCAAAATAGAATATATCGGCGAAAAGCTTATCGAGTCATTTCTTGACGAGGTGCAAAAGCAGTGCATAAATCCCGATATTGTCAGAAAAGCCGACCTTAAGGTTATCTATACTCCGCTTAACGGTACAGGCAATAAGCCGGTCAGAAAAATTCTTGACAGAATAGGCGTTAAGAATGTTTATGTCGTTCCCGAGCAGGAAAAACCGGACGGCAATTTTCCGACCTGTCCTTTTCCGAATCCCGAGATTAAGCAGGTGTTTGAACTCGGACTTGAGATGAATAAAAAAATCGGTGCGGATATTCTCCTTGCCACCGACCCCGACTGCGACAGAGTGGGTATAGCCGTTCCCGATGATTCGGGCAAACTTGTTCTTATGAGCGGTAATGAGATCGGAGCAATGCTCCTTAATTACATCCTTTCGCAAAAAAAGGAAAAGGGACTTCTTTCAGATAATTCGATTGCCGTTAAGTCTTTTGTTTCCACCGATTTGGCAGAGGTTATCGCAAAGAAGTATAACTGTAAATTTAAGAATTTGCTCACGGGATTTAAGTATATCGGCGAACTTGTTACGAATCTTGAAGCCGAGGGCAGAGCAAGCGATTTTGTTATGGGCTTTGAGGAAAGTTACGGCTACCTTGCAGGCACTCACGCAAGGGATAAGGACGCTGTTGTCGCCTCTATGCTTATCTGCGAGATGGCGGCTTACTATAAGACAAAGAATATGAACCTCGTTGATGTTATGGAGTCTCTTTATGAGGAGTTCGGATTTTATGCAAATGTGGTTGAGTCCTATACCTTTGAGGGAGCCTCGGGTATGGAAAAGATGGCGTCTATTATGGACGGACTCAGAACAAATGCACCGAGCAAAATCGCAGGTTACGATGTCGTTTCCGTTTCTGATTACGAGGCTTCAAAGACTGTGTTTGCAAATGGCAGAGCAGATGAGAAAATCGAACTTCCGAAGTCGAACGTGCTTGCGTACGGACTCACCGACGGGAATAAACTTATAGTGCGTCCTTCCGGCACCGAACCTAAGATTAAGGCGTATATCACCGCTGTGGGAAAGAGCAGAGAGGAAGCCGATTCCATAGCTGCAAAACTGATTGACGATGCAAATGAATTTATGAAATAAGAGGAAATATAAATGAACAGAAAATGGACGAGAGCCATCGCTATTGTGCTAGCCGCACTGATAGCCCTCAGCGGAATAACGGTAGGTATAGTGGCTTTGTTCGGCTGATATAATTTTTGATTGAGAGAGCCTCTGCATATGCAGGGGCTCCTTTTTATGTATAATCTGTAATTATTTTATTTTTTTATTGCTTAGTTTGGTAATTTATGCTATAATTTCATTATATACTTGCTTAAGGTATGTTTATTTTTCTGATTGAAATTAAAGGAGGAATTGTTTTGAAAGAAGCAAAATCTATGGCATTCGTCAATGCATACGGCGTTCTTCGCACACTGGAAAATTTGTGCGATACTGTTGACGAAGCAAAGGCAGTGTGTAAAAGTCTTAAAAAGCCCGTGTCACTCTGCTTTGATGTTACCGACGGACCTTGTGTAACATATCATTTTACAAATGACGGCTGTAAAATGACAGAAGGTGATTACGGCTGCACATGTAAGATGAAGTTTTCTTCACCCGAAAAATTCAACGCACTTATTGATGATTCAAAGCCGGGCGTTCCGGTAAAAAATATCCCTCAGGTGCTTTCGTTTCTTATGGGACCGTTTACCAAACTTACCGATATCCTTACAAAATATCTTATGCCGAGTGAGGATGATTTGAAAAACAGAGATTTCTTTGAAAAATCCACCGTGCTTACCATGTATACTATCGGCGGTGCAATCTGCGCTCTTGCAAATAACGATTCTATCAGTAAACTTTCCGCTTTCTATATCCCCGACGGAGATATTCAGATGGGAATTACCGGTGCTTGTTATGTCACACTCAGAGCGAGAGACCATAAACTTGAACTCATTAAAGAAAAACCCGACACACCGAGAGCAATTATGGAGTTTAAGACAATCGACCTTGCAAATGCGCTCTTTAACGGTACAGCATCTACTATGGCTGAACTTTGCGCAGGTAATATCTATATGGCAGGTATGATTAATATGATTGATAACGTAAACCGTATCCTCGACAGAGTTGCGGTATATTTCGGTTAAGGAGGCTGCGAGAAAATGAGTAAATTTCCCGAATATACACATGAAAAATCACAGGAGTGGTTTAACAGAGCATTAAATGCAATTCCGTCAGGCGTTTACGGACATCTCGGTCCGTCGGAAGGATTGTTCCTTCCGATTACAAAATGGCCGCTTATGTCCGATCACGCTAAGGGTACATATTTCTGGGATGTAGACGGAAATAAATACCTTGACTTTATGTGCGCTTACGGTCCCAATGTTCTCGGCTATTGCGACGATGATGTAGATGCCGCCGCTATGGAACAGCTCAAAAAGGGCAACTGCACAACCTCTCCGTCATATAAGATGGTAGAGTGTGCCGAACTTCTCAAGGATACTGTTGCTATGGCTGACTGGGCTTTCTTTATGAAGAACGGCTCAGACGCAACAACATTCTCCGTTATGTGTGCAAGAGCACATACGGGCAAAAAGAAGATGATGTTCTTTAAGGGCTATTATCACGGCGACTTTCAGTGGGCACAAAAGGCTGACTATCCGGGTATTCTTCCGGAGGAAGTTGAAAATAATGTTGTAGTTCCTTGGTTTGATATGGACGCTATGCAAAAGGCATATGACGAGGCTAACGGCGACTTCGCAGGTCTTATCGCTCAGCCTTACGACCACGGTAACTTCTTTGATAACAAAACCGCTACCAAAGAGCAGTGGGCAAAGGTTCGTAAGTTCTGTGACGATCACGGTATGGTTCTTATCATTGACGATGTTCGTACGGGATTCCGTCTTGACCTTGCAGGCTCCGACCATTATTACGGCTTTAAGGCAGACCTTATCTGCTTTTGTAAAGCTCTTGCAAACGGTTACAATATGTCGGCTGTTTGCGGTCAGGAACATATGAAGAATACTGCTTCTTCCGTAGTATATACAGGCTCTTATTGGATGAGCGCAGAGCCGTTTGCCGCTTGTCTTGCTTGTATTCCTAAGATGAAGAGACTCGATACGCCTAAGATGTTTAGAGAAAATGGTACTCAACTTTGTGACGGTCTTGTTGCCGCAGGTAAGGAGCACGGTTTTAATCTTAAAGTTTCCGGTGAACCCGCACTTTTCTATCTTCGTATCGCTAACGATGACAGCCTTATGCTTCATCAGGAGTGGATTGCGGAATGTGTAAGCAGAGGTTTGTTCCTTGCTTCTCACCACAATCACTTTATGAATGCCGCAGTAACCGATGACGATATTAAGCTCGCTGTTGATATCGCCGAGGACGCATTCGGAGTTGTCGCTAAGAGACATCCCGAGCTTGGCTTAAAATAATTGGGTAACTAAAGTAATTAGGAGTAATTACTTAGATATATAAAATCTGAAAGGGGTATTTAATATGCCAGCAAATTATGTTCCGTTCGATAAGAACGAATGGATTCGCCTCGAGAAAAAGGCAGACTATCTCAGACGCTATTGTTTGCAGACTGCTGTTTGGGGCGGCTCCGGACATGTAGGCGGTTCCTTGTCAGCAATGGATTGTATGACAATTTTGTATCACCGCTTTATGAAAATCGACCCGCAAAATCCCGACATGAAGGACAGAGACCGCTTTGTTCTTTCTAAGGGACATTGTGCAGTAGGATATGCACCCGTACTCGTTGACCTCGGTTTTATGCCTGAGAGCGAGCTCAAAATCTTTAACCTCACCGGTGCAAAAATCGGTATGCATATGGACTGTAATAAGGTTAAAGGCGTTGACTGTTCAACAGGTTCTCTCGGTCACGGACTTTCACTTGCTGTCGGCTTTGCACTTGCAGGCAGAGTAAACGGTATCGACTATATGAACTATGTCCTTACAGGCGACGGCGAGCTTAACGAAGGCTCTAATTGGGAGGCTGCAATGTCTGCTGCTCAGTTTAAGCTTTCAAATGTTGTTGTTTTCGTTGATAACAATAAGTGTATGATTGACGGCAGAGTTGACGACGAAATGAAGGTTGAGCCTCTTGATAAGAAATTTGAGGCATTCGGTTTCAACGTTACCCGTGTTGACGGTCATAACTTCAAGCAGCTTAACGACGCTATTGAGGCTGCTATCAAAAATCATCAGGACGGCGGCGATAAGCCTACCGCAATTATTATGGATACTTATAAGGGTGCCGGCGTAGACTTTATGCAGGACGATTATAAATGGCACTACGGCTCTCTTGATGACGAAAAGATGGCTAAGGCTAACGCATCACTCGATAAATATTTGGCACAGCGTCTTGCTGTTGCAGAAAAGGAGGCTTAAGCTATGGGAGGAATGGCATATACAATGACTGATACCACAAAGCTTTCAACCGCTGAATGCTACGGTATCGCACTCTGTGAGCTTGGTGAGGAGCATAAGGATGTTGTTGCTCTTACAGCCGACCTTGCTAAATCAACTAAAATCGGAATGTTCGGTGAGCATTTTCCCGACAGATTCTTTAATGTAGGTATCGCTGAGCAAAACCTTTTCGGTGTTGCCGCAGGTATGGCTAAAAACGGCTTGATTCCGTTTGCTTCTACATTTGCTATTTTCACCGCTGCCAGATCACTTGACCAAATTCATACAGACATTTGTTATCAAAATGTTCCTGTTAAAATAATTGCTACACACGCAGGTACTTCCTTTGGTCAGGCAGGTTCTACACACCATGCTCTTATTGATATGGCTTGTATGAGAACACTTCCTCATATGACTGTTATCTGTCCTTGTGACGGTGCGGAAACATATCATGCAGTAAAGGCTGCTTATGATATTGAGGGACCTGTTTATATTCGTATTAACCGTGGCTTTGACCAGGTTATTTATAAGAATGTTGATGATTGTAAGTTTGAGTGGGATAAGTCTACTCTTATGAATGACGGTACAGACATTACCGTTATTGCATGCGGCTCTTGCGTGTTCGAGGCTATGCAGGCTGCTCGTATTGCTAAGGCAGACGGCGGTTTAAGCGTTCGTGTAATTAATATGCACACTATTAAGCCTATCGACAGAGAGGCTGTTCTTAAAGCTGTTGCAGAAACCCGTCGTATCATCACCGTTGAGGATCACGAAGTTATGGGCGGCTTAGGCTCTGCTGTTGCAGAGGTTGTTGCAGAATCCGGTAAGGGTTGTGCATTCAAGATGCTCGGACATCAAAACGCATTTTCAACTATCGGCTTGCAGGAGGACCTTCTTGCTCTTGCTAAGATTGACGCTAACGGTATCGCTGAAACAATTCAGGAAATGATGCACGCTGACTTTGAAGCAGATGACGATTGGGCTGACGAGTTCTGATTAATTTTGCTACTGACGAAAGGAGTGTATTATTATGCCAAGCGATGAAACTCGCTATACCAATAAAGTCTTTATGGCAGGCGCATTGCCTCTGCTTAAAACTATCGCTGCCGATGTTCCCGAACTAAAGAAAAAGTTTGAGGGCGTTGATGCAATTTATCAGGTTTCCGCAAAGGTAAATGCAGAGGATAAGGAGGCTGTCCACTTTATCATAGAAAACGGTGAGTGGACCGTTAAACTCGGCGAATATCTCGGTCAAAAGAAAATTGATGCCGAACTTGCCTTTTCCTCAATGGAAAAGATGAATGACTTTATGAAGGGAAAGGTTGCAAATCTGCTTCCTGCTCTGAAAATTAAGAATTTGGGTAAGTTTGTTAAGTTTATTCAGGTTCTTCTCAAAATGTCCGATTTGCTCGGAATTAAAGACCCTGATGCAGTAGACGATAAGACTGCTGTTTTGCTCTGCAAACTGTATTTTTATCTGCTCTCGTCAGGCATCTCTCAGCTTAATAAGATGGGACACCCGGCAATTCACGAGTGGGCACTTAAGTCACCCGACCGCTGCTATCAGTGGGAGGTACTCGGTCACCCCGAATGTACAGCCTATATGCGTGTTAAAGCAGGCAAGTCCAGAGCGGGCAGAGGCGAATATAAGAGAGCTAAGCCGTTCTTTAATATGAAATTCGACTGTCCTAAATCCGCACTTATGATTTTGCTCGGAACAGGTGATATGTTCCAGATGACTGCAAATCAGCAGCTTATTATGGATGGCGGACCGGAGTTCGGCGTACAAATAGGTGACTTTATGATGCTCGTCGGAGAACTTGCTTCATAAAAGAAATATGTAAAACCGGTTTAAGCAGGCGTAATTATTTTTACCTGTTTAAGGGGACTGCCTCACCTCGGTGCGACAGCCCCCTCTTTTTTGGCTCATCTCAGCCTGTGTATAATGCAATTAGTTGCAGCCACAGCCACAACCGCCGCAATCGTTGTTAAATCCGCCGCAGAGCAGAAGGATGATGATGAGAATAATTACCCAAGAGGAATTACCGCATCCGCAATTATTGCAACCCATTGTGTGACCTCCCTTCGTGCTTTCTACTTCATACTATGACTGCTTTAATTTTGTGTTACAAATTTGTTTGATTAATTGACTGTTAATCTATTCATTGCTATAATAACAGTATAAATTGCTGTAAAAGGAAGTGTAATTATGGATATTACTAAGGATATAAAATATGTCGGCGTAAACGATTATGATGTTGACCTCTTTGAGGGACAGTATAAACTTGAAAAGGGTATGGCTTATAATTCGTATGTTATACTCGACGAAAAAATTGCGGTTATGGATACCGTCGATAAAATCGCAGTCGAGCGTTGGATGAATAATATTAAGGAGACTCTCGGCGACAGAAATCCCGACTACCTTATTGTTCAGCATCTTGAGCCCGACCACAGTGCGGGAATTGACACTTTGGCAAACGAGTATCCCGATATGAAAATCATTTGCTCTGCCGCCGCTTTGCGTATGATACCTAATTTTTGCGATACCGCTCTCGACAGATTTGAGGGCGTTAAGGAAAATGACACTCTTTCCCTCGGCGAGCATACTCTTACCTTTGTTATGGCACCTATGGTTCATTGGCCTGAGGTTATGGTAAGCTATGATTCTAAGGATAAAGTGCTTTTCTCTGCCGACGCATTCGGAAAGTTCGGCACAACCGATGCAGACGAGGCTTGGAACTGTGAGGCAAGAAGATATTATTTTAATATCGTGGGTAAGTACGGTAAGCAGGTACAGGCACTTCTCAAAAAAGCGTCTGCTTTCGATATTAAAATTATTTGTCCGCTTCACGGCCCCGTACTCAGTGAGACCGTGTCCGAGGTTTTGAGCCTTTATGATACTTGGTCAAGTTATGAGCCCGAGAATAAGGGCGTGTTCATCGCTTGCGCTTCTATTCACGGAAATACTATGCAGGCTGCCGAAAAGTTTAAGGCAATGCTTGAGGAAAAAGGCTGTTCGAGAGTTGTTCTTGCAGACCTTACGAGAGATGATATTGCGGAATGTGTTGAGGACGGCTTCCGCCACAGCCACCTTGTGCTTATGGCGTCCAGTTATGATGCAGGAGTTTTCGCTCCCATGTCCGATTATCTTCATCATCTTCAGTCAAAAGGCTTTTGCAACAGAACCGTTGCCCTTGTTGAAAATGCAAGCTGGGCACCGTCTGCCGTAAGAACAATGAAAGCAGAACTTGAAAAGATGAAAGATATTACTCTCATAGATAAAACCGTTACGGTTAAAACGAGAGTAAACGACGCCGCACTCGCCGAGTTAAATGACCTCGCAGACGAGATAATGAAAACATTTTAATAGATTTATAACAGAAAAATAAAGACCTGCAAAAATTAATCTTTTTGCAGGTCTTTTATTGTGTTATGTAATTTTATCAGCCGAGGTATTTAATCATCTCAAGTGCCGCATTTACATCTCCGTCAACGCTTATCTTGCCGGTTGTAAAAGCAACTACCGGATTGAGCTTGCCGTTGATGAGTTTGAGCCAATTAGTACCGTTGATGTGAATGATGGCATTTCTGTCATAATATTCATAGGGCTCAACATGCACCTGACCGTCTTTAATTTCGATATAAAAAATGCCGTTTACCGCTTTGCCCTCGATGTTAATCTGGAATGCTGTTGTACCCTGAACCTGGGATACATTCACTTCACTGAACTTACTTCTTGTAGTTTCTACAATTGATTCGTATGTCATTGCTGCCATATTAATTACCTCCTATAATTTTTTGTATTTTTATTTTATCACAAAATATAGACAAAATCAACACCTCTCAGCCCAAATGTATCTAAATATAGTCCAAATTTTCGACAGGAAATATTTTCATTATTGACATTTTTTACGATAAAGTGTATTATATCACTGTTATTAGAACAAATGTATTATGAGGTGATTTTTTGTGAAACGTTGTGTTTTGCATATCGATTGTAATAAATTTTACGCTTCGGTGGAATGCCTTTACAGACCGGAACTCAGGGATAAACCGATGGCTGTCGGCGGTGACCCCGAGAATCGCCACGGTATTATTCTTACAAAAAACGAGATTGCGTCAAAATACGGTCTGACCGTCGGAGAACCGCTTTGGAAAGCAAGGCAGAAATGCCCCGACCTTGTTGTTGTTCCTCCGAATTATCCGCTTTATCTCAGGTTCTCCGCTCTTGCGAGAAAAATTTATGAGGATTACAGCGAGTTTATCGAACCGTTTGGATTGGATGAGTGCTGGCTTGATGTTACGGGGAGTGAAAAAAGCGGAGAGGAAATTGCCAACGAAATACGAAAAAGGGTTAAATCACAACTTGGAATTACGGTCAGCGTCGGAGTCAGTTTTAATAAGGTATTTGCAAAACTCGCCTCGGATTACAAAAAGCCCGACGCCGTCACCGTGATAGATGAAAGCAATTATAAGGATATTGCGTGGAGTCTGCCGTGCGGCGATTTGCTTATGGTGGGCAGATCGGCACAAAAGAAACTTAATGCCTACGGAATAAATACCATAGGCGATTTGGCTGATACGGATGTCGCTGTTTTGAAATCTCTTTTCGGCAAGAACGGTGAAATGCTCCATTCTTTTGCAAACGGTACGGAGTGCTCTCCCGTAAGGCATAAGGACGAAATCAGCGATGTAAAAAGCGTGGGCAATTCCACTACCGCCCCTCGTGATTTGATAAATGAGGAAGATGTGAAAACCGTTTTTCGTGTTCTTTGCGAGAGTGTTTCCGCCCGACTGCGTGAAAAGGGATTAAAGGGCAGAGTTGTTACGATTTATGTGCGGGACAAGGAACTTTCTTCGTTTTCACGGCAGATGAAAATTCCCGCAAATACGGATATTTCCACCGAGATTTTTTATTATGCGATGAAACTTTTTTGCACAAACTATTTTTGGAACAAGCCGATTAGAAGCCTTGGTGTGTCGGTCAGCGATTTTGATGTCACATACGAGCAGTTCGATTTTGAAAAAACAGTTGAGAACAGAGAAAAGCAGGAACGGCTTGAAACCGCTGTCGATTCTCTTCGCCGCCGATTCGGAAATTACTGCATAGGCAGAGCGTGCCAGCTAAAGGATACCGAACTTTCAAAATTCAATCCGCACGAGGAACATATTATTCATCCTGTCGGATTTTTCAGTTGAGTAAAGGAGTGAGTGATTATGATAAAGTTTGATGCGATTGAATACAATAATCCTAATAAGCATTATACGGATGTCAAGGCGTGGTTTGACAGAGAGGGTAATATAATTCCGCTTTCCATGACCTATGACGGAAATGAATACGAGGTGGATAAAATTACGGATATAAGGCCTGCCGCTTCGCTCAAATCGGGCGGAGCAGGTATACGCTATACCTGTATGGTCGAGGGTAAGCCTACCTATTTGTTTTTAGAGAACACAAAATGGTTTTATGAATTGGTACAATAACCAAAAAATCTTCGTTATTCGACAGGGTTTTATGCTCCTATGACGATTGATTATGTAAATAAATTGTGATAGAATAACCAATGTATGATATAAAATATTCATATAATATACAGAATGCGAGGAAACAGTATGTCAGAATATAAAATGATGTCTAAGCAGGAGCTCCTCTCCGAGCAGGAGGCACTTCTTAAGAGATTTGAGGAATATAAGGCTATGGGACTTAAACTTGATATGTCCAGAGGTAAGCCGTCAAAGGAACAGCTCGACCTTTCTATGGATATGCTAAAGCCCATAGATTATACCGAAAACGGATTTGATGTTCGCAACTACGGTATTCTTGACGGATTGCAAAGTTGTAAGGAACTTTTTGCTCAGCTTCTCGATGTTGATGCAAAGAATGTTCTTGTAGGTCCGGCAGCTTCGCTTAATCTTATGTATGATTACATTTGTCAGTGCTATTGTGAGGGCGTTCTCGGCTCAATACCGTGGTCAAAACTTGACAGCGTAAAATTTCTTTGCCCTGTTCCCGGCTATGACAGACATTTTACCATTCTCGAGCATTTCGGCATAGAGATGATTAATGTTCCCATGACCGCAGAAGGACCCGATATGGAGGTTATTGAGGAACTTATTAAGGATGAGTCCGTTAAGGGTATGTTCTGCGTTCCTAAGTATTCAAATCCTCAGGGTATCACTTTCAGCGACGAAACCGTAAAGCGTATCGCTCGTATGAAACCGGCTGCAAAGGATTTCAGAATCGTTTGGGATAACGCATACTGTGTTCACGATATAAAAGACGAGGGCGATGAGCTCCTCAATATATTTAGGGTTGACGGCGTAAACGAAGATATGATTATCGAGGTTTGCTCAACCGCTAAAATGACTTTCCCGGGTGCAGGAATCTCGGCACTTGTCGCAAGCGACGCTAATATGAAGCAGATTAAGAATCGTCTTAACTGCCAGACAATCAGTTATGATAAGATGAATCAACTTCGTCATGTAAGATTCTTTAAGAATCTTGACGGCATTAAGGCTCATATGAAAAAGCATGCGGCTATTATGAAACCTAAGTTTGATATGGTTATCGAACACCTTGAAAATGAACTCGGCGGTCTCGGCATTGCATCTTGGATTGACCCTAAGGGCGGCTATTTCATCAGCCTTGATGTTATGGACGGCTGTGCAAAGAGAGTCGGCGAACTTTGTAAGGAAGCAGGCGTTACTCTTACTACTATCGGTGCTACCTATCCGTACTTTAATGACCCTAAGGACAGCAACATCCGTATTGCTCCGTCACTTCCGCCGGTTGCCGAACTTGATACAGCAACTCGGATTCTCTGCGTAAGCGTTAAACTTGCCGCTATCGAGAAGTTGTTGGGCTGATGACAGTAGGTGCGTCTTCTGCGTGCTTCTTCCCACTGGAAACGGAAAAGGCACTTGACGGAGTTTTAAGGCTCGGATTTGATAAGGCAGAGGTGTTTTTCAATACTTCATCGGAACTTGAAGAACCCTTTGTTAAGGAACTTAAAAGAAATGCCGATGAACACGGTGCAAGGATTTTATCTGTTCATCCGTTTTCGTCATCTCTTGAAAGTAATTGTATTTTTGCCGAATATAAGCGTAGGTTTGACGATTTCATCGGACTTTACCAAAAGCATTTTCATGCGGCGGCTGTGCTGGGAGCGGATGTCGTTGTTATTCACGGTTCTGTTGCTAAGCAAAAAAGAGATTTGAGTGATGAGTTCTATTTTGACAGATTTCAAAAATTGATTGACCTCGGAAAGAGGGAGGGCGTTCGGGTCTGTCAGGAGAATGTCGTTCGCTTTCGCAGTGAGAATGTTGAGTTTCTTAAAAAAATGCGTTCTGCTCTGGGCAACGATTTTAATATGGTCTTTGATGTTAAGCAGGCTATCCGCTCAGGATATGACCCGTTTTATGTGCTTAATGAATTTAAGAATGATATAGTTCATATTCACCTCAGCGATAACACACCCGAAGTTGACTGTATGCCTCCGGGACGGGGTACCTTTGATTTTAGGCGACTGTTTGATGTTATGGACAGCATTGATTATAAAGGCGGATATGTTATAGAGATTTACTCTAAAGGCTATAATGTTGCAGAGGAATTAAAGTTAAGTAAGAAATATTTGGAAAATTTATAAGAAGAATTATAATGAACAAGTTAAGCAACAAGACAAAAGGAATTATATGCATACTGCTCTCGGCATTTTTCTTCAGCGGTATGAGCTCTTTTATTAATCTTTCGGGGGATCTTCCTGTTCCTCAAAAGGTTTTCTTCCGTAATCTTGTTGCTCTTTTTTGTGCCTCGGCGGTTTTGCTTAAAAATCATCAGCCGTTTAAGCCGACAAAGGGTTGCCTTAAATATCATTTTTTGCGTTCGTCCGTCGGACTCCTCGGCGTTTTCGGCAATTTTTACGCAACCACTCATATGGCTCATACCGCAGACGCTGCAATGCTTAATAAACTGTCACCGTTTGCAACGCTGATTTTTTGCGCTTTATTTCTTAAAGAAAAGGTAAAGCCTAAGCAGGCTGTTGCCATTGTTATTGCTTTTATCGGCGCTATGTTTGTTATTAAGCCGACGCTTTCAAATGTCGAACTTGTGCCGTCGCTTGCCGGATTCATAGGCGGAGTCAGCGCAGGCGCTGCCTATACAACCGTTCGCCATATGGCAAATAAGGGCGAAAACGGCAGGTTTACGGTGTTCTTCTTCTCGGCTTTTTCTGTTGTGGTAACCGCTCCGTATCTTGTTTTTAATTATCACCCCATGACCCCACAGCAACTTTTCTATCTATTTATGGTAGGTGTTTGCGCCGCAGGCGGTCAGTTTGCAATCACTGCCGCATATACTTTCGCTCCGAGCAGTGAAATTTCCATATATGATTATTCAAATATTATATTTACTGCCATAGAGGGATATTTCTTCCTCGGTCATCAGATACCCGATGTGCTCTCGATTGTGGGCTATTTTATCATTTGTTTGATGGCTGTTTGGATGTTTATATACAATAATAAGAGTACAGAACTTAAAAAGCAAAAATAAATCAACATATTGTATATTGTTAAAACACTTGCAATTATCTATATATTGTGGTATAATGACCTCAAATTGAGAATTTCTCGTATTCTCGATTTGAGGTTTTACACATTTTGTGCCACTTTATGACCTGATATGGAGGAGTCATTATGAAATGTCCGTTTTGCGGTTATACAGAGAGTAAGGTTATTGACTCTCGCCCCACAGATGAGAACGAGCGTATTCGCCGCCGCAGAGAGTGTATTCAGTGCTCAAAACGCTTTACCACCTATGAGACTATTGAGGATGTTCCGATTATTGTAATTAAAAAGGATAGGTCCCGTGAGGTCTTTGACCGAAATAAAATTCTAAAGGGTATGCTTCGTGCGTGCGAAAAGCGTAAGGTTACCGTTGCCGATTTGGACGCAAAGATTGATGAGATTGAGGCTTCTCTCCAGTCATCGGTTGACAGAGAAGTAACTTCTGCCCGTATCGGCGAACTTATTATGGAAAAACTCAAGGAAATCGACGAGGTGGCTTATGTTCGCTTTGCCTCCGTTTATAAGGAGTTTGATTCGGCAGAATCTTTCCGTGACGAACTCGCAAAACTCGGAGAATAATCGATATAATATAAAATTATAAAATCCGCAGTACAGTATCACTTGATACCGACTGCGGATTTTTGCTTTTTACGGATTTTTATAATTCAATTTTTCCGTTTTTCTTTTCGTATTCTTCTATCGAATTGCGGATTAATATTAGTATTTGGCTGTTAGCCGAACGCCCCTCATAATCCGCCACAACATGTAATTTGTTGAGCATATCCTCATCAATTCTGATTGATAAACTTTTGATTTTACCTGACATAAGAAAACCTCGATATGTTTATTATGGCTTTATTATATGTCTATTTTGTGTTAATATGTGATTGTAGATATAAAATGTATCTATAATATGTTTAATGAATACACTCAATCGATATCAGCAGTTATTTTTAACACCGTAATTGCTATTGGGCAGTTGCGGTTTTTGTTGCTTTATTCGACTTTTTATGATATTATGTTAGCGGTGATGATATGGACTTGAAATTTAATGACGGAAAATTTAGGATACTGATGATAGCCGACACCCAAGAGGGGGCTAAGGTCAGTTCCGATACCATACATTTAATTGAGGCTTCGCTCGACAGGGCACAGCCCGATATGGTTGTTTTCAGCGGCGACCAGATTTGGCGTAAGAGCAGTTTTAACGGCGACAGAGTTAAGGTGACTTCGGCACTTAAAACCATTACTCAGCCGGTAGTTGACAGGAAGATTCCTTTTGCCGTTTGCTTTGGAAATCACGACAGACAGGTCGGTCTTTCAAACGAGGAGCAGTTCGAGATTTACAAAACTTTTGACGGCTTTATCGGCGAAAGCGACGAGGGAATTGACGGCGTGGGAAATCACTGCTTTGAGATTAAAGAGGGCAGTGATGTTAAGTTTTTGCTTTACACCATCGACAGCCACAGTAATCTTAAAGTAGGCTACGATTGCGTTCACGAAAATCAAATTGAGTGGTACAGAGCCACTCGTGACAAATATGAAAAAAAGTTTGGGAATGTCATTCCCGGCGTTGTTATTCAGCATATTCCGATTTGCGAAGTTTTTGACTTAATGACTCGGGTTAAGCGTACAACAAAGGGTGCCGTGCGAGGTTTCAGAACTCATGACGGCGAATACTTCGTTCTTAAAAAGGACAGGGTAAACAAAGAGGCATTTATGAGAGAATCGCCTGCAGACCCGCAAGAAAACAGCGGTGAGTTTGAGGCAATGTGTGAAAAAGGCGATATAAGAGGAATTTATTTCGGCCACGACCATAATAATTCTTTTGACGGACTTATTAACGGAGTCAATGTCGGATATACTCAGGGCGCAGGTTTTAATGTTTACGGTCCCGGTAAGGACAGAGGCACACGAGTTATCGACCTTTATTCTGACGGCACGGTTGAAACATATGATATGAGATATAGGGATATAGTGGGTAAAAAACTCGATCATCCGATTAAATACGCATTTTTCCAACTTTGCCCGACCAATACCTTTGACGCCGTTATGCGTATTACAAAGGCGTTTGTCGCAATAGCAATAATACTCGTTATCATTTTAATATTAATGATGCTTTTCAGTTAATGAAACATAAAATTAAATCTCCTTCGGAACTTCCGAGGGAGATTTTGCATTATTTATGTGCATTTATAAAATCTTTTATTCCGCCGAGCAACTTGTCAGCTTCTTTGTCAGTGCCGATTGTTATACGAACGAATTTATTTATTCTCGGTTGATTAAAATATCTGATAAAAATATTCTTGCTCTTTAGGTATTCAAACATTTCTCTCATACTGTAATCATCGTGCGTTGCCATAATAAAGTTTGTGCTGCTGTCGATTACCTTAAATCCGAGCGACCTCATTTCCTCCGTCAGCCTCGTGCGTGTCTTGATTATCATATTCACTGTTTTGTAAAAATAATCGGTATCCTCCATTGCCGCCGCACCTGCTTCAAGCGACAGCATATCCACCGTGTAGGAATTGTAACTGTTTTTTACCGCCTCAAGAGTTGAAATAAGAGTTTTTGAACCGATTGCAAAGCCGATTCTCAGTCCCGCAAGGCTTCTCGATTTAGAAAATGTACCCGTTACAAGCAGGTTTTCATATTCACCTGTAAGCGGTACAGAACTTACTCCGCCGAAGTCGCAGTACGCCTCATCAATGATTACAACGCTGTCCTTGTTGTATTCCATAATTTTTCTTATAAAATCCTCACCCTCACCGATAGAAGTCGGAGCGTTCGGGTTCGGGATAACAACGCCGCCGTTTTTTTCTTTGTAATCTTCGGGGTTTATCCTGAAATTTTCGTCCAGAGGATAGTTATTGTATCTTATATTAAACAGGTTGCACCATACAGGATAAAAACTGTATGTGATATCGGGGTAAACTATCGGCTTATCGCTGTTAAAAAATGCCTGAAACGAAAGTGCCAGCACATCATCGCTGCCGTTTCCTACGAAAACATTTTCTGATTTGACATTGTAAAATTTTGCAATGGCGTTTTTTAGTTTCATTGAACTTGCCTCGGGGTATAGCCTCAAAGCGTCTGTATCAAAATTTTTTATTGCCTCCACAGCCTTTGGCGACGGGGGATAGGGATTTTCGTTTGCGTTGAGTTTAACTATATCCTTTTCCTTGCTCTGTTCGCCCGGAACATAAGGCTCTATATCTCTTAAATTATTTTTCCATAAATCGTTCATTTCAATCACCGATTTTATTTTAGCACATTAAAGCGTTAAATGCAATAAAAATAATTCTTGACATTCGACCTTTCTTAATATATAATATTTGAGATGTAAAGATGTTCTGCTTTACAAAGGCGAAATACTTTACAGAGGGGGGGAACGCTGTGGCTAAGAATTTGAAAATATCTGATTTGCTCGATTTTTACGGCGAATGCCTTACCGAGAAACAGAGAAATTTTCTCGATTACTACTATAACGACGACCTCTCTTTATCCGAAATAGCGGAAAACGAAAGCATTACCCGTCAGGGTGTCAGGGATGCTATTAAGCGTGCGGAGAATATTCTCACCGATATGGAGAGCAAACTCGGCTTTGCAGAGCGTTCTGCTGAACTCACAAGAGGGCTTAACGAAATAAGCACCTGCGCAGATAAAATTTATGATTTTAATAACGCAGGTACATTATCTAAGGACATTAACGACAGCGTCGCAAAGATTAAGGCGCTGTGCGAGTATCTGAACAGGATGTGATTACTTGGCATTTGAAGGATTAAGCGAACGCCTTGAAAATTCATTCAAAAAGCTTCGTGCCAAGGGCAAACTTACCGAGGCAGATGTAAAGGAAGCTATGAGAGAGGTGCGACTTGCACTTCTTGAGGCGGATGTAAACTACAAGGTATCAAAGGAATTTACGGCAAAGGTAACCGAAAGAGCAATCGGAGCGGATGTTATGGAATCCCTCACTCCGAGCCAGATGGTTATTAAAATAGTAAACGAAGAACTCACGGAACTTATGGGTGGCACAGAAGCCAGACTGACTATCGCAAAGCATCCGCCTACCATAATTATGATGTGCGGTCTTCAGGGCAGCGGTAAAACCACTCATTCGGGCAAACTTGCGCTTAAACTAAAAAAAGAGGGACACAGACCTCTTCTTGTTGCCTGCGACGTTTACCGTCCGGCAGCTATTAAACAGCTTCAGGTTGTCGGTTCGCAGATTGATGTTCCTGTTTTTGAAATGGGAACGGCGAATCCGGTAGACATTGCACAGAGTGCAGTTAAGTACGCACAGGACCACGGCAATGACTATGTTATCATAGATACCGCAGGTCGTTTGCATATTGATGAGGCTCTTATGGAGGAGCTTACGAACATTCGCTCCACCGTTCATCCTCACGAAATCCTGCTTGTTATAGATGCTATGACAGGTCAGGACGCAGTAAATGTATCAAAAAGTTTTAACGATACGCTCGGAATTGACGGCGTTATCCTTACAAAACTTGACGGCGATACCAGAGGCGGTGCCGCTTTATCGGTAAGAGCTGTAACGGGTAAGCCAATTAAATTTGTCGGTACGGGCGAAAAACTCGACAACCTCGAGACCTTCCACCCAAGCCGTATGGCTTCGAGAATTCTCGGTATGGGCGATGTGCTCTCTTTCATCGAAAAGGCTGAAATGGCTCTTGACGAAAAGAAAGCGGCAGAACTCGAGAAAAAACTTGCAAAGAATAAATTTGACTTTAACGATTTGCTCGATCAGTTTGAGCAGATTGAGCGTATGGGCTCGCTTAAAGATACCATTAAGATGATTCCCGGTATCGGCAAGCAGATTAAGGACGAAGACATTGACGAAAAGGCATTTGACCGATTCAGGGCGATTATATATTCCATGACCGCCGAAGAGAGAGCAAAGCCGGAGATTATCAATCCGTCCAGAAAACGCCGTATCGCAGCAGGTTGCGGCAGGAGCGTTGACGATGTAAACAAGTTGATGTCTCAGTTTAAGCAGATGCAAAAAATGGTAAAGCAAATCGGCGGAAACAAAGGTCCTAAGATGAGCAAAAAGATGCGTCGCTTGATGCAGCAAAATCCGCAGATGGCAGAAAAAATGATGGGCAAAACAGGCTCAAACAATCCGTTCGGATTTTAATTAGTATTGACCCAATTTTAATTGGTTGATAAAATAAATATAATTTTTTGGAGGTAACAAAAATGGCAGTAAAAATCAGACTTCGCAGAATGGGCGCTAAGAAGGCTCCTTTCTACCGTGTAGTAGTAGCAGATTCAAGATATCCTCGTGACGGTCGTTTCATCGAAGAAATCGGAACATACAACACAATGGTTGACCCGGCAGAAATTAAGATTGACGCAGAGAAGGCTAAGAAGTGGATTGCTAACGGCGCACAGCCGACAGATACAGTTAAGTCAATTCTTAAAAAAGAAGGCATTCTTTAATCTTTGTTTTGCAACGGAGATTTAATAGGAGGTGTTTTCTTTGGAAGAATTGTTAGTATCCATAACTAAAGGCTTGGTAGACGAGCCCGATAAGGTTTCTGTTGATATTGATGAGCCTAACGAAGAAGGCGTAACCGTATATCATCTTCATGTTGCCGAGGGCGATATGGGCAGAGTAATCGGCAAGCAGGGCAGAATAGCAAAGGCTATTCGTGTTGTTATGCGTGCCGCAGCAACTCGCAATGATGCAAAAATATCAATCGAAATAGACTAATTAAAAACCGTTATCCGATGATGTTCGGGTAACGGTCTTTTTTTTGCAATCGTTTTTTATTTTGCCTTTCTTTTTGAATAAATCAATTCGTCTGTTTTGGCTGTCAGTTTGTCAAACAATACTGCTATTGCAGATGTGAATATCAGCGACAGTATAATAAAGAGGTAATGGTGACTGCTTAGTCCATATCGGTCGAGAATTATCATCGGAACTCTTTGCAGAATGTATATGCTGAATACGTGCTTTGAGAAAAATTCGATAATTTTGTTTTCGATTTTGAATTTCATACAAAGCATCGTTATCGCCAGTATTCCCGTGATTTGGTAGAGATTATATATGTATGGACTGTCGTCTTTGTATCCTTGAAGAAAATGTGTTGCGGCGGCTAAAGCAATCAGGACAATCAGGTAAACGCCTATGTTTTTTGTTACCGCTTTTCTCAAATGGGGTCTGAGCAGCGAAAATGCCATACCTGCCGGCAGACAGAAGATGGACACAACAAAAATCAGACCCATATCCAGCTTTTGCATAATTATGTTTACTATGTATGTTACGACAAATACCGCAATTACTCCTGCCGTATTTGACTTTTTGAATATCATAAAGCAAAGGTAAATTATGGCATAAATTATAAATATGTCGAACATATACCAACTGCTGTTTCCCATATTTTTGTAGCCGGTAAATGACAGCAGTATATTTGAAATGCTGACATTATCGCTCCACATAACATAAAGTACAACAAAAGGAATAAGAGCCAGTGCAAAGTGGTACCATACCTTAAAGAAACGCTTTTGGGGTATGCTTTTTACATAATTGTTTCCTTTTTTTGCTATGCTCTCCATTATGCCGAAACCCGAATAAAACAGAAACGGCGCAACCACGAACTGACCCAAATAACTGCGAAATTCTCCGTAGGCGTCATCAATCCAAACCCCGCCGTAGTCCATATACATAGATGCGTGGCTGACTAAAATCAGCATCGTAAATATGCCGTTAATCATTGATGTCTGCCTGTGCGAGCAGGCGTCATAGTATTGGTTCTTTTCTGCCGGCTTTATTCCGCATAGGACAACAGCCGCAATTATAAATACAAAAATTATCATTGTTTTAACACTCCATGTTTTAATATATCATATATGAACATGTGGGGTCAAGAAATTAATTGTTGAGCTTTGTCACAATTTGTGTTATCCTATCATAAACGAAAGGTTGGGTGGCAATATGAAACAGTACCTTGAAATAGGAAAGGTGAATAATACACACGGCTTAAAGGGCGAAATTAAGCTTTCTATGTGGTGCGACGATATAGACTATCTCAAACAGTTAAAGACTGTTTACCTCGATGAGAAGGGCAAAATTCCGCTGACGCTCATCAATGCCAGAAGCCAAAAAAATATTGCTATTCTTAAATTTGCAGAGATAACCTCTGTAGAGCAGGCACAGGAATTAAAAAATAAAGTGCTTTATTGCAACAGAGATGACGCAACCATTGATGACGGCGCTTATTATCTTGCAGACGTTATCGGCTGCAAAGTTGTTGATGTTGACACAAACGAGGATTATGGTAAAATCGTTGATGTGATGAACTACGGAGCAGGGGATATTTACGATGTGAAAAAAGGTAAGAAACATAACCTTATCCCCGTGACTGACGATATAGTTAAAAAAATCGATGCAGAAAACGGTGTGGTCGAGATTAAGCCGATGAAAGGACTTTTTGATGAGGATTGATATTATGACCCTGTTTACCGATATGTGTGACTCGGTGCTCGGTGAGAGCATTATCGGCAGAGCAAGGCAGGCAGGTAAAGTTGAAATAAATACGGTCGATATAAGGAATTACAGCGTTGATAAGCACCGCCATGTGGACGACAAGCCTTACGGTGGCGGAAACGGTATGGTTATGATGGCAAAGCCGATATTTGACTGCTATAACGATTTGTGCGAAAAAATCGGCAAAAAGCCGCATCTGCTCTATATGACCCCGCAAGGTAAGACCTTAACTCAGGCAAGGGTCAAGGAACTTGCAAAAATGGAAAATATAGCGATTCTTTGCGGGCATTATGAGGGAGTGGATGAGAGAGTGATAGAAGCTCTTGAACCCGAGGAAATTTCAATCGGTGATTATGTTCTCACGGGCGGAGAACTTCCTGCGCTTATTGTTGCTGACAGCGTATCAAGAATGCTCGACGGTGTTCTGTCAAATGACGAATGTTACGAGGAGGAGAGCCATTATAATTCGTTGCTCGAATATCCTCAGTATACTCATCCGGCTGTTTGGAACGGCAGAGAAGTGCCCGAAGTGTTGCTTTCGGGTCATCATCAAAATGTTGAAATATGGCGCAGAATGAAGTCGATTGAGCGTACTTTTTATCGTCGACCCGATATGCTCGAAAATGCCGATTTGACGGCGAAAGAAAAAGAGTATATATCCGAACTGTCGGGGAATACTAAGGCGTAATAATTTTGTTTATTGTGCACAAATATACTTTGTAAAAATTGGTAGTAATTAAGTAGATAAACGAAGTTTTTGAAATATCGTTGACGATTGTAATTTTAGTGATATAATAGATTAAGATGATTTAATCAGGAAAAGTAACTCACATATATATAACGAGAGGTAATTATTATGTTCGTAAAAGATGTAACAGTAGAAAATCAGGTAGGTCTCCACGCTCGTCCGGCAACTTTCTTTATCCAAAAGGCTAATGAATTTAAGTCTTCCATTTGGGTGGAAAAGGAAGAGAGAAGAGTAAACGCTAAGTCACTTCTCGGTGTTCTTTCACTCGGCATTATGGGCGGAACCGATATTCGTATTATCGCTGACGGTTCCGACGAGGAAGAAGCTGTTGAGGGTTTGGTAGCACTTGTAAAGAGCGGCTTTAACGACTGATTTTATATTACGAAACATTATTGAAACGGGAGTAGAATTATCTGCTCCCGTTATTTTTTTGCTGTATATTTTCAAATATAAAAACACCGATTACATTTAATTAATGCAATCGGTGTTTTGCTTTTAGTTTTATCAGTCTTTGTGCTGAGCGTTTGAGATGCCCTGACGGATTCTGCGTACATCGGTGAGTGCCTTATATAAAGCATCGTCGATTGAAAGAAGAGTATCGTCAGCGTAGTTGTTTACTGCGGTGAGCATTTCTCTTGACTTGTTTTGAGCAGATGTAACCATCTCGTTAGCCTGAGTTGTTGCGTTGCCCAAAATCTCGCTTGCCTGATTTTGAGATTCGGTGATCATCTGCTTGCCCTGCTCGTTTGCTTTGGAAATAATCTCGGCAGCCTCAGCCTGAGCGGTTTTTGTAATCTCGTCTCTTGCAACGAGTTCTCTTGCTTCCTCCTGCGCTTTCTTGATTATCTCGGCAGCTTCTTTTTTAGCTTCCTCAAGAATGGTGTTTCTGGAGTCAACGATAGCCTTAGCCTGCTTTGTTTCCTGCGGAGTGTTGAGCCTGATGTCCTCGATGATTGTCTTAATCTTATCTACATCTACCGCACACTTTTTTGACAAAGGAATGGAGGTAGCGTCGTCAAGTACATCTTCAAGGTCTTCCAACAAAATATCTGTATTAGTCATTTTTACTGTCTCCTTTACATCTTTCATAAATATCATTGATTATTTCCTTCGGCACAAAGGACGATATGTCCCCGCCGAGAGTGCAAACCTCTTTTACCATGCTTGAGGATAAAAACATATTTTTTCCCTCTGTTGTGAGAAAGACTGTCTCTACCTTCGGGTAAAGCGATTTGTTTGTAAGAGCTTGCTGAAATTCGTATTCAAAGTCGGACATAGCCCTCAAGCCCTTAACTATTGCGACGGCATTCTTCTTTTCGGCGTAGCCTACCAGTAAACCGTCGTATGTATCAATTTTTACATTTTCGGATTTAACCGTCCTTTTCAGCAGGTCGATTCTCTCCTCAATGGTAAAAAGTGAATTCTTCTTTGATTTATTGCTCATTACAAGAACGATAACCTCGTCAAATAATTCGGCGGCACGCTCTATAATGTCAAGATGTCCGAGTGTTACGGGATCAAAGCTTCCCGGACAAATAGCCGTTTTCATAGTTTAGCCCTTTCGATAATAAGTAAGCTTTGTTTTGCCGTAGTGCTTTTCTCTTGCAATGCACCAGGAATTAACTTCCTGCGGCATGGTTTCATCCTTTGCACTTTCGCAAACTATAACTCCGTCATCGCTCATCAATTTTGTGAGCGGCGGCAGGCATTCTTCTATTATACCTTTATGATACGGCGGGTCAACAAATGCAATATCAAAGCAGTCTTTTTTCATAAGAAAACTTTTTGCCTCGCCGAGCACAAGACGACACTTGTCCTCAATATTACATTTTTCAATGTTGCGCTGTACGATTTTATATGCGTTTTTGTTACTCTCAACAAAGGTGCAGTGCCTTGCCCCTCTCGATATTGCTTCGATTCCCAACTGTCCCGAGCCCGCAAAAAGGTCAAGCACCCGTCTGCCCTCGATTTCAAATTGAATCGAACTGAACAACGCTTCCTTTGTGCTTTGCGTGGTGGGGCGGGTAACATCGTCGCCGCCGAGTGTGTCAAGGTTTCTTCCTCTGAGAGAACCTGTGATTACCTTCATAAACCAAAATCCATAAATTAATTATTATTTATTATACAAATATCTGTCCGTTTAGTCAAGGTGTTTACGCTTTTTTTACTTTTGAGTGTAAAAGTTGTTAATATTTTCTGCGTCTTTTTTTGATATGCCCGAGACTTTCGACAGTTCTTCGACGCCTGCTTCTTTTATGGCGGTAATCGTTTTGAAATGCTTCATCAGTATCTTTGCCTTTTTTTCGCCGATTCCGTCGATTTTTAAGAGAGAAGATGAAAAACTGCTCTTTTGGTGCTTTTTGTGGTGGTAGGTTATCGCAAAGCGGTGAACTTCCTCCTGTATGTTTGATACCAGAGTAAAAGCCGCCCTGTGCGAATTTATTTCTATTTCTCCGCCGTCAAAGGCTATCGCCCTTGTTCTGTGTTTGTTGTCCTTAACCATACCGAAAACAGGTACGGAAATATTCATCTCACGAATAACCGGAAGTACGGCATTTACCTGCGGCTGACCGCCGTCGAGCAAAATCAAATCAGGCAGTATCTTAAAGGTGCTTTCGCTGTCGTCCTCGTAGTAGTGCTTAAATCTTCTTCTGAGCACTTCGTTCATAGAACCGACATCGTTTTGACCGTCAAAACTTTTTATCGCAAATTTTTTGTATGCCTTTTTCATGGGGCGTGCATTGTGAAATACTACCATTCCTGCCACGTTGTCCGCACCGAAGGTGTGGGATATATCGTAACTCTCAATGTATTCGGGAGGTTTTGGTAACGCCAGCAGTTCGCCGAGTTCCTCAAGAGCTGCCATTTCTTTTCCCAGTCTGCCTTGATTTTGGGCAAGGTGCTCATTTGCGTTTTTTATACACATATTGACTATCGCAAGGTGCTCGCCCTTTTGCGGATGAATAATTTCGATTTTCTTTCCTCTTAGGCTTTCGAGAAATTCTTTGAGCAATTCCTCGTCCGTTACCGAGCCGTCAAGTGCTATTCTTCCCGGAATATCCGAACGCATTGAATAGTATCTTTCAATTAATTCCGAGCGTGCGTCCTCGGCATTGTCCACGCTGTCTATTATCCAGTGTTCGCTGTCTGTAAGCCTGCCCTGCTTAAAACGCAGAACCTCAAAGCATGATTTTTTGTTTGAACTTGTGAGTGCGAATACATCCTCTTCGGGAACATTTATGCTTACTACCTTTTGCTTTTCGTCAAGGTTTTGTATGGCTCTGATTCTGTCACGCATTTTTGCCGCTTTTTCAAATTCCGTATTTTCGGAATATTCGTACATACGCCTTTTCATTTCCTCAACGGATTTTGATGCACCGCCTTTTAGAAATGCTACGGCATCGTTTATGGAGGAAATGTAGTCCTCTTTGCTGATTCTTCCGGCGCAGGGTGCGGAGCATATTCCCATAAATCCGTTAAGGCACGGACGGGATTTGCCGTAATCTTTCGGAAATTTTTTGTTGCACTGCGGAAGTTTGAATATTCTCAGCGTTTCCTCAACGGCGTTTTTTACACTGAAATTGGATATAAACGGCCCGATGTATTCTGCGTTGTCGTCGAGAATTTGTTTTGCCTCGCTGATTTTCGGGAAATCCTCTTTTGTTATTTTGATGTAATTGTAGCCCTTGTCGTCTTTCAGAAGAATGTTGTACTTTGGCATATGCTGTTTAATAAGCGAACATTCCAGAACAAGTGCTTCAAATTCCGTGTCGCACAGTATATAGTCAAAGTCATCGACATTCTCCACCATTCTTATTACTTTCAGCGAATGATTTGAATGTGAGCCAAAGTATGATGATACCCTGTTTTTCAGTGCCTTTGCCTTACCGATATATATTATCTTTTTGTCTTTGTTTTTCATAATATAAACGCCCGGATTCAGGGGCAGAGCCATTGCTTTTTTTCTGAGTTCTTTTTCTGTCAAGGTATCACCTCCTTGAATTTTTTTGATTTTTTATTTCACCTTTTTGCAGGCTCTTGTAATAACTTTGTGCGAGCCTTCGTATACATTGCCGTAAATATTCAGACCGTCAACTCCGTATGCCCTGATTGGTACATCTCTGCCGACCATAAACAGATTGTTTCTGATGGTTATGTTTTTGTGAATGTGCTTGTTCACTCTTCTCATAAACGGTATGGGTTTAATCAGCACACCCGGATGACGCTTATAGATAGAGGGACACATAAGAAATTTGTTTGAGTAAATCTCAACATCTCTGACCGGTCCGCTCTCGTACCATGCAAATGCGTCATTGCTGATGAATATGCAAGCCATCTGGCTGTAACTGAATACATTGTCGTGAATTCTTACTTTGCCCGAGGTGGTGCATAAAACATCTCTTGTCGGAATTGCCGTGAATTCGCAGTTCGCTATTTCCACATTCGGACAGTAACTCTTGTTTTCGATTACTACATTGGATTGCTTGTGCTTTTTCTGCTCGATTTCGTCGGGAAGTTTTTCGTTAAATGTAACGGTGCAGGTCTTGTTTTCAATATCGTCCCTGACTTCTTTGACGGTGTAGTATTTTGAATCGATTTCGGTAAGTGTTGTGCGGTAGAAAAACATTGTCTTGTCGCCTGCAAAGAAGTTTCTGTGACCGCCTTGCTGATGGTGCACGAACTCAAATTCTGCGGTATAATCGTCAACCTTTTTCTTAAATCTCATAAACGAGCCGTGAATGTTGATTGCGTCGTCGTGTGCTGACTCGAAGTGACTGTTTGTTATGCTTACATTTCCTTTGCAGCCGCATATGTGCAGCAGGTCGGCAAACGAGGTCACAACGTGGTCTTTGTCGGCAATGAAATTGATTTTGTCAAATGTGAGGTTTTCGCACATTTGAGACAGCCAGCCGAAGCCCGCCATATAGTTTACCGTGATGTTTTTGCTCTCTATGTTCTTGCTTTCGCCGAAGAAAATGCCGCAGGTGTTTCTGTTTGCGTTTGTTGCGAGCGCAATTGTGTCGCCGAGTTTGTATTTTCTCTTTCTTTTGTATGATATTTGAAGTTCGGTTTCGCTTTTTCTCTCCATCGACTTAACCGAAGCAAAGGCACATTCGGGGTGATTTATGCGCTTAACGAGAGTCTTATCCTCCGAGTGCAAGGCACTGCAATGCGAGTTTTCATCATTCGCAAATTCCCAGTAATTCTGCTTTGTAAACGGGCTTTGCTCAAAGAAAACGGCTGTGTTCTTTCTCTTTTGGTCTATGTACCATAAGGTTGATGAGGGAATAGAGTAGGTGATTTTATTGCCTTTTATTTCTTTTACCTTGAGTTCAACACAGTTTGGGGATGCATATCTGATTGTAAAGTTTTCGAGCTTTATATTATTGCAACCTATAAGTGCAAACGAGCATATGTCTCCGTGGATTACAAAGGTTGCGCCGTTGCCTTCGATTTTTATATTGTTAAGATTTTCTATGAGCATACCAAAGTATTTTTTCGGGTTCTTAAAGCTGTCCGTGTTGGTGAAATGGATGTTCTTAAATTGGCTGAAATCCTTGTAAAAATGGTATTCTTTTTTCTCAAACGAGAGAGTGTCTCCGTCGCTCATTGATTTAACTGCTTCAATAAACGGCACGGAGAAGTTACTTGCGTCTCCGAATTTGCCGGCTTCGATTATCATATTCGTCCCTCTTTCTATGTTTTGCACATATTTTTTGTGTTATTATTATATAATGATACTAAATTTTTTCTTTTAATGCAACCGTTATTGACGATGATTTTGAAATAGTGTAAAATTAAATATACGTATGACAGACTATAAAAATTTTTAGGAGAAAAATATGACTTGGCAGGAAATATATCAGTCTAAATTAACCACCGCCGAGGAAGCTATAAAGTTGATTCACAACGGCGATAAGGTGGTTGCCGGCTTTGGTTGCGGAGAGCCTCTTTATGTTGAGAGGACTTTGGCGAGTCACTATAAAGAGTATAAAGATGTTGAGATAGTAAATATGCTTACTCTTGTTGAAAGTCCGTGGAGCACGGATGAATTTAAGGGACATATTAAACTTAATACTCTTTTTGCCTCAAAATCCACAAGAGCGGCGGTAAATAGCGGAAACAGTGAGTTTACGACCTCTCATTTTTATGAAATTCCGGATATTATAAAAAATTATATTTGCCCCAGAGTATCTGTCGTTATGGTGTCTCCGCCTGACGAACACGGCTATGTTTCGTTCGGAACCACCGTTGATTATACTAAGGGCACAACCGATTATTGTGAGATTGTAATTGCGCAGGTTAATAAATATATGCCACGAACTTTCGGCAATGCCATTAAGCATGTGAGGGACTTTACCTGTTTTGTCGAGTATGACGAGCCGCTTCCCGAGGTTGTTGGGGGAGAAATCAGTGATGTCGAAATGGAAATCGGTAAATACTGTGCTTCTCTCATTAATGACGGAGACTGCCTTCAGCTTGGTATCGGCGGCATACCGAATGCTGTTTGTCTGCAACTTAAAGATAAAAAAGATTTGGGACTTCACAGCGAACTTGTCGGAGACGGTGTTGTTCCTCTTCTTGAAAGCGGAGTTATAAACAATAAAAGAAAAGTAGTCAATAACGGAAGAACGGTGCTCGGTGCGGCGTTTGGCTCAAAAATCTTATGCGACTATATAAACAATAATCCGTCGGTGGAAATGCATCCGATTGACTATGTAAATAATCCTATTGAAATCGCAAAGAACGATAATATGGTTTCGATTAATTCTTGCTTGCAGGTGGACCTTTTGGGTCAGGTTGTTTCTGATACCATCGGTCTTTCGCAGTTTTCGGCGGTAGGCGGACAGGTTGATTTTGTAAGAGGCGCCACTATGTCAAAGGGAGGTCGTTCTATCATCGCCATGCCATCTACGGCACGAAAATGTACTGTTTCAAGAATCGTTCCGATTATCACCGAGGGCAGTGCCGTTACCACTCCGAGAAATGATGTAAATTATGTTGTTACCGAGTACGGCATCGCTCAGCTTAAGGGCAAGACTCTTAAGGAGAGAACAAAAGAACTTATCCGTATCTCACACCCCAGATTCAGACCTGCCCTTGTGCTCGAGTACAAAAAGCGTTTCGGCTCCGACCCGTTTACCGAGGAGGAGTTTAAGAGTTTTAAGAACAGCATTAAGGAAAAAATCGCAGCCACTATTGAGGATAAAATAGATAAACTGAAAAACATGGCATAGTAAAATGCAGACTTGTTCATATTTTGAATGGGTCTGCATTTTGTTAATAATTAGTTTACGTATAGTTTTTTATTGCAAAAATGATGAATTTGTGATATAATACGCACATGTTTATAAACGACGGACATATAACAAACTAAGGAGAAAAATATGGCATTAACTAGATCAACACACTTTGGCATTGCCAGAAAAATCGTATCGAATATGACTGCGGAAAGTTGGGAGCAAATTCCTCACGCAGGATTGGTTTATGAGCCGGAAGTTACTGCTTTTCTTGCGGAATGTAAAAAGCTTAACGAGGGCTGTACCGATAAGTCAAAGAAGATTACAATTAACACCGTTATGATAAAGGTTATCTGTGAGGGTCTCAAGGCAGCTCCTAAGATGAACGCTCATCTCGAATTTAACCGTAAGCTTGTTCGTGGTTGCTTGCACGAATTTGACCATGTGGATGTTTCTATGCCTGCTCTTTTGCCTAACGGTGAAATGATGACGCTTAATATGCACGATATGGGCAGTAAAACTCTCACTGAAATGACAGAGGCTATTAACGACAGCCTTCGCAGAGCAAAGAACACCGACCTTAATGAGGTTATGTTTGAGGTTTCTCTTGACAACACTCTTCAGGGACTTAAAAAGGGCAAGTTGCTTCAGACAGTACGCAGACTGTACGGCTCAAAGACAGGTAAGCATAAGGTAAAGACCCTTTCCGGACAGGCTAAGAAGGATTATTATTCAATCCCTACAACCGAAAGACTTACTAAGCACGATATTGAGCAGGGTACAATTACTATTTCAAACCTTGGCTCAATTAAGCGTGATTTCAAGGGTTGTTGCACACTCCTTGAGATTATTCCGCCACAGGTTGTTGCTATTGCTATCAACTCCGCACAGCAGAGACCTGTTGTCGTTGACGGCGAAATTAAGGTGGGCACCGTTATGCCTATCTCTATTTGTATGGACCACAGAGCGCTCGACTACGGAGACATTGTTCCTTTCTATAATAAACTTGATGAAATCTTTGCTAACCCTCAGATTATTCAAGAGTGGAAGTAATTAGTCATACATAATAATTAACACCTCTTGCATTGATTGCAGAGGTGTTTTTTTGCTTGTTGTTTAGTGCGTGTTAAAAAATATTCGACGGCGTTATTCGTTGATTTTCATAGTATACTTTGTTTATTGCCCTGACATCGGTTAGGTCTTTTTTTGTCTCAGCGTTAGGCTCATCATCCAGTGCATTTATGCTTTGTGCCAGTTCATCGAGCATATCGTGCGGAGAAAAAATATATGCCGTGTCATTCTTCTCTTTCCAATATTCCTTTAGTTCTTTCGGCTTTTCTTCTTTCGCCAGAGTGTCTATTGTGGTATAGAAATTTTTTACATAAATCTGCTCGCTTATGCAGCAGGTTACAGTCAGAGCGATAAGCACGACAGCTATCCAAATTCGTTTCAATCACATTCATCCTTTTTTACTATATATACATTGCCCTCGTTATCCGTATTCATGAGCAGTATGTTTTGACACTGTTCTCCGTGTATAACCGCAAGCAGTTTAATCGAATTTTTAGAGCATTTTATGTTTGAATAGTACTCATCTATTTCTTCGCCGTCCATTATCACCGTGAGCGGCACTTCGGCAGGCTCAACTTTTATCCCTGCTTCTTTTGGCGTGAGAGGAGAATACTCCGATTTCGTCTGTACGGATATTGTTCCGTTTGTCTCCACCACTGCGTTTGCAACTTGTGATATATCGAATACTCCCGCTTGCCTGATTCCGTCGATTAAATCGTCAACGGTGTATCTCAATTTTTTCATTTCTTTTTGCTGAATTTCACCGTCTTTGATGACAAAAATCGGCTTTCCCTGTATCAGATTTCTGAATTTCAGCGATTTCATGGCGAGAGCCGATGTCAGTATTTCAAAGGATATGAATATCGCAATGGGTATCAGTGAGTTCGCCAGCGGCATTCCGTTATCCTCCAGCGGCACGGTCGCAACCGCGCTGATTAAAATTGTTATTACGAGTTCCTGAGGGTTTAGCTCTCCGACCTGTCGCTTGCCCATTATTCGTACCGAAGCGCTGACAAAAAAATAGATAATTATTGCTCGGATTATTGTAATTGTCATTTTATCACCAAAAATATTTTGTGCGATTTTTTCGTATATTATGCAGGTTTTTTCATAATCTAATTTTGGTGAATTTTATGTATTTGTACGATGATTATGAGCTTAATTTGCTGACGCTGAAGGATGATTTGAAGGATGGCTCGGATTTTTTGCTCAAAGAAATTTTTACGGGAAATAATAAGGCCCTTGTTTGCGCAATGGACGGACTTATTGATTCCTTGCAGCTTTCCCAAATGATTATGAAGCCTCTTTTGGATTGCAAAAAGGAGTTTTCATCTCCCCGTGAGCAGCTTGAATTCATTAAGACAAAGGCTGTTCATTGCATTGAACAAAACAGCGTTGAAACCTTTGAGGACGCTTATTATTTTTTGATGTCGGGATTTGCCGTTGTTATCATTGACGGGTGTAATGAGGGACTTGCGTTCGGCATACAGGGTTGGACGAGAAGAACAACCTCCGAAGCTAAAACGGAGGCAAATGTAAAGGGTGCTAAGGAATGCTTTGTTGAGTCCATAAACGATAATAAGGCTTTGCTGAGAAAGCGATTGAAAACTCCTCACCTAAAGCAAAAACAGCTTAAACTCGGTAACAGTGCAAGTACGCCTGTTGCACTTTGTTATCTTGATAATCGTGCGGATAAGAACATTGTCAAGGCGGTGGAAAACAGACTTAAATCGGCTGATTTGAATGTTGTCTCCGATTACGGTGAGCTTAGCGCATTTCTTGACAGCGATGTTAAATCCTTTTTTAGCGCTGTCGGAAATACGGAAAGACCCGATGTTCTTTCATCAAAGCTACTTGAGGGCAGAGTAGCGGTTATGGTTGAAGGTTCACCCTTTGTTATTTATGTGCCGTATCTCTTTTCGGATAATTTTTCTGCGGCAGATGATTACGATAATCTGCCTGTGTTTTCGGGTTTTATGAGACTTCTAAGGTTTTTTTCATTTGTCGTGTCTCTATTTTTGCCCGGACTTTTTGTTGCGGTCGGAACATATCATCAGGAGCTTATTCCCACAAATTTGCTGTTTTTGATAGCGTCTAATGAGGCGTCTACACCGTTCAGCCTTGCCACCGAGGCGGTTTTTGTTCACCTTTTGTATGAAATAATGAGAGAGGGAGGCTTGAGACTGCCTGAAAATATAGGCCACGCAGTATCAATAATAGGCGGTATAGTCATCGGTGACGCAGCCGTATCTGCAGGAATTATAGGAGCGCCTATGCTTATCGTAATTGCCGTTACTGCCATTTCTTCATATGTCGTGTATCCTCTTTATGAGAGCATTGCTGTTTTGAGAATCATATTCATTTTCGCAGGCGGACTTCTCGGAATTTACGGAATTATGCTTTTGGCAGCCGTGCTGTTTTGCAATATTTGCGCACTTTCACCGTTTGGCGTTCCGTACAGCGCTCCGCTTTCTCCTCTCAGTCCTCGCTCCTTGGGTGATGTTCTGATTCGTGAGGATTGGAAAACGCTTTCTCGGCGTAAGGTCAGAATTAATGAATTGGACGGTGTGTCAAATGTTGAATAATGCCAAAAGAGGTGTTATATCCTCACACCAGCTTTTTTCGATAATATATATTTCCCGTGCCGTCGTTTCCTTTACCTATATTCAGGCTGTTTCGGTGGGCAATTTTGCATCGGATGTTTTGATTAGCTATGCGCTGTCCTATGTTCTTAGTCTGCTGCTTTCTCTGCCTGCCGTTTTTTGCGTAAAAAAAGGAATTTCTCCGATGGATTGTAAACCGCTGGCTTTGGCTTATGCTGCATATTATGTGTTTATCTGTGCGCTTACGGTAAATCGTTTCAGCTATTTTGCCGTTTCAAAAATGAATCCGAAAATATCCTTTGCCGTTATAATTGCGGTCGTGCTTGTCGCCGTCGGCTACGGTGCGTATTTGGGACTTGAAGCTCTTGCAAGATTTGCTTGCTTTTGTGCTGTGGTTTTGGGGATTGTAATTGCTGTTGTCGTGCTTACCGATGTTAAAAATTTCGATACTCTTAATTTTTATCCGTTTTTTGTTAATTCACGAAATCATATTTTATATAACACTTTGTTGTTCACCGCAAATACCGCCCAGCAAATAACTCTGCTTGTCCTGTTTAGAAAAACTGCGACTAAGCCGATTAAAGCATATTTTTGGGGAATAAGTGCGTCGTATGCTTCCGTTATGCTTCTACTTTGCTTTTGTTGCGGTGTCCTCGGTGCAAATGCCGATTTGCAGGCTTTTCCGATTTTAACCTTGTTCAAAATGGCGTCAGTTTCCGATATGTCAAGACTGGATATTTTGCATATCTCGTTTTGGATTTTTGCGGTCTATCTCAAATGTGCGGTTATGATTTTCTGTGCCTGCCTGTGCATAAAGAAATGGGAACACGGCAAAAAAGTTACTGTTCTTACCGTCTGTGCCTTGATTTTGTCGCTCGTTTTTTCATATTGTATAGGTATGGATATTGTCGTTTCATCTGCTTATGTTTCATCTGCTTATATAGGTGCAACGCTTTATGTGCTTTTGACTGTGCTTGTACCGCTGATTTACTGTTTGGTAAAGGAGAGAAAAAATGCTCAAAAAAATTAGTTTGTTGCTCCTGTCGGTCGTAATGCTTTTTTCGCTTTCTTCTTGCACCTGTGCCACAAATTTGTCCGATTTGTCCATTGCTCAGGGCGTTTCTATTGACTGTTCGGGTGAGCTTACCCGTGTGTGCGTTCAGTTTCTCGATTTGTCAAAGGGCAGTGCAACGAGTGAGGGAGTGGATAATAATATCACATCTGTCACAGGCGGTTCGGGTGAAAATATCTCAAAGGCTGTTTCAAATGCGTCGGCAGGCTTGACCGGTCCGATTTTTTTCGGACAGAATAAAATAATAGTTTTCGGCGACGAATACGCAAGACTCGGCTCGGACGGTATCGGAGATTATGCACTCAGAGCAGTTGACAGTCGCCCAGATGTGCTTGTCGCTCTGTGTAACGAAAATGCGGAGAAAGTTATTCGTTCTAAGCAAGAAAATGCGAAAATACCTGCCCAAAGCCTTTATGATATGATTAAAACAGGCGAAAGAGTAGGGCTGAGCGTTTGCGTCAGCGTAAACGACTTGTTGAATATGTATTCGGGAGAAACCTCCGACGCTTATTTGCCGTGCATCAGCGTTGAAAATGAAAAGGCCGCCTGCGACGGAATAGCGGTTTTCAGCAATAAAATGCCCGTCGGCACTCTAAGAGACAGGGAAGCGTTCGGTTTTCTATTGATGCTTAATTCAATTAAAGGCGGCGTCATAAATGTTGTTGACGAATCGCTCGGCAATGTCAGCTTTGAAATCAAATCATCAAAAATAAAAAAATCAGCCTCAACCCAAGGCTCGACAGTAAAGCTTTCTGCCGACATTAAGCTGAAGTTGATATTAAATAATTCGCAAAAAAGTGCCGTGGTGAAGATAAGCAACTCCGATGTTAAACGGCTTGAACGACTTGCTCAGTCGGAGGTTGAGGATTTGTGCAGTACAGCAGTTAAAAAATGCTTTTCGCTGAAAAGCGATGCCCTTTGCGTAGGAAAAATGCTCGCAAAATCCGAGCCTAAGACTTATGATGCTATGAAAAGCGAATGGCGTGACAGCCTCTGTAATGCCGAGTTTAACATTAGTTCTACCTGTAAGATTGAACTTACCAGCGATAACTCAATTAAAGAGTAAAACCGAGGCGCTGTTAAATAAAGTAACCAGTTCGCTCGTATCGTTCGGCTCGGCAGGTTTTATCATAGACAGCATAGGGATTAACAGCGTTGCCAAAAATATTATTAAATAAATTATCATTGCTCGTTTCATTTTGCTTTTTGCTCTCCTTGACATTAATTTTGTTCTTTAGTATAATATATTATTAATACAGAAAATTTATAACAGTTAATATAATATAATTTTACACAGGGAGCAGGTAATTATGGCGGCTAACTATATTTCCCCCATTTCTATGGACGCACTTTCGAGCCTTTGCGGCGAGCTCGGAAAAAACAATCGTATTAAGCCTTCGGATTTTGATAAATACCATGTTAAACGAGGACTCAGAAACGAGGACGGAACCGGTGTTATGGCAGGTCTTACCCGCATATGCTCGGTTGAGGGTTACTATATTCTCGACGGTGAGCGTATTCCGAAAGAGGGTAAACTTTCGTATCGTGGTTATAACATTAAGGATATAATCGACGGTTGCGTAAACGGTGACCGTTTCGGTTTTGAGGAGGTTGCGTGGCTTCTTATTTTCGGCGAACTCCCGACGCAAGACCAACTTCACGCCATCTGTGAGGTTTTCGGCGAGTGCAGAACTCTCCCCGATGAATTCATCGAGGATATGATTATGAAACACCCGTCAAAGGACATTATGAATAAAATGGCTCGTTGCGTGATGTCACTCTATTCGTACGACGAAAACCCCGATGACATTTCGGTAGCCAATGTTCTTCGACAGTCGCTTCAGCTTATCGCACAGTTTCCTACCATGATGAACTCCGCTTATCAGGTTAAGCGCAGAGCATACTATAATAAGTCGATGTATCTTCATCCGATTAAAAAGGAACTTTCAACCGCCGAGTCCATTCTTCGTCTGCTTCGTGCCGATAAATTTTATACCGAAGACGAGGCAAGACTTCTCGATATTTGTCTTATGCTTCATGCCGATCACGGCGGCGGTAACAACTCTACTTTTTCTACCCGGGTGCTTACCTCCAGCGGAACGGATACATATTCCGCCATTACTGCAGGTCTCGGTTCGCTAAAGGGTCCCCGTCACGGCGGTGCAAATATCAAGGTTGCTCATCAGATGGACTATGTTATTGAAAATCTTGACGATTCAACAAATGATAAGCAGGTTTACGATATGCTCGTTAAGATTCTTAATAAAGAAGCGGGCGACGGCTCGGGACTCATTTACGGTATGGGACATGCCGTTTATACTCTTTCAGACCCCAGAGCCGTTATACTTAAGCAGAGTGCAAAGAAACTTGCTATCGAACACGGCTTTGAAAAGGAGTTTTTGACACTTGATGCGATAGAGCGTCTTACGCCTAAGGCTTTTGCCGATGTTAAGGGTGTAGATAAGCCTATGTGTGCCAATGTTGATTTATACAGCGGACTCGTTTATAAGGTACTCGGTATTCCTGAAGATTTGTATACGCCGCTTTTTGCTTCTGCTCGTATTGCCGGCTGGTGTGCTCACCGTCTGGAGGAGATTACAACCTCGTCACGCATTATGCGTCCCGCTTATAAGAGTGTGACCAAACCGAGGGCGTATGTGGATTTAAGTAACAGATAAAACGGAGGAAAATATGCGTAAATATTCATTAACTGCGTTACTGCTGCTAATTGCTTCGGCAGTGTTTAGAATATTGGGCATATTCTTTGACGGAACTGTTTTTTATAATGTAGCGTTTTATGTTTTGTTGGCTGTGGCTCTTGTGCTTGAGTTGGTGCAATGCCACGAAAATTCGGACTGTTCTCCGGCAATTCCGAGAGGGGACAGTTTCAGACTCAGGCTTTTTGCACTTTTTGCGGCTGTCGGAATGTTTATAGATTTTATTTCGTCCGCCGTCGGAGTGTATAAATGCTGTATCAATCGCTCGGACTCGGTATCGAGGACGGCATTGGAAATTCTGCTTTGCGTTTTTGCATTGCTTTCTTGCATCTCGATGCTGTCATGCGCCGTTTCGTTTTCCGACGGTAATGCCTATGATTTTCGTAAGGTGCCGGTGCTTAATGTAATGCCGCTTATGTGGCTTTTGCTTAAGTGCATAATCGGTCTTACCGATGTTTACGGCGTGGGAGATGTCGATTTTACCGTAATGTATCTTGCGGTAATGTTCGGTATCGGGGCGTTTTACTCCTTTGCCTACGAGAGCGAATCCGATAAAGGTGCAAGAGCCTTTTCGGTGTTTTGTTTTAATTCTTTTTCTGCCTGTGCCGGTATGGGTGCTTTGGGCAGAACGGTGTCGGTTTTGCATAATAAAATCGCTTTTACCGACGAAAATTCAATTTTTATTTTATCGTTGCTTCTGGCAGGTACTTTTACATATTCCCTTGGCAGAAATGCGCTTAATGATTCTTTTTACTGAGAGGTGCCGCTTTGCCGGAAAGTTTTATATCCAATTTGCAGACCGTTGCCGTGCAGGTAATCGTTCTGTATCTTATAGCGTCTGTCGGCTTCATCGCCGATAAAACCAAAATATTCGTTAAAGCCGATGCGACGAGACTCGTCGATTTGCTTTTTAATATGATTTTGCCCGTTGCGATAATCAATTCGTTTTTGTCGCTGGAGCGAACGAGGGAGCATATTATAGGTATTTTCGTATCGCTTTTTTTGGCGTTTTTGACGCATTTTGTTGCTATAATTATATCCACGTTCTGCTTTAGAAAAAGAGATAAAAAGGAACAGGGAATTTATCATTATGCTATGGTTTTTTCTAATGCGGCATTCTTGTCTCTGCCTTTGGCGCAAAGCGTAGTGGGTGACGAGGGCGTTTTTTATTCCTCGTGCTATGTTGCGGCGTTTAATATTCTCGCCTTTACTTACGGAATTAAGAAAATAAGCGGCGGAGAGGCAGAAATTAAACTCAGGCATCTTATTTTCAATCCCGGCTCAATCAGCGTTCTTATAGGAATTCCGCTGTTTTTATTGCAACCTACGCTTCCGGTGTTTTTAAGCACAACACTCGACAGAATAGGTGCCTGCAATTCTCCCATGGCTATGATAGTTTTCGGAACATTTTTTGCAAATTGTAATTTCAAAAATATCTTTGCAAAAAAGGAAGTGTATTTCGTATCGTTCGTTAGGCTGTTTCTTATCCCCGTGATTATGCTTTTTGTGTTTAAGCTGTTCAGAATTGAGGGAAGTATGCTCGTTGCTCTTACCATCAGTGCCTGCGCTCCCGTAGCTACAAATACCGCTATGTATGCGGCAAAATATGATAACGATACCGCACTTTCCTCCGAACTTGTGGGGCAGACTAGTATCTTTTCTGTCATAACGATGCCTGTAATAGTCGCTTTGGCACAATTAATTTAATATACGATTTGTATATTATTTATATCCAAATTGTTAATTTTTATTGTTTTATATTGATTTCTTGTTTGAAAATTCGGTATAATTTGATTAGACTGTTGTAAAATTTATAAAACGAAAAGGATGATTTTATGAAGCTTGTTATTTCGGTTGTATCAAATCAGGATGCCGATAAGGTTATTTCCGCTCTCGGAGCAAAGGGTTATTATGTAACTAAGATTGCCACAAAGGGTCAGTTTCTTGTTGACGGGAACACCTCTATTTTGAGTGTCTGCCATGACGAAGAGGTGCCTGATATTTATGATATAATTAAGAATAATGTAACTAAGCGCACCGTTAAAACTCCGGGCGTCACCAGCACCATTCAGGGTTCGTTGCTTAATCAGGCTGTGGACGTCGAGGTTAACGGAGCGTCTGCGTTTACTATAAATATTGAGGATTTAGTTAAGTTTTAGTATGAAGTTTGTTAATTTTGTCGGAAACGAAAGAGTAAAGGAACAGCTCACCTATTTGCAGGAGTCGGGCAGACTCCCCCACGCTTTTGTAATAGAGGGCGAAGAGGGACTCGGAAAGCGTACTCTTGCCAAGGAGATAGTGCTTAATCTTTTTTGTAAAGCCGATGAAAAGCCGTGCTTTAATTGTCCTCAGTGCTCTAAGGTGCTAAAGGGAGTTCATCCCGATGTGTTTGAGTATTCCGCACCCGGCGGAGTGAACAGCTTTCATATTCAAACCGTTCGTGAGATTATAGAAGATGTTTGTATTCAACCGAATGAAGCGGATTATAAGGTCTATATTCTCGGTAATTGTCAGTGTATGAATATGAATGCTCAAAACGCTCTTTTGAAAGTTTTGGAGGAACCGCCGGAGTATGTTATGTTTATTATGACAACGGACTCAAAGTCTGCTTTGCTCGAAACCGTGCTCTCCAGAAGCGTTGTCATATCGCTTGAGGGAGTTAGCGAAAAACTCGGAGCAGACTACATTTGCTCGCATATTGAGAATGCAAATTATGATGACGCACTCAACGCCTGTACTGTATGGGGCGGTAATATAGGTAAGGCTATTGAGACTCTCGGTGACAGTAAACTTGCAAAAATCAGTTCTGTTGCAAATGAGATTTGCACAGCCTTAACGGCAAACGATGAGTATTCGCTTCTTAAAACTTGTGCCGTGTTTGACAAAGACAGGGAATTTACCGTGTCTGCGCTGACTCTGCTTAAAACAATATTCAGAGACGCTCTCGTTTATTCCGACACCTCCGTGGTGCTTTCGGGGCAGAGAGATTCTGCGTCAAGGCTTGCTCACGAGTTGAGTAAAAAGAAACTTGTAAATCTTGTTTCGGCGTGCGATAATCTCATATCGCTCGTTAAAAAAAATGCTAACAACGCCATAGTTATAACAAAGATTTGCTATGACCTTCGCAGGGCTGTCGGCAGATAATTTTTGATTGGAGAAAAATATAAATGACTGAAGTAGTTGGAGTTCGTTTTAAGGATACCGGTAAAACATATTACTTTGACCCGGGTAAACTTGATATACATAAAAACGATGTTGTAATAGTCGAAACCGCCAGAGGAACGGAAAACGGTACAGCCGTTTACGGCAACAAGGCTGTTCGTGACGAGGAAATAGTAAGCCCTCTTAAACCCGTTCAAAGAATTGCCACAAAAGAAGATTTGGCACGAATTGAAAAAAACAGAAAGTCAGAAAAGGAAGCGTATTCTGTTTGTCAAAAGAAGATTGAGGAACATAAACTCGATATGAATTTGACAGAGGTAGAGTATACTTTTGACGGCTCAAAAATTATTTTTTATTTTACCTCGGACGGCAGAGTAGACTTCAGAGAACTTGTAAAGGATTTGGCATCTACCTTCCATACGAGAATCGAACTCAGGCAAATCGGGGTTCGTGATGAGGCTAAGATGCTCGGCGGACTCGGTGTGTGCGGCAGACCGTTTTGCTGTTCCACTTTTCTTAATGATTTTCATTCAGTATCAATTAAGATGGTAAAAGACCAGGGTCTTTCTCTCTCTCCCACAAAGATAAGCGGATGCTGCGGCAGACTTATGTGCTGTCTTAAATATGAGCAGAATTCGTATGAGTATCTTAATAAGATTACTCCGAGAGTCGGCACCGTGGTTGACTGCCGTGACGGCAGAGGAGTTGTTGTCGATGCCGCTGTGCTTACCGGTAAATTAAAGGTACAACTCAATTCTTCTCCGGAGGGTGCTCCTCCGATAACCGTAAACAGAGGCGAGGTAAGAATAGTTAAAAAATAACGATTTTTTTGTCGTCATGTTGTTAATACGGTTGAAAAATTCTTTATTTAGTGCTTGATTTTTATTTCTTGTAATGTTATATTAGTGTTACAGAAATGGTAATTAATATTATTTTAATTAGGAGGTATGTTTCAATGGCTTATGCAATTTCAGATGAATGCATCTCTTGCGGTGCTTGTGCAGCAGAGTGTCCGGTAGGCGCTATCAGCGAAGGCGATTCAAAGTACGAAATTGATGCCGATGCTTGCATCGAGTGCGGTGCTTGCGCCGGTGTATGCCCTGTAGGTGCACCTGCACAGGCATAATCATTGCGTAAAGATAAAGAGGTAACGACATTTTCTTGCCGTTACCTCTTTTTATTTTTGTTCTTTTTATTTTGTTATCGCTTGCTCTTCTTCATCGGTGATGTAGTCATTTTCGTTGAATTCCTCAAAACTGTTTTTCTCGTCTGCGGCAAGTTGAATGCTGTTTTCAGCCATTCTGAGCGTAGCCTCTGTAAAACCGAGCAGAATGAAAAATATCATCATTTCCTTTGGCGACTGCAATGTGTGCTCGTAAAGCGACATCATAACAAAACCTATGAGCGACGATGTATAAAGCACAGCGTACGGTCTGTACGCATTGTTTTTCAATTTGTATAACTTTATCAGATTTTTCGCAAAGATAATTATAATCGATGTTGCCATCGCTATTCCGACTATTCCGCCTTCGGTCGCTATTTCAAGAAAAAGATTGTGCGCATGGGTTCTGTTTATTCCCAGTCTTGAAATTATTTCACGGTGTATGTTTTCCGTTCCGGCACCCAGACCCAGCAGTGGATTTTCGCCGAACAGCTCTGCACATGTCTGCCATATGGCAAAACGATTGCTGTTTGATGCGAGAAATTCGTCGCCCGTTCCGTCTTTATATCTCAGTGCAAATGTAAGCGGTATTCCTATTGCTAAGATAAACATAAACGGAATCAGTTTCTTGAAAATCTTTTTGTTGCTGATAAGAAGAGTGATTATGGAAAGGGCTATCGCTATATATGCTCCTCTCGACTCCGTGCAAAGGAGACCCACAAGAGAAGATATAAAACAATATCTGCTGATTTTTCTGTTTTGCGAATGCTTAAAATAAATAGATGAAAATGCACAAAACGGTGTGGTTATAATAAGAAATGTAGCCAAAATCAGCGGATTGTCAAAGGTGGCTGCCGCTCTCGACGGATACGGATAGTTTACTATTTCAAACGGAAACAGTCTGAATATCATATCATTGAATTCGTAATACAACGGGTTTGCTATTATGAAATTAAACCAATTCGTATATTTTGTAAGATTATAAGTTACAAATTCCAATATGGCTATCAGCCCTATTGTGCCGGAGGCTATGTTGACAGCCGTTATGGCGTTTTTCAGTTTTTGCTTTGTATTTATTATGTTTGCCGTCTCTATGTATGTCAGAAAACAGCCCATCCATAATAATCCTATAAGTGCCGATAAAATATGCGTGTCGCTCCATATCGCCGAAATTATCATATATGTCATATATACCATAAAGGCTTTTCCAAGTTGACCTAATTTTGCATTTCTGCTGGTTTTCTTAAAGTGGATTAAAAACGGTATATAGAATATAAAAACAAACAGCGGAGCCAAGTATTCCGGAAATAAAAAAGATATTCCGTATATGACGAGAAGGGCTCTGAAAAGCTTCTTGTCGCTTTGCTCAACTCTTTGTGCCATTGATTCACCCCATATCGATGTTATGTTTATCGCCGAAATTCGACGCAATAATACATTTTATTTTAATTGATAATACCACATAGATTATTGCTTTGCAAGATATTATTTACATTGAGTTAAAAGTTAATTTATAAATTATAATAAATAATATATTGCAAAGATAGTAAATATGTTGTATAATTTTATAGTATTTCAGCGTATTACTATATATTTAGGAGTGATTTTGTGGACGAAAAGGATTTAGACATTGAAAAGGAAACTGCCTCTTCGGAAAATGGACAGGATATAAAAAATACATCCGATTCATCTAATCCGGAGCCTAAGCTCGAGGACAACGATAACTGGAAGTTTGATGCAGAAGCACCTACTCTCGGCGACAGCGTTATAGCAAATGACGAATTTGAGATTAAAATTCCCGAGTCATCCGCTTATGAGACAGCCCCGAGACCTACAAAGACGGCTGTGGCTCAGCAGGAGAGTGCCCCCGCAAAGAGAGGCGTTAAGGGAGACAAGCCGCTGTTCATTCTTTTGACGGTTCTTGTCGCTGCAGTAATTGCGGCGTGTGCCGTTCTCGGAACATTTTATTACACTCAGCCAAACAGCGACGAGAGAATGAATCCGGGTAATGTTGCATTAACCGTGGGTGAGACCCCTGTTTCAATCGGTATGTATAACTATTATTATACCTGCATCAGCCAAAACTATATTACATATGCCGGCTACGGATATTATGATATAGACACCACCAAGGACTATTCTCAGCAGACTTGCACCACCGATGACGGCGAGGAGATTACCTGGGCGCAGAGATTCGAAAATGAAACTCTTGACCAGATTCAGTATATTACGGCTTACTATGAGGACGCTGTTGCTCACGGAGTAACAATGACCGATGAGCAAAAGAAAAATATTGATACCTCTCTTGACGGACTTAAAGCAAGTGCTACTTCGGCAGGTAAATCAGTCGACGCATATATCGCTTCAACATACGGCGATTACTGTGGTACGGCTACCCTCAGGAAAATGCTCGAGCAGTGCTATGTTGCCGAAAATTACTATCAGCAAAAACAGCTCGACACAACCGTAACCACCGAGGAAGAGCAGAAATATTTTGATGAGCATAAAGAGAACTATGAGAATGTATCCTTTGCTTATCTTCAGATTCCGTTTGCTTCCGACAACGGCTCTAATGCCATTAAAGAATCCAAGGATACCGTTATGTCTAAGTGCGACGAATATGTAAAGCAGATTTCGTCGGTTGATGATATGAAGAAACTTATTCCTACCGCCTGTAAGGAAGCCATAGATAATTATGTAAATCAAGGCTACGCTAAGGATGCAACTTCCTGTGCCGAAATGCTTGCGGCAAATATCGAGGTCAATATTACGGCTAAGGAGAGCGGCTTTATTAAGGAAGCTATTGACTGGCTCTTTGACGATGATACAAAGGTAGGAGACTGCAAATACTTTGCAGATGATACAAACAGCGTGGTTTATCTCCTCTATAAAACGGCTAATCCGACCGCAGATACCACTCAGGTTTATTCCGTTCGCCATATCCTCATTACTCCCGAGAGTGATGAAAACAGCGATTCGAGTGAAGAATCAAGCGAAGAGTCAAGCAAAACTAAGGAATACACCCAAGAGCAGTGGGATGCAGCAGAGAAAAAAGCTAACGAAATTCTTGACGAGTACAAGAACGGCGAGCAGACCGAATATGAATTTGCAAAACTTGCAGAGAAAGATTCTGCCGATACCGAATCAACTTCTAAGGGTTCATCGGGACTTTACGGCGGCCTTTGTGCAGGCGTAAAGAAGGGACAGATGGTTGAGGAGTTTGAAAACTGGTCAACCGATTCCTCAAGAAAGTACGGCGATACGGGTATAGTTAAATCGCAGTACGGCTACCATATTATGTATTTCATCGAGAATACCGAAAAATATCTATACGATTGCAAGTCGGATATTCAAAAGCAAAAGGAGGACGAATTCGTATCCTCCGTTAAGATTAAGAAGCATAAGAACGCTATGAGCAAAACTAAGGTTGCACAGCCTACCGCTTCAACCAAATCGTCAAGTTCCGCTCAGCAATAAATTGCACTTGTAAATTAAAGTCATATAGTGTAAAATATTCTTGCATTATTTATTAAAAACTGTAAAAGGAAGAAATAAGATGTCTAAGGAAAACCTAACAAAAGAAGAAAAGGCACAGGCAAAGGCAGATAAAAAGTATGCCAAGCTTGAGGCTAAGTACGATAAGGCTTATGACAGAAAAGACGCACTTAACGAACAGATAGATGCTCTTAAGACCGAAATTCTCAATGAGTCCGACCAAAAGAAGAAAAAGAAACTTCGTGATAAAAGAGACCGCCTCGTTCAGGAGCGTGACTCTATTATCATCAGAGAGGACGAACTCGTTGTCCCTATGGAGCCAAAGACCAAGAAAATCATTACCGCCGTTGTTTCGGTAATCGTTATCGTGGCTCTTCTCTTTGCCTATATCGCAACAGGTACTGTTCGTAAGGGACTTTGCGGAACTCTCGGCTGGCCGCAGAGCACATTTACCGCATATACCTTTAAGGACGATGACGGTAATAAGCATAATATTAAAATCAGTACATATAACTATTATTTTTCAATGTACTATAATAATCTTCGCAATACCACATCACAGTACAAACAGTACGGTCTCAATCTTGACGATATGAATATGAATGTCGATTTTGATAAGAAACTTTCAAGTCAGACAAGAACAGAGGACGGCAAGACAGAGACTTGGCTCGAGTATGTTCAGGAGCAGGTTGAAAAGCAGATTAAGTCAAACTATATGTACTACTATATGGCTGTTGAGGCTAATGACGGCAGTGAACCTGATGTTACCGAGGATCAGCAAAAGGAAATTGACGAAGCTCTCGAAAATTACGAAACTTCCGCAAAGAAGTACGGCTACACTCTCAGCGGTTATCTGACAGCCGCTATGGGTAAGGGCGTTACCGAAGAGGTTTTCCGCAAGGAAGCTAAGATTTCCTATATCGCACAAAACTATTCTTCCGAATATAAAGAAGAACTCGCTTCAAAGACATATGATGATTCCGACCTTGATGCTTATAAGGATGAGCACCTTGCAGATCTTCAGTCCGTAGATATTAAACTTTTTGAGTGCGACAGCGAGGACGATGCAGTTGCATTTAAGAAAGAACTCAAGTCCGACGGCTCAAACTTTGCCGAACTTGCTTCCAAGTATACGGATAACGATTTTGATAAAGAGGCTTATAAAGACGAGGCTGAGACAACATATAAGGATATTACTGTCAGCACAATGAAAAACCTTTCGTTCGCTATCGCAACCGCAGACGATAAGGACAGCGAGAAGTACAGCGGTCTTGATTGGCTTTATTCCTCCGACCGTAAGGCAGGAGATATTAAGCAGGAGTCAACCTCTGTTGTTTATGTAATTAATCCTGTTCATCTTTCCGATGTTAAGACGGTTAATGTTCGCCATATTCTCATTAAACCTAATGACGAAGGCGATAACGCAAGTAACGCAAAGGATTGCACCGAGGAGCAGTGGAACACCGCTTACGATAAGGCTAAGTCAATACTTGACGAATATAACGCAGGCGAAAAGACATCAGACGCTTTTGCCGCTCTTGCTAAGTCAAATTCGGCTGACAGCAACGCCTCCAGCGGCGGACTTTATGAGAATGTTGTACCTAACCAGATGGTTCCTTCCTTTAACGCATGGTGCTTTGACTCCGCTCGTAAGGCGGGCGATACCGCTATCGTAAAGACTCAGTACGGCTACCATATTATGTATTTTGAGTCAACAGGAGATCAGACAGTATGGCAGTACACGGCACAGCAGATTCTCTCGGGTAAAGACTCTAAGGGTACCGAGGACTCTTTGCTCGAAAAGGTTGAACTTAAGAAAAATTGGTTCGGCTCACGCTACTTTGAGATTGATACAGATATTGATTCGTAAACATTTTTTGGCATTTCGTATGCCGGTTGGAGATTAATTTATGCAAAAGAAAGAATTAGACCAACTAAAAAAAGAAAATGCACGACTCAAGGCTGCTTTGTCCGAGGCTGAGTATGAGTGTCAGCGACTGTCTATTATTAATTCAAATCTCGAGTCTCAACTTAATGAGTCAAATCGAGAACTTGAAAAGAATATAGATGTTCTTCAGTCTCTTAAAGGCGAGATAGAAAATCTCGTTGACAGCCTTAAAAGCAATAATTAAATATTTAACTTTAATCGGAATGGGTACGCTCATTCCGATTATTTATTTTGACAAAATACATACTCTAATATATAATGTTTATATTATATATAAATAATCGGAGTTGCTATTATGCAAAAAAATTTGAACGGAAAATGGCTCTTTAAGCAGAGCGATAAAACTCAGTGGCTCGATGCCTCAGTGCCCGGTTGTAATTTTCTCGACCTTATGGATAATAACCTTATTGACGACCCCTTTATAGGACTTAACGAAAAGGATGTCGCTTGGGTCGGCGAAAAAGATTTTGAGTATAAAAAGACATTTAACCTCGGCGAGGACGAACTTAACTGCGACGAGGTACTCCTTTGTGCCAAGGCACTTGATACCGTATGTGATGTCAGCGTAAACGGTTGTCACGCTTTTTCTGAAAATAATTGCTTTATTGAGCATAGATATAATGTAAAGCCTTTTCTTAAAACAGGCGAAAATGAAATACATATTTATTTTCATTCTCCCGTTAATTATGTAAAGGAAAAATATAAGAACTGCCTAACTCCTGTGAACTCAAACGGTCAAAACGGTATTGTTCATATCCGCAAGCCGCAGTGCCATTTCGGCTGGGATTGGGGACCCGTTCTTCCGCTCAGCGGTATTACCGACGATATTTACCTTGAATTTGTAAAGGGCGCACGCCTTGATTCTTTTGTTGTTAATTCGGATTATGCAGACGAAAAAGGTATAGTTGATGTAAATGTAAAATATATGCAGTTTTCCGATACCGAGTGTAAAATTACTCTCGTTTCACCTGACGGTAATGAGCAGAGCCAAATCGGCGATAACGCTCACTTTGTAATAGATAATCCTGAACTTTGGTGGACTTATGATTTGTCCGATAAAAAGGAACAGCCGCTTTATACCGTTAAAGTCGAACTTGTTTCAAACGGCAAAACCGTAAAGACAGCCGAAAAGAAAATCGGTATCCGCCGCCTTGAACTTAATACCGAATTTGACAGCTTCGGTAAAAATTTTCAGTTTAAGTTAAACGGCGTTCCTGTTTTCGCAAAGGGTGCAAACTATATTCCGCCCGACAGCTTTATAACCCGCTTTACGCATGATAAACTTGAATATCTTTTGGACGCTTTTCAATTTTCAAATATGAATGTTCTTCGTATCTGGGGCGGCGGTTATTACGGCAGTGACGCACTTTATGACGAATGTGACAGGCGTGGCATTATGGTGTGGCAGGACTTTATGTTTGCGTGCCAGGCTTATCCGTTCTTTAATGAGGATTTTCTCGCTAATGTAAAGCGTGAGGTCGCATATAATGTTGAGCGAATTTGTTCCCACCCCTCGCTTGCACTCTGGTGCGGCAATAACGAAATCGAGGATATGCATATGGCGTGGGTTAATATGCCGAAGTATATCGCTTGGACTGAAAAATTCTTCTATCATATCTTGGAAGATGAGATAAGAAAATGCGATACTCATACTTCGTTTACTCCCGGTTCGCCCGTCGGTATATCTCATAATGAGGGAGTGTACGCCGATAATGTTGGCGATACTCATCTATGGGGCGTATGGCACGGCTTAAAGCCTATGGACTATTACCGCCGCCGTATGACTCGTTTTTGCAGTGAATTCGGTTTTGAGTCTCTTCCCGATATGAATTCTATTCGTATCTTTTCAAAGCCCGAGGACTACGACCTTAACAGTAAAGTCTTTCTTTCCCACCAAAAATGTATGAACGGCAACGATAAAATGGTATATTATATCGCAGACCGATTTGACTTGCCGACTCATTTCAGGGATTATGTTTATCTTTCTCAGGTTACTCAACTTGAATGTATTGCCGATGCAACCGAGCATTGGCGCAGAAATAAGGGTAGATGTAACGGTTCTATGTATTGGCAGTTTAATGATTGCTGGGGTGTTTGCTCGTGGTCAAGCATAGATTATTACGGAAATTATAAGGCACTCCAGTACGGCGCAAGGCATTTTAACGAGCCGCTCACCGTTTCTTTTGAGGACGATGATAACGGCGTTAAGGTTTTCGTGCTTAACGATTATAGAAAAAAGCAGAGCGTTCGCCTCGAAATCTCTCTTTTCGATTTTGAAAACGGAGTGCAAAAAACGCTTGAACACAGTATTTCGGACCTTGAAATGCGTACCTCTTTCGATGTTCCCGCCGAATGGCTCGACTCTTGCGATAAACGCAAAAACGGTCTCGTCGCAACACTTTATAAGGATAATGAGGTAGTTGCACGCAAAACGCTTCTTCTCGACAGAGAAAAAAATCTCGTCCTGCCTAAGGCAAAATTGAAAACAAAAATCGAAGTTGCCGACAGTAAGATTACGCTTCATATTAAGACCGACAATTTCGCCCGCCTCGTTAAAGCGGAGTGCAGCGTAACCTGCCTGCCGTTTTCGGATAACTTCTTTGATTTGCTCCCGGGTGAGGAAAAGATAATATCCATGTCGCTCGACCGCCTCGATTCGGCTCTTTCTCCGAGAGAGGTTGCCGAAAGTATCGTGGTTTACAGCCTCAGCGATATCGAACTTAATAAAAGTAAAATTAATTCTTTTGCAAAGAGGGCTAAGGTTTGGCTCTCGCCCGTAAATATCGCCAACGCCGTTCACCACGGTAAGGTGCCCAAACCGGTTAAATTATAATTTTAGGAGAAATAAATGCAAACTTATAAACAGGTAGATGAATTTATGAAAAGGCTCGACCTTAAATATTTTAAGAATACTAAGGATTTTGTAGCCGACTTGATGTATAAAACGGATAAGGAGTATACAACCGAGGTTGCCACCTTTTTGAACTCCCGTGCTCTCGGTCAAAATTCCGATAACGATTCGTTCTATCGACTGAAAAATAAAACGCTCGCCGGTTCTCTGTGCGTTTCCGCCGCATTCGACAGCGGAGTTTTTCGCCACATTGGCAATATGCTCGTCGATAATTCCGACCTGCTTTGCGGCACCGTACTCGATATCGGCTGCGACTGCGGAATCGTAACCTGCTTTATGGCAAGCGAAAACCCCGATACAAAATTTATCGGAGTCGATAAAAACGAACTTGCCGTTAATAACGCAAAGGAACTTGCCGAGAGTCTCGGACTCGAAAATGTCGAATTCGTTACCGCCGATGTCTACGATTTTGCCCTTGAAGAAAAGGCTAATGCCGTAACCTCGTTCAGGTGCCTGCTCGATATTGCTCAAACGCAGACCAAAGGCGTCTCCGTAATAGGTGAGAGGGGAGAGCGTGAGGCTCGTTATGCCGAGGCTTTTTCTCCGCTTGCAAAGGCTGTCTGTGATAATCTTTCGGACGGCGGTACCGTAATAAGCGTTGAGCGATATACCGCTCTTTACGGCTGGCTCGGCTGGATGAGCGCACTGTCGAATAACGGCGTAAATCCTCTTTCCGATAAATGTGTACTAATGACCGCTCAGGATATTTCAAGTACAATCGAGTATTCTGTTACTTTTGCACAAAAAGGGAGCACTTCTTCGCCGCTGGAGGCTTACGACTGCGTTATGTCCGAAAAGTTTAAGTCCGGTGCAGGAGTTGACGGAGCAAATGCCGAGTACGCTCTTTATAAAGACGGCGACGAAATTCATTTTACCGATGTTAAAAAAGGCGAAAAACTTATTCATCAGTTCGCCACCGCCGTCAGTCCAAAGGGCAAATATATGTTCTATGAGGCGGATTTGGACAGACGCAGTATAAAATATGTAAACGAAAAAAAGCGTGAAAAAATGATGTCGGATTTTGAAGATAAGAAGAAAATGTATAATCCCGATGAATATACCATGAGCGATTATTCCATAAAATCTTGTACTTAATAAACAAAATATTAAACGCAAAAATATTTTTTTGTGCATATTGCACAATGGTAGTTTTCTCCAAGTGTATTAATTGCCGAAAATGAATTTTTTGTGAATATTCTATTGAAAAAATATGGATTTTGTATTAATATTAGTACAAGAGATACAGATAATAACGGCAGGATAAGAGATGTTTACAGACTCGGTTTTAGTGAAAGTTTTGATAGGAATTGTTTACGGTGTGCTCCTGGGAGCGATAACGGTTCCGCTTTCAAAAAAATTGACGCTGAACAGATCCGAAGATCCTGTAAAGGCTGCACCGCTTAATAAATCTTTGTTTAAGATTTTATCGATTGCAGTCGGAATTATCGCTTCCGTTGCGGTTTCGCTTACCGCTGAAGACACCGCCTCGTTTATCAGAAATTTGCTGATACTCATCCCGATGTTTTCCATAGCGGTTGTGGATGCGCTGATTCGTAAGATACCTAATTCTTTACTCCTTGTGATGATAATTATTCAGGTGCCTTATATTACATATACCTGTGTCATCGAAAAATCACCGGAGCCGCTTTTCTTGGCTTTCGTTGGATTTATAATCGGCTTCGCCTCCTGCGCCGTACCGAGTAAGAAATTACCGATAGGCAGCGGAGACACAAAGTATTGTGCGCTGATCGGCGGAACACTCGGTTTAACGCTCTATATGCAGTCGGTTATATTAATGGGACTTATCGGTCTGGTTGTTCTTGCTTACCTAAAGATAAGTAAGAAGGGCGGAGTCAAAACAATGATTCCTATGGGACCGCTGATTTCCCTCAGTTCGGTAATTTCAATTTGCTTCCCGGTATTGCTCAACCTTATCGGAAACATATGGAATTAAATAAATCATAATTAAAATTTTTAATAAAAGGAGTAAATTATTATGATGAAATTTATCAAAGACGAAAACGGACAGGGTATGCTTGAGTATGTACTCATCATCGCTCTTGTGGTAATTGCTGTTGTTGGTGTTGTTCTTGGTGTAAGAAGTTACCTTAAGAATAAGGATCTTGCTAACCAGCTTAACGAGATGGAGAATAACGCTACCGCATAAGTTATCGTTACAAAATTTTGATCTAAAAAGGTTTAGGGCAGGGCTTACACGCCCTGCCCTAAAAATCTTTTTTGGGGCATCGCTGTGCTCCTAATTTTATCCTAAGAGGTGAAAGCCTTTGAAACACTTTTTTTATCGACAAAATTCTAAAAGAAAAGACGAAAACGGACAGTCGGCGCTTGAATTTGCACTAATTCTGCCGATATTTCTTCTCATTTTAGCTATGATCCTCGATTATGGCTGGCTTTTTTATGTCAAAATGGGAACGGAAAATGCCGCTCGAAACGCAGCCCGTGTCGCCTGCGTTGAATATACCGATGTGTCGCAGAACCCCTTGGTTAAACTGCCCGATGTTGATGTATCCTCCGATTACCAAAAGGAGTATACCCTCGACGAGATAGGAGCTCTTGACGATTATAATAATCAGATTCTTACCGATGAGGAGAACGATATTCTCTCAGAGGTAAAGAATACTCTGCCCCCGTCCGTAACGGATGTAAAGGTCTATATTAAATATACATATGACGAGACCTATCTTAAATCAAACGCCACCTCCTACGATGTAAAAAACCGCTCTAACGGGGATGTTATCGTTACCGTTACCGGTACTCATCATGCGCTTACTCCTCTGGTTAACTGGGAGGCTAAGTCTAACCGTATGCTGGTGGGAATAAAATGCCAATCGGTCTACAAGGTCGAAAAGATTGCGTAGTATATATATAATTTTTTATAAATTACGGAGATTATTCTCCGTATAAATATTTAATAAAAGTTTTGTCAAGACAAAGGAGAAAATTTATGAAAAAGGTTTATTTAATCGCTGTTGTATTTGCTCTTATCGCAGGCTTTGCAACATACTTTTTCGCATCCGAAATCACAAAGAAAACCACAATTAAGGACGCCGATATGGTTTCTGTCTATGTTCCGAGCGAGGACATTCCGGCTAACTCGAAAATCACTGCCGAAATGCTCCAGGGCGATTCGCCTAAGTTCGTAAAGAAAGATGTAGTTGCCGCAGACATTACAGGCGATGCTGTTAAGGACCCTAAGAATTTGGTGAACAAGGTAACGCTTGACCCGCTTTACGCAGGCGAAACAGTTAACGCAAAGAGACTTGAGGATATCGACGGTGCAAATGTTGCTCTTTCGCTTAAACTCCCAGAGGGCAAGGTTGCTTATTCTATGTCCGCAGGAAGCGTAACGAGCGTTGACGGATATATTCGTGAGGGCGATACCGTTGATGTTATCGTTTATGACAGCGATAAGAAAGAGTCATCGGTTAAGTATAAGGACCTTCAAATTCTCAGAGTATCCACTTCCGCTGCCAATAACTCCGCTTCGGCTAACGGTTCGGCTATAACAGATTACAATACCCTTACTGTTGTGGTAACCGAGGAAGAGGCGCTCGACCTCTATAATATCGAAAATCAGCATACATATAAACTGGTTTTGAATCATAAGAACTAAAGCAAAATTTGGAGAACTACTATGGCAGATAATAAAATCAATGTTGTTGTTTGCTCCGAGCAAACAGAATATAAAGTAAACATAAAGAACAAACTCGACGAAGAGAAATTTGATGTCATCGGTTACAGCGAATTCGGTGCCGAGGCAAAAAGAAGAATTCAGGGTTTTGTTCCCGATGTAACAATCTTTGCTCTTGACAGTGCAGATATAGATGATAAGTTCCTTTCGTTTATTGAGGATTTGGATTTGAGCTCAATCGGTTGCTCAACCGTTATTATGACGGACGATGTTACCGTAAGCCTTGTAAACAGTGCCGCTCAGTACGGCGTGCGTCAGGTGTTCGACAGCGAAATAAGTTCTAAGGAACTTTGTGCAAATGTCGCAAAAGTTGTGGGCAACGAGCGAAAGTTCAGCAAAAAGATAAATGTTGAGCGTAAAACGAGGTCTCATGTTTACGCCTTCTTCAGCGGTAAGGGCGGTGTAGGCAAAACCACCATTTCCACAAACCTCGCCGTAAACCTTGCAAGCCGTGGCAAGAAAACGCTTCTTGTCGATCTTGACTTGCAGTTCGGCGATGCCGATATGGCACTCGACCTTAACCCGGCAGAAACCATAGTCGATGTCGTAAGAGATACGAACGGCATTTCAATAGACGCCTTAACGAGAAGTTCGGTTACCCATTCATCGGGTCTTTCCGTACTTTCGTCTCCGTCGTCTCCCGAACTTGCCGAGTATGTTCAGTCTCATCATGTAAAGGAACTTATAGATGTCGCAAGAAATTATTACGAATACATAATTCTCGACTGCGGCTGTAATCTTACCGACCCTGTTATTACGGCACTTGAGCAGAGCGACACAATCTTTATGGTAAACGATGTAAACATTCTTTCCCTAAAGCGTGCAAAACTTTGCCAGAATGTTCTTAATCAAATTAATCAGGGTGACAAAATCAGACTTATAATCAATAAGAATGTAAAGAAAAACAATGTAAAAATCTCAGATTACGAAAACATTCTTAAAATGGACGCATACGCTGTATTTTCCAGCGACCTTAAAACTATCAACGATTCGCTTAACAGCGGTCAACCTGCCGTTTCGTTTAAGCCCAGAGCCGCTTTTTCAAAGGAACTTGACGCCTTTGCCGAAAAGTTGATTCTCGAAAGAGAGGGCAAGGAAGGACTTAAAAAGTCAAAGGGCAAAGAAAAGAAAGGCTTTTTCAAAAAATAATAATTTGAAAGAAGAATAACAGATGGGACTTCTAGACAGATACGGCACACAGAGCGTTATGCCGGAGGAAAATACACAAAATGAATCTTCAAACTCAGGCTTTGGTGAAACAAGAGAAACAAGCGATAAATTAAAGCCCGCTCTTGAGGATAAGTACGAAGATGTAAAAAACAGAATTCACGCCCTTATCATTGAACAGCAGTTGGGAGCGGAAAACGCCGACATATCCGATGAGGGTATGAAAAAACTCATTAACGAGTACGTTGAGCGAAACGATTTCGGCATACCACGTGTTGACCGTGATATGGTAAAAAAAGAGTTGTTCGACGATATTATGGGCTACGGACCTATCCAGCCTCTTATCGACAGCGACGCTTATTCCGAGATTATGGTAAACGGCTACGACCATGTTTATGTCGAGTCAAAAGGTAAACTTGTTCTTACCGATATTAAGTTTAAGGATAACGAGCATCTTATGCAGATTATCGACCGTATCGTATCAAAAGTCGGCCGTCATGTCGATGAATCCAGCCCGATGTGCGACGCCCGTTTGCTCGACGGTTCCCGTGTTAACGTAATTATTCCTCCTCTGTCTCTTGTAGGTCCTATTCTTACTATTCGTAAATTCGGCAAAACTCCTATTACGGCAGATAATCTTGTCGCCTGGGGTTCGGTTTCACGCAAGATGCTCGAATTCCTCGAGGCTGCCGTAAGAGGTAAACTTAACATTATCGTATCCGGTGGTACAGGTTCCGGTAAGACAACACTTCTTAATGTTCTCTCCTCCTACATTCCGTCGGACGAACGAATTATTACTATCGAGGACTCAGCCGAGGTACAACTTCATCAGGAACACGTTCTCACCCTTGAAAGCCGTCCGGCAAATATGGAGGGCAAGGGCAGAATCAGTATCCGTGATTTGGTTGTAAACGCACTTCGTATGCGTCCCGACAGAATTATCGTAGGTGAGGTTCGTAGCGAGGAAACACTTGACATGCTTCAGGCTATGAATACCGGTCATGACGGTTCACTTACCACTATCCACGCAAACTCACCCCGTGACTCAATCTCCCGTATCGAAACAATGGTTATGATGTCCGGTTCGGAACTTCCGTCAAAGGCTATCAGAGACCAGGTTGCTTCCGCTATTAACCTTATTGTTCAGCAGGCTCGTCTCAGAGACGGCTCAAGAAAGATAACCTCCGTCTCCGAAATTGTCGGTATGGAGGGCGATGTAATAAGAATGCAGGACATTTTCACCTATGAAACAGACGGTGAAATGGACGCAAACGGTAAATTTAAGGGCGAATTTAAGGCTACGGGCATTGTGCCTAAGTGTGTAGAAAAGATTCGTGAAAATGGAGTAATGGTATCTAATGAATGGTTTAACGATTAGCGCTATCGTCATAGCAGTTGCCTTTGCGGCATTTGTGTTCTTTATGGCGTTCGGACTTGTATACGCTTTCAACTCGACTCAAATCGCAGCCGATAAGCGTATGGATGAATTTAAGAAAAAAGAGGGCGATACAGAGGTTGCTCTCGTAAAGAGTAAAAAGAAAACATCTAACAGAAAGAAAAAGGAAAACGAAAACGACCCGTTTGTAAAAATGGCGTCCGCTCTTTATAAACAGTTGCAAAGCGCCGACATAAAGATGCGCCCCGAGGAATTTCTTCTCATTTGGCTTCTTGTTGCAGTTTTGCCGGGTCTTACCATTTTGCTCATTTCGCCGAATTTCGTTGTTCCCGCTCTTGTTGCAATGCTTGTCGGTGCGGCTATTCCGTATCTCATCATTCGCAGCAAGAAAAAGAAAAGAGTTAAGATGTTTGACGTTCAGCTCAGTGATGCGCTTATGATTGCGTGTTCGTCGCTGCGCTCCGGTCTTAGTTTTACTCAGGCTATGGAGGCTATCGCAAAGGATATGGATGACCCTATTGCCTCTGAGTTTAATGTTGTGCTCAATGAGATGTCTATGGGTATGCCTATGGACGAGGCACTTGAAAGACTGAACTCCAGAATCGACAGCCAGTATCTTCCGCTTATGGTTTCCTCCGTTCTCATTCAAAGACAGACCGGCGGTAATCTTTCTAGCATTCTTGAGGGTATTGCAAATTCTATTAAAGAAAAAATGAAACTCAAGCAGGAACTTAAGGCGTCTACCGCATCGGGAAAAATGACCGGTCTTATGGTAGGCTCAATGCCTGTTGTTTTGTCGCTGCTTTTGCTTATGATTAACCGTGAATTTATTTTGCCGCTGTTTACTACCGATACCGGACATTTTTTCCTGCTTGCGGCTGCGGTTCTTGAATTTTTGGCTTTCGTAGCGGTTAAGAAAATTATTAACATTAAGATGTAGGGGGAAATATTATGGTTGCTATATTGGTAATCGCCTACTCGCTTTTTGTAATGGTACTTTGTATCGTTATCTTCGGCAAGAAGGGTAAAGAAGAGGATAATAATCTTAAGAGAATGAAATCAATCGGCAAAGAGGTAGTTACCGCAGAATATAAAAATGTGGAAACTTCCTTTTACGACCGTAATATTAAACCTATTGTTACAAAGCTTGCAAGTCTTGATGAAAAAGGTAATAAACAGAGTAAGAGTGCCAGAAAAAGGCAGGAAACCGAAAAACTTGCTCTCCAACTTCGCAAGGCAGGTATGCATATGTCAACCGGCAGTTTTAATTACTTGAAACTGGCTGTTATGGTTGTCGGTATTATATTGTCTGTCGGCATCGGTCTTTTGCTTAAAGATGTAACAAGTTATTATATTATGATTATTATTGTCGGCTCTATGCTCTCGGCGCTCTCTCCCACTCTTGTACTTAACGCTAAGATAAAAAATCACCAGAATGCAATAAGGGCACAACTTCCCGATACGCTCGACTTGCTTAGCGTATGTATGGAGGCAGGACTCAGCTTTGACGCTTCGCTTCTTAAAGTTTCCGAGAGAATGGAAGGTCCGCTCATTGACGAACTTGTTACCGTTTTTAGGCAAATTCAGCTCGGTAAAAGCCGTAACGACGCACTTAAAACTCTGTCTGATTCCACCGATGTGTCGGAACTTAAAACTTTTATTTCCGCAGTAATTCAGGCAAATACGCTCGGTATTCCCATTACCAATGTACTTGCCGCACAGTCGGAGCAACTTAGAATTGCAAAGCGTGAGCAGATTAAAGAAAAGGCTGCAAAAGTGCCGTCAAAGATGACTATTCCTACCGTACTTTTGATATTGCCCGCTATTATTTGCGTAATTATGGGGCCTGTTGTTATTCAGGTTAAGGACCAGCTTGCAGGCGGTTTGTTCTGATTTGAGAGGGATTTATATTGAAATTGTTAAAAGCATACAGAAACGGCGAACTGTTGTTTGACGAAGTAGAAAACGCAAATCACTTTTTCAGCAGATTTATGGGTTTGATGTTCAGACGGCATATTGATGACAGACATGCTCTTTTGCTCTCGCCGTGCGACGAGATACATACATTTTTTATGAAATTTGATATTGATGCCGTTATGCTTGATAAGAATAATACAGTGCTTTGCATTGACCCTGCGCTCTCTCCCGGTCTTGTTCGCAAACGGGTTAAGGGCTGTAAGAGAATTCTGGAGATGAATTCGGGTATGGCTGCAAAGCATGATATAAAAATCGGTGATAAGCTGATTTTTGAATAATTTAGTTTTTAGTTTGGAGAAAAAATAATGAGCAACAAAGAATTAGTAGACAGAAACCAAATTTTGGGAAACAGCAAGGTTGAGTTTGATAAGGCACTCAGAGGCTATGATGTAAATCAGGTCGATGAGTATATCGCAAATATTATAAAATCTCAGCGCAACGCTTCCGAAAATTTTGATTCTCAGATTAAAGATTTAAGAAATGACAATTCCATGCTGAAGTATGAAATTGAGCAGCTTAAAGAGGAAAACGCAAATATTAATTTGAGAGTAAAACGTGCACTCGACGAAAGAGATTTGGCTCTTAAAAAAATGTCGGAGGCACCCCGTGAGGTTAAGGTTGTCGATAATTCTCAGCTTAAAGAACTTCAGGAAAAGTACGATGCTTTAGTCAGTAAGCACCGCCTCCTCGGAGAAGAAAATCGCAAACTAACCAAGGAAAATGACGGGCTTAAGCGTGATGTTGCCCATCTTACAAAGAAAGTAGATAAAAACAGAAACGAGATAAAAACTCTTCGCTCCGATGTTGAAACAACAGTAGGGGAGAGTAACGACAGAAGATACTTGGAAGTGTCCCAAATTTACGAGGACGCTATTGATAAATGCGAGGATCTTATCTTTAGATTGCAGACCGAGCTTTCACTCGCTCACTCAAAAGCAGAGGATGTAACTAAAGATTAATCGCTTTGTGTATCATAAAACGAAATGCACCACAGTGCCACGATTTATTTTAAGGAGTGTTTTGCCTTGAAAAAATTATTTAGAAAAAAGGAAAAAGGAGATATTGCAATTATCGCAATGTTTGCATCTATCCTCTTCGTGTTGATACTTGCAATTGTTGTTGATTTCGGCTTGGTATACTATCAGTCTGCCAAATTGCAAAATGCAGTTGACGCTACTACGGTTGCAGTGGCGCACGACCTTATGTCCGATGATAACGCAATCCAAAATACCGCCGAAAAATATATGCGTGAAAACGGCATTGATTTGGCAAAATACGGTACGGGAGTCACCACCTCAACCGACCTTAAAACTGTTATTACCTACGGTGACGATAAGGCAAAGGTGACTATTGACAAGAAGGGACTTCTCACCGAGGAAACCCAGCAGGAGGACGAGGATAAGTATATCACCTCCGGTTATCTTAAACTGACCGTTTATGTAAAGAGTAACGGACTTCTTTCGGGACTTTCGGGCATCAAAAATCTTCGCCTTGAAAAATCGGGCTACGCTCAGTGTGCTATGAAATATACCGATATGCCCGAGGCTCTTAAGTATACAATATTCGGTAATTCCTCCGCTACAACAAACGATTATCGTAATATGACGGTTCAGCTTAACGGCAGAACTGCCGGTAACGGTGCACAGATTGCAACAAATATTTTCCAGTACTTTGTTAATAAGGTAAACGAAACCCTTATTCAGCCGCTTATAGGTATTCTCGGCGGCAATCCTAACTATAATAAATTGCTCAATGTCAGCACTTCTCACATTATCACCAACGGTGATGTTCATTCAAATTCGGATATCAGCATCGGTGTTAATACCTTGCAGGCGAGCCGCAGTAAGGATTTGGACTACGACGGAAAATCGGACGAGTGTACCTGTCAAAGCAAGTGCTCCTCTTCCACTATTAATGAACTTTGCGATGTCTGTCAGGCAAATTATAAAAATTGTGAGGGCGATTCACAGTCTCACGATGACTATAATCAAGTAAAATATACCGCAGTTAATACCATTGATTTCTCACACGGTAAAATTATAGATTCTATGCCTGCCGGCAGTTTTTCCGCAGGTCTTATCGATGGCGGAAACGGCGGATTCGCAAATACATATTTCCAAAACTATCAGTATATCGAGCAAACACAGGTTGCTCTCAATATTATCGATACTATGGACTTTTCGACCATCCATAGTCAATATGACCTTGAGTCGCAGTATACGGCAAAAGCACAATATTATCTCGATAATAATATCTCTCTCATAGATTCTCAAAAGAATGCCGTTCTTGAACAAAAGAATAATCTTCAGTATATTTCTTACTGTAAGTACAGTCTTAAAAATCAAAAGAGCATTGTCTATAATACAAATAATAACCTCTCCAATTCGGTTATGCAGGGTATTCAGGGCGGCACAACCGTCAGCACAATGCTTCAGCATGTTGTTGAAAACGGCACCGATGTTCCTGCCGACGATTTTTCAAAGAGTCGTTACGATAAGGTAACAAAGGACAGTTTTACAGTCAACTTTACAAAGACAGACGGCTCGTCCTCGTGTGAACTTATCATTCCCGATGTTGAGGTAACGAACAGAGATGTCAGCGGTATGACAACAAAATCTCTTATGAACGATACCGCAGACTCGGGTTACAGATTCGCTCTTTCAAAAACATTCCAGCAGTTCAGCGAATATATCGATGCTCCTAATATGAAGCCTTACTTTATCAGAACGATTAATCGTTCCGTAAAGAATGCAACCACAACAAAGAATTCCGCCGACGCATCAGGCAATGATAAAGAGGACTCGGTAAGTGTTAAGGACGCAGTTAAAAAATCCGGCGACGAACTGACCGACCTTATTAATTCTAAAGATTCTCTTGCTACCGTAAGAAATCTTAATCCGACCGAACCGGGTAATGCAACTTCTAAAACGGGCGCAGATTTAGACTCCACATATTCGAGTGAATATGATAATCAGTACTCGCAGGAGGGCAGCCTTACAAATCTTCTTACCTCTCCGTTCTTCAGAAGAAAGGTTACTCTTAGCGCAGACGGAGGCAAAAAGGTATCTAATCCGTCGGATTATGATATAGAATATTATGATTCAAACGATGAGGGTCATACAACCTTTAAGGGTGAAAACCTTTATAAAACCGATAAAGACGGAAACAGTGTGCTCAAAAACGGTACCGATTTCGTTAAGGAGCAGCAGGCAGATAATATAAAGAATAAATACGGCACAAATGCAGTGTCCGATTTTAAGAAAGATAATATTACCGGCAAGTATGCTTCTTCGGCAGTTAACAAAGCATTAGAACAGTATAAAGAATACGGCAAGGAAACCGTAGAAACTAAGAAAAAAGAGTTTATTAACTCTAAGTCTTACACTGCATACAGTGATGAAAATACTAAGAGTGCGTTTCCTAACGAGGACAAATTCCTTAGAGAAAACATCGGCGAACCGTTTAAGGTATTAAAGGAAAAACTTGAACAGAATACGAACGATTTCACAGGTATTGACAATTCTATTCAGGTTGAAGAGCCGGCTGTTCCAAAGGCAGAAATTCCGTCAATCACCGTATCCGGAAATACCTATAAAACCGTAAACGATATACCTTATGTAATCCAAGGCTCAGGCACGGGTGAGGCAGAATATACCTCTGCACCTGTTGAGCTTTCTAAAGCTGAGTATACTTATACTAAGGACGGTAATGAGGGTGCACTTGTCGGAAAGACATCAAACGGCACGAAAGTTTATGCAAATATTGCATATTATTACCTTGCATATCCTAATAAGGAAAGTTATGAAAAAGTTATAATTAAAGACAGTCCTAATAAGGGTACCTTTAATATTACCTCTAATAGTCTTTATGTTAACTATATTTTGATGCTTGACACATCAAAGAACAGGCTTGACAGCTGGCTTAATAGAACAGGTTATGACTCTAATGAGCTTACAAGCTTCTGCATTTTTGTAAAGGATGAGAATGCTCTTAATTCGGCTATCCCCGGATACAGAAGACTTTATTCTGCGGATGAACTTAAAACAGGCGATAAATATATTATTGCTCACCCGGGTAGCTACAGCAACCTTTCACTTGGTCAAACAGCTCCTTCAACCGATTGGTATGTTTTGTTCCCGTCATTGCCTGAGGCAGGTTCATTTAACAGCCATACAGGTAAGATAGTTTACGGCTCTATGGAAGATACCAATATCCGCATTAAGTCCTCGGGTTCTATTTATTGCGATACAGGTCGTAAGTCGGATAATAGATATAATACGAGTGATTCCGATGCTCCTGTATTCAATATCGTAAACGACTGTGAGAATTCAAACTTCTCTATCGGCTATTTGAACTTTGATGTAAGCTCTTTGCTCGGTAAGGGATTAACGGTAGACTCGGCAGAGTTTTCTATGCTCGTAAAGGGAAATAAGGGCAGCGACTGTCAGGGTATTACTGTTTGGTATGCAAAGAATAATGAATCCGTCAGGGATTTGTCAGGTGCAAGCGATTGGAAAAATAACGAATTGTTTGCGAATTCCTCGGGTATACATTTGGATAAGGCAAAGAATATATTCGACCTTCAATATATCGCAAACTATGATAAGGATGTACTAACCGAGAATTATCAAATGACCTTTGACCTGGCAAATGCCATTAACTATGCAATAAAGAATAATAACGGTACTGTTACCGTTATGCTTCTTCAAACACAGCATGGCGGTCAAGGCGGAAAAGGTAGGGATGATTCCTCGGCGAAGAATTCTTGGACAGATACTTATATCAGTTTCAGGTCGAGAGCGCAGGTTAACGCTAAACTTGTGGCAAATAACCCGTATAACACAAGTGTCGCACCTGTTTCGGCTGATAAAATTATTGCTGACTATCTTCCTAAGTTCTCTTGGAATTATCATTCGTCAACCGATGTTAAGGATAATTTCTCGTGGTCTAATTTTAACGGTGAATTTGTTCATTTATCAGGTAGCGCAGGCTGGTACCGTGCAAAGCCCGAGAAGCTTCCTTTGTATTCGGAAATATACGATACCGGATGGGGTCTTACCGTATTCCCCGGAGTACAGAATAAGGATAACCTTAGATTCAGACAGTATATTTGGAATAACGATAAGGGCGCACAATTTGCTCAGGGTACGGTTACTGCCATTGAGGGTAAAGAGGTCCGTGACGGAGGAAGTCAGCGCAAGGATGTAAAGACGCCTGTTGCTTATTTCGCTTTCCAGCAAACATTCTTTAACCATAACTCTCTTGGTGGTTCTGCAGAGGGCGGACCTGCCGATGATGCGGACCATTCTCCTGCAAATGTTATCGTAAACGGTAATGCGTGGACAACATCGTTTGTATCCGATGTTCCCGATTCTCACGGTAATATGGTTATCAACGGTGACCTTTATATGCAGTCTCATTCATCAAGCGGTGCATTTGATGTTCTCCCTGATAATAATGTTAATATTATCGTAAACGGTACAATTTACTGTAAGGACGATTTAAGCATTAATGTTCCTAAAAATGTAACACTTTTTGCTCAGAGTATTGAGGGCGGTGTTATTAATAACAGCGGTACTATTATCCTTAATTCGTACAGCAGTACAAATAATACAATAACAAATAACAGCACAGGTAAGATTTATGTCTACGGTAACCTCTATGCTCCTTATGTTGTTAATAATGGTATAATTGAGGTTGTGGGCAAAGTTGATGTACCGGGCAATATCAGCTGCGGTGCTTCATCAACCCTTTCTGCCGCTTCAATCAAAACAAACGATTTCTATCAAAACGGACTTACCTATGTGCATAACGGTAATGTAGAGGTTACAAATACTCTTACTGTAGAGGGTAATCTTTATGTTAAGCAGGGCAGTATTAAGTCCGGCAAAAACAGCAATGTTTACTCCGGCGGTAAGGTTTATGCATCGGGTGACTTCATCTGTAACGAAACACTTACACTTGAGGGCTGTACCGTTACAATCAGAGGCAATATTAAAAACCATAAGATTGTAGGTACTCAGGTTTCGTTAAAGGCTGCAAATGTTGTCAGTGAAATCATCGAGATTTCAAGTTCATCAAAGATTTATATTGATGAAAGCATTGATACCAGAAGAATTTACAATAAGGGCAAACTTTATATTCAGCCCGCAAGAGATAAAACAGTAACTGTTAAGTCTGTATATAACGCTAAGGGCGCCGAGCTTACAGTTAACGGCAGTCTTAATGTTGTTGATAAGGTAGACGACGGCAGTTATGTTCAGGCAAGTATCATTAATCTCGGCGGATTGTATGTAGGCGGAGGAATTTCATCGGCTTATCGTATCTATAATGACGGCGGTGAAATGTATGTTAAGGGCGACGTCGGTGTGTATAATACCGATGACAGTCTTGACGACAGCGATGTCTTTCTTATGAGTGGTGAAAATGCACAGGCTTATATCGGCGGCGTGCTTCGTTCCGACCATAAGGGCAGAAGCATAAAGGTCGGCGGTACAGGCGTTAGGTCAACCCTCAGCATTTTCGGCAGCGGCAGTGATTCCTGCTTTGGTAAGGTAGATGATGAAACTTGCATAGAAAATCTTACCATCGAAAACGAGTCTGCAAATGTTTACCTCGGTGCAGGTAAGTATGATGACAAATATTCCTCGGATAGTTATAAGGGACGCAAGGTAAGCATTTCAGGTAACTTTAAGAATAACGGCAGATGCTATGTTTACGGCTCTCTTGAGGTTGAGGGCAGCAGCACAGAACTTGGCGGTACTGTGGTTAATGTTACTGCTCCGGGCACATATGTCGCTGATGATTTTGAATTTGACGGAGATGTTGTTTTAAGCGGCACTCATACATTTGTTACCTATAAGAACGCCGAGTGCGGCAGTCTTACAGTTAATGATTCGGCTAAAATTTATGGCTTAAATAAACTTGAGTTTGACTCTGATACTGTTACAATCACAGGCACAGGTACAGTATACTGCGGAGCAGAAACAAACAGCGACAGCTCATCAACTATACTCAATCTTGTGGGTGCGGACGACGACACATTCTCAGGTAAATTGTTCTATCCGGGCAATAATAAGACCACATCGAGTGTTCAGTCAATCATGCTTACCACACCTGTCAAATTTACTCACGGTGAATTCAGAACAAACGGCAGTGTATCTATGCTTAACAGCATTGATATGTCTGATAATTCCTACTTCTATGTAGGCGAGGCAACATATTTTGACAATAATCTTATTGTTAATAATCTCGGTGAGCTTTATTTGATGGGCAGTGTTATTTCTGCAAATGACACTAACGAGTTTGTTTTTACAACAGGCTCTACCAACTACATCGGCCCTATTAATAGCACAAACTTAGGCAGATTGATTCAAAAGAGACCGTTCACAGTCGGTGGTAATAACTATATCGCAAATGATATTCAGGCTAATAAGGATGTTTTGAATCCGGATAAAACAAATATGACGGGCGAACGCTGGACTTCTGTTGCCATTCTCGACGGCGAAACCCATATTTCCGGCGACCTTACCGTAGTTAATAAGAGCAGGGGCGTTCTTGTTAATGAAAACGCTACCCTTGCTTGTAACGGATTTAATACTTACAGCGCAATTTATAACAAGGGTAAGTTCATTATGCAGGGCAACCTCACTTATCCTGAAGTCAGCGGTGAATATTCTGATTCTGCTTGGAATTCAAACGGCGGCTATCATACAGGAAGCACTATCCTTAACTATGCCGGTGCCGTTATGTTCGTTGGCGGTAATGATATTACAACTATCGGCGGTAAACTCGAAAACTACGGTGAACTTTATCACGCAGGCAGCTTAGCCTCAGAGGGCTGGAAGGATGATATTTCGTCTTGGACCTTGGATGGTAAATATTCTGCCGCAATTATTAACGGCGATAATGCACAGCTTCATATTGCAAAAACCGTAAGAGCTGAAAATTCGGTTTATAATATGAACGCATCATCGTTTAGTTGTTCTGTACTTGATACAAACAGAGCGCTCTATAATATGAGTGGTAATTTCGTTGTTTTGAACGAGCTTGTTGTTAATACTCCAAGCAGTCAAAAGAGTATGCGTGATAACGACGGCTGTTGTATCCGTAACGGACAGAGCGGTAACGCAAATGCTACCGACGCTATGATGTTCATTGGCGGTAAGGGCAATCTCGACCTTGACGGAGGACTCGAAAATAACGGTAGCTTCTATATCGAATCTTCAAAAGTTTCGATGAATGAGCATTCCACAAAGGACACTATGTACTTTAGAAACATAGGTGAGATTTATGACCAAAACTTCTATACCCGCAGAAACTCCGATAGTAATACTGCCGGTAAGTGGGATGCGGCTCCTCGTTTCACCGTTCAGGGCGGCGATAATTCCGTAACTCACTTTGCAGGCGAGGTGTCTTGTACTGCGGGACTGCTTACGGGCGTCAATTCCGTACTTTCTGTTGAGGGCAACCTCTATTACGGTATGGCTATTCTTAACGGCGGTACAATGTATATTAAGGGCAGCGTTGACTATTCAACAAATCATTGGAAGAAAAACGGTATCGAAATTTTCTGGAACGAAGCACAGGGCAGAAAGGGCTTGTATTCTATCGTAAACGGCTATAAGAATGTCGGCTACGGTAATGGCGGAGCGTTGAACAGCGCTCAAAATTCCGACGCTTACTTCTACTGCGGCGGTGCGCTTTCAACAGGTGACCCGTCTGCTCACGATGGCGGTACTATTCAAAACTGGGGTTCAATGTATGTAAACGGTGATATGGATATTTACGGCAGCGAAGGCACTACCGTAAATCAGATTGGCTTCCACGGCGCAATCCATTCCAAGACCTTTATTGCAGGTCACCTTGTCAGCAGTGACGGTATTGTTACCACAACCGATTCTATGCTTGTTCTCGACGGCGACTATATCGCAACTCGTTGCTGTAAGTTTGGTACGACCGAACTTGTTGCAGCTTCCGAAAACGATATTAATACTATCAGCTATACATATATCGGCGGTAACTGTCTTACAAGCACAAGAGGTCAAAACGGCGCAGGTAATATCGGTATTCAAGGCTGTACTTGGAACTATACCGAGCTTCGTGCAAATGCTAACATTTATGTCGGCGGTGAGTTCTTCTCTAACTCTATTATCGCAACCGGTACTAATATGACCTTGGCTGTTGACGGTAAAGATACTGTTCCTCAAACAGAGTTCCAGCTTAACTTTATCGGTAACATTAAGAAAAAGCTTACCGAGAAAATTCTTGAATATCAAAATATTGACACAACAAGATTTAAGTTTTCTGTAACCGGTAGTACCAATATCGGTCAAAACTTCTCGTTTGAAACAAGCGACAGATCTTCAATACTCTACACTCTTATTGTAAGAGGAAGTGCGTATGTTGAAGAACCGTTTAGATTCAGAGATATGAGTAAGGCGTTCATTTACGGTGATTTCATAAATGTATCTGCTAATAGATCTCGTAATATCGAAATCGGTAAACCTGCCGATTCATCGGGCGACACTTGGGCTAAGAATCCTAAGTTTAAGACTTCTATCGACCTTGATGAGCATGACGATAATTATGATTACAGATATGATAATGCTCCTTACTTCTTTGTTAAGGGCGAATATCGTTCAAACGGCAGACTGACGCTTTATCCGGGTGCAACCCTTAAAACGCTCGGCAACTGCTATGTAGCTTCGTATATTCAGCTTGCACATGACGCAAATCTGTATTCGGGCGGAAACATTTCTGCCACAACGGGATACATTGATACTCAAAGCCATTCGGACCTTTTTGCAAAAGGCGATATTAAAGCAGGCAGATATATCTCTCTTGGCGACAACACCACTTATTATTGCGGAAAGTCAACCCGTGCTACAAGCTCGTTTGAGGCTGATACTAAGTCGGTTGTATTCGTTCAGGGCGACTTGAAGGCTCTTCTCAGTACTATTAAGATTCGTGACAGTTCTACGGTATTCTGCGGCGGCAGTATGACGGCACTCAGATATGTTGAACTCGGTAAGTTTGACGAAAAGTATGTGGATAGCCGTGAGGGACTTACAAACTGTAACTGTGAATATAAATGTCAGAGTGCAGAGGATGCCGACCAGGATCATCAGGATTGTCCTTATTGTAAGAACGATTACACAAAGTGTAAGGTTAAGGCTAAGTGTACCTGTACTTCTCCTTGTCTTGACGAGGCGTCCAGAAATACCTCTTGCCCTGTATGTAACGAAAACTTTGAGGAATGTGAGTATCAGGGAGAATGTACCTGTACCACAGCATGCTCTAAGAACAGCGTAAATAAGGATTGCCCTGAATGCTCTAAGGATTGGAAACGTTGCTCGTTTAATAACGAGGGCGCAGAGGAAGAAGAAATCCTCAAAAACGACCTTGGCGACGATGTTACCGATAAGGCAAACGGCGGTACATTCTATATCGGCGGTGCGCTTCTGTCCTATAACGGATATATTCGTGAGTACGGCTTTTCCAAGGTTGTAGTCGGAAAGTATGTTTACACCCGTAATTACCTCACTCTTCGCAGTAATGCGGATATGTGGGTGCTTCCGGAAACGTTTAATAATAACACCTATAAGAAGATAGTTCCTGTTATCGAAAGTGACGGTACACTTCTCGGTGAAATTAAAAAATTCATTAAGAGCACCGCTTATCAGATTAAGGACTTCTTCTCGTTTAAGAACGGCTCCGTATATTCTATGGGCGAAATTACTCTTAATAAGAATTCCTCTCTTATGGGTACTCATGACTGCTATTCGTTTGACCAGTTCCTGCTCAAGCACGATTCGCTTGCATACTTCGGTCACGATATAAAGAATTACGCTTCGTCGCTTCAGATTGACTTTGACAGCAAAACGCCTCTCGTAGGCTTTGCGGCAGAGGGTGAGGTTTATACAACCATGCGTTGTACGAGCAATAAGCATCCTCACGGCTACACTGTTTATACAAAGAATTATGACCCGAATAAGACTTATGTATGCGATAAGTGCGGCGCAACTCTTTCTAAGTCAACCGTTAAAACGAATGTAACCTGCCCGGTTACCGTTTATGCAAATAACGAGATTGATATTATCACCTCTACCGACCTGAAACTTTGTTATATGGTCGCTTGTAACGGAGATGTCAATATCCTCGATGTTTACTCCACTTCGTCAAATAATGATAATAATACCAAGCAGCTTCCGAATGCGATAGCTTCTTATAACGGTAATATTTCATATCAGACGATGTATGGCAAGATAAGCGCACTCTTCTATGCTCCTTTGGGTAATATTAAACTTGACGGTTATTATCAAGAGGTTTGGGGCTCGCTTATAGGCAATACGATAACAGTAAGTACCTATTATATTAATCTTCATAGGTTTACGAATTGGAGAACTATGGACCTCGAAATTGCCGAGGTAGGCAATGTTTACTTGGTTCCTAAGGGCGAATATGAAAAGGCGACCAATAATGTAGACGACAGGTATCTCACAACGGGTAATACCGACGATGAAACAAAGGGCGGCGCATCATTGTTCTTTGATAAGAGCGTTCTCAATAACGGCACTCTTTCGGGCCACGGCGTTGATTCGGATAATTCTGCATTGGGCGGAAACTAAAGATTAAAAAAGATAAAAGTAAAACGATAACCTTATCGGGTTATCGTTTTACTGAATTTTATGCGAGAAATTTATGATTAAGATTTTTAAGTCAAAAAAAATTATTGCACTTCTTTGTGCTTTGCTTGCGGCGGTAATTGCGATTGTATGTATTGCTTCTGCCGGTCACGGCGGATTTTCAAAGGGCAATTTTTTCGATTATGACGTTTCGTCGCTCACGCTTAATGAGGACAGCATTATGAAAGATGATACGATTGTGTTTGTCGGCTCTGATTTTACTCTCGGACTAAAGGCGGATAATCAGTCGTTTATCGACTATCTTAAAGCGGTTGACGGTCTTAATGCCGCAACTTTTACCGAAGAAAATATCGGACTCACAAGCAAAAAGGACGTTTCGTTCATATCTCTTGTGGAGTCGATACCTAAGGAGCACGCATCGCCTAAAGCGATTTTTTGCGAAATTCCTTATTATGATGCAAAGCACGGCACAAAACTCGGCGAAATTTCCGACTCGTATATGCTCTCGGATTTTGATACCGAAACTGCAATCGGTGCAATGGAGTATATTATGTGCTATGCAAAAATGAACTGGTCATGCCCCGTGTTCTTTTATACCTCGGCGGATTATAACTCGTCAAAAAAGTACGAAAAACTTGTCTCTGCCGCTCGCCGTGTCAGCGATAAATGGAATATGCCCATGCTTGATTTTACCTCAAACGATAAAATCGCCTCCCTTGAAAAATCGGACAAATCGCTTTATTTTGTTGACAGCCGCAATATGACAAAAGCGGGGTATAACGAAATTGTTGCACCCGAATTTGAAAATTTTATTACGAAAAATTTGTATTCATAATCTTACAGTAGTAAAAAATCCTAAGCCGGTTTTGGCTTAGGATTTTGTATTTTATTTTATGTATTTGTTTGTAAGCAAAGGCAGAGCCTCCTCAAAATTAACTCCGTAAAATCGGCTGTCTTCGTCCTTTACCGTTAACTTTATACATTCGAGAGTAAAGTCTGCCGCTGTGTTTGCCGCTTCAAATACACTTTCTCCCCGAGTCATCGCTCCGGTTAGGACAGAAGCGAAAATATCTCCTGTGCCGTAAAATGTACCTTGGAGCTTTTCGTGCGTAATATATCGTCTTTCTTTTTTGCTTTGGCAAATTATTCCGTACCTGCCGTTTAATTCTACTCCTTTTAATACAATGTTCTTTGCTCCGATTTCGGACAGCTTAAAAATAATATCGTCTATGTATTTTTCGTCGTATTTCTTTTTATATTCGCTTTCGGTGAGCAGGCACGCTTCGGTTAAATTGGGGGTTATTACGTCTGCTTTTTTGCAGAGCATACGCATTTTTCTTGGAAATTCACTGTTAAAGTTATCGTAAAGTACGCCGCCGTCAGCCATTACCGGGTCAACTAAAATAAAATTGTTTTCGCTTTTGAAATCGTTAAAGAAGTCGAGCATTATTTCTATCTGCTTTTGTGAACCCAAATAACCCGTATATATGGCGTCAAAGGTAAAACCCTCTTTTTTCCAGTGCTCGTCGATTTTCGGTATGTCGTTTGTTAAATCCCTGAATGTGTGACCCTCAAATATAGTGTGAGCGGACAGCACAGCCGTGGGTATTATGCTCGTTTCTATTCCCATTGCCGATATTACGGGTAATGCAACCGTAAGCGAACATTTGCCCAGACATGATATGTCCTGCACCGTTACTATTCTTTTCAAATTTATCAACCTCATTTCCCGATTGTTGATAGAATTATACTAACATAGTTTTTAATCGTAAAGAATGCCCAAATATTGATAATTTTTAAGGTACAGAACCCTTTGCGTTGACATCGGCGACACACTTTATTATAATGTAGTTACAACTTTTGCATGGAGGTGACTGCGTGAGGGTTTTTATTATGAGTGCCGATGATGTAAAAGAAAAGCATATTGATATATGCAAAAAATACTTTCCTCATCGATACGAAAAGTCGCTTTCCTTTCACAGTGAAAATGACGCCAAACTCTGTATTGCCGCCTCTTATTTGATTTATACATTTGCAAAAGCCGAGGAAAAAGATATTTATTTTTTGAGAAACAATAAACCGTATATAAAAAATTCGCCCGTGTTTTTTAATGTTTCTCACAGTAAAAAATATGCCGTTATCGCCGTTTCACCGTCTCAAGTCGGCGTTGATATAGAAAAAGCCGAGGAGAAAAACCTTGTTTGTGCAAGGCGTGTCTTTTTAGAAAACGAGCGTAAATGGATAAATAATGAGACCTCTAAATTTTCTGTTCTCTGGACTCTTAAAGAGAGCGTAATGAAGGCTTTGGGCGAGGGCTTTGCTCTGGCACCGAAAGATTTTGATGTAATGCCTTTTCTTGATAATAAAAGCATAACCGTCGGCGATACGGAACTTTGGGCTTATACCGCCGTTTATGACGGTTACAGCGTGTCACTTTGCCTTTCAAATGAGCCGAAAAATAAATTTGAGGGAATAGAAATCGTCAGAATAAAATAAAGTTTGAGGAACTTAGTATGACTAAAAAAGCAAAAATTTCGTTAACAGTTTTTATAGTAATTGTCATTGCGGTCGCTTCGGCAATCGGCAGCGTTATTTACGGCAAAATTCAAAATGATATTAACGGAAAAAATCAGAGCAACACAAAATATACTCTTGTTATCACAAAAAATGATTTTCAGTACGAGGTAAGCGAAAAACTGGCACAAAACGGAATGGTTGTTTCCGCAAGCGCATGGAGCAGTTGGATGGATAAGCACTATCCTAAGTTTGAATATACTAACGGCGAGTATTATATGAGTGCCGATATGTCCTATGAGGATATTGTAAATAAACTTAATAACCCCGATATATCCCATAAAATCGTAAAGGTTTGCGTTCCCGAGGGAACTAACGCAATGCAGATTTCAAAATTGATGGAGGAAAACGGAATTTGTTCCGCCGATGATTTTCTCTCCGCCTGTAAAAAGGCGAGCGATTACGATTATGATTTTCTTTCTTCGGTACCCGATTCGGATTTAATCGGCTATCAACTCGAGGGATTTCTTTTTCCCGCAACTTACGATATAGGTCTTAATACTCCCGCTAAAGAGGTTGTTGAGCAGATGCTTGACGCTTTCGGCGAACATATTACGGATGATATGACTCGTTTTTGCGATGAGAATAATATGACTCTCTATCAACTTTTGACCCTTGCTAGCGTTGTTCAGGAGGAGGCGTTCGGAGTAAGTTCCGCAAAAAATATTTCATCGGTTTTCATCAATCGACTTAATAAAGGGGTAAAACTTCAATCCGATGTAACCTATTTTTACGCTAAGGATTTGCGTGACGATTACGGCTTTTCTCAGGAGGTTTACGACGCATATTATACTTACCGCTGCAACGGACTTCCGGCAGGTCCTATATCAAACAGCGGCGACGATATAATGGATGCAACCGTTAACGCACCAAAGACGGATTACATGTACTTCTTCTCCGATTTGCAAAAGGAATTTCATTTTGCAAAAACAGCCGAGGAGTTCGTTCAACTTCAAAAACAGTTCCCGTGGCAATAAAAATATAATTAATCTAATTTAGACCACTTGCACAAAAAAAGTGGTCTATTTTTGTTTGCTTTTGCCTGTCGGGGATTGTTGAAAATTTTTGTTCCTTGTGGTAATATAATTATGTATAATTATGTGATTTGGGTGATAAAATGAAATTTGGAATAAAAAGAATTTTGCCTGCATTTTTGAGTTTGATTTTAGCGGTGTGTGCTGTTATGTCGCCGATTACGGCAGATGCAAAGGGTGTTACCATTCCCGGTGACGGTCTTACATACTCCTTTAATGAATCCACGGGCGTCTTTACCGTTTCGGGTAACGGCGATATGTACGATTTCAGGGACTCTTCTTTAGGCAATAATAAGAAGACTCCTTGGTCCGGTATTAAGGATAAGATTAAAACCGTTGTAATCGGTGAGGGTGTTACCGGTATCGGTGACTATTCATTTTATAATTGTAAAAATCTTACAACCGTTAAACTTGCCTCTACCGTAAAATCTATCAGAGGCTCGGGTGTAACAGGCGGTCTTAACAGTTCATCAACCGGTTTTTCTTACGGTGCTTTTCGTGATTGTACTTCTCTTACAACAATTAATTTCCCCGAGGGATTGGAAGAAATCGGTACTGCCGCATTCAGAGGCTGTACTTCTCTTAAAAAACTTGTTCTTCCCGACAGCCTGACGAAACTCGGAGCAGGTGCGTTCGTCAAATGTAAGGGACTTACTTCTGTCACTCTCGGTAAAAATATTACGGAACTTTCCACCGAGTGTTTTTATGACTGCGAGAATCTTGCTCAAATTAATTGGGGCGAGAGTTTTACCACGGTCAGTGACTGGGCGTTTTATAATACACGCCTTACCGATGTTGACCTGCCCGATAATATTACTTCTGTCGGCGTAAGAAGCTTTTCAAACTGCTATTTTCTTAGTTCCGTTACCGTGCATAACAGCAAGTGCGAGTTTAAGGACATCGTAAATTACAACGACCCGTTTAACAATTCGGGTAAATCCAATAACACAAAGCTTAAAATTTGCGGTCACACAGGCTCTACCGCCCAGACCGTTGCCGAAAAATACGGTTATACTTTTGAGTCTATTGACACTTGCGCTCACAAGCATGTTGTCACAAGAATTGCACGAGAGGCAGTCTGTGACCGGGAGGGAATAGAGGAGCAGTATTGCGAGGACTGCAAAACGGTTTTGTCACAAAAAACAATTCCCGCTCCCGGTCATAAGTATAAGACGACAAAAGTAGAGGACGAAACAAAGATTAACGGCCATATTATGACCTATCAGCGTTGCGAAATTTGTGCCGCAGAAAATACTATAGCGACTCATGTTGAGGCAGAGGACAGCACCTCAACGAATAAAAAATATGTTTGGGTGCTCGGATACTACGAATATGACTGTAACGCTACCTGCACCCGTCCCGGCTGGGAAAAATACACCTGCACATATGAAGGCTGTACGGCAACACAGCGTAATTATGTTGAAAAAGCAGGGCATAAGGTTGCGAAATGGACTGTCGTAACTCCTGCCACATGCACCGAAACGGGCACAAAAACAGGTCATTGTTCTGTCTGCAATAAGGACGTTACGGAGGAAATTCCCGCAACCGGTCATACCTATGACGAGGCAAATCCCGATAAAACGGTAGATAATAGCAAAACAGACGGCCACGTTACAAAATATTATACCTGCACTGTTTGCAAACAGCAGTTTTCAAAGGTTGAGCATGTCGCATGGATTGAGGGTCAGTACACACCGAATATTATCACCGAGCCTAAATGCGTAATTAACGGACTTGAGCGTGATACCTGCGATATATGCGGCGAAACCAGAAATGTTACTCTCCCTGCAAACGGACAGCACGAGTGGGAGCAGACAGGTGTTGTTAATCCTACCTGTACTACTGCCGGACGAACAAATTATAAATGCAAAAATTGCGGCTTAACAAAGAGCGATAACGTAGTAGAAGCTCTCGGACATGATTACCAAAAGGTGCCGGATAAGTGTGTTGCCGCTACCTGCACAACCGCCGGAAGCGATTTCTATAAATGCGCCCGTGACGGCTGTTCATCCACTAAAACAGAGACTGTTGCCGCACTCGGTCACGAGGTGAGAAGGGGAACATATAACGAAATTTCCGCACCTACATGCGAAACCGACGGTAAATTTACCGCTACCTGCGACCGCTGCGGTATAGAATACGAGGGTACTAAGAAAGCACTCGGACACGATTATCAGGATGTCGAGCAGGAAATTCCCGATAAGCCGGGTCATGTCCTTGCCACTCCTACCTGCACAAGATGTAAGCAGACCCAAACCGCTACCCAAAAACATAAGCAGTGGTTGGAGGGATACTATACCAGCAAAACCGTTACCGAGGGCACTTGCACTAAAGGTCTTGTAACTCTCGATACCTGCACAATTTGCGGCGAGAGAAGAACAAATACCAGAACCGGTGCATTGGGTCATCAGTTTATGTTTGTCCGCCTTAAGGAAAAGAATACAACCGCATCAGCAGGAACTCTTGCCGATATACCGTCTGCTGAAGATATTAAGGCTCCGGAGTACAGTGCGGCATATATTTGCAGATACTGCGGTACAGTAGAGTATAAGACTGCTCAGGAACTTTGGCTTATGTGGAGCATTTATTATATGAATACTTCCTCCGAAGTCAGAACGGGAAGTACAAATGCTTCTTACCTTGATGTAACAGGTGATAAAGTCATTAATGCAAAGGATTATGCAAAGATTTATAATTTCTATAAATCCTACCTTGCTTACGAAAAGGAAAAAGCCGAGGCGTCTCAAACGGAAAATAAAGCATAATTTACAGATGATTTTAGGACAGTTCGTTCATTTTTGGCGAACTGTCTTTTGTTATGTTACGGTATAAATTCGCTGTAACTAATTTGTAATATCTTTTTTATGCCTTTTTATATTTACTTTGCTTATAATTTATATTATTATATATAAGAATTATACTGTAATACGGAGGATTCTTAATATGGCTGTTGCATATAAAAGAATTTTATTAAAACTCAGCGGCGAAGTTTTGGCAGGCGCCGCAGGAAAGGGTATCGATAACGATACCGTATTGAGCATTTGTAAGGCTGTAAAAAAGGTTGCCGATGAGGGTGTTGAAGTTGGCATCGTTGTTGGCGGCGGTAATTTCTGGAGAGGCAGAACCAGTGAGCATATGGACAGAACGAGAGCAGACCATATCGGTATGCTTGCAACCGCTATGAATTCACTTGCTCTGTGTGATGCACTCGAGCAGCTCGGAGCCGATGTAAGAGTACAGACCGCTATCGAAATGCGCCAGATTGCGGAGCCTTATATTCGCAATAGGGCTATTCGTCACTTTGAAAAGGGCAGAATAGTAATTTTCGGTTGCGGAACAGGCTCACCGTTCTTCTCAACCGATACGGCGGCGGCTCTCAGAAGCGTAGAGATTAACGCAGACGCACTCCTTAAGGCTACAAATGTAGACGGCATTTTCGATAAAGACCCGAATAAATATGCCGATGCTGTTAAGTATAACGATGTTACCTTCCAAGAGGTTATCACAAAGGACCTTAAAGTTATGGACTCCACCGCTTTTTCACTTTGTAAGGATAACGATATGCCTATTATCGTATTCAATCTTAATGAACCCGATAATATTCTTCGTGTGGTAAACGGCGAAAAAATCGGTACAACAGTAAAAAATCAATAATTATCAGAGAGGTAAATTTTTATGGATACTATTTTTGCAAAAACAAAAGAGAGAATGGAAAAATGTCTTGATTCTCTCGAAAGAGATTTTTCAACAATTCGTGCAGGCAGAGCAAATCCGAATGTTCTCAACAATGTTATGGTTGATTATTACGGAACTCCGACTCCGATTAATCAAATGGCTGCCGTTTCCGTTCCCGAGCCGAGACTTCTTGTAATTCAGCCGTGGGACGCTTCAACTCTTAAAGAAATCGAAAAGGCAATCAATGTTGCCGAAATCGGTATCAATCCGCAGAATGACGGTAAGGTTATCCGACTTTCATTCCCGCAACTTACCGAGGAGCACCGTAAGGTTCTCGTTAAGGATGTAGCAAAGAGAGGCGAAGAGGCTAAGGTAGCCGTTCGTAATGTGCGCCGTGATTCCATGGACGATGTAAAGAAACTTAAGAAAGACAACGCCATCACCGAGGATGAGCAGAAAGACGGCGAAAAGAAACTTCAGGATATTACCGACAAGTATATTAAATCCGTAGAGGATATGACAAAGAAGAAAGAGGACGAAATTCTCTCAATCTAAATTCATTCTCTAAATCTGTAAATTTTAATTTGAGCGGGCGGAGCATAGATGAGTGAATTTATGCATCGCCCCGTACTGTTTTTATACTGCTTTCAAAGGAAAAGTCAGTGTGAAAAATAGCACTGACAAATTATATTGCCCTCAAAATTTGCCTGCGGCATAATTTTGAAATGGCTCAAATCACCATTTATCCCTGTTTAGGCAACGCAGGTTAATCAGGTGGTTTTTAATTAACTATTCGTTGCCAGAAAGGCTATGGTGATTATTTATGGCTCTTTTCTCAAAAAAGAACAGCACCGCTCAGTCCGGCAGACCCGATTTTGATATTCTCCCCGAGCATGTCGGAATCATAATGGACGGCAACGGCAGATGGGCAAAAAAGAGAGGCTTGCCACGCTCGGCAGGGCATAAGGCAGGGGCTGAGGTCTTCCGCAATATTTCAAAGGAGTGCGGCAGACTCGGCATAAAACACGCCACCTTCTATGCTTTTTCAACCGAAAATTGGCGCAGACCGAAGGAAGAGGTTGACGCTTTGATGAGGCTGTTTAAGGAGTATCTCCTTGAGGCTAAGGCGGATATTGCCGCAGCCGAGAATAACAAACTTCGCTTTATTGGCGAGAGAGAGGGCATATCCGATGAACTTCTCCGCCTTATGGACGAGGCAGAGGAAGACACAAAAAACAATACCGGCTGTGAAATAATGCTCGCCGTAAATTACGGCGGCAGACAGGAAATTGTTTCCGCTGTAAATAAATCGCTCAGAGAGGGTAAGACACAAATTACCGAGCAGGATATAAGCGATAATATCTACACCGTCCCCGAATGCGACTTGATTATCAGACCGTCGGGCGAGGAAAGACTTTCAAACTTCCTTTTGTGGCAGGCGGCATACAGCGAATTTTGGTACAGCGATGTCTTGTGGCCTGATTTTACAAATGAGGATTTGTATTCGGCACTCAGAGAATTTGAAAAAAGAAACCGTCGCTTCGGCGGTTAAACTCACTTTTATATTTAACTGTTAATTGTGATTGGAGATTGTTATGAAACAGAGAGTTATTACGGCGGCTGTGCTTTTGGCTTTGCTCGCCGTTGTTGTATGGCAGATATATACGCCTTTGTTCGTTATAGTTTTTGCGTTCTTGTCTGCGGTTGCCGCAAACGAGATTATGAAATGTGCAAAGGTTAAGAATAAATTTATTGTGATTTTCGGAACAATAGTTGCCGCTTTCATTCCGTTCACTTCGAGCGAAAGCATTATGCGTCCGTGGTTCAGCGAGGAGGTCTGGGGTAATTTCATTTCGATTTTGCCGCCCGGTGCTTTAATTGCCGTGGTTGTTATCGTATTTTTTGTTGCAATGATTTTCGACTATAAAGAGACTAAGTTCGAAGATGTGGCGGTTTCGGTTGTCGCTAGTGTGCTTGTTCCTTACGGGTTTGCAATGTTCGGTGCACTTCGTGACTACTATGATTACCGTTCACCCGTCGGCGTTTATCTTATTTTCTACGGACTTATTTGTGCTTTGGGTACCGATACCGGTGCTCAACTCGGCGGTATGGCTCTCGGCAAGCATAAACTTTGCCCGAATATCTCCCCGAAGAAAACCGTAGAGGGCGCTGTTTGCGGCGTTATTACGGGTGTTTTTCTTAATGTGATTGCACTTCTGCTTTATAATAGATTTGCCAGCAGTACTCTTGACAGGAGTTTTGTAATTACCCTTATGGTATGTGCTCCGTTTGTTGGAGTGTTCAGTATGCTCGGTGACCTTACGGCTTCAGTGCTTAAAAGAAATTTTGATGTTAAGGATTTCGGAAAAATTTTTCCGGGTCACGGCGGCGTGATGGACAGATTTGATTCTTCGCTTTTCACCGTTCCGCTAACTTTTGTTATAGTCAGCGTTTTTGATGCTTTTTTCAGAATGAGGTAATTTTATGACTAAGAATATTTCGCTTCTCGGTTCAACCGGCTCGATAGGCACTCAGTCGCTCGATGTCGCAAGACTTCACGGCTATAATATTAAATGCCTTACCGCTAATTCAAAAGTGGATGTCATAGAAAATCAGGTCAGAGAATTTCATCCCGATTTGGTTTGTATGATGAACGAGAACGCCGCAAAAGAACTTAAAACCAAAATTTCAGACACCGCAACAAAAGTTACCTGCGGTATGCAGGGTCTTATCGAATGTGCAACTTATGACGGAGCAGATACCGTGCTTAACAGCGTTGTGGGTATGGTCGGACTTCAGCCTACCTTGGAAGCGATAAAAGCTAAAAAAACCATTGCTCTGGCAAATAAGGAAACTTTGGTGGCAGGCGGTCATTTGGTAACAAATGCCGCAAGAGAAAACGGCGTTTCCATTCTTCCCGTTGACAGCGAGCATTCCGCTATTTTTCAGGCAATGCAGGGCTCTCCGAGAAAGGAAGCTATAAAGAAAATTATTCTAACCGCTTCGGGCGGACCCTTCTTCGGCAAGACGCTTGAGGAACTCGAAAATGTAACTCCTGCCGATGCACTTAAACATCCAAATTGGTCTATGGGCGCAAAAATCACCATCGACTCCGCTACCATGATGAATAAGGGTTTGGAGTTTATTGAGGCAAAATGGCTGTTTGATATGCCAAATGAAGATATAGAAATTGTTGTTCACAGAGAATCAGTTGTTCATTCGGCGATTGTTTATCAAGATAATTCGATGATTGCGCAACTCGGCGTGCCCGATATGCGAATTCCCATTCAGTACGCTCTGACTTATCCCGAAAGACTCGAGAGTCCGGTTAAACCTTTGTCACTTGCCGATTACGGTAAACTGACTTTCTTTGAACCCGACTACGATACATTTAAGTGTATTAATGTTTGTAAGGACGCTATTGAACTCGGCGGACTTCATCCTGCTGCCGCTAACGGTGCAAACGAGGAAAGCGTAAAATTATTCTTAAACGGTAAAATTAAATTTACCGATATAGCATATCTTAATAATGAAGCCATGAAAAAGGCTTCGGATATTAAGAATTTCACTCTGCAGGATGTGCTTGATGCAGACCGTGCAGCCCGTGATTTCGTTTTGGAGTGCGTTAAATAATGTCTTTGATTTGGCAAAAGGTTTATCCTGTCATTGTTGCGATTCTGTTTTTTGAACTGATTATCTTGGTTCACGAGGGCGGACACTGTATCGCCGCAAAACTGATGAAAATTAAGGTGAATGAATTTTCCGTCGGTATGGGGCCAAAGCTATTCGGTTTCAAAAAAGGCGATACTCAATATACTTTTCGTCTTCTTCCGATAGGCGGATATTGTTCCATGGAGGGTGAGGACGAAAAAAGCAATGACGAAAATTCTTTTGAAAATAAAAGCGTTTTGCAGAGAATTTTTGTTGTAATCGCAGGCGCATTGATGAACCTTGTTATGGGTCTTGTGATTATCGGAATTATGGTATCAACCCAAAATCTTATCGGAATACCGGTTGTTGCCGATTTTGATGAAAACGCAGTGTCTTGCGAGGCACTGATGAAAAATGACAGAATTAAGGCGATTGACGGTATGAGAGTTTATACCGCCACCGATGTTTTTACCGGACTGTCACGAAGCCGAGATGAAAATGTTGAATTCACCGTTTTGAGAGACGGCGAAGAAATGAATATTGATGTTCCGTTTGATATGACTCAGGAGAACGGTACTCGGTTTATCAGCCTTGACTTTTATATGTACGGAAATCAAAAGACGGTCGGCGGAGTTGTAAAAGAAACTTTTGCTCAGTTTGTATCATTTTGCAGAATAGTATTTCTCTCCGTTGCCGATTTGATAGGCGGCAGATTCGGCGTCAGCGATTTGAGCGGACCCGTGGGAGCGGTCAGTGCCGTCTCTTCTGCTGTTAAGTCAAACCTAAGCGGAGTGCTTAGGATTACGGCTCTGCTCAGTGTTAATATAGGACTGTTTAATCTGTTTCCGTTTCCCGCTCTCGACGGCTGGAAACTGTTTGCTCTTATTTTTGAGGGCATATTCAAAAAGAGAATGCCGCAGAAAATCGAATGGGCGATTAATACCGCAGGGCTTGTTCTCCTTTTGGGACTTATGTGCTTTGTCACATTTTCGGATATAACTAAATTATTTTAAGGAGTTTTATTATGCGAACTTCAAAAAAGATTAAAATAGGAAATACATTTATGGGAGGCGGAAGTCCGATACTCGTTCAGAGTATGCTCAACATTCCGTCTACCGATATAGAAAATTCGGTTAAACAGGCAGTCGAACTCGAAAATGCAGGCTGTCAGATTATCCGATTCGCAATACCCAACGAGCAGGCACTCGACCTTATAGAGCCAATCAAAAAGGCTACAACCGTGCCGCTTGTTGCGGATATACATTTTGATTATAAACTTGCTATCGGTGCCGCCGAAAGAGGTATTGATAAAATACGTATCAATCCCGGTAACATCGGCAGTGAGGACAGAGTAAAAGCAGTTGCCGATATTTGCAAATTAAAGGGTCTGCCCATTCGCATCGGCGTAAATTCCGGCTCACTCGAAAAACATATTCTTGCAAAGTACGGTTCGCCGACACCCGAGGCTATGGCTGAGTCTGCGCTTTATCACGCTTCACTTCTCGAAAAATTTGACTTTGACGATATAGTTATTTCCATTAAATCGTCAAATGTAAATACAATGATTAAAGCATACGAAATCGCCGCTGAAAAGTGTAATTATCCTCTTCATCTCGGCGTTACCGAGGCAGGCACAGAACGTATGGGTATTATTAAATCGGCTGTCGGTATCGGCTCGCTTCTTACTCACGGTATAGGCGATACAATCAGAGTAAGCCTGACCGACGCACCTGTTAAAGAGGTTTATGCCGCACAGGATATTCTTAAGGCTGTCGGACTTAAAACCGACTGTCCCTACCTCGTTTCCTGCCCTACCTGCGGCAGAACAAGGATAGATTTAGTAGGACTCGCAAAACAGGTCGAGGAGAGACTTCGTGATTGCAAAAAGCCTATAACCGTAGCGGTAATGGGTTGTATAGTAAACGGTCCGGGCGAAGCTCGTGAGGCTGACATCGGAGTTGCAGGCGGTGACGGCTGCGGACTTATATTTAAGAAGGGCGAGATTTTGAGGAAAGTCCCCGAAAATGAACTCTTAGACGAATTGATGAAAGAGATAGATAAATTATAATGGCAAAATTTTACGATTATTTTTCGCACTTTGTAAGTGATGAGGATTTGGCTTTGATAGGAAGCGGTGTTATTACCCGCTTTACCGTTTATAAAGGCGACAGGCGTCTTGAACTCGGATTGCATCTTGATAAAATCATTTCTTATGATGTAATTAAAAGATGTCAGACAGGTATCGAGAATGCGCTGGAACTTAAATCGGCGCAAATAAATGTTACATATCCGAAAACGCTGTTTGATATAAACGAAATGTCTAAAATTCTATCCTTTATCAGCGGTGTGAATAAATCCGTAAACGGCTTTTTTGAGGGAGCGGAGGCAGAACTCGAGGACGATACTATTACCGTTTGCCTAAAAAAAGGCGGCAGAGAACTCCTTGAATCTCAAAATGTCGGAAAAGAAATTTCCAATTTGATTTATAAGCAGTTTGATGTTGATTTGGATGTCGCATTTTTAGAAGTTCAGGCATTCGATATGGAAAAGGCTGTGCGTGAGGCAACTCAGGCTAAGGCAGAGGAAAAGGCAAAGGAAGAAGCAGAAAAAGAAAAATACGTTCCCCATGTCAGACTCGGTGATTTGCCGCTTTATGCCGATACCAGAAAGCAGATTATGGGCAGACCGATTAAGGATTTGCCCAAACCCATGAAAGAGGTTATGCCCGATGATGGATTTATTACCGTGTGGGGCGATGTGATAAAAACCGACGTGCGTAATACAAAGAGGGGCGACTCCCGTATTTATACCTTTGATATTACAGATTATTCTTCGTCGCTCACCGCAAAGTTGTTTGACAAAAATTCCGTTATTGACCCGATAATCAAAAATATCGAGAACGCAGGAACGGTTATTATAAACGGTATTTATCAGTATGACCAGTTCTCGGGCGAGTATCTTATCAGACCTAATAATATCGAGGCTGTAAAGAAAATTAAAAAGACCGATAACGCACCCGAAAAAAGAGTTGAACTTCATCTTCATACCTCTTTTTCCGATATGGACGGTATCACTCCGCCTAAAAAACTTGTTCAAAGAGCGGCAGAGTGGGGACATAAGGCAATCGCTGTTACCGACCACGGCGTTGTTCAGGCACTTCCCGAGGCTTATGCCGCCGCTAAAGCGAACGGCATTAAGCTGATTTTGGGTATGGAGGGTTATCTTGTTGACGATGCTCTTTATCCCGATTTTATGAATATGAAAAATAAGGATTTTCGCCGCCATCATATTATTTTGCTTGTTAAAGCGGATAACTCCATGCCGCTTAGGCTGGACGAAAATTGGCGACCCGTTATGGACGAGCCTGAGGATGGCATAGTTCATAGAGGCAGAAAAAATCTCTATGAATTAATCAGCCACAGTAATGTGAAAACATTTAAGAGCAGACCGCTTATTCCGAAATCTCTCCTGGCACAAAAGAGAGAGGATATTATAGTCGGTTCTGCCTGCGAGCAGGGTGAACTTATTCAGGCTATCCTCAGAGGTGAGAGCCAAGAGGAAATTGAACGTCTTGCCGAATTTTATGACTATATAGAAATTCAGCCTAACGGAAACAACGCCTTTATGATTCGTTCAACTAAGGAACTGCATGAAAATATCAATAGTGAGGAAGACCTTACAAATATCAACAGACGCCTCGTTGAGATTGCGGACAAGCAGGGCAAACTTGTTGTAGCAACGGGCGATGTGCATTTCCTTGACGAAAAGGACGCAAAATTCAGAGCAATTATTATGGCGTCAAAAGGCTTTACGGATGCCGACAATCAGGCACCGCTCTACTTTAAGACTACCGAAGAAATGCTCGAGGACTTTGCATGGGCAGGAGATAGGGCAAAAGAATTCGTTATAGATAATCCCAATAAAATTGCCGATATGTGTCAGGATAATCTTCCCCCTATTCCTCCCGGAACATATCAGCCGTTTATCGAGGGAGCAGACGATGAACTTACCGAAAAATGCTGGACTACCGCTAAGGAACTTTACGGCGACCCTGTTCCCGAGTACGTTGCCTCTCGATTGGAGAGAGAACTCAATTCCATAATTTCTCACGGCTACGGCGTGCTTTATGTTATCGCAAAGCGTCTCGTTGAGGAGAGTGAAAGACGAGGTTATCTTGTAGGCTCGAGAGGTTCTGTCGGCTCATCGCTTGCCGCCCACTTCGGCGGAATTTCCGAGGTTAACCCTCTCGCTCCGCATTATTATTGTAAAAAATGTAAGCACAGCGAATTCTTCCTTAACGGCGAGTACGGCTCCGGCTTTGATTTACCGCAGAAGAATTGTCCTAATTGCGGAATTCCGATGAAGCGTGACGGTCACGAAATTCCGTTCGAGACGTTCCTCGGCTTTGACGGCGATAAAGAACCCGATATTGACCTTAACTTCTCGGGTGAGGTTCAGGGTCAAATTCATCGCTTTACCGAAACTTTGTTCGGTAAGGAATATGTGTTCAAGGCAGGTACAATGGCTACCGTTGCCGATAAAACAGCATACGGCTATGTGCGTAAATATCTTGACGAGAGAGAACTCGGCAATATTACATCAAGAGCCGAGATAGACAGACTTACCGTCGGCTGTACCGGTATTAAGCGTACAACTGGTCAGCACCCGGGCGGAATGGTAGTTGTTCCCGATGCATACAGCGTAGAGGATTTTACACCCATTCAGTACCCGTCAAATGATGAAAAGAAGGGTACATATACCACCCACTTCGACTTTAAGAACTCGCTTCACGATACGCTTCTTAAACTTGATGAACTCGGCCACGATAATCCCACTCTTTATAAATATCTTGAGGACGCAACCGGCGTTCCTGTTATGGAGGTTGATTTGAGCGACCCTAAACTCTATGAACTCATCACCTCAACGGCTCCGCTCGGTATTACTCCCGAGGATATAGATAATCCTACGGGTACTCTTGCAATTCCCGAGATGGGCACTCCGTTTGTTGTCGGAATGCTTATGGAAGCAAAGCCTAAATCCTTTGCCGATCTTCTCCAGATTTCGGGACTTTCCCACGGTACCGATGTATGGCTCGGCAATGCTCAGGAACTTATCCAAAACGGCACTTGTACCATTTCCGAGGTTATCGGATGCCGTGACGATATTATGACCTACCTTATTCATAAGCTGGAAAAATATGAGCGTGAAACGGGCAAAGAAGCACCTTTGACTAAAAAGGATTGCTTTAAGATTATGGAATATACCCGTAAGGGTAAAGCACCAAAGGAACTTCCGCCTTATGAGGAGGGAATGAAAACCATCGGTGTAGAACAGTGGTATATAGACTCCTGCTATAAGATTAAATATATGTTTCCTAAAGCTCATGCGGCGGCTTACGTTATTGCCGCACTTCGTATTGCTTGGTATAAAATTTATTATCCTGTTGCATTTTACAGCGCATTCTTTACCGTTCGTGGCGGTGCAATCGACGCAGTTGCCGCCGTTCAGGGCAAAGAAGCGGTTAAGAAAAAGATGCAGGAAATTAAGCTTAAAGGTAATGACGCTACCGCAAAAGAGGAGTCGCAGTATATCGTGCTTCAAATTGTTATCGAAATGCTTGCACGAGGCTACGAATTTTTGCCTGTTGACCTTTATAAATCCGATTGGCGTGTGTATAAAATCGAAGACGGTAAGATTCGTCTGCCGTTTTCCGCTATTGACGGAATAGGCGAAACGGCGGCGCAGTCAATAGCCGAGGCGGTTCAGAGAAACCCCGACGGTTTTATCGCTTCCGACGATTTGGCTAATGAGCCGGGCGTAGGTAAATCCGTTGTAGATGCACTCAGAAATGCGGGAGCACTCGGCGATTTGCCCGAAACTACCCAAATTTCACTCTTTTAACCGATTCGGTATTGACAATGTTACTTTATTGTGTTAGCATATTAACGCACTAAAGTGTTACAACGAAAGGAAAATATTTCCCCGGAAATATCGGTATAGACAGAATTATGAAAAGATATTCAAAAATTACACCCGAGGGCAGCAGAGATTTTTTGTTTGAGGAGTGCGATAAGCGCCGCAATGTTGAGCGTGTGCTGACTCGTCTTTTTAAGGAAAATGACTACCGTAAGGTTATGACTCCGGCTATCGAATTTTTCGATGTGTTTAAGAGTGACAATACGGGAATAGAGCCTGAGGAGATGTTCAAACTGACAGACTCGAAGGGCAGAACAACTGTACTTCGCCCCGATAACACAATGCCTATTGCAAGAATGGTTGCAACCCGTTTGAGCAATGCGTCGCTACCTGTAAGGCTTTATTATAATCAGTCCGTTTTTGTAAGGGCTAAGGCTCTTGCAGGCAGACTGAGCGAGGTTGCGCAAAGCGGAGTGGAACTTATCGGAGACGGAAGTGAGGATGCGGATATCGAGGTTATCGAAATGGCTGTCGAAAGCCTTAAGAGATGCGACCTTAATTCCTTTAAGATAGAAATAGGAAATGCCGCTTTCTTTAACGCTATTCTTAATAAAATGGACATAAGCGATACCGAGCGTGCCGATATTATTAATTTGATTGAGGCTAAAAATTATGCCGCTTTGGGCGATATGCTCGATAGACTCGGTGATAATGAGCAGACGAGAATTATTCGTAAACTTCCCAGACTTTTCGGCGATGCTTCCGTAATCGACGAGGCGGAAAAAATATATGACGACTCCGATGCTTCAAAGGCTTTGTCATATCTAAAAAAGGTTTATGAGCGACTTTGTGCGGCAGGGCTTGAGGATTATATCATTATCGACCTTGGTTTGGTAAACCGCTCAAATTATTATACCGGCGTTATCTTCCACGGTTACGCAGAGGGTACGGGAATAACTGTTCTTTCGGGCGGCAGATACGATAATCTTTTGGGTGAGTTCGGTATGCCGGCACCGGCTATCGGCTTTGCTGTTGAAGTGTCTGCCGTTTGCGAGGCAAAGGACGAGGTAATTAATGTAGAACGCCCCATTCGTATCGCACTGACTAAGGGCAGACTCGAGAAAAAAACGGTTGAACTCTTTAAGACTATGGGTCTTGATACGACTCAACTCGAAAATAAGGGCAGAAGACTCATTCTCCCTGTTGATAAGTACGAGACCGTTTTGTCTAAAGCACCCGATGTTATAACCTATGTTGAGCACGGCGTGTGCGATATAGGAATTGTCGGTAAGGATACTATTGTTGAGCACGGTTCGTCCTTTTATGAGGTGATGGATTTGAATATCGGCAGGTGCAAATTTGCACTTGCGTGCCCTAAGGGTACGGACTTTTTCGGCGGATATAACCGTAAAACAGTCGCTTCAAAATATCCTAAAGTTGCAAAAGAATTCTTTGAATCAAAGGGTATGGACGTTGATGTTATAAAAATTGAGGGCAGTGTTGAACTTGCTCCGCTTCTCGGTCTTGCCGACGGAATAGTTGATATAGTCGAGACAGGCTCTACTCTTAAGGAAAACGGACTTGAAGTTGTCGAGGAAATTTTCCCGATTTCTGCCAGAGTGATTGTTAATATGGCTTCTATGAAACTCAGAAAGAATGAAATAGAAGCATTTTTGTCTGACCTTGAACTGGCTTCTCATGTTTAATTTATAGGCTGTTTTATGATAATCAGGAGGAAATATGAAAATAACTAAGGCAAACGGTAAGGCAGAATATGCCTTAATCGAAAATTTGAAAAAACGTGCAGGCGAGGCAGACCAAAAAATCGTTGATATTGTCTCGACCATTATCCGTAATGTAAAAGAAAACGGTGATGACGCAGTAAGAGAATATACTGTTCGTTTTGACGGCTCCGTGCCGAAAAAGACTGTCATTACAAAAGAAGAATTGCAGTCCTACCTTGATATGGTAGATGACGATTTTAAGTCGGCTATCATTAAAGCAAAGGATAATATATATGATTTTCATCTCCGTCAGGCTCAGCAGTCATGGATGACTACTAAAGAAAACGGAGTAATTATGGGTCAGAGAGTAAGAGGACTCCATAGGGTAGGTATCTATGTACCGGGCGGTACCGCCGCTTATCCGTCCTCTGTTTTGATGAATGCTGTTCCCGCAAAAATTGCAGGCGTTAAGGAAATTATTATGGTGACCCCTCCAGGAAAGGACGGAAACCCTAATCCTAATATTATGGCTGCCGCAGCAGTTGCAGGTGTTGATAAAGTGTTTATGGTCGGCGGAGCGCAGGCTGTTGCCGCTCTTGCTTACGGCACCGAGCGTATCCCAAAGGTGGATAAGATTGTCGGACCCGGCAATATTTTTGTCGCAACCGCAAAGAAACTGCTTTACGGAATAGTAGATATAGATATGGTTGCCGGACCGAGCGAAATTTTAATCGTTGCCGATAAGACGGCTGATCCGTCTTTTCTCGCCGCAGACCTTATGTCACAGGCTGAGCACGATAAACTCGCTTCTGCAATTCTTCTCACTACCTCTGCCGATTTGGCAAGGGCTACTCTCCACGAGATAGATAAGCAGATTAAAGATCTTGAAAGACAGAATATAATAGAAGAAAGTTTGGAAAACTACGGCGAAATTATCGTTTGCGAGAGCCTCGATCAGGCTATTTCTTTTGCAAACGAACTTGCGCCCGAGCATCTTGAACTTTGCGTTTCCGAGCCTCTTAAATATATCGGAAAGGTTGATAACGCAGGCTCTGTTTTCCTTGGCAACTTTTCTCCCGAACCGCTCGGAGATTATTTTGCCGGACCTAACCATGTTCTTCCGACTTCGGGCACGGCAAGATTTTTCTCGCCGCTCGGCGTAGACAGTTTTGTAAAGAAGTCTTCATTCATATATTACACTCCGCAGGAACTCAGCAAGGCAAAGGACGATATTATTACTCTTGCCGAGAGCGAGGGCTTGACAGCTCACGCAAATTCAATCAGTGTAAGATTTAAGTAAGGAAAAATTTATGCGTACATCTATTGTAGAAAGAAATACTAAAGAAACACAAATTAAAATAGAACTGAATCTCGACGGCGGAGAGGTTAAGGTTGATACGGGTATCGGCTTTTTTGACCATATGCTCACAGCTTTCGGTGTTCACGGCGGCTTCGGACTTAATGTAAAGGTTACGGGCGACCTCGATGTTGATACTCATCATACTGTTGAGGATACAGGTATTGCGCTCGGAAAGGCATTTAATGAAGCACTTGGAGATATGAGCGGTATTAACAGATACGGTACTTTTTATATCCCTATGGACGAGAGCCTTGCACAGGCTTCGCTCGATATTTCAAACCGTCCGTTTCTTGTTTTTAATGCCGATTTTGCACAGGAAAAATGCGGCGATTACGAGACTTGCGTAACAGAGGAATTTTGGAGAGCTTTTGCGGTAAACAGTGCAATAACACTTCATATTAATGTTCTTTACGGAGTAAATGCTCACCACGAAATCGAAGCAATATTTAAGGCAGTCGCTCATGCGCTTAAAATTGCGGTACAAAAAAACGGAGACAACTGCGTACTATCCACAAAAGGAGTTCTTTAATGATTATTTTTCCGGCAATAGATATTATAAAGGGTAAACCCGTTCGACTTTTTAAGGGCGATTTCAGCACCGCCGAGCAGGTAGCCGATGATGTGCTTGAAACCGCAGACGGCTTTGTTAAAGCCGGCGCACAGTGGGTGCATATGGTTGATCTTGACGGTTCGCTCCAAAAGAAAAGGGCGAATGAAAAAGTTTTCACCGAAGTTGCCGCAAATACCCCTCTAAAGGTAGAGGTGGGCGGCGGAATACGCACGATGCAGGATATCGACTATTATCGTAATAACGGCATTGCACGTGTTATTCTCGGTTCTGTCGCACTTAAAAATCCGGACTTGGTAAAGACGAGCGTAAAAGAATTCGGCGATTTTGTCGCAGTCGGAATAGACGCAAAGCACGGCTTTGTCGCAACGGAGGGCTGGACTGAAAAATCGGATATTAATTTTATCGAACTTGCAAAAAGAATGGAAGATATGGGAGTTAAAACCATTATCTATACCGATATTTCAAAGGACGGTACGTTGAGCGGACCGAACCTTGAGCAACTTTGTGCTCTTAATGATGCTGTCTCATGCGATATAACCGCATCGGGCGGCGTAACAAATATCGACGATATAATAAGTCTCAGGGATAATTCGCTTTACGGCGCAATCTGCGGAAAGAGCATCTATAAGGGTACGCTCAATTTGGCTGAGGCTGTGGAGGTGTGCAAATGACTCAACTCGACAAGTATTTCAAAAAGGGAGAACTTATTCCTGCTGTAATTCAGGAGGCTTCAACAGGCGAAGTTTTGATGCTTGCTTATATGAATAAGGAGTCTATGCAAAAAACTTTAGAGACCGGATATACTTGGTTTTGGTCACGCTCCCGACAGGAACTTTGGAATAAGGGTGCAACCTCCGGTCATCTTCAAAAAATTGTGGATATTAAGGGCGATTGCGACGACGATACGCTGCTTATTAAGGTTGAGCAAATCGGAGCCGCCTGCCATACGGGAAATCACTCCTGCTTTTTCAATAACATAGATTTTAATAAAAAGGATTAAATATATGGATTACATAAGAAACGATTACGAAACTATTTTGGCTCGAAAAGAAGCAAAAGAAGAAGGCTCTTATACCTGCTATCTTTTTGAGCAGGGACTTGACAAGATTCTTAAAAAGGTCGGCGAGGAGAGCACCGAGATGGTCATTGCCGCAAAGAACGGTGTAAAGGACGAGACCGTCGGCGAAATTTGCGACCTTATTTATCATACGCTCGTTATGATGGTGAACGAAAATATTACCATAGAGGACGTTGAGGCTGTTTTGGCTCAGCGTGCCGAAAAGGCGGGTAATCTAAAGAAATTCCATAAGGTAGATAAAAATTCATAATGGCATTCAAGAAATGGGAGGTGCGCCCCACCGATAAGGAAAAGGCGTCCGAGCTTAGTGAAAAATTTAATATAGACCCATTTGTAGCTGTTTTGCTCGTATCACGAGGAATTGAAAAAGATGTAGACGTGGTGAATTTTCTGTCTGATGATTTCACCATGCCGTCACCGTTCGATTTTGTCGATATGGACGAAGCGGTTTTTGCCGTTTTTGAAGCCGTGGAAAACAATGAAAAAATTTGTATTTACGGCGACTATGACTGCGACGGCGTTACCTCTACCGCTCTTTTGGTCGATTATTTGAGAAGTCTCGGTGCCGATGTCTGCTACTATATCCCCGACAGAGAAACCGAAGGCTACGGAATGAATATGTCCGCCATTGATAAAATTCATTCATGGGGCGTCGGCCTTATAATTACGGTGGATAACGGTATTGCTTCATTTGATGAGGCGGAATATATTTATTCTCTTGGTATGTCTCTCGTTATCACCGACCATCACCAAATTGCCGACGGAAAAATTCCGCACGCCGAGGCAGTTGTAAATCCGCACAGAGAGGAAAATGAGCTCGGCTTTCGTGAATATTGCGGAGTTGCCGTTGCATTTATGCTCGCCTGCGCCATGAACGAGGAGCAGGGCAATAGTGCAGAAAATGTAATTAACAGATATATCGATTTGGTGGCTATCGGCACCGTTGCCGATGTTATGCCGCTTGTTTTTGACAATAGGGCCTTTGTGAAAAAGGGTCTTGAAAAGTTAAAAAATAATCCTCCCGTTGCGCTGAAACCTTTGCTTAATGTTTCGCCCGATAAGGACATTACTTCTACTGAGATTGCGTTTCAAATTTGCCCGAGGCTTAACGCCATGGGCAGAATGGGTGACGCAAAGAGAGCGGTGGAATTTCTGCTTTGTACCGATTCTTCTCGCTCAACCGACGCTTGCAATATGCTTAATGAGGAAAATTATTTGCGTCAAAGCACAGAACAAGAAATTTTGCAGGATGTAAAAAGACAGATAGAAGCCGACAGTTCTTTGGTTTCTTCTCCCGTTATCATTGTTGCCGGCAAGGGCTATCACCACGGAGTTATAGGTATCGTCTCCGCTCATATCACAGAGCACTACGGCAAACCGTCATTTGTTATCGGTATGGATGATGACGGTATCTCCAGAGGTTCGGCACGAAGCGTGGAGGGATTTAATATTTATGAGGCACTTGCCGCTTGTAAGGAAGACCTTATTCAGTTCGGCGGTCATCCGCTTGCCGCAGGCGTAACTCTCTCAAATGATAAAATAGATGATTTCAGACAGCATATTAATGACTATGCGCTGAAAAATTATTCCTTAATGCCGCAACCTTTGCTTGAACTTGATTTTAAGTTATCGCCGTCATACCTAAGCGTAGATTTGGTGAATTCTCTGTCTGTGCTCGAGCCATACGGCGCAGGTAATCATCAGGCAGTTTTCGGCATATATAAGTTGACTCTCCTCGATGTTGCTCCGCTGAGTGATGGTAAGCATGTCAGACTTGAACTAAAAAAGAAAGACAGCAAAATCAGGGTCGTAAAATTTTCGACCCCATACGATACTTTTCCTTACGTTAAGGGTGATGTACTCAATCTTGCCGTTCGCATAAGCAAGAATGCCTATAAAGGCAGAATGTATCTCTCCGTTCAGGCAGTGGATATTCATTTGAGCGATATTGATGAAGAAAGATATTTTAAGGAAAAGTCAGACTATGACCTTTATCTTTATAACGGAGGCTTTGTCGACTCGCTTTACCCCGACAGAGACGCCTGCGTTAAGATATATAAATATATTAAGAGTAAAAAAGCGCCGTGCTTTACCGGTGAAGATTTGTATTTCAGACTTCAAAATGACGGCTTAACCTACGGACAGGTTATGTTTGCACTTAAAGCGTTTGAGCAGTCAGGACTTGTTGTAAACAGCCACGGTATTGATGCTGTTAAAAATGCAAAAAAGACGGTGCTTGAAGACACGGATATACTTCGAGAATTGAAGGGAAGAAAAGACAGTGGCACAAGAAATTAAATTAGAGGACTATGACGATAAGTTCGGCGAGTTCTTTGAGGAAATAAAAAAGAATCCTCAGTATAACAGCGACCTGATAAAAAAGGCGTACGACCTTGCATATGACGCTCATAAAAATCAGCGCAGACGCTCGGGCGAGCCTTATATTATGCACCCCGTTGCCGTTGCAAAAATTCTTTTTGATTTCGGCATGGACAACGAATGTATTGTCGGTGCACTTCTTCACGATGTCGTAGAGGATACAACTTATTCGCTTGATTATATCAGAGCTAATTTCGGCGAGGAGGTTGCAACTCTTGTTGACGGAGTTACAAAACTCGGCAAAATTCCGCTCTCCACCAAAGAGGAAGTTCAGGCAGAAAACATAAGAAAAATGTTCATCGCCATGAATCAAGATGTGCGTGTGATAATTATTAAACTTGCCGACAGACTTCATAATATGCGAACACTCCAGCATATGCCGCCGTATAAGCAGAGAGAAAAATCGCTTGAAACTCTTGAAATTTATGCCCCCATCGCCCATCGTCTCGGTATACGAAGCGTTAAGGACGAACTCGAGGATTTGGCAATTCGCTATCTTGACCCTATCGCTTATAAGGAAATAGAGGACTCTCTTTCCATGAAAACGAGCGAGGGCAATATTTTCCTCGAGGATATAAAATCCCAAATCAGGGCTAAACTTGAGCCGATTATGAATAATGTGCAGATTACCTCCAGAGTTAAATCCGTTCACGGTATCTTCCGTAAGGTCTATATTAAAGGCAAGAACTTTGAGGAAATCTATGATATATATGCAGTAAGAATTATAGTTGATACAATGATTGACTGCTATAATGCACTCGGTATAGTTCACGATATGTTTACTCCGCTACCCGGCAGGTTTAAGGATTATATTTCCACCCCTAAGCCAAATATGTATCAGTCGCTTCATACCACCGTCCTCTCGAAAAAGGGGATACCTTTTGAAATTCAAATCCGTACCTGGGAAATGCACAGAACTGCCGAATACGGTATCGCCGCTCACTGGAAATATAAATTAGGCAAGGGCGGAAAGGATGAAATCGACTCATCGCTTCAGTGGATTCATAAGATGCTTGAAAACGGCGACAGTGCAGACAATGCCGAGGATATGGTTTCCTCCATTAAGGGAGATTTGTCAGTTGACGAAATTTATGTCTTTACCCCAAAGGGTGATGTAAAATCGCTTCCTAAGGGCTCTACGGTAATTGACTTTGCCTACGCCATTCACTCCGCCGTCGGAAACAAAATGACGGGAGCTAAGGTTGACGGCAGAATTGTTCCGCTTGATACCACGCTCAAAACAGGTCAGGTAGTAGAGGTTATCACCTCTAATCAACCGGGCAAAGGTCCGTCGAGAGACTGGCTCGGTATAGTCAAAACAGGCGAGGCTCGTTCAAAGATTCGCTCTTGGTTTAAGAAAGAAAAACGAGACGAAAATATCGTTCACGGAAAAAGCGTTCTCGAGCATGAGTTTAAGAGGAATTACCTTCGTTTCGAGGGGGATAAGTATCTCGCTTTCGTGAAAAAAATCGCCGAGCGACAGCACTTTGACAGTATAGAGGATTTTTATGCCGCAATCGGCTACGGCGGAGTTAATATAACACGCCTTATGCCCGGAATAAAGGACGAGTATAACCGTAACTGGAAAGAAAAGGCTCCTTTGACTGCGGCTAATAATATTATCGAAAAGGTTAATAAGACGCCTAAATCTTCCGGCGGCGTTGTGGTTGACGGCATAGATAACTGCCTGATTAATATGGCACGTTGCTGTAATCCGCTTCCGGGTGAGGATATTATCGGTTTTATCACTCGTGGACACGGTTTAACCATTCACCGCAGAGATTGCAAGAATGTACCTGTCGATATAGAAAATTCACCCGAGCCTGAGCGTTGGGTCGGTGCACATTGGGATTCAAATGTTAAGGTCGAAGCAAGATCGTCTCTTGATGTTTATGCTATCGACCGTGACGGAGTGGTGCTTGATATTTCAACCACTATTGCAAACGCTCATGTTAAATTGCACTCCATAAACGGCAGACCGATTAACGACGGTAATTGTCTTACCTCTATGTCGATTACGGTAAATAATAAAGAACATCTTGATGCAATAATTAAACTTCTTAATAAGGTTGACGGCGTTTACCTTATCGAGAGAAGTGATTCGTAAAGGACAGATATGAAAGCAGTAATTCAAAGAGTAAAGTATGCAACCGTAAAGGTAGATAATAAAATAATCGGAGAATGTAAGCAGGGCTTTATGATTCTTCTCGGCGTGATTGACGGCGACACTGAAAATGACGCAGATAAACTTATAAAAAAGATACCCGTTCTTCGTATTTTCGAGGACGAAAACGGTAAGATGAATAAGAGCCTTCTTGATATAGACGGTGAAATTCTCGTTGTGTCTCAGTTTACACTTGCCGCCGATTGCTCTCACGGCAGACGACCCTCGTTTACCGCCTCTGCACCGCCTGATATTGCAAATGAGCTTTATGAATATTTTGTCGGCAAACTTAAAATCGCCGGTGTTAAAAGCGTGCAGACAGGTAAGTTCGGTGCAGATATGGCGGTTGAACTTCTGAATGACGGACCGGTCACCATTGTTTTAGATTCAAAGGAGCTTCATTGATGAAAGTAAAACAGCAACACTTCGGCTCAATAAATAATAATTGTTATTTGATAACGGATGAAACTACCGGTAAATCGGCACTTGTCGATTGTACCGAAGCGTCGGATAAAATGTATGACTTCATAGGAAATTCCGATTTGGAGTATATTCTTTTGACCCACGGCCATTTTGACCATATTATGGGTGCAAGAGATGTAAAAGAAAAATACGGTGCCAAGGTTGTAGTTTCGGCATCCGACGAGCCTATGCTCTCCTCGGGAAAACTGTCGCTTGCCTCCTTTATGGATGCCGTGCAAAATAATGTAAAAAGCGATATTGTCGTTACCGACGGTGATGTAATTAATCTCGGTTCGCTTGAAATTAAGGTTATCGCAACTCCCGGTCATACAAAGGGAAGTGTTTGCTATTTGGTCGAAAACGCCCTGTTTTCGGGTGACACGCTGTTTTATATGTCCTGCGGCAGAACCGATTTCCCGTCAGGCTCAAGTGATGAAATGCTTGCTTCGCTCAAAAGGCTTAAAAATCTGGGCGGCGATTATACCGTTTATACGGGTCACGATAATATTACCAACCTTGATTTTGAAAGAAAAAATAATCCGTATATGAAATTGTTATGATAATTAAAAATATAAATCACGATTGCTCTTATCATACCGAGAAGATTGCCGTTATGTTTTTCCCTTTGGAAAAACTGAAAAAAGACGGCGACGATAATGTTGTCATTACTACCGAAAAAGACGGCGATATTCTTCGTGTGAGCGTAAGAGCATATTCAAAATATCTCGAAAAAACGCATACGCTCAAAGCAAATGAAGATGTTACTCATTCGCTTTCCGTTCTTCTTTATGATACGCTCAGCGAACTTACCTCCTACACACTTCCGTGGGGTATTCTCTATGGCGTAAGACCTGCAAGACTTATGCACTCGACAGCGGAAAAACTCGGGATTGACGGTGCGGTAAATAAATTTTTGTCCGATAAGGTCGAAAAAAAGAGAATAGAACTTGCTCTGTCGGTTATGGAAAGCGAGAATAAAATTATCGCTCTCTCAAAGCCTGAGTCATTTTCGCTTTATGTTTCTATTCCGTTTTGTCCGAGCCGTTGTTCCTACTGTTCGTTCGTATCTCACAGTATAGCGAATGCGGGGGATTTAATTGCATCGTATGTTCAACTTCTTTGTCGTGAACTTAAAAGAATCGGCGAGATTGCCGCATCTCTTTCGCTCAGACTTGAAAGTGTTTATTTCGGCGGCGGAACTCCCACAACGCTCTCACCGTCACAACTTGACTTACTGCTGAGAACGATAGAAGAAAACTTTAACCTTTCAACGCTAAGGGAATATACGGTTGAGGCAGGCAGACCCGATACCGTGACAAAGGAAAAACTCGATACTCTCTTTAGTCATAATGTCTCCCGAATCAGCATAAATCCGCAGACCTTTAATGATGAAGTGCTTAAAAATATCGGCAGACGCCATACCGTACAGCAGGTTTACGATGCCTTTGACCTTGCACGAAGTGCAGGATTTAATAATATTAATATGGATTTGATAGCAGGGCTTAATTCCGATACTGTCGATAGTTTCAAAAACAGCCTTGACTCGTCGGTGATGCTCTCTCCCGAAAGCATTACCGTGCATAATCTTGCGCTTAAATCGGGTGCTTATCTCTGTACGGAAAATGAATTTTTTGATTTGACAAAGCGTAATGCAACCCGCACTATGATTGATTATTCGTTTGATAAAATGAGAGTCTCGGGATATAATCCGTACTATATGTACCGTCAAAGCAAATCTTTGGGCAATCTCGAAAATGTTGGCTATGCAAAGCCGGGATTTGAATGCCTTTATAATGTCTTTATGATGGATGAAACGCATACGGTGCTTGCCGCAGGTGCAGGTGCTGTGACTAAACTTAAAAATTATGAAACTTCTCATATCAACAGGATTTATAATTATAAGTATCCTTACGAATACATAAATGATTTTGACGAAATTCTTTTAAGAAAGAAAGGCATAACGGATTTTTATAATTCATAGAATTAAATGCACACTGAGGATGAATAATTAATGTTTTGTTTATATTCACAAATAGTATTGCAAAGCTTTACTTGTTGTAATATAATGAAATAAAGAGGTGTAAATATGAAAAATTTTAATGATGTTATTAATTCTGTCGGAGAGGCAATTAATAATGCCGCTCAGAGCGGTAATATTGAGGAAATGCTTAATAAAACCAAGGCTTATGCAAAAAAGAGCGCCGAGGCTATCGAGATTTCCCGTAAAAGAATAGAACTCCTTGATGCTAAGACCAAACTTGCAAAAGCTTTTGAAAAATACGGCAGATTGCAGTTTAAGGTTTATGAGGGCGAAGAGGTAAGCGAGGATGATATTTCAGCCTGCACCGAGGAAATCGTCATGCTCAAGAGTCAGTCGGAATTCTTAGAGGCAGAGATTGAAGCTTTTAAGGAGGCCATTTCCGCAGAATTTGAGGCAAAGATGAACAGCACCAAAAAGGAAGAAGATGTTGTTGTTGAGGATGTTGAGATTGTAGACTCCGATAAATAATATTATGTATTTGATTTTTGGGACAGTGTGTTTTGCACTGTCCTTTTTTTGTTGTGGTGATTTTTTGAATCTAAAGGGTAAGTATATATCGGGTGCATTTCTTTTGCTTGTTTCGGGAGTAATAGTAAAGGCAATAGGCGCAGTGTATAAAATTCCTCTCACTTCCTATATAGGCACAGTCGGCAGGGGATATTACGCTTTCGCATATAATCTTGTATTGCCGTTGCATGCCGTAACTATGGGTGCGTTCCCCATAGCGTTGTCAAAACTTGTCAGCGAGTATAGGACGAGAAATGATTGCCGTACCGTTTTGGCACTGAAAAAGGGTGCGCTGAGGCTTTTCTTTTTTGTAGGACTTTTTGGCATGCTGCTGCTTTTGCTGTGTGCAAAGCCTTATTGTGAACTACTTGTAAAATCGCCAAAGAGTATTTATGCCGCTGTCGCCGTTGCACCGTCACTTTTCTTTTCTTGTGTCGGCGGAGCATATCGTGGATATTACGAAGGCTCGGTAAATATGATTCCCACCGCCGTGTCCCAAATTACGGAAGCTGTCGGTAAATTTGTTTTCGGTATAGTTTTTTCAAAGTTTGCATATGACAGACTTGTCTGTGAATTTGATGTTTGTAAAACCGTTTTGGGAAAATCTGTCGGCGAAAATGATGTTCTTTCCGTGATATATCCTTATTCCACCGCTGCGGCTATGCTCGGCGTAACAGTAGCTTCATTCCTGTCTTTGAGCTTTTTGACTGTTTATTCAAAAATAAAAAGAGAAAAAAGAATTAAAAGCAACGTCATCGCCGCAGAAAAAATGCTCCTCCGGTTTGCCTTTCCCATTATGGTCAGCAGTTGTGTGCAGAGTATTTTCCAATTTTTGGACTCTGCCTCTGTGCAACTTGCACTGAATGCGGTAAATCCTACGCTTATCAGAAATCACTATTTGCTCGCTTTGTCTTACGTAAATGTTTCAGACAGCGAACTCTCCGCTTATGCCTGCGGTGTTCTCAGTGCCTCTAATGATTTTAAGAATTTGGTGCCGGGAATTACCATGTCACTCGGTATTTGTGCCGTGCCCGTTATCAGCAGTGCGTACGAAAACCGAGATAACAGTCGTCTTTCTTCAATGTTTAATGCAATATTTAAGTATACCTCGCTGCTGTCATCTCTCGGCGGATTGATTATATTTGTGTGCGCCGATGACGCACTCACACTTCTTTATTCAAACAGTTCTCCCGATATTCCTCTTGCCGCCGCACCTCTTGTGAGAATGTTTGCTTTGACGGTTTCGGCGTATTCGCTGTCGGGACTCTTTGTCTTTTGCGTTCAGTCTGTCGGTATGGCTCAAAAATCCATTCCGTCTTATATCGTCTGCGGAATAATAAGAGTTGTTTTGAACATTATATTGATTAAAGAGGGTAATCTTCTTTTGTATGGTTATGTTATTTCGTCGTTAATTGGGTATGCTGTACTCGCCGTGTGGAATTTGTTGATTTTTATAAAGCGTACAAAAATCAAGGCTGATTTTTTCAAAACACTTATTTTGCCTTTGCTCATTGAAACGGCGGTTATACAGATTTTTGTTTGTTTGCCTATTAATAATTACTTGTCTGAAAATACGGCTTTCAGATTGATTGAAAATGTTATTATTGTGACTTTGTTGTATATGGTGCCGTGCTTTTTGTGCGGAATGCTGAATTTTAATGATTTTTTTCGTTATCTTAGTCACAAAAAGTGCCGCTAAACCCTTGCAAACAGTGGATAAATAGTGTATTATTTAATGTGAAGTTACAGAGGTTCAGACTATGGCAAAAGAATTTCATATTAAAGAAAAATATGATATTGAGGATTTAATTTCAATAGTTGCTCTTCTTCGTGCACCGGGCGGTTGTCCTTGGGACGCAGAGCAAACTCATCAGTCAATAAAGAAGAATTTTATTGAGGAAACTTATGAGGTTGTGGAGGCAATTAATAAGGATAATCCCGATATGCTCAGAGAAGAACTCGGAGACATTCTTTTGCAGGTGGCCCTTCATACACAGATGGAAGAAGAAAAGGGCAGTTTTACCTTTGACGATGTGGCTGACGATATAGTCAAAAAACTGGTCGTTCGTCACCCTCATGTTTTCGGCGATAAGACAGCAAGTAATGTCGCCGAGGCGCTTAACAGCTGGGATGCCGTAAAGTTAAAGACTAAGGGTCAAAAGACTCAAACGGAGTCTATGCTCAGCGTACCCAGAGAACTTCCTGCTCTTATGCGTGCCCAAAAGGTGCAGAAAAAAGCGGCAAAAGTCGGATTTGACTGGGACGATGCGGGCGGCGCATTCGATAAGATGTATGAGGAACTTGATGAGTTAAAAATAGCAATGGCACAGGACGATGCCCCTCACATTGAGGAGGAAATGGGCGATGTTCTCTTTACCGCAGTAAATATTGCACGATTTTTGAAACTTGACAGCGAGGAGGCACTCACGGGTGCAACCGATAAGTTTGTCACCAGGTTTCAAAAGGTCGAGCAAATGGCGGCGAAACAGGGCATTGATATGAAAACCGCTTCATTAGAGGAGCTTGACGAGCTTTGGGCTGTGGCTAAGAAATTATAAAAAATAACCGATATTGTATCGGTAACGGAGGATTCATTATGAATAAAACTGAACTCGTAGCAGCAGTTGCTGCAAAGGCAGAAATCTCAAAGAAAGATGCAGAAGCAGCAGTAGCAGCAACATTTGACGCTATTACAGCAGCTCTCGCAGACGGCGACAAGGTAGCACTTGTTGGTTTTGGTACATTCGCAGTTAAGGAGCGTGCAGCTCGTACAGGTCTTAACCCTCAGACTAAGGCTAAGATTGAAATCCCTGCTTCAAAGGCTCCTTCATTCAAGGCAGGCAAAGCTCTCAAGGATGCTGTAAACGGCTAATTGAATTAAACTCAAGGTGCCCTTGGCGGCACCTTGTTTTCTTTAGTGATTATTTTTTTACGGAGCAAATATGAGACTTGATAAATATTTGAAGGTGTCCCGAATTATAAAGAGACGCACAGTTGCAAATGAGGCGTGCGATGCAGGCAGAGTAGAAGTAAACGGAAAGGTTGCAAGAGCCTCATATGATGTGAAAATCGGAGATAAAATTAAAGTTTCCCTCGGGCAAAACGAGAGATGCTATGAGGTGCTTGAGATTAATGAGCACGCTCTTAAGGAAAATGCCGCCGATATGTATAAAATTATATAGTTAGAAATAATAAAAGAGACTGTATCGCTAAAATGATACAGTCTTTTTTGCAGTATTTGAATTATAAATTAATTTTGCTGATAAGTTTTGAAACTTTGTCAGACTCAAGAAACTTCTTGTAAAGTCTGTCCACTGTCATAGGATGCATAACCTCTATTACTTCGAGAAGCGGCGAATTCTTTACTCTGTACTTCTGGCGTGGATGATGGTCGTTTACAGCCTTCATAACAGCCTCGATGAGAGCCTCCGGCTCGTTTGCCATCTTGAGTTCGATAAGCATCATGCCTTTCATCTTTTCGAGTACTTCACGGTACATTTTTGTGCTGTTGATAAGTTTGTCGAAGGAGTCGAGAGTTTTACCGTGCATTGCGGTTTTGAATGAGCCCGGCTGAATTTTAATTACCGGAATGTCGAGGAACATAAGTTCTCTTCTGAGTGAGTCATTGTATGCCTCAACAGCGTACTTTGAAAGAGTGTAAGAACCGTTGAACGGCTGTGGAGTCATCCAGCCGCATTCTGATGAACAGTTGATGATTCTGCCGTTGCACTTTTTAATAAGCGGGAAGAATGTTTTATTTACTCTTGCCATTCCCAAAAGGTTAACGTCGAGAGATTGCTTGATGATGTTTATGTCACCTTCAATGAGCGAACTCATCTTTTGAATGCCCGAGAAGTTGATTATAGCATTGAGGTGGTCGGTTACTTTCGATACTTCCTCTAATGCCTCGTTGATGCTGTCCTGGTCAACAACGTCCATCTTTAACGGATGACAGTATGTTGTCTTTTTGATTTCTCCAAGTGCCTTTTCGTTTCTTCCGCAGGCAAATACGCACCATCCGCTCTCGCTGAGCCTGATTGCGATTTCCTTACCGAGTCCGCTGGTCGCACCCGTAACTAATGCATATCTCATGTTTAACCTCCGAGATTAAAAATAAATTTATAAATTAATTATAAACAAGCCGCCATTAAATGTCAATAATCTGTTTGAAATTTAGCGTTTTTGCCATTAAAAAATCCCACGTTTTTCAGTGGGATTTTAATACTCTGATTTACTTTTTATTCGCCGTCGTTTTCGCCTGCGTGAGAACTTATTGTTTCCTGCTCTGCGATTCTCTGAGCTCTTTTGTCCGCAAGTTCAACAATCATTTGCTGCTGTAATTTGCCGTGAATCGGGTAGAGAATAAACGATACGCCGTAAAGACCTCTTGCAAGTGCGGGAAGTATGCAAAATACCGCCCATATTCCGTTTAGCATCTTCGGGTCGGTTTGCGGTACGGCATTGCCCACCGAGTCCGTAAGCGGTACATAATTAATCCATGTGAGAACCATACCCGAAAGCCAGCCTGTAACAGAAGTCGCAAGTTTAGTGAAATAACCCTGAACTGTTGTAACGAGAGCCTCGTTTCTCAGTCCGTGTTTCCATTCCATATAGTCGAGTGCTTCAGCTGTAACGATTTGACCTGATACATTGAGAATCTTGTTCGGCAGTCCGCAAATTGTAAGACCGAATATAACCCAAATAAGGTTTAGTATTCTGTGGTCGGCGAATGTCTGACCGAATGGGTGATAGCCGATGAGAAATACGGTTGTGTAAGCCACAAAGCCGAAAAGTCCGGCAATGATTGACGTCATTCTGGCGCCCCATTTTTTAACCATCTTGGCGGCAACAGGTACCATTATGTAGTTTGGAATACCGGTGAAAAGTCCGCATATTGTCGCATTCATCAGCGAGCCGGTGTTGTTAAGCCAAAAGTAAGATTCCGATGAACCGCCTACAGCCTTGAATGAGTTAAAGAAGTTAGCCAAAATAACGGCAATAAGCGGTCTGTTTGTAACAATGTTCTTGAGCGATTCAAGCACTGAGGTTTCTTTCATTTCCTCACGGCTCATGAGCGGAACTCTCTCCCTCATATTAAAGCAACCGAATATTGCAAATACAGCCGCAAGAATAAGCATAAACCTTGCAAAGCCGCTGTAAATGCTTCTCATCGAAATGTTTTCGTTCATTTTCGGAAGAAGTGTTACGAATACGGGAACGAGTGACGGAATCCATGTTCCGAAAAGTTCAAAGAATTTGGTGATGGTGATAAGACTGTCACGTTCGTCAGTGTTCGGCGTGATGTTGTATATCATAAGGTTCCACGCACCGAAATAACTCATGCCGAGACCGTAAATTACGATTGCAATCGCAGACCATACAACTTTGCCCTTGGAACTTATATCGGGTGCGGAGAACATCATATATCCGCCTATCAGCCACAGCGGAAGCGGTAATATGAAAAACGGTTTTATTCGTCCCCATCGTGTTCTCGTTCTGTCTATGATAAGACCCGAAATTGTATCGTCGACTGCGTCATAGATGGAAGCAAAAAGGTTTATGTTTGCGTAGGCAGTTGTGTTGAGCTTTAGAAACTGAATCATAAAGAATTCTTTGAATGCATCAACAAACTGCGATAAATTTTTTTGTCCGAAATTAACGAGGACATAAGCTGCTATTTCTTTCGGAGTAAGATATTTCTTTTTCGTATAGGCGAGCTTGTCAAGTTCCTCTTCGGTCATGGTTAATTCATCAATAGTAACAGATTCCGCCAAAATATTCCCTCATTTCATTTATATAGGTATATAGGATACATAAACCATATTATCATAGCACCGAAATAAATTCAATACTTTTTTGCTTATGAGAAAGTTATATTTTTTTAACATACCTCTTACTTAATTTTGTGTTGACATTCTTTGCTAAACAATATAGAATAATATGTATAATTATTTTATTTTACCAGAGGTGTCTAAATGGCAAGTACCTGTCCTAATTGCGGTAAAAAACTGCATTGGTATGATGTAAAAGCGGAGTGCTCCGAATGCGGAGTCAGCATCCCGAATTTTAACTGGGAGGCGAGACTCGAGGCGGATAACGAACTTGCGGAAAAAAAGTTTGCATCCTTTTATTGTGCACTTAACAGACTCGCTTACTCCATATGGGGAACTAAACTGAGAATAGCCAGAATAGTTCTTTCCGTTGTTCCGGCTTTGGGATTTATTCTTCCGTGGGCAACTGTTAAGAGTGATGTTTCAAGCGTCGGACTTGATCTTTTCGGTATGACCTGCGATAAATCACTTATTGATATTTTTAAGGACTTTTTCGCAGACCCGTCGCTTTATTTTGCAAATATGAGTTATGAGGGTTACTCCGGTGTGCTGACTTTTACGATGCTTTCCGTTTTGCTTATGGTACTCTCACTTCTGTTTGCCGTGATTGCATTCTTCCTCATATTTTTTACGGCAAAGCATTCAAAAACAAAGGCTATGCTTACCTTTGATATACTGAGCGTGCTCAGTGCCGTTTCGAGTGCCGTGGTATTTACGCTCGGAATTAAAGGTACACTTGCCGATACTGCCGTTAATTTCGGAACATTTCCGATTTATAATGTAAGCGGCTGTGTTCAGTGGGGATTTTATGTTGCGCTTGCATTGCTTGTTGTTGCCGCCGTGTTTAACGGCTTGGTGGCTAAGGCTCCCGCAAAGAGCAACGAACAGCTCGAGAACGAACGACTTGAACGTAAGGCTAAAAAAGAAGCCGAAGAGCACGAAAAACAGATTGCGGCTGAAATTGCTATGATAGAAGCCGACAAAAAAGCAAAGCAAGAGGAAGCCGAAAAAGTCGCTAAGGCAAAGGCACAACTTGCCGCAAGAGAAGTAAAGAAAAATAAAAAGAAGTAAAGAAGCAGGGTATTTGACATGACTAACGAAAATAAAGAAGTAAAACAGAAAAAGGCAAAAAATGTGATTCCCGGAACCAATGTATCTAAAGTCGGCGTTATTGTTACTTCGGTAATTCTTGCCGTTCTTATTGCGATATCCGCATTTTTTGTTGTTGTATTTTCCGCTCAACCGTATGAACTCAAGGACGGTAAACTTGATGTTTATAAACTTACATCAAGCATTTATACAAAGATGATTGTTGCCGCAATGCCCGACTCCATTCACGATGACGATACGGGAATCGACTTTTATGTTGAGGTAAATGACGATTACGATTATCATTATGACGAGCCTATTGAGCAGTACAGCGTTTACTATTATAACGATAATAATGAAAAGACCTATCTCTACGATGGCGTTTACGAGGATAATAACTATAATCTCAATAATAAAAATGCGAAGAATGCTTTGATGGGATTTTTTATCGCAGGTATGAATAAAATTAAGAAGATTAAGGTTGTAGTTACAATTATTTTGGCGTTACTTATTATCGCTATATTGGCACTTCTTATATTGCTTATAACTATGCTTGTTAAAGTGAAAAGAGACAGAGAGTATTCTCAGTATAAATCAAAGAAAAAACTTGAAAAACAGCAATCGGAAAAAATGAAAGAAAATAAATGATTATAAAGCCTGCCGTCTTTGGCGGCAGGCTTATTTATTGCTGTTGAGGAGTGCTAATTATGAATTATGATATGCTTTTTTCTCCTATTAAGATAGGAAACCTCGAAATTAAAAACAGAATAGTTATGGCACCCATGTGTATGGGCTTCGGTCAGTTTGACGGCAGAGTCACCGAGGCTATGAAAAATCATTATGTCGAGCGTGCAAAGGGCGGAGTGGGTCTGATAATAACCGAGATAACAAGGGTTAATGACATAACGGGTGCTGCTTCGTTTGGTCAGCTTGGACTCTCTCACGATTATCAAATAGAGCCGCTTAGGCAAATGGTTGACGAGATTCATTCTTACGGTGCTAAAATTATGGTGGAACTCCATCATCCCGGCAGACAGAATTTGGGATTGATGATAGGTACAGTGCCGCTCAGCGTTGCTTGTGATAAAATTATGGGTAATGCTTATTCAAAACTTTTGACCGGAGCAATTATTCCACCTGGTAAAAAACTTCAGGATAAGGACATTGTTCCGAGAACGGTTGCACCGTCGAAGTGCGAAAAATCAAAAATGGCTGAAAGCGTCAACAGAGCACTCACTAAGCACGGTATTAAAAAACTTGTGCGTCAGTTCGTTGATGCCGCTGTAAGAGCAAAGCGTGCAGGATGTGACGGCGTTGAACTTCACGCCGCACACGGATATTTAATTCAGCAGTTTTTGTCTCCGTTTACAAACAGAAGAAATGACGAGTACGGCGGAAGTCTTGAAAACAGAATGCGATTTCTTAACGAAATTATTGACGGAATCTGTGCAGAATGCGGAAAGGACTTTCCTGTTTTGGTAAGACTTTCCGTTGATGAAATGTATGATAAAATAGGTGAAAAGGGCAAAGGTTACTCTCTTGACGAGGGGCTTAAAATGGCAAAGGCTCTAAGCGACAGAGGTATTGACGCTATTGATGTTTCTTCTGCAAGTTATGATACCTTTAATTATTGGCTTGAGCCTACAACCTTTGAGTGCGGCTGGAGAAAAAATCTTGCCGCCGAGGTTAAAAAGGTTGTGGATATTCCTGTTCTTGCCGCAAATCTCATTCGCTCTCCCGAGCAGGCTGAGCAACAACTTGAGGACGGCATTCAGGATATGATTTCTCTCGGCAGACCGCTCCTTGCAGACCCGCATTGGGCTCAAAAGGTTAAAAACGGTGAGCAGGACACGGTTAAACGCTGTATCTGCTGTCTCTACTGCTTTGAGAGTATGGAAAATAACGCATATAAATATACTCACGGAAATTGCTCTGTTAATCCGTTTATCGGCAGAGACGGTGAGCAACTTAAAATGAACGGTAACGGCAGAAAAATTCTCATTGCCGGAGCAGGTGTTGCAGGCCTTACCTGTGCAGAACTTTTTGCTAAGCGTGGATTTGATGTAACCGTTTATGAAAAGGAAAACGAAATAGGCGGTCAGATTAATCTTGCCGACAAGCCTCCGCATAAGGAAAAAATCCATTGGTGCGTAGAGGATTTGTATGTTAATGCAAAAAATAACGGTGCAAAGTTTGTACTTGGTACAGAACTTACCGAGAAGATAATCGACGAAGCGGCACCTGAACTTGTAATTACGGCAACGGGTGCAAACGCTGTATTTCCTAAGCCGTTTGTTAAGGATAATGTTTGTACGGTGACCGATATTCTTGACGGTAAAATCGTGCTCAAGGATAAAAGAGTGGCTCTTATCGGCTCCGGTATGACCGGACTCGAAACCTCCGAGTTGTTATGCTCTATGGGCAATAAGGTTACTGTTGTTGAGATGGCTGACGAAATCGCTCCGGGCGGCTATTTCCAGCACATTGACGACGCTCTTCCTAAACTTTATGATGCAGGTACAGTGTTTATGACCTCGTCAAAACTTGTTGAGATAAATGAAAACGGTATTGTTACCGAAAATACAAAAACTGCTGAAAAAACTGCCGTTAAGGCAGATTATGTTGTGCTTTCTCTCGGCTCAAGAAGTGATAATCGTCTTTATGAGCAGATTAAGGACAGTACAAAATATAAGGTAATTAATGTCGGTGACAGCCAAAAGGTCGGCAGAATTGCAAACGCTACCGAGGCTGCTTACCGTGCAGTAATATCTATTGATTAAAAGGGGTAAATTATGGCAGAAAAGTACATTTGGGAGGACCCTAAAAAGGTTCATATCAATAAAGAAAAAGGGCATACAATTATGATGCCATTTGACAGTGTTGAGGATGCTCTTTCGGGGAATGAATCTAAGTATAAGCAAAGTCTTAACGGAAAGTGGCAATTCTATTGGCAGAGAGGTCTCGCACCTTTGCCCGAGGGTTATGAAAAATCTGATTTTGACGATTCGTCATGGGGTGATATAACTGTTCCGGGCGTATGGCAAACTCAGGGATACAGCGTTCCTTATTACTATGCAAGTACGTTCCCGAGGGCATTCAGCCGTTCAAGAATGAAAATTCCTTGCATCGACCATACAATGCAGGAAATCGGTGTTTACCGTCGTAAGTTTACAGTTGATAAGGATTGGGACGGCAGAGATATTTTTCTTCATTTCGGTGCTTGTAAGGCTGCTCTTGAGGTATGGATAAACGGTGAATATGTAGGATATTCTACCTGTTCCATGACTCCTCATGAGTTTAATGTTACAAAGTATCTTAATGACGGAGAAAATACAGTTTGCGCAAAGGTATACCGTTATGCCGCTTCTACATATATCGAGGATCAGGATATGTGGTGGCTTTGCGGTATTTATCGTGAGGTTTATCTCTTTGCGGAGCCTAAGCAGAGACTCTTTGACTTTTATGCAAAAATCGATTTGGACAGTGAATATAAAAACGCTGTCCTTGATATTGATTTTCATATCAATAACACCTCAAACGAGGATAAAACCGTTAAGGTAAATTCTTATCTCATCAGCGATACAGATAAGGAAATTCCGCTCGATGATGCAGAAATTTCTCTTCCCGCAAATTGCAACGGCGAGGTTAGCATTTCCAACGATATTAAAAATCCTAAAAAATGGTCGGCAGAACAACCTAATCTTTATAAACTTGTTATGATTCTAAAGGACAAAGACGATGATGTTATCTGCGTTAAGACATTCGACATCGGATTTAAGAAAGTGGAAATCGTCGGCGAAAAAATTCTCTTTAACGGAGTTCCCATGCTTGTTCGTGGTGTAAACCGTCATGACTTTGATATGGATAACGGCTGGGCTGTGCCAAAAGAGATGTATACCAAGGATTTAGACCTTATGAAGATGGGTAATGTAAACGCTGTTCGTACTTCTCATTATCCCGACGACCCTTATTTTTATGACCTTTGTAATCAGTACGGCTTCTATGTAATGGACGAGTGCGATCTCGAATCTCACGGCGTTCGCCGTAAAGGTGTTCCCGGCTCAAATCCGCTTTGGACAGACCTTGCTGTTGACAAGATGGAAAGAATGGTTCTTCGTGACAGAAACTATCCTTGTATCTTTATGTGGTCTCTCGGTAACGAGGCAGGCGACGGCGATAACTTTATGAAGATGAAGCAGGCGGCTCTGGCTCTCGACGATACCCGTCAGTTCCATTATGAAGGTGACTTTGATTTAACTAAGAGTGATGTTATTTCCCGTATGTATCCTACCGAGGATGTTATGAAAAAACTCGGGAATAAAGAGCCTATTACGATTTCACTCTATGATAATATCGCTAATCAGCTTGCCGCAGACTCTAAACCTATCAAAGCAGAAATGTATAATAAGCCTGTACTTCTTTGCGAATATGCTCACAGTATGGAAAATTCCCTGGGAAATTTCCAAGAGTATATGGATGATTTTGAAAAGTATGACAATATGGCAGGCGGCTTCATTTGGGACTGGGTTGACCAAACGCTCCATGTAAAGGACGAAAACGGTAAGGATAATTATCTTTACGGAACAGACTTTGAAAAGGATGAGCCAAGACATTGGTACAGCGGAATTAACACTACTGCTATGACAGGCTCTAATACATATTTCTGTGCTAACGGTGTTATCTCCGCCCTTCGTGAGCCGCATCCCCAGTATACAGAAATGCGCTATGTTTACAGACCTATTGTGACCACCGCATTTGATTTGTCTAAGGGCAGATTTAATGTTCGTTCTCGTTTTGCATTTACCGATGTTGCCTCGTTTAAGTGCAAGTGGGTAATTAAAGCAGAGGGCGAGGAAATTCAAAGCGGTGAAATGGAAAAATTTGCCGTTGCTCCTCTTCAGGAACAGTTTATTGATATTCCTTATGATTATTCTAAACTTCCTCAGGATAAGGAATGCGTATTGACTATATCGTTCCATTCTAAGAAAAAAAGTCTCGGTATTAAGAATAATGCCGAAATCGCATATGACCAGTTTATTCTCAACCCGATGCAAAAGCCTGCTATGGTTAAGCAAACGGTTAAAACCGATGTTGACCAAAAGAATAATACTGTCCAAATTACAGGCGAGACTTACAGTGTAAGAATTGTTGACGGAGCAGTTGTATCATATGTTGTTGACGGCAAAGAACTTTTGACAGCACCTATGGCACCAAACTACTTCAGAGCACTTACAGATAACGATATTGACTTTCTTAACTTCACCGCACCGTTTATTTTCGCTCACCCTTACTATAAGTGGAAGCGTGCAACTAAGGCTGTTAAGGCTGTTAAAACAACCGTTGAAAATAATGACGGTACCGTTAAGGTAAGGATTGCGCTCAGTGTGCCTCATATGAAGGATGCGTTCGTTTCTTATACCGTTTATTCCGACGGCAGACTTGCCGTGTTCCACAGTGCTGTACCAAAGGCTGCATTGCTTCGCTTTGGCTATGAGTGGAATGTTGACAGAAGCCTTACACAGATTTCTTGGTACGGCAGAGGTGAGGCTCCGTCATATCCTGACCGTAAGTCGGGTTATAAGATTGATAACTATTCTCTTCCTATCGATAAATTCGAGTACACATATATGCGCCCTCAGGAATCGTCAACCAGAGCGGACGTAAGATATTTTACTCTTACCGACAAAAAGGGCAAGGGCATTAAGGTTACTGCATATTATGAGCAACCGTTTATGTTCTCTGCACTTCCGTACACTCCGCTTATGCTCGATAAATTCCAACACGTAAATGAAATTAATCGTGATAATGATATAACCGTTACAGTTGATTCTTCTCAGTACGGTGTTGGCGGTGACCTTCCGGGTCAGGCTTTCGTAAGAGATAAGTATCAGGTTAAGGCAGGACAAAAGCAGATGCTCTCGTTCCTTGTTGAACCTTATGAAAAATAATAAAAATTAACAATTAAATTAACCAAAAGCAGATGAAAAGAGTGTTTGCGTATATCGGCTTTTCGGCGGCATTGACTCAGATTGTTCTTTGTCTCGTGCCGATAACATACGGAGAATATATTAAAATAGCGGCAATTTGGCTTGCAGTGATTTTCGTTGCAAGCCTATTGCTCCCTGCTTTAAGACGGGCTGAGGTTGTACCGCTTTGCGCCGGTACGTCGCTTCTGGCCTGTCTTTTGTTTTTGATTAACTTTAACGCCGCAGTTTTGCCCGAAAGAGCTCTTGACTCTAAAACGGCTGAATGTACCTTTTATGTTACCGATGATGCAAAGAACGAATATTCGTATAATGCAAAGATAACTTCGGTCGATTTGCCGAATGCGGTTCAAAATTTCGCCATTGTTGTTAAAACCGACGGACTGACCGACCTTGAGCCGTACAGGAAATATACGGCGTTACTGGATTTTTATGTAAAATATGACGATGCCTTTAAGTCCTACGGTTCATTTTCCGATAGGGTTTATGTAAATGCAAGCCTTAATTATCTTAAAAATGCAGGTGACACCGTTCGTTCGCCGATGAAATATGTTGTTTATTTGAGAAAACATATTTCAAACACCATGGTTTCCTACCTCGGCAATTATCTCGGCGGTCTCTCTGTCGCTCTTACAACCGGCAGTAAGAAACTGCTCAATGATAGCATAAAATCTGCGTTTACAACTCTCGGCATTTCGCATTTAACTGCCGTTTCGGGTCTGCATCTGTCAGTTGTAACGGGAGTCTTGCTTTTCATTTTGAAAAAACTCAGAGTGAATAAACATATTTCCTCCGTTATTTCTCTTTTGATAACTCTTTTTTATATGATGCTTGCCGATTTCTCAGGCTCAATTGTGCGTGCGGGAATTATGCTTATTGTCATACTTTGCGCCGAGTTTTTCGGTATGAGAGGAGACAGCTTAAATTCACTCGGCATTGCCGTTACCGTTTTGTGCCTTAATCCGTATGCCGTTTGCGATATCGGCGCTGTGTTGAGTGTTACCTGCATTCTTGCGATGGTTGTCGTGTTTCCTCTGTTTAACGAAAAACTCAGAGCCAAATATATTGACCCGCTCAATAAAACAAAGGGCGAGATTTTGCGTGACGGACTTTTTAATGTACTGTCGGGATTTTACACTTCCGTTATTGTCGGGGCGGTAACGATGCCTGTTTGCTATGTCTTTTTCGGCAGTGTGTCCGTAATTTCCGCCGTGGCTAATATTATTGCAATTCCTCTTGGCAGTGCGTGCGTTGTTTCGTCGATTGTGTTTTATCTGCTGTCGCTTCTTAATATTCCGTTCGTCAGCATCGTTGCGGCTTCGGTTACATATTCGCTTGATAACGCTTTAGTCAGATGCGTTTCATTTTTTAATTCTCTCGGAAATCCCACATTCACTTTTGATTATCGTTATTCTTATGTATTTGCGGCGATTTTCATTCTGATTGCCGTGTGCGTTTTGCTCGATAATAAGAAACTTTATAAACTTTGCGCCGCCCTTTGTGCTCTCATCTTTTCAGTTTCGTCATCTGCTTTTGCAATTGTTGACAAAAATACCGCTTATGTATATGTCATAAATGAGGACGCCGGAGTGGTCAGGTGTAATAATAAAACCGTGGTTTTCGGCGTCAGCAATGCAGGCGAATATTTTGCTGTTGTTAACTATCTTAATGAGAATGCACTTTCTGTGGATGTTCTCGTTTCCGATAATGATTACTATTCTTCACTTATTTGCAAGAGCGTTCATGTCTCGTCCTTGATTTGTAACGAGTTTAATGATACAATACTTAATGATTCAAGCAAGGACTGTTTGATTGTAAATAACGCCGTCGCCGTTAATCTCGGCGAAAACAGCCGCCTTTATTACAGAAACGGCAGAGTTGTTTTCGACTTAAACGGCTTTACGCTCGGTAACGATTCGTCTGCCGATGTCTTTTTGTACGGCTCAAAGGCAGTTGATTCGCACGGAACGGTACTGCTCGACAGAGCGGACGCGTTATACTCAATAAAGAATAAAAACACATACAGTATCAGGAGAATTGATAATGGCTAAAATCGGAGAAACCGAACTTAAAAACAGAATAAAAAGCGGCGATTTCTCTCCGATATATATGCTTTACGGTGAGGAAAGTTATCTCAAAGAACATTATGTTTCAAAACTCAAGAGCAAAATTCTTGACCCTGCCTTTGCCGACTTTAATTTTCATCAGTACGATTCAAACAATGTTCCTTTTTCGGATATACTTAATGATGCCGATATGATGCCTGTTATGAGCAGTCATTCCTTTTTGCTGGTTCACGATTATCCCTTGAATAAATCAAAGGATGATATAGAACTTCTTAAGAAGTATTGCGCCGACCCTAACGAAAGTGCTGTCATCGTGCTTTGGTTTGACAATATCGAGGTCGATACAAAAAAAGACTCAAAGTGGAAGAATATAGAATCCGCCGTAGACAAAGTAGGTGTAAGTGTTGATTTTGAAAAACGCAGTGAGCGTGACCTTGCCCGCCTTGCCGTTGCAAAGGCAAAAAAAGCATCTTGCGTTCTTTCGTCGAATGATGCCATGTATCTCGTCTCCGTGGTCGGAAATGATATTAAAACCGTTTTTAACGAACTCGATAAGATGTGCTGCTATGTAAACGGCGGCGAAATAAATCGAGAGGTTATTGACCTGCTTGCCGTAAAATGCCTTCAGGCGAGAGTTTTCGATTTGTCAAAGTTTATTCTTGCCGGAAATTCAGACGGCGCTTATGAGGTTCTCAGGGCAATGTTCGCCCAAAAGGAGAATCCTATTTCCGTTTTGTCCGTCATTTCCTCGTGCTATATTGATATGTATAGGGCTAAGTGTGCTCTTGCTTCGGGTGAGGGTGAGGCTTCGCTTGCAAAATATTTTAATTACGGTAACCGTAAATGGCTTATCACAAATGCCGTTCGTGACAGCAAAAAACTGTCTCTTGCAAATTTAAGAGATGCCATAGATGTTCTCAGCAAAACGGACGAGATGCTTAAATCTACCTCACTTAATCCTAATCTTCTGCTCGAGGAAGCTGTTACAAAATTACTTATGTTGAGGAACGGATGATGAGCGAAAAGATTAAAATTCACGAGGCGGTCATTGTTGAGGGCAGATATGATAAGATTAAACTGTCAAATATCATTGACGCTTTTATTTTGGAGACGGACGGGTTCTCGATTTTTAAGGATAAGAAAAAACTCACCTTTATAAAAAAACTTGCTCTTGAGAGAGGAATAGTTGTTCTGACCGATTCCGACCACGCAGGTTTTATGATTCGCAGTCATATCGCATCGGCTGTACCTAAATCACGGATTAAAAATGTGTATATCCCCGATGTTTTCGGAAAAGAAAAAAGAAAAGCCGCTCCGTCCAAAGAGGGTAAAATCGGCGTAGAGGGAATGAGCACCGAGGTTATTTTGAATGCATTTGAAAAAGCGGGCGTAATCGCTTCTAAAGTCACTTGCGATAATTCTGTTACCACAGCGGACTTTTTTGAACTAGGTCTCACAGGCGGTGCTAATTCAAAGGAGAAAAGAAAAGAGCTTTGTGCCGAACTTGATTTGCCCGAGTTTCTCTCCGTTTCGTCTCTTATCTCTTGTATAAATAATATGATGAGCAAAGAAGAATTTGCAGAAAAAGTAAAAGCTATGAGGATTTGAAATTGATTTTCGTCTCATAGCTTTTTGTTTTATTTGCTTATTATTTCTACTTTTGCTCTTTGCTCTTCGCCGCATATGCGTGGGGTTTTGAATCCCAGTGAATATATGTCGGTAAAGCGTGCCTCCGTTTCAAATGCCGCTTTTGCCTTTTCGTCCTTAATGCCCGAATATGTCGTTATAATCGGCAATTCGGCTTTCTCTTTCATTTCGGCGAGCATTTTTCTGCCTGTTTCGTTAAAGGCCAGAATGTGCAGATATGCGACCTCTTTTCCCATATCCTTTGTTATTGCGAGATATGCCCTCATTATTATTCTGCGTATTCTCGAGTGCGTGTAGCGTTTTGTTTTTATCATGTCGTAAAGTTCGTTTATACTTTTTGCGCCTCTCACGCAGGAGACAATTCTGTTTTCAAGTCCCTCGGACACATCCTCGATTTTTGCAAAATCTTCGGCATTCATTGTCCTGAGTTTGTAGAGCATAGCCCTTTCACAGTTCTCAAGACAGCATATTTCGTTTTTGTTTAAGTGCCGTCTTATCTCACTTGCCGAGTAATCTGTGTCATCCGTGTCGTGACCCTTGCCGATTCTCTTTATTGCAACGGCATTCAGTTTTGTGTAGGTTAAATATTCTATTGCGAGTATGTTGTTCGGCATTGCGAGCAGGGGAGAAGCAATAACCTTTTGTCTTGCCGCAGGGTAGGACAGTCCGCTTTTCAGTGCCTCGGTAATTTCGCCGTCTCTGTCGGTTATTTCCTTTGCAACTCTTTTCAGTTCGCCGATGTCGGCATTCTCTGCACCGAACGCAAGCGTGTCACAAATGCCGGTTGCCTCCAGAATTTTTACTCCCGCTTTCGCATACCCCTGTGCCGATTGAAGCGCACAGACTGTCGGTATTTCTATTACTAAATCCGCTCCGTTTTCCACTGCCGTTTTTGCTCTTTCATATTTGTCGTAAACGGCAAAATCGCCCCTTTGCGTAAAGTTGCCGCTCATAGCCAAAATGAGTCCGTCACCGTTTTTCTTGCAGTAATCGAAAAGATGTTTGTGCCCTTTGTGCAGGGGATTTAATTCACAGATGATTCCGAAATTCATATATTTTTCCTTATTTACTATTGACATTTTATAATATAAAATATATTATTATTATGTACTGTATTATATAGGTATTTTACAGCAAATTCAAGTCTTGGAGAGAAATTATGAAAATTCTTGTAATTAATTGCGGTAGTTCTTCTCTTAAATATCAGCTTATTGATATGGCTAACGAGAAGGTTATGGCAAAGGGCGCGATAGAGCGTATCGGCTTAAAAATCAACGGCGGCGAAGAAAATGTCATAGTTAAAACAGATGACGGTAAGTTCACATTAGATAAAGAACTTATGACTCATACCGACGCATTTAACGAGGTTAAGTTTATCCTTACCGAGAGCGAACATAAAGTTTTGAACAGCTTTGACGAAATTGACGCTATCGGTCACAGAATCGTACAGGGCGGCGATATTTACACAAAGTCCGTTCTTGTTACTCCGGAGGTTGTTGATAATGTTAATTATCTTGCACCTCTCGCACCGCTTCATAATTCGGCAGAACTTAAGGGATATGAGGCTTGCCTCGAAGTTGTGGGACCCGATGTTCCTCAGGTGTTCGTATTTGATACCGCCTTTCATTCCACTATGCCGCCAAAGGCATATATGTATGCTCTTCCTTATGAGTATTACGAAAAGTACAGCGTTCGTCGTTACGGCTTCCACGGTACTTCGCATAAGTTTGTATCGCATAGAGTTGCCGATAAGATGGGTAAGGATATTAAGGACCTTAAAATTATCACCTGCCACCTCGGCAACGGTTCGTCTATCGCAGCCGTTGAGCACGGCAAGGTAGTTGATACCTCAATGGGCTTTACTCCTCTTGACGGCTTTATGATGGGTACACGCTCGGGCGGAGTTGACCCGTCGGCAGTGACATACATCATGAAAAAAGAGGGTCTCACTCCCGAAGAAATGGATACTATCCTTAATAAGAAATCGGGTGTTGAGGCGATTTCGGGCATATCGTCCGATGACCGTGATATTTGTGCCGCACAAAACGACGGTAACGAGCGTGCTATTCTCGCTCACGAAATGCAGGCTTATGAGATTGCTAAGTTTATCGGTTCTTATGTGGCTGCTATGAACGGCGTTGATGCTATCGTGTTTACCGGCGGTATCGGTGAAAACGGCGTATGGCTTCGCTCAAAGATTTGCTCATATCTCGGCTATCTCGGTGTTTATATCAACGAGGCTCTTAACCAAAAGACCCAAAAAGGCGCCGAGGCAGAGCTTACAGAAGAAACCGATAAGGTCAGAGTATTTATCCTTGCAACGGATGAGGAATTGATGATTGCAAAGGATACGCAGAATATTGTACTCGACCTTAATAAATAATTTGCTTATGATTAAGAGATATACAGTTTCATGAAAGGAGGAAAATACAGTGCCGGAAATTAAGTACGAAATTACTGAGCATCTCGGTGTTATTTCCGAGACATCCCGTGGATGGACAAGAGAGGTAAATATGATCTCTTGGAACGGCAGAGAGCCGAAGGTTGATGTCAGAGATTGGTCACCCGATCACACAAAGATGAGCAAGGGACTTACCTTTACAAAGGAAGAACTTGTTGAATTGACTAATATCGCATCAAAGTTATGATGTATGCACAGGCGGGAGACCTCTCCCGCCTTGATGTTGTTTTTAGAATAAATTTAGAAGATAATAATTCGACGGCTTTTCGTCGGATTCGGAGATAAAATTATGGAATGGACTTCATTAAACGACCTCAGAGAAAAGTATCTTTCTTTCTTTGAAAGCAAGGGACATCTCAGACTCCCCAGCTTTTCTCTTGTGCCTAACGGAGATAAGAGTCTTCTTCTTATCAATTCCGGTATGGCACCTATGAAAAAGTATTTTACCGGCGAGGTGACTCCGCCGAGAAGCAGAGTTACAACCTGCCAAAAATGTATCAGAACTCCCGATATAGAGCAGGTCGGTAAAACAGCACGTCACGGTACATTTTTTGAAATGCTCGGTAACTTCTCGTTCGGCGATTATTTCAAAAAGGAGGCTACCGCATGGGCATGGGAATTTTGCACCAAGGTTCTTGAAATGCCTGTCGATAAACTCTATGTTACTATTTACGAAAACGATGATGAGGCTTTCGAAATCTGGACTAAGCAAAACGGAGTTGATCCGTCTCATATAGTTCGCCTCGGTAAGGAGGATAATTTCTGGGAGCACGGCTCGGGACCATGCGGACCTTGCTCGGAGATTTACTTCGACCGTGGAGAAAAGTACGGTTGCGGCTCTCCTGATTGCGGACCCGGCTGCGAGTGCGACAGATATACGGAGTTCTGGAATAATGTATTCAGCCAGTTTAATAATGACGGAAACGGAAATTATACCGAACTTAAACATAAAAATATAGATACCGGTATGGGTCTTGAAAGACTTGCTTGCATTATGCAGGGCGTTGATAATATTTTCGAGGTTGATACCGTACAGAACACTATGAAGAAAATCAGCGAAATCGCAGGCGTTCATTATCACGATGACGCTAAAAACGATGTTTCGCTTCGTGTTATCACCGACCATGTTCGTTCGTCAACCTTTATGATAGGCGACGGCGTTATTCCGTCAAATAACGGCAGAGGCTATGTTCTTCGCCGTCTTATCAGAAGAGCGTGCCGCCACGGCAGATTGCTCGGAGTTAATGAGCCGTTCATCTATAAGGTGTGCGATACCGTTATTAAGGATAACGAAGTGGCATATCCCGAATTAAAGGATAAGGCAGAACTTATTAAGCGTGTAATTCTTTCTGAGGAGGAGTCTTTCGGTAAGACTATTGACGCAGGTCTTGCATTGCTTGACGAATATATCGCAAATACAAAAGGCACTGTGTTCTCAGGTGACGACGCATTCAAACTTAATGATACTTTCGGTTTTCCGCTTGACCTTACTAAGGATGTCTTAGAGGAAAAAGGAATGACCGTTGACGAGGATAGATTTAACGAACTTCTTGCAAACCAAAAGGCAACTGCCCGTGCCGCCCGTAAGGACGCAGGTGCAGACGCTTGGAAAGGCGAGAGCGTAAAGATTAAGGCTGAGAAAACAGAGTTCGTCGGCTATACGGATTTTGAGTGCGAGGCAGAAATTCTTGCTCTTATCAACTCCGACGGTGAGCAGGTTGAAATGCTCGGAACAGGTGAAAAGGGCTCTGTAATTCTTGATAAAACTCCGTTTTATGCAACTTCGGGCGGTCAGGTTGCCGACACAGGCGTGATTAAACTTGACGGCGCAGAATTTATTGTGGAGGATACCGCAAAGAATGCGGACGGCGTTTATATCCACAGCGGCGTTGTCGCTTCGGGCGTTCTTTCCCCGGGAAATAAAGTGACTGCCGAGATTGATAAAAACAGACGACTTGCAATTATGCGTAATCATACTGCCGCTCATCTTCTTCAGGCAGCGTTAAGAGAAACTCTCGGTACTCATGTAGAGCAGGCAGGACAACTTGTTAACGAAAATGAGGTTCGTTTTGACTTTACTCACTTTAATGCGATGACTGATGAAGAAATCGCAACCGTTGAGAACAGAGTAAATGAGTTTATCCTCTCGGCACAAAAAGTTGAGATGATGGAAATGCCTATCGAAGAGGCAAAGAAAATGGGTGCTATGATGCTCTTCGGTGAAAAGTACGGAGATGTTGTACGAGTAGTTAAAGCGGGAGATTTTTCAACCGAGTTCTGCGGCGGTACTCATGTTTCAAACAGCGGTCAACTCGGACTGTTTAAGATTGTTTCAGAGGCTTCCGTTGCTTCCGGCGTTCGCCGTATTACCGCTCTTACAGGCACTAATGTAATCGCTTATCTCAATAAACAGGAAAATACGGTTAAGGCTGTCGCTTCCTCTCTTAAAACAAGCGAGAACGATGTTACCTGCCGTGTCGAGGCTCTTTTGGGCGAGAGTAAGGAAAAGGATAAAGAAATTCAAAACCTTAATGCCGAACTTACTAAACTTAAGAGTGCAGATATGTTCTCAAAGCCGCTTGACATTGACGGCCTTGAGGTTTATACAGCTAAACTTGACGGTGCTTCTCCCGACGCACTTCGCACCATGGGCGACGATATTAAGGCAAAGTCCGATAACGCAGTTGCCGTTATCGCAGGAGTTAATTCCGATAAGGCGAGCATTGTTGCTGTTTGCGGCAAGAATGCAATTGCTAAGGGCGTTAAGGCAGGAGACCTTGTTCGTCAGGTTGCCGCACTCGCAGGAGGAGGCGGAGGAGGTCGTCCCGATTCCGCTATGGCAGGAGCAAAGGATTTGTCAAAACTTGACGGAGCTCTCTCTGCCGTAGAAGAAATTGTTAAGTCTCTGATTAAGTGATACGGAGGAATGACTATGTGCGTTTTTTGTGAGATTATAAACGGCAATATCCCCTCAACCAAGGTTTACGAGGACGATATGATGCTTGCATTTAAGGACCTTAATCCCGTTGCTCCGGTTCATTTTCTCTGTGTGCCTAAAAAGCATATTGACTCCGCCAATGATATTGACGAACTCAATAGCGTTTATGTAAAGCATATATTTGAAAAGATACCGGAAATTGCCAAATCACAGGGGATTTCGTCTTATCGTATAATTAATAACTGCGGCTCCGATGCCGGACAGACTGTTATGCATTTGCATTTTCATGTTATCGGCGGAGTCGAGTTGGGAGAAAAGCTGATATGAGTAAAGAATACTATATATTGAAAATCGGCGGAATTGAGCGTAAACTCCAGAAGTTTCCCGTTTCCGACAAAATGGACATTGCCGCATTTATTCTTTTCGGCGATGTAGAACTTACCGAGGTTTGTGCAAGGGAACTCTTGAAGAAAGTTCCCGAGTTCGACTACATAGTAACCCCTGAGGCTAAGTCAATTCCCCTCGCTTACGAGATGAGCAAAATGTCGGGCAAGAAATATATTGTTGTTCGTAAGGGTGTTAAGGTATATATGGATCACCCCGAAAAGGTAGTTGATATTTCACTCACCACCCAAAAGGAGCAGGCTCTTTATCTCGGCCACGAGGATGGGGATTTGCTCGACGGAAAGAGAGTTCTCATAGTGGACGATGTTGTTTCCACAGGCGGTTCGCTTAAAGCCGTAAAGGAACTCCTCTCAAAGTTTAATGCCAATGTTGTTGCCTCTGCATTTCCGCTTGCAGAGGGCGATGCGGCAGACAGAGACGATATTATTTATCTCGAAAAACTTCCGCTTTTCTTTAAGTAAGAATACGGCTCGGTAACTTTTTTAACATGCCGAGTAAGAAACATATGCGAAAAATAAACTCATATTTTTCTTGTTCGGCTAAATGAAAATTTAATAAATCTGTATTCGGTGTTGCGTCAGTCGCATTTGAGGGGAAGTTCGGTGAAAATCCGTCGCAACCGTCATTACCGTAATTTGAAGGCTCTGCCGTTCATTAAGTCGGGATACCTGCCGAATACTGTGGTTTATGTATCGCTTTTGGACAGTGAAGAGTGCAATCGTTTGTCAGACAACCGAAGAATGTTTTTATTCTTTGGCTTGTTCGTTTTGCAAATATCGTTGCACATTTTTACAATTATTTGTAGGAATGTGCATTTTTTATTCAGGAGGTTGAAATGAGCGTTAAATTGACAAAAGAGGACTGTGTTTTCCTACTTTTGAAAAAATACGAAACTCTAAAAAGATTTCCTAAAAAATCCGATTTTTCCGATGATGAGGTCGCTTATATTAAGTCATATTTCGGCCCTTGGCCGAGAGCACTCGAGGCTGTCGGCATAAAAGAGCCGAACCCTCTCAGAGAGCAGAAAAAACTGGACAGACGAGAAAGGCAAAAAGCCAACCGAATCCGATACAAAAAAGAACATCCAAAGGAGAATAAAAATGAAAAAGAGAATTGTGTCATTAATATTGACGGCGATATTATTGATTAGCACCCTTTCTGCCGTGCCCGCTTTCGCCTCAACGGCGTGGAACGGTACGGATAAGCAAGAACCAAACTGCGTGGACGGAGTATATCAAATAGGAAACGGCGCAGAACTTGCATGGTTTTCCGACTATACAAAAACCAACGGTAATGTAAATGCAGTCCTTACCGATGATATTGACCTTAATTCTAAGGAATGGTATCCTATCGGAAAGCCCGAGAGCGGTTATGTTACAGAGGCTTACAGCGGTATCTTTGACGGAAAAAACCATACCGTATCGGGACTGAGCATTAATACCACTGCCGCTTTTTACGGCTTGTTTTGGTGCGTTTACGGCGGTAGCGTAAAGAATCTTAAAGTTGAGGGTAATGTCAGCACCACAGGCTCAAGCGCAGGCGGTATCGTCGGTAAACTTCAGGGCGGTACGATAGAAAACTGCTCGTTTGCAGGCTCTGTCAGCGCAAAGAAAAATTATGTCGGCGGTATCGTAGGTAATGTCTTGACTATTAAAAAGGTTGCGTCTTCCGTTATTTCGTGCAGTAACAGCGCTACGGTAACCGGTGTAACCGCAGGCGGTATCATCGGCGACACAACGGCAAAGGTAAATGTTAAGTACTGTTATAATACCGGTACGATAAGCGGTACAAGCAGAAGCGGCGGTATTACAGGCAGACAGACTGCGGGAACTCTCGCTTACTGTTATAATATCGGCGAGAGCAAATGCGGCGTCAGCGGTTTTACAAATGCTGCCGTAACAAATTGTTATTACCTTACTCAAACTGCAACACCCGGCGGTACTTCTGCCGATAAATTTGTGAAGATTACGGATAAAGATACTTTGCTTTCAAATCTTAATGCAGGCGAGACTCAAGCTTTCGTTGCTGATACTAAGAATAAAAACAACGGCTATCCGATTTTAACCTGGCAGAATACAAAGACTCCCGAAGAGGAAGCAGCCGAGGCAAAGAAAAAAGAGGATGCAAAAAAGGTTAAGACCGCAGTTGACAAACTCAGCCTTGATTACTCAACCGTTAAGGAAGAATGCACCCTTGATTTGCCTAAAGAATATAATGAATGCAATCTTGTTTGGAAAAGTAGTAACGCTGAAATTATCTCCGATAAGGGTAAGGTAACTCTCCCCGACAAGAATATAGTAACCGTTACTCTCACAGCCACAATTACCAGAGGCGAGGCTGTCGGAACAAAGGAATTTAATATCAATGTTTGGTCAAAAAATATTGACCCCGATGTATATTTGCGTGCCGTTCTTGACTCTATGGAGTGGAGCTTTTCATCGCTTCAGCCAAAGTACGGCGTTGACAGCAATGTTATTACAAAACTCAATACGGTACTTAAAAATAAAGGCTTTGACGGTATTACCGTAACTGTTAAATCAACAGACGATGAAAGCCTTGTGTCCTCAAACGGTAAAATTTTCTTTCCTCAAATCGACGAAAACAGTTTTGCTCAGGGCAAGCAGGTTAAGGTGTTTTTCAACCTCACATTTGAAGGCAAAACCGTAACTTATCCCGAAACGGATAATTACGCTCTGCTTATTCCGTGGAATACCGACAGCGTAAAGACTGCGCTTGAGACTTCCGCAAAAGAGCAACTCGACGCAAATGTAATTAAGGACGGTAACGAGTCCCTTGATAATGTAACATCGAACCTTACTCTTCCGTCTAACCTTAACAGATACGGTGGAAAGTATAATTATGCCACCGTTACTTGGCAGAGCAGTGATCCGTCTCACCTTGAAATTTCAGATGACTTAAGAAAGGGCGGGGCTGACGCTTTTTATAATCCTTATCTCGGAAAGGTTTACCGTGATAAGCAGGAGTATACCGTTATTCTTACTGCACTTATAACGAATCCGTCAACTGAAGTTTCGGTTACTCGAACTTATACAGTTACAATTGCGCCTCTTTCCGACTCCGAACTCAATCAGTCTTTTGATAAGATGAACGCTGTTCTCTCTTGCTATACTGCCGATAAACTTACCGATATGGCAAGCAAGAAAAAACTTGATACTTCTGCCGTTGATAACGATATTCAACTCGTTATCCCTAAAAATGTCGTTACAAAGAGCGAACTCTCCGCTATCAATTACGGCGAATATTGGGACTATTGGAATTATAAATTTTCTGTTACAAGTTCTGATACCGATGTCATCGAAATAAACTCGTTCAGAGGCTATGTTTACAGACCGCTCGGCGAATCGTCTTCCGCCGATAAAAAGGTTACTCTTACCGTAAGAATGACAAGTAAGGAAAATCCGAACCTTTATGTCACAAAGAATATCGATGTAACCGTTAAGCACCTTACACGTGAAGAAATCAACGCACAGCTTGCACTTATGGATAAGGCAAAGGAAAATTACGCAAGCGGACTTCTCGGCGATAATTCCGATATTTACAGTGTCATTGACAGTCTTTCACCGTACAGTGAAATCGTTTGGGACAGCGATAAATCAAACGTTGATTTCGTACGCAATCATTCCGAAATTCAGGGTACGGGCATTAAGGTTGACGAACTTCCGGGCTGGGAGAGCCAGGAAGACTGGAGACTTTTCCATACAAGCAATAAGGACTTACTTTCAAATGAAACTCTTATTCTTAATGAAACGCCGAATGACGATACTTTCGTTAAGATAAACAGCGTTTTGAGCGATGAATCACTCGGAAAATATTATAATAAATTCAAGGATGCAAAGGATTTCGACAAAGAGGCACTCGCTAAGTTTAAGCAACTTTATAAGCAACCGGTAAGTGCATATTTGCTTGTGCTCGGCAAAAACAATTATACCGATGATTATGCCGAGATGAGCGTTGAAACAAAGGCTCAGTTGTTCTCCTCAAAACTTGCCTCCTTTAAGCTGGAAAACGATAAGCCCATTTCCGTAACATTCTCGCTCCTCGGACTCGACGGAAAAACTCTCATTTCAAAAGTGAATGTTGATTCGTTCACTAAGGGTGCTACCGTCTTTGATGTGTTTAAGAAAATGATTGCCGATAATAATATGTACTTCAGCGCAGTCGGCAGTTATGTTTCGTCAATTAATAACCTGTCCGAAAAACAGTATGGACCAAATTCGGGCTGGATGTATTCTGTTGACGGAGTATTTGTTAATTCGTATATGAACGCACAGGAACTGAACGGTAATGAAAACATTGTCGTTATGTATGTAAGGGATTATAAAAAGGCAAATACATCTATGCATGACGACTCAAAGAATAACGGCTCCGGCAACGGTTCAAATTCGGGCTCGTCAAATTCCGGCGGCAATTCTTCTGCAAGTAATCAAAACGGCAATTCTTCGTCGTCGTCAAAATCTTCGTCTAAAAAAGCATCTAAGCATAATAAAACTAAGACAGCCGATTCTAAGGATAAGAGCGAAAATACAGATAATAAATCCGATTCCTCAAATGATTCAAAAGATGCCGAGGATTCAAATGACGCTTCACCTAAGAGTGCGTCAGCCGACGGCTCGGTTATGAGTGCTCAAGAGGAAAATGCACAGACACAGAGCAAGAATAATACAAAAAATGTTATTATCATTGCTGTTTGTGTCGTGATTGTTTTGCTTCTCGTTTTGGCTTTGATTTTGTATGCAAGAAAAAAGCGTAAGCAGGACTGATGTAAAATAATCTTCAAATAATATTTTAAGCAAGGACTTAAAGGACCACACTGCATAAGGAGTAATTAGTTTAAGCATTTATTCCTTTTGCAGTGTGCCCAAGCCCTTGCTTTTATTTATAATATATAATATTAAATATAGTATTGAAAAAATCATCATAAAATGTTAAAATAAAATGTATTATTTTGGGCATAACAGTGATGAGGTGTCGTTATGCCTGACGAAAATGAAAATGCTAAAACCGCCGCAGAGGAAGAATCTTCCTTTGAAAACGGCTCCATTACCGTAAAAAAGGACGGGCATTATATTCATTGCCTGACCGTTATCGGACAGATTGAGGGGCATTATATTCTCCCCAGTCAAAATAAAACAACTAAATATGAGCATGTCATTCCTCAACTTGTCGCAATAGAGGAGAGCAGGGAGATAGAGGGTCTTTTGATTATCCTTAATACAGTCGGCGGAGATGTTGAGGCTGGACTTGCCATAGCGGAACTTATTGCCACTATGAAAACGCCTACCGCTTCCTTGGTTCTCGGCGGCGGACACAGTATCGGCGTTCCGCTTGCCGTGAGTTGTGACAGAAGTTTTATCGTTCCCACCGCAACCATGACCGTTCACCCCGTCAGAATGAACGGTACTGTTCTCGGCGTGCCGCAAACGCTTTCTTATTTTGAAAAAATGCAGGACAGAATTGCGGGTTTCGTTGAGGCTAACTCAAAAATCACGGCAGAGGACTTTCGCTCGCTTATGATGAAAACGGGCGAATTGGTTATGGATGTCGGCACGGTGCTTGACGGTGAGGCGGCGGTCGAGTGTAATTTGATTGACGAACTCGGCGGCTTGAGCGATGCGCTGGATTATCTTAACCGAGTTATATCAAAAGAGGAATGATTTATGCTTTATACCATAATCGCTGTCGACGATGTTTTGGCAGATAGTAATTCTTATAATAATTTTGCTGTCGCACCACGGTCAACCAATCCTTACGATTACATTCGTATGGGTTATTTCCTTGATGTGCCGGATATTCACGGAGGACATAACTGTGTCAATTGTAACTGCAATTTTTCAGGCGCTGTTTCAGGCGCTGTGCATAATACTTCCGATAAGTGAAAATGCTCACTCTTCTGTATTTCATGATTTTTCGTCCCGTTTCGGCGGCGGTTTTTCCGCCCTTACGGGAATCATACATATTGCCGTAGCCGTTGGAATTACGGTTGCAATGTATAAACTTTTTCTCAGAATGCTTAACGAGTTTTTCTTTACGGTTAAGGACGTTATTCATAAAGAGGCTAAGGCAAATTCTCAAAAGCCTGCAAGGCAGTTTATGTATAACTCGCTTATTTCGCTTGTGCCGCTGCTTTTGTGGCTGATACCGTGCGGCTCAAAGGGCTTTCTTTTCGATGTGCTTCGCTCGACTCAGTATAATAAGACTTTGCTCGATGAAGGTATATTTATGGCAATCACCGGCGGACTTCTTTTTGCCGCTGTTAAGATGCTTACGATAAAAACAAATAATAAAGAACTGACTCAACTTCCTGCTGTTGTTGTCGGAATTGCGGCATTTTTGTGTGTTCCGCTTTCCGGTTTGTCCTTTGTCGGTGTTGCATTTTCGATTCTTTTAGTTTTCGGAGTAAAGACTAAGCAGGCTCTTAATTATACTCTTTATCTCAGCGTGCCTTTGCTCCTCGTTCGTGGAATAATCGAACTTTGTACGGCGGTAAGCGTTATGACTGTCGCTCAGGCGATTATTGGCGTTGTTATTGCGATTGTCGCTTCGTTTGTGCTTGTCAGAGTGCTTAAGTATTTGGTAAAAAATAATTTACTTAAATTCTTTGCGTGGTACGATGTTTCGTTTGGCGCAGTTGTTTTAGTTGTAGGAATTTTTGAATTGATTTTCAGATAAAGTAGGTTAATTATGGCTGATACAAAAAAATCAAAATCAAATAAAAATAAAAAGCGTACCTCTCAAAAGCCTGCTCCCCAAAAACCGGTTCGCTATACTAAGGCTCAACTCGAAAAACTTGAAGAGGAGCAAAGGGAGATAGACGCCGCCGTTAAGGAAAATAAAACAAGGGTGTTCAGCGTTATTATTTTCACCGTTTCGGTTTTGTTTTTCTTTATTGCAGTGCTTACGGGAGACGGCGTGTGGAATACGGTACATAATGCTTATATCGGTCTGTTCGGCTGGATTGCCGCCATTCTTTTGCCTATACTCAGTTTGATTTATTCCGCTCTCGTTACCGTAAAAAATACCGAGAAGAAAATGTTTGCCGAATCGATTTGCATTCTTGTTTTGGTGCTCGTGGTGTCTACATTCGTTTTCGTTGTAAAAAATTCGGGCGGCGGTGATTTTGTCGAGACCGTTAAAACCGAATTCAGAGAGGCTCCTTTCGTCTTCAACGGCGGACTCTTCGGCGGTGCACTCGGATGGCTTCTTCTCACTATGGGCAAAGCACCTGCGATTATAGTCGATTTGCTTATTGCGGTAGTTGATGTAATGCTTCTGTCAAGAGTTACGGTAAATCAGTTCTTTAAGAATACGGCAAAACCTGTTAAAATGGCAGTCGAAAAGGCGGCACCTTATATTGAGGAACGCCGAGAGAGAAGAAAAGCAAATATCGACATTTACCTTGATGACGAGGCTCCGAAAATTGACGGTGATAAGCCTGAAAACGAAAAACAGACTAAATCGAAAAAGTCAAAAAAAGAACAGCCCGCTCAGGAAAAGAATGACGATTACAGCGAATTGATTGACGAAATAAATGCTTCCGCCAACAGAAATAAAAAACGCAGGGAAGAAATAAAATCGCTTGACGAAATAGTAAAGGACGCAAGTGAAGGCGAAAAGGCTCCTGAACCTAAAACGGAAAAGCCGCATGAGCCTGTCGGGGAATTTGTCGTTACCGATGAGGATATGAAATCGGCTGTTAAGGAATATAAACTTCCCGATGTTAATATTCTTAAAGCTGTTAAGCATAAATCCGCAAAGGATATTTCAGGTGAACTGAAAACGAATGCGGAACTTTTGGTTGATACTCTTGCATCATTCGGCGTACAGGCTGAAATAACCGATATTTCAAGAGGACCTACCGTTACACGATATGAACTTAAACCCGCTTCGGGCGTTCGTATTAATAAAATTACAAATCTTGCCGACGATATTGCACTTAACCTTGCGGCTGTAAATGTCCGTATAGAAGCGCCTATCCCAGGCAAAGCGGCTGTCGGAATCGAAATTCCTAATACCGTTAAAAACAGCGTTTCCATGCGTGAGGTTATCGACTCGGCGGACTTTTCTTCTCAAAAGTCGCTCCTTTCTGCAGGTCTCGGTAAAGACATCGCAGGTAAGACGGTGTTCTGTGATATAGCAAAAATGCCGCATTTGCTCATAGCAGGTACCACCGGTTCGGGTAAATCGGTTTGCATGAACTCTATCATCGTATCAATCCTTTATCGAGCAACCCCCGATCAGGTTAAGTTTTTGATGATTGACCCCAAAAAGGTAGAATTTTCAAAATACGAAAATATACCGCATCTTCTTGTTCCGGTAGTAACCGACCCACGCAAGGCTTCGGGTGCACTTGGTTGGGCAGTGTCTGAAATGCTCTCCCGTTATCAAAAATTCAGTGATACGGGCGTTAGAGATATTGAGGGCTATAACCGTTATGTCGCAAAACATGAGGATATGACCCCGATGCCTAAGATTGTTATTTGTATAGATGAGCTTGCCGATTTGATGATGGCGGCTCCCAAAGAGGTTGAGGACAGTATTTGCCGTCTTGCACAGATGGCTCGTGCGGCAGGTATGCACCTCGTTATCGCAACTCAAAGGCCTTCGGTAGATGTAATCACGGGTCTTATTAAGGCTAATATCTCCTCACGTATTGCCCTTACGGTTTCATCGGCTATCGACTCCCGTACCATTCTTGATACAGGCGGAGCAGAGAAATTGCTCGGTCAGGGCGATATGCTCTATTCTCCCATCGGAGCAAATAAACCGCTTCGTGTTCAGGGCTGTTATATCAGCGACGAAGAGGTAGAGGAACTTTGCGACTTTATTAAAAATCAGGGCGAGAGCGAGTACAGCGAGGAAATCCAAAAGGAAATCGAAAATAAAGCAGTTCAGGAAAAAGGCTCAAGTAAATTTACCGACAACGGCGAATCGGGCGAAAATCTTGACCCGCTGTTTAACGATGCTGTTGATGTCGTTATCGAAACAGGCAAGGCTTCAACTTCATTCCTCCAAAGAAAACTCGGCGTAGGCTATTCCAGAGGCTCTAAGATTATGGACCAGATGGAGGAAAAGCATATCATTTCTCCGCAGGACGGCTCAAAACCGAGAAAAATTCTTATCACAAAGCAACAGTGGATTCAGCTTCAGGCTCAGGGCCCTGCCGAGGAATTTACATCGGAGAATACGGAGCAAATGACTTTTGCCTCAGACGCAGATGTGATAGATAATCAGGACAATTCAGAGGAATATTATGAATAATTTTCTCCCTGTAACAAAAAAAGAAATGCTTGACCTTGGCTGGGAACAGCCGGATATAGTATATATTTCCGGCGATGCATATGTTGATCATCCTTCGTTCGGTGCTTCCATTATCACCCGTGTCTTACAGGCAAGGGAATATAAGGTTGCCGTTATCAGTCAGCCCGACTGGCATAAGAAAGATGATTTTATGCGCTTTGGAAAGCCGAGACTTGCTTTCTTTATTTCGAGCGGCAATATAGATTCTATGGTCGCTCATTATACCGTGGCAAAAAAGCCACGCAGAACCGATGCATATACCGCAGGCGGCGTAATCGGAAAAAGACCCGACAGAGCGGTGATAGTTTACTCGAATGCGGTTAAGGACATTTATCCCGATACGCCTGTTGTTATCGGCGGACTCGAGGCGTCTCTTCGCCGTTTTGCCCACTATGATTATTGGGACGATAAGGTCAGACCTTCAATTCTGCTCGACAGCAGGGCAGACCTCTTGATATTCGGTATGGGTGAAAATCAGTCGATTGAGATTGCCGACAGATTGAACGCAGGCGAGGATATAACTTCTATTCACGATGTTAAGGGTACGGTTTACGCTGTTGATACAAAGGATACCCCATATGTCGGCGTCGAGTGCCCCTCATATGAAAATGTTTGCTCCTCAAAAAAGGAGTACGCTAAGGCTTCCCGTATTCAACAGGATGAGCAAGACCATATCAGAGGCAAGGTTATTAAGCAAAAGCACGGCAAAAAGATGATTGTGCAAAATCAGCCTATGCCGCCTCTTACCACCGATGAACTTGATTGGGTTTATTCGCTCCCATATATGAGAACGTACCACCCTATGTATGAAAAGTTTGGCGGTGTTCCCGGCATTCAGGAGGTTGAGTTTTCCATTACTCATAACCGTGGATGCTTCGGTGCGTGCAATTTTTGCTCAATCGCTTTTCATCAGGGCAGATACATAACTACAAGAAGTAAAAAATCGATTATCGCAGAGGCAAAGAAACTTACAGCCATGCCCGACTTTAAGGGTTATATTCACGATATAGGCGGCCCTACCGCAAATTTCCGTCAGCCCTCGTGCGAATTTCAAAAGAAGCACGGACTCTGTAAGGGTAAGAAATGTCTTGCACCTAAACCGTGTGCAAATTTATATTCAAACCATGAGGAATATCTCGATATTCTCAGAGAGGTCAGAGCTCTTCCGGGTGTTAAAAAGGTATTTATCCGCTCAGGAATAAGATATGATTATCTCTTGCAGGATAAAGACGATATATTCTTCAGGGAACTTGTAAAGTACCATGTGTCGGGTCAGCTTAAGGTTGCACCCGAGCATTGCTCTGCGGCTGTTCTTGATAAGATGGGAAAGCCGCATATAGAGGCATATATAGAATTTTCAAAGCGGTATTTTCAGTATACCGACGAGGTGAATAAGGAGCAGTATTTGGTTCCTTATCTTATGTCGAGCCACCCCGGCTCAACTCTTAATGACGCTGTCGATTTGGCTCTGTTTTTGAAGAAAAATCATATTCGCCCCGAGCAGGTGCAGGATTTTTATCCCACTCCCGGCACGATTTCCACCACTATGTTTTATACCGGTCTCGACCCGTATACTATGGAAGAGGTTTACTCGGCAAAGTCGCCGCACGATAAGGCACTTCAAAGAGCACTTCTTCAGTATTATAATCCTAAAAATTTTGCACTCGTTGAGGAGGCACTCAGAAAAATTCATCGCTGTGACCTTATCGGAAACGGCGATAACTGCCTTGTAAGAGAGCAAAACCCGAGACCTAAAAGCAATAAATATAATTCAAACCAAAATTACGGTAAAAATAATAACCGACGCCGCAGCGGCAGCGGTTACCAAAAGAGTAAGAAGAAGCGTTGATTATGTCAGCAAGAAAGCAAACATTAGTTTTAATCAGTGTTGCACTTATTTGATAGGCACAATATTGGTTTTCGTTGCCGTAAAATCTCCCAGAGTTTATGACGAACCTAATCCGACCGATGCAACACAGTCGGTGAATGCAGAAATACACGATATAACACAGGAGCATATTTTCCCGATTAATATCAATACCGCCACTGCCGATGAACTTACTATGGTTAAGGGCATAGGAGATACTAGGGCGAAGAATATTGTTGCCTACCGAGAGGAGCACGGTCCGTTTAACAGTGTTGAGGAATTAAAAGAGGTTGACGGAATCGGCGATACTCTTTATGAACAGATTGCAGGGAGTCTTACGGTTTGAATAAGATAGTCCAAAGATTGCTTTATTGGTTCTTTCCCAGACGCTGTGTTTTATGCGGAGATGTCGTTGCAATCGATGATGATTTATGTGATTTGTGCCGTAATAATCCTCGTATCGGCTCTTCTCCGTGCGATAAATGCGGTAAGGATAAGAGCCGCTGTGATTGTAAAAATGCACATAATACACCCGATTATGAGAGAATTGTCGCTCCGTTTTATTATGAAGGAAATATCATAAAGGCTGTTCATAGGTTTAAGTTTTCGTCCAGACCCGAACTTGCAAAGGGTATGGGAGACGAGATGGCAAAAACCGTTATCAGGGAATACGGCGGAATTAAATTTGATTATATCACTTATGTGCCTATGAGCGAAAAACGGCAAAAACGCAGGGGCTATAATCAGTCGCTTGAACTTGCACGGCGTATATCGGATAAAATCGGCGTGCCGCTTCTCGATGTGTTTTATAAGGCATACGAAAATCCTCCGCAGAGAAATCAGAGTGCCCGTATGCGAAGAGCCAATATATTCGGTGCCTTTGATGTATATGACGGTTTGAACATTGAGGGCAAGACTTTTCTTATCGTTGACGATGTTAAAACAACAGGCTCAACTCTAAGCGAATGTGCCGCAGTGCTTGACTCTTACGGCGCAAAGAAATGCTTTTGCGTAAGTTTCGCAATCAGATAGCCGTAAAATTGTTTTATCTAGCGAGAATGACTGAACATTTTATTATTTAATGCTATTCTCGCTTTAATATACCTGTCCGTAGCACAATAGGATAATGCACCCGACTCCGACTCGGGAGACTGCGAGTTCGATTCTCGCCGGGCAGGCCATTTGTTTTTAACAAAAACTTGTATGAAAAAAGGAGTACCTTATGAGTTTTGTAAATATTATTAACCTTCTCGGCGGCTTGGGATTGTTCCTTTTCGGAATGAAATATATGTCCGAGGGACTTAACCGTGTAGCCGGAAATAAGATGAAGGACTTGCTCGAAAAACTCACAAGAAACCGATTTAAGGGCTTTTTGCTCGGCGTTCTCGTAACGGCGATTATTCAGTCCTCATCTGCCACAACCGTTATGATTATGGGATTTCTCAATGCCGGAATTATGGATTTGTTTCAGGCAACAGGAGTAATCATAGGTGCAAATATCGGTACAACAATCACCGCCGTGCTTATCGCCATAGATGTTTCGGCAATTGCACCTATTTGTATCTTTGTCGGCACGGTTATGATGATGTTTTGTAAAAAACAGAGCCAAAAATATATCGGTCAGATTATTCTCGGATTCGGTGTTCTTTTCTTCGGTCTGAAGTATATGAGCGGCTCCGAGGCTATGGGCGTGCTTAAAACCAGCGCATCGTTCCAAAGCTTTATAACAAAGGCGGATAATCCGCTGCTCGGTCTTTTAATCGGCTTCGCTATGTGCTCCGTGCTTCAAAGTTCGAGTGCATCTATCGGCGTGTTGCAGGCTCTTGCAATGACAGGTGCGGAACTTATGCCGATGAAGTTTGCCATTTATCTCATTATCGGTATTAATGTCGGCTCGGCTATGCCGCTTTTCCTTTCTGCTATCGGGGCTAAAACAAACGCTAAACGTGCCGCCGTCATTTACTTTATGTTTGATTTTGTGGGTATGCTTATATTTACTCCGCTTGCGATATTCGTTCCGCAGTATGTGCAGTGGATTACAACTCTGTCCGATAACGGCTCGGTGCAGGTTGCAATAGCACATATCATCTTTAAGGTGGTAACTGCTGTGTTCCTGCTTCCGTTCGTTCCGCTTCTTGTTAAATTCAGCGAGATTATAATTAAACCTAAGGAGCACGATACAAGGCTCAGATTTGAATTTATCGACACTAAGGTTGACAATAACCCCATTACCGTATCACTTCAAATAGGAAGTGAGGTTGAGCGTATGGCTCGAATCGTGCGTATGAATTTTTGCGTTGCGTGCGAAAGTTTCCTTAAAATGGACGACAGCCAAAAGCATACCATAACAGAAAATGAGGAACTTATTAATTGGCTTAATCATCATATTTCGGACTATATGATTACTGTTACCTCACGCCAGCTTACGCCCGAGGTCAGCGAATATATAGGTAAACTTTTCCATGTAATTACCGACCTTGAGAGAATCGGCGATCACGCACTTAATCTCATGGAACGTATCGAAACCGCAAAGAGTAGCGATCTCGGTTTTACAAAACAAGGTCTGGATGAATTTAAGCAGATTTACGAACTTGATTTGGAACTTCTTGACAGGTCAATCGGTGCGTTCCTCAATAAACAGCTTACCGATGACGAGGAACACCAACTCCATTATATAGAGGATACAATAGATTATTTGACATTACAGGCTCAGGATAATCATGTAAAACGATTGCGTGAAAAGAAATGTCATACAGCCTCCGGAGTTATATTTACTAAGGCTCTGCAAGACTTGGAGAGGGTGGGCGACCATTCATATAATATTGCATGGGCTGCAAGAATAGATAAAAAATTAATCAGGCAGATTTAGTATGACGGACAGAAGAAATAATCTCGCAAAACTGAATACTCTTGTGTTCGGCAGGGATTTGAGAATAACAAAGGGTGAACCTTATCCTCATATATACGAGTACGATTTTTCATCTTATTATCCCGAGGAGAATTATATTTATAATCAGGATTTGCCCGAGGGTAAGGAAATTTTTGATATTCGCTTTTATGGCGCTGATGTCAGAAATGACGATAATGCTCCCTTTATCCAAAAGGCTGTTGACGATGCCGCAAAGGTTGGCGGCTGCGTTGTTGTCTCCGGCGGAAATTATGTTACCACAACCGTTTTTCTTAAATCCGATATAACGCTTTTTATATTTCGTGATTCTTCGCTCAGTTCAAATAAAACGGGCGAGGGCTATAATCATCTCGGCATTGTGCATTGCGACTCCTGCCGTAATGTTTTGTTTACCGGCGGCGGAAAGCTCATCGGTAACGGCGAATACTTCGGCAGAAAACCGCTTTATGATAAAAATATTATCGAGCACAGCGAGTACATAGATGTCATAGAAATGCGAAAAAAATACCGTGCACAGCTTAGATTTGCTCATGAGTCAAAGTACGGCGGTGTGCTTTATATTAAAAATTGCACCGACATTAAGGCTGATAATTTTATTATAGAAAACAGTGCTCATTGGTCGTTTCATATAGAAAATTGCAACGGCGTCGAGATTAAAAATTTTGTGATAAATAATAACCGCCACGTTGCAAATGCTGACGGCTTTGATATATCGGGCAGCAGTAATGTATCGATTAATCATTGCTTTGTCTCCACCGCAGACGACGGCATTTGTATAAAAAATGCCTTATGGCTGGGAAATACGAATGAGATGAAAAATATCTCGGTTTCAGACTGTGAGGTTATTTCCTGCACCAATGCGTTTAAGATAGGCACGGAGACCACTTTTGATATATCCGATGTCACCGTCAGTAATTGCAGATTTTTTATGACGGATATTTATCCCGGTACAGTCAGTGGTATTGCCATAGAGAGTGCCGACGGCGCAAGTGTTCATCATATTAGGGTTCAAAATATAAGTATGAACAGAGTGACCTGTCCGGTTTTTATCAGGCTTTGTAACCGTAACAGAGCGAGCACGGTGGACAGTTCCTCTGCCAATGCAGTCGAATTCGGTAAAAGGAAAAAGAGGGCTTCTTCCGCCGCAAAAGACCGCTTTCACCAAAAGGGAAGCATTTATGCCGTCGATATTTCGGATGTTAAGGCTGAAAATATAGAAATTCCCGTAATCATTGCAGGCTATAAACAGAATGAAAAGTCATTTTATGTCAGCGATGTTACGCTGAAAAACTTTAATTTGCAATATGCGCCTTATAAGGAGGTTTACGATAAGCGGAGATTTATTCCCGAATATGTCGATGTTTATCCCGAGTCCTGGCGTTTTAGAAATTTACCTGCCTACGCCTTGTGGGCAAGACACGTAAAAGGGTTAAAATTACTCGATTTTGTGTGCGGTGTGCCACGCTCAACATGGAAAGAAGAAATTATAACGGAGGATGTTATATGAATAAAAATGAATTGATTGAAATTATCGGCAATTTCGATTTTGACGGAGATTTTGTTGATGTAAAGGAATTCGGCTCGGGTCATATCAATAAGACCTATATCGTTAAGTATAATACCTCAAACGGAGAGCAGAATTATGTTCTTCAAAGAGTTAACGATAATGTATTTAAGAATATAGACGAACTTATGCGTAATGTCTTTTCCGTAACCTCATATCTCAGAGGAATTATCAGAGGCTACGGCGGCGACCCCGACAGAGAAACTCTCCATTATATCAAAACAAAAGACGGTCACCGATATTATACTCACAGCGATAATTCATATTATCGTGCATATGTCTTTGTTCGTGATTCGATAAGTTATGATACAGCGGACACTCCCGAGGTGTTTAAGTCAAGCGGTCAGGCTTTCGGTCGATTCCAGAGGCTTCTTGCCGATTTTGATGTTGAAAGCATTACCGAGACAATTCCTCATTTCCACGATACTCTCTGGAGATACGAAAATGAATTTTTACCTGCAATAGAGCAGAATTTGAGCGGCAGACTTGATACTTGTAAGGACGAGGTTGAGTTCGTTAAATCCTACGCCGATGTTATGGGCAGACTTACCTCTATGATTAAAACCGGCGAACTTCCTATCAGGGTTACTCATAATGATACAAAACTTAATAATGTTATGTTCGATAAGGATACAAAGCAGTGCATCTGTGTTATCGACCTTGATACCGTTATGCCGGGACTTGCACTTTATGACTTCGGTGATTCCATTCGTTTCGGTGCATCTTCGGCTGCGGAAGATGAAAAAGACCTCGATAAGGTTTATTGCAGACTTGATTACTTTAAGGCTTATGCAGAGGGCTTTTTGTCGGAGGCAGGCGAAGCGTTTAATCAGGCGGAAAAGGATAACCTTGCATTCGCTTCTCTGCTTATGACTCTTGAGTGCGGTATGAGATTTTTAACCGATTATATTAACGGCGATACATATTTCAGAACCGAATATCCCGAGCACAACCTCGTTCGTGCAAGAAATCAGTTTAAGCTCGTTTCCGATATGGATAATAAAATGGACGAGATGGAAGAAATCATCAGGAATGTATAACTATGTCGCTTAAAAAAAATGACGATATAAGGCTTGTTATAGAGGATATGACAAGCGAAGGCTCTTCGGTCGGTCATTACGATTATCAGGCTGTTTTTGTCAGGGGTACAGTGACCGGCGATGAGGTGCTTGCTCATATTATTAAGGCAAAGAAAAATTATGCCGTCGCCGTAGTAAAGGATATTATCACTCCGTCACCCGATAGGATAAAAAGTGATTGCCCCGTCAGCGATAAATGCGGCGGCTGCTCCTTCAGAAATATGACTTACGATGCGGAAATACGCTATAAGTATAATCGTGTCGCCGATGCAGTTGCCAGGATAGGACATATCGATGCATTGGTTAAAGATGTGATTCGTGCCGATAAAGTTGACTTCTACCGTAATAAGGCTCAGTACCCCGTAAGTATAGAAAACGGAGAATTGGCATATGGCTTTTATGCCTATAAGAGCCATAGAATAGTCTCTTGCGCCGATTGCAGGCTTCAAAGTCCGGATTTTCAGCCATGCCTTGATGCGTTCAAAAAATGGGTTAAGAAAAATAATATCTCCTCCTACGATGAAAAAAGTGGCAGGGGACTTCTTCGTCATATCTACCTTAGACAGGCTTTTGCAACCGGAGAGATTATGGCTTGTGCTGTCATTAACGGCGAAAGACTTCCCGACAGCGATTACCTCGTGCACCTTCTTTCAAAAAATGAAAAGGTTAAATCCGTCTGTTTTAATGTAAATAAGCAGCCTACCAATGTGATTTTGGGCGATAAAACAGTGCCCCTTTACGGCAGTGAAACGATTTGCGATGTTCTCCTCGGTAAGAAGTTTTTAATTTCTCCCGAGTCTTTTTATCAGGTTAATCACGCTCAATGCGAAAAACTGTATAAAAAAGCCGCCGAGTACGCAAACCTCAGCGGTAACGAAACCGTCATAGACCTCTATTGCGGAGCAGGTACAATCGGTCTTTCCATGGCTGACAAGGCTAAGAAAATTTATGGCGTCGAGATAGTGCCGCAGGCTGTGGAAAATGCGAAGAAAAACGCCGAAATTAATGGAATTACAAATGCCGAATTTTTCTGCGGCGATGCTTTCGATGCTGCAAAAATGCTTGAAAATAAAGGTATTATCCCCGATGTCCTCATTCTTGACCCACCTCGTAAAGGCTGCCAAAAGGAACTTTTCGATGTCGTGAAAAAGATGTCGCCCAATCGAATAGTCTATGTCTCCTGCGACCCCGCAACCCTCGCCCGAGACCTCGCACTCCTCGCCTTAAAAGGCTATAAGACACTCGAACTCACCCCCGTCGATATGTTCCCCCGCACCCCTCATGTAGAAACTGTCGCATTGATTGAAAAAATATAATTTGTAGGAGATATTTTATGGGAATTTTTAGCAGAAATAAGAAAGAAAAGATTACTTCTGATTGGTCTGATGCATACATTGCGTCACCAAAATTTTATTCAAAACCTGACGGTACTCCGTTCGGTGCAATAGCGCTCAGCGAAAATGCAAAGACAGTTTTGCCTAAGACACCGCAGAACAGTTATGTGATAGATTCAAAGCCGGTCATGGATTGGAGACTTGTCTTCGTCGGTGCTTCGCAGGGTGGAATTATCGGCGATACGGATTACTTTACTGCTTTGAATAAACTTGAAAAATATATTCTTGATTCTAACGATACCGCTTTACTTGTTAAAGCGCTTTCGTCTGATGAAATTAAATTCTTATGTGATTAAAAAATTTACGGTGATATTATGTCTAAGTCAAAAAAAGATAAGATAAGTGATTACAAAACAAATGTTATGCGGCTGCTTGATGCGGCAGGGGTAGGCTATAACCATTATTCCTACGCCGATACCGATGCCGTATCGGGTATGGACGCCGCAAAAGCTATGGGGCAAAATCCCGAGCAGGTGTTCAAAACTCTTGTCACAGTCGGAAAATCCGGCGAGCATTATGTATTTGTCATTCCCGTAAACGCCGAACTTGACCTTAAAAAGGCGGCAAACGCTGTCGGCGATAAGGCTGTGTCTATGATTAAGTCTAAGGAACTTTTGCCTCTTACGGGGTATATTCACGGCGGTTGTTCTCCCATCGGTATGAAAAAGCCGTTTCAAACCGTCATTGACGAAAGTTGTATGCTCTTTGATACAATCATTTTTTCTGCCGGAAAGATAGGCTATCAGGTCGAGGTTGCACCGGACGATTTGAAAAAACTCGTTGATTATTCAACAGCCGATTTAACAGAATATTTATGACTTATTAAAATCAATGTCTTATAATATATAAATTATATATTGGATATTGATTTTTATTTTTTTTATGGTATTATATAAAGGGTAATTTGGGATTTTATGCTTATGTGCATTTGTATTGCCTAAGCATTGTCCGCTTTCCCATAAAATGTCTGGCAGGTGAGTGTTGTTCGCTTGCAAATGAGAGGTATAATATGTCTGGTACAAATTATGATGTAATTATTATCGGAGCAGGGCCCGGCGGCATTTTTTCCGCATATGAACTTGTTCAGCAGAATAAGAATTTGAAAATTGCCGTGTTTGAAGCAGGTAATCCGCTTTCAAAAAGAAAGTGTCCCATAGACGGTGAAAAGATTAAATCCTGTATTCAGTGCAAGACTTGCGCCATTATGAGCGGCTTCGGCGGAGCGGGTGCATTTTCTGACGGTAAGTATAATATTACTAACGACTTTGGCGGTACTCTTTATAAATATATCGGCAAAAAAAAGGCTATCGACCTTATGAAATATGTCGATAAAATTAATGTAGAGCATGGCGGTCAGGAGTGTAAATTATATTCCACTGCCGGCAGCGAGTTTAAGAAAATCTGTATGCAAAATCAGCTTAATCTTCTCGATGCATCGGTTCGCCATCTCGGTACCGATATAAATTATATCGTGCTTGAAAATATTTTTAACGAACTTAAGGATAAACTTGATTGGTTTTTTAATACTCATATTGATTCCGTTGAAAAACTTGATGACGGCACATATGAGGTTCACTCAAAGAAAGGCGACTTTACCTGCAAAAACTGCATTATCTCCGTAGGCAGAAGCGGCAGTAAATGGATGGAGGGCGTTTGCGACAGCCTTAATATTAAGACTAATTCCAACAGAGTTGATATCGGCGTTCGTGTAGAACTTCCGGCTGTTATATTCTCTCACCTTACCGATGAACTTTATGAGAGTAAGATTGTTTATAGGACTAAAAATTATGAGGATCAGGTTCGTACTTTCTGTATGAATCCTAAGGGAAGCGTGGTTAACGAGAATACCAACGGTATTGTTACCGTAAACGGACACAGTTATGAAGATCCCGAAAAGCAGACTCAAAATACAAACTTTGCACTCTTGGTTTCAAAGCATTTTTCCGAGCCGTTTAAGGACAGTAACGGCTACGGCGAGAGTATTGCCCGACTTTCAAATATGCTTGGCGGCGGTGTAATCGTACAGCGTTTCGGAGATTTGGTAAGCGGCAGAAGAAGTAATCCCAAGAGAATAGAGGAGGGACTCGTAGAACCTACTTTGGCAGCTACACCCGGTGACCTTTCGCTTGTTTTGCCAAAGAGAATTTTGGACGGAATTATCGAGATGATTTACGCTCTTGATAAAATTGCACCCGGTACCGCAAATCCTGACACACTTCTCTACGGCGTTGAGGTAAAATTTTATAATATGGAGGTTGAGCTTGACGAGAATCTCGAAACCGTGCATAAGGGTCTTTATGTTATCGGTGACGGCTCGGGCGTAACTCACTCTCTTTCACACGCATCTGCAAGCGGCGTATATGTTGCTCATAAGATTGCGGAAAAATATTAATTTTTAAGGAGTAATTTTTATGAAATTAAAAGACGGAATTGTACTCGGAAATATCGACGGACAGAATTTTGCAATCGCTACAGGTAAACTGTCATCATCTCTTTCCGGAATTATAAATAATAACGAAAGTGCGAATTACATTTTTAAGCTTCTCCAAAAGGAACAGACCGAGGAGAGCATTATTTCCGCTATGCAGGAGAGATATGACGCACCCGAGGACGAAATTGCCGCAGATGTAAGAGAGTTTATTTCGACACTCGATTCCTACGGCGTTTTGGAGAAGTAATATGGTTGTTGATTGCAAGGAATCACGCTATTTTTTTGATGTAATTATCTCAACGATTAAGGGTGAGTGTATACCCGAGCCGCCCGAAATGGATTGGGATAAATTTGTTGACACCGTGGTTGAACAGCAGTTTGTCTCCCTTGTGGCACAGACACTCGAGAACAAACCGTTTGTTCCCGAAAAAATCGCAGAACGCCTAAGTCAATTTAAGAATAACGAATTCTTGAGAATAATCAGCGTGCAAAATGAATTTAACGAAATTAAATCCATGCTTATTGAAAATAAGGCGAGATTTATGTTGCTTAAAGGCTCTGTAATAAGAAATTATTATCCTAAACAGAGTTTTAGACAAATGTCGGACATTGATTTGCTTTGCGATTATGAACATCATAATGCCATTTGCGATTATATGCTCTCAAGAGGATATACAATGCTTTCGGACGGCGGCGGAAATACGGACGACTTTACTAAAGAACCGTATTTTACTTTTGAGTTTCATCACGATTTGTTTAAGGATGTTTACGGATTTTGCCCCGATTTCAGTTTTGTGTGGAATAATGCAAAACTTAAAGATGAGAGCGGCTTTGAGTACGAAATGAGTGTTGAGGATGTTTATCTTCACTCTGTTGCTCATATGTATAAGCATTTTATTTTGGGCGGTTTCGGCGTTAAATTTATTGTCGATACTTATTTACTCGCATCTAAAAATGAATCCGACTGGAACAGAGCCTACATAGATGAAAAACTTGAATCAATGAACCTTGGCGACTTTGAAAAAAGAGTGCGTAAGGCTTCATTTGATTTCTTTGAAAATAATCTTTCCGCTTCTCAGCAGGAGTTTTTTCAAAAAGCGTTTAGATACGGAACATTTATGAATGACGAAAACTTCGCCAATGTTGAGGAAATTCTTAATAATTATCAAAATGATAATGGTTCCTCTGCATTTAAGTATCTGCTTTCACGAATTTTTCCGTCAAAGACACAAATTAAAAGTATGTATCCTGTGCTTAACGAAAAGCCTTATTTATTGCCGCTTTACTATGTAAAAAGAATTTTCAAAAGATTTGCTACCGGACCTAAAAAGGTGGCAAAGGAAATGAAGTATTTAACTAAATCGAATAAATCCAAGGAATAATATCTTTATGTCAGTTAATAAAAACAATATTCGTAATTTTTCCATCATTGCTCATATTGACCACGGAAAGTCTACTCTTGCCGACCGCTTGCTCGAACTTACCAGTTCGGTGCAAAAGCGTGATATGCAGGAGCAGATTTTGGACGATATGGATTTGGAACGTGAGCGTGGTATAACCATTAAGGCTCACGCCGTAAAACTTAATTATAAAGCCAAAGATGGACAGGAATATGTCTTTAATCTGATTGACACTCCGGGTCATGTTGATTTCAATTATGAGGTTTCACGTTCGCTTGCGGCGTGCGAGGGTGCTATTCTTATTGTTGACGCATCTCAGGGCGTTGAGGCGCAGACCCTTGCAAATACATATCTTGCACTTGACCATGACCTTGATATTCTTCCTGTAATAAATAAAATTGACCTTCCTGCCGCAGAACCTGAAAGAGTTGCTGAAGAAGTAGAAGATGTTATCGGTATACCGTGTATGGACGCACCCCGAATCAGCGCAAAAACAGGCGAGAATGTAGAAGAAGTGCTCGAGTATATAGTAAAGGGAATTAAGCCTCCCGTAGGTGACGATGATAAGCCGCTCAAGGCACTTATATTTGATTCGGTTTATGACAGTTATCGTGGCGTTATAGTTTATGTCAGAATAAAAGAGGGCAAAATCAAAGCAGGGGACACTATGAAAATTATGTCCACCGGTGCCGAGTTTACTGTTGTAGAGGTCGGCTATATGAGAGCCACCTATATGGAAAAAGCAGATGAACTTTCTGCCGGTGAGGTAGGCTATATCACCGCTTCCATTAAGACCGTAGGCGATGCTCATGTCGGCGATACGGTTACCACTGCCGATAATTCTGCCGCTGAGGCTCTGCCCGGCTACCGTAAGGTAAATCCCATGGTTTACTGCGGACTTTATCCTGCCGACGGCTCCGATTATGAGGTTCTTCGTGACGCTCTTGAAAAGTTGCAACTTAATGACGCATCTCTTTCTTATGAGCCCGAAACCTCGGGTGCTCTCGGATTTGGATTCAGATGCGGATTTCTCGGTCTGCTCCACCTTGAGATTATTCAGGAGCGACTCGACAGGGAATATAATCTTGACCTTATCGCAACCGTTCCGTCCGTTGTTTATAAGATTTATCTAACCGACGGCACTATGGTCGAGATTGATAACCCGACCAATTATCCCGACCCCGCATATATAGATTATTGCGAAGAACCCTTTGCCGACGCTCATATCTATGTTCCGAGTGAATTTGTCGGAACGGTTATGGATATGTGCCAGGATAAAAGAGGCATATTTAAGAATATGAATTATATCACTCCCGACAGAGTGGATATTCATTACGAACTTCCGCTTAACGAGATTATTTATGATTTCTTTGACGCTCTTAAATCTCGCACAAGAGGCTATGCTTCTTTCGATTATGAGATGAAAGATTACAGAAAGAGCGACCTCGTTAAGGTTGATGTTGTTCTCAACGGCGATGTTATTGATGCTCTTTCGTTTATTATCCATAAGGATAAGGCGTATCAAAGAGCAAGAAAAATCGCCGAGCAACTTAAAAAATATATACCTCGCCACCTGTTTGAAATTCCTATTCAAATCGCTATCGGCGGTAAGGTAATTGCCCGTGAAACCGTTAAGGCACTCCGTAAGGACGTTCTTGCGAAATGTTACGGCGGTGATGTAACCCGTAAGAAAAAACTTCTTGAAAAGCAAAAAGAGGGTAAAAAGCGTATGCGTCAGTTCGGCTCCGTTGAGGTACCGCAGGAGGCGTTTATGGCTGTACTTCGTCTGTCCTCCGATGACGATGATTAATGAATTTGTATTGTGCCTTTTTTCACTGATGTCTTTATAGAAACAAGGTAATATATAAAAAGCACGCTGATGAATTGTTTGCTCAAATGAGTCTGACTTCATTAGCGTGCTTTTTGCATTTAGAGTTGTTATATATTGATTTGTATAGTTTAATTATGTGCTATGATCAGTATTCAACCTTTAGGTTTTCTTCCGCTTCCGCTACCTTTAGCATTATTGCACATTCAATTCTTTTTCTGTGAAGTTCACAGCCAAATTCGTAAACTCCGTTTACACTGCCTGTTGTGTGATATGCGTTTGCCGCACATCCGCCTGAGCAGTATAATTTTGCAAAGCAGTCTCTGCATTCCTTGTGCGAATATACATTGCAGCTTTGAAATTGCCCCAAAATTTCGGGGTTCGTAACTCCGTCATAAATGTTTCCGAGTTTGAATTTCTCGTCGCTTACGAATTGGTGGCAGGGATAGAGGTCACCGCTCGGCGTAACAGCCATATATTCCGTTCCGACTCCGCAGCCGCTGACTCTCTTTACTATGCACGGTCCGTGGTCAAGGTCAATCATATAGTGATAAAAAGTAAAACCGTCACTCTTGCGATATCTTTTGAGCATTTCGTTAGCAAGAATTTGGTATTGCTCCTTTAGGATAGGTAAATCGCTGTCTTTTAATGCCCACGGTTCACTTGGGTCGCAAACAACCGGCTCGACAGATAATTCCTTAAATCCGAGGTCTGCCATATGCAAAAGGTCTTTTGAAAAGTCGGTGTTAAAATGAGTGTATGTGCCCCTCATATAGTAGTCCTTTTGACCTCTGCTGTCGGCAAATTTCTTGAACTTGTCGATGATTAAATCATAACTGCCTTTTCCGTTCGGTGTTTTGCGAAGATTGTCGTGAACACTCTTTCTGCCGTCAAGAGAAAGAACTACATTGCTCATTTCCTTGTTGCAAAATTCTATTACTTCATCGTCAACAAGTACTCCGTTTGTTGTAAGGGTAAAGCGAAAGTTTTTGTTGTATTTTTTTTCCTGTTCTCTGCCGTATTTAACAAGTTCTTTGCACACATTCCAGTTGAGAAGCGGCTCGCCGCCGAAGAAATCAACTTCCAGATTTTTTCTCGTACCGCTTTGTTCAATCAAAAAGTCGAGCGCTCTTTTTCCGACCTCAAGACTCATCAGTCCCTTGTCCGCTCCGCCGTATTCGCCTTTGCCTGCAAAACAGTATTCACAGTTTAGGTTGCATCCGTGAGCGACATGCAGGCATATCGCCTTTATAACTCCTTGACGCTTCTTAAACTCTTTTGCCGTAGCTTCAAAGGTGTCTTCGCTGAACAGTCTGCCGTCAGCCTTCAGCGCCTCAATATCCTCAAAGCAAAGGTCTATATCTTCACTTGTTACATCGTCTCTGTCGCTGTATTTGTCGAGTATATAAGCCTTTATTTCATCTTTTGATTTGCTTTCGTATAGTGTGATAATATCATAAGCAACCTCGTCAACAGAATGTACGCATCCGCTGTTTTGGTCGAGTATGATGTTATATCCGTTCATTTTATATGCGTGTATCATATTATCTCCCGACATAGAAAAACGGCAGCCCAATTGCTGCCGCAAGTCTATCAATAAATTACTTTTTGAGTTGCTCGCATTTCTGATTTGCTACCGAGCAAGAGGTCTTTGATGCTGACTGGCATGATGTCTGGCATTCGCCGCAGCCGCCCTTCTTAGCCGACTCGCAAAGATTTCTTGAGCTTAAAGTATTGATTCTTTTCATTAAGAAACACCTCGCTTAAATTTATTACTTAATTATTATAATTTAATTTGCCTTTTTTGTCAATATTTTATTGGGAATAAGAGTGCTGTCGCTGATTATGTTTATTCCGTTTTTAACGCTTTCCTTTATGTATTCTATCGCTTCTCTGCTTATTATCTCGTTCGGTACGATTATCGGAATGTCGGGCGGATAGGCATAAACAAATTCGTTTGATACCTTGCCTACGCTCTCTTCAATTTCCGTCTCGTCGCCCTCATCGTCGATTTTTATTTGCATTGCTTTGTCGGGGCATGGAGGCTTTTTTATTAGTTTTTCATATTTGCATATTAAGCCCTCGTCAATTTCCTCCAGTGCTTTTTTCAGATATTCGAGTTTTTCTTTTTCGTCTGCAACACTCGTCATAAGAAGCACATAGGTCTTGTAGTAAGCCTCAACTTCGATTTTATATTTATCCCTTAAAATATCAGCCAAATCGTTTCCGCTTATGTCCGTTCCTGCCGTCGATACGATTATCTTTGAAATATCGTCCGTATACATTATTCTCAGATTGTTGGTGTCTGCCAGCCTTAAATCACATAAATTTTCGTAAAACGCACAAAAATCACGTCGGTTTTTCAGCACATAGTCTGCACAGATTGAAATGCTGTTCATAAGAACATAACTCGGCGATGTCGTCTGAAAAATATCGTTAAAGCGTTTTACTCTTTCGATTAATCTTTCGCTGTATATATTTATAACGGCGGTTTGAGTGAGTGACGGAAGCGTTTTGTGAAGCGATGAAATGACTATGTCACCCTTTGGATATTTTGGAAAATATCCCTGTCCCAAGTGTGCTCCGTGTGCCGCATCAATAATCAAAGGAATGTCACATTCAATTTCGCTTATATATCCCTCGTAAGTGGGAGAAGTGATAATCATTGCCTTTGCGTCGGGATTTTCTCTTACTGTCCTGTCTGCCGCCTCCTGCGACAGCCTCAAATAATATCCGTTTGTGCTGTCGTAATCCGGCTCAATGTATATGATTTTAAGTTCAAGCAGCATACACGCATTGAATACGCTTTTGTGGCAGTTGCGTGCAACGATAATTTTGTCTTTTTTGTTACAAACGGCAAAAATCGCACTCATTATTCCCATTGACGAGCCGTTGACGCTTATCAGTGATTTTTTTGATTTGTAGATTTTCTTCAAATCATTTTCGACGTCGGCGATAACTCCTCTCGGACAGTGCAGATTGTCAAAGCCGTCAATTTCCGTAATGTCAATTTCACTGCCCGTTATGCCGAATTTTTTGTTTCTCTTGTGCCCCGGCATATGAAACGGATAGGTGTCAAGTCCTTTTAACTTATCTTCTAATCTCAACTCTGTCCCTCCTTAAATTCGTCACCGTCAGCAGTATATACCCTGCAAATATCGGCAGTGCTTCAATCAGTCCCGTCTCTTTGAAAATCAAAAGACAGATTAAATCAACGATTAAAATAATCCCTGCCGTAACGCAAAATATAAGATAAATTTTGTCCTTTTTTCTCAGCAGAAAAAACAGTAAAAATATACATATCCCCGTTACCGCCGAAAATAAAAGCGAGCCGGTGCAGTGAAGATAATATTGCAGTTTTTTGTCGTAGTCAAATTCGTTGGCGAGAGTCAGCAGCATACCGGTTCCCGATATAACCGAAAAGGGGATATAAAGCCTCTTGTGCTCTGTTTTTTCAAAGGCAAGTTTAATTCCCATCGTCAGTGCGGTATAAGTAAGCACTCCCCAAATCGTAAATAATATTCTGTGCTCAAGTCCTATTTTTGACAGCGCTCCGCTGTTTTTGTACGGTACTCCGAAATGCATATACCATAGTGTGTAAACCGTCGCCGCCGTGCACAGCAGGACTGATAACACCTTTCTCGTTTTTATCATTCTGAACCCCTAAAAATTTTTCTCATATTATTATAACATTTTAATATATTCATTGCAATAAATTCGCTTATAGAGTATAATGTACTTATGATATCAGTACAGTAAACGGACGGTGTAAATATGAAATTTATTTCTTGGAATGTTAACGGTTTGCGTGCCTGTGTAAACAAAGGCTTTAAGGACTTTTTTGATGATATAAATGCGGATTTCTTCTGCCTTCAGGAAACTAAACTTCAGCAGGGACAGATTGATTTTGCACCCGAGGGATATTATTCCTATTGGAACTATGCCGAAAAGAAGGGATACAGCGGCACTGCGATTTTTACAAAGCATAAGCCGCTTAATGTTACCTACGGTATGGGTATTCCCGAGCACGATAAAGAGGGCAGACTTATAACTCTCGAATATGATGACTTTTATTTTATTACGGTTTATGTTCCGAACTCAAAGCAGGAACTTCTCCGCCTCGATTATCGTATGGAGTGGGAAGACGATTTCAGACGCTATGTCTGCGAACTTGATAAGAAAAAACCCGTCATTTTCTGCGGCGACCTCAATGTCGCTCATAAGGAAATCGACCTAAAAAATCCAAAGACAAATCATCATAATGCAGGCTTTACCGACGAGGAGAGAGAAAAACTCAGTTTGATGCTCGACGCAGGCTTTACCGATACTTTCAGGTTTTTCTATCCGGAGCAGGAAAGTATTTATTCTTGGTGGTCTTATCGCTTTAAGGCGAGAGAAAAGAACGCAGGATGGAGAATTGACTACTTCATTGCATCAAAAAGACTTGATGATAAACTCACAGATGCAAAAATTCATACGGAAATTTTGGGCAGCGACCATTGTCCGGTTGAACTTGATATTGATTTATGATTAAGGTAATTCTTTGGGATGTAGACGGCACTCTGCTTGATTTTAAGAAGAGCGAAAGTTGCTCGATAAAAAATGCTTTTCGTGTATTTTCTCTGGGTGAATGCAGTGATGATACCGTTAAGGTTTATTCCGACATTAACCAAAGCTGTTGGGAAATGCTTGAGCGTGGTGAACTTACTAAGGAACAGACTTTGATTGTCCGCTTTGAAAAATTCTTTGACAAACTCGGAATAAAGAATGTTTCGCCACGGGAGTTTTGTTCCGTTTACGAAAACGGTATTGCCGACACCACCGCCTTTATTGACGGTGCGTATGATACCGTGTCCTCGCTCAAAGGTAAGTATAAACAGTATATCGTTACAAACGGCGCATATTCCGTGCAAACCGAGAGGCTTAAAAGGTCGGGTCTTGATAAGATTTTCGACGGCGTGTTTATTTCCGACGAGGTTGGCTACGAAAAGCCGTCGCCGTTTTTCTTTGATTATGTAAGAGAGCATATAGATAATGTGTCGCTTGATGAAATACTTATAGTCGGCGACTCCCTTACCTCGGATATTAAGGGCGGAAATAATATGGGCATCAAAACCTGCCTGTTTTCTCCTAAACCCTTGGTGTATGATAAAAACGAATATAAAATCAATTATGTAATTTCGTCTCTTGATGAGATTGATTCTGTTTTGGAAAAAGGGTGATTTTATGACAGCTGATGTAAAAAAAGCAGGTGCCTTGTCGTTTAGAACTTGGCTGAGTATTGTGCTTTTCGGACTTGTCGGTCAGATTGCATGGGTCGTTGAAAATATGTATTTTTCACGCTTTATGCAAAATGAGATTACAAAAGCACCGTATGCCACAACGCTTCTCGTTGCTTTCTCCGCCTTGTTTGCGACTCTTGCGACATTAATCGGCGGCGCATTGTCCGATAGGACAGGCAAACGTAAGGCGTTCATATGTTGGGGTTATGTTGTTTGGGGCTTTACCATTGCGGCTTTTTCGCTCGTTCCTATGCAACCCTCGGCAGATAAGGTTTTGCCTATGGTTATACTTGTCGTAGCCATGGACTGTATTATGTCCGTAATAGGCTCTGTCAGTAATGATGCGTCATTTAACACATGGATTACCGATGTTACAAATACCGCAAACAGAGCAAAGGTGGATACCGTTCTTGCCATTATGCCGCTGTTTGCCATGGCTGTCGTTTTCGGCGGTTTCGATTCTTTGACCAATGCCGACGCAACCGTTGACGATTGGAAAAAGTTTTTTATCATTATGGGCATTATGCCAACTGTCGGCGGCTTAATCGGTCTAGCCGTTATGAGGGATAAGAAGGGCATTAAACCTAATAGAAATAACAGTTTTTGGAATGATTTTACATACTCGTTAAAACCGTCCACAATTAAAGAAAACAAAATGCTCTATGTCTGCCTCTCGGGCTTTACCGTAGCGTCTATCAGTTATCAGGTTTATATTAACTATCTCTTTAATATCGTAGAGCAGACCATGAAGATAAAGAACTATATTATTCCTATCGGAATTATTATGGTTGTTGCCGCAGTCGGCTCGGTTGTCGTTTCTTCCGCTATGGATAAGTACGGTAAAAAAAGATTTTATTATCCTACAATTATAGCAGGCTCTGTCGGTTGTGTAATTATTTGGCTCAGTAAGTTCTTTATTGATAAAAATTATACCGCAGAACTTGTCCTTTTGATAATCGGCGGCGTGCTCGCCATGGGCGTTAATCTCGTTATGGCGGGACTTTTTACCGCCTCTTACCGTGATTATATCCCAAAGGGTAAGGAGGGACTTTTTCAGGGTTGCCGCATAGTTATGTATGTGCTTATTCCTATGATTATAGGTCCTCTCGTTGCTCAGATTATAATTAATATTCATAACGCAGGCGTAGCGGATGAAAATATAGTTTATCCTATGGAACTTTTCCTCGGTGCCGCAGCAGTGCTGCTGTTCTGCCTTGTTCCGTCAAAGGTTGTTCGTGATGAGCAGGCAAAACGCCACGATGAACTGATGAAAGAATTACAGGAAGAAAATAAATAATATGCTTAATCAATTTTCCCGTACCGAGCTTTTACTCGGTGATGCGGCAATGAAAAAATTAAAAAATTCGAGAGTTGCCGTTTTCGGCGTCGGCGGTGTCGGCGGCTATACTGTTGAGGCTCTTGTGCGCTCGGGCGTAGGGGCTCTGGATTTGATAGATAACGATACCGTTTCTCTTACAAACATCAACCGTCAGATTATCGCCACGCTCGATACCGTCGGCAGAGATAAGGTTGATGTGGCGCAGGAGAGAATAAAGAGCATTAATCCCGACTGCGTTGTAACTACGCATAAATGCTTTTATCTCCCCGAGACCGCAGAGCAATTTGATTTTACCGATTACGATTATGTTGTTGACGCCATAGATACCGTTAAGGGCAAGATAGAAATTGTAATGAGGGCAAAGGAATGTTCCACGCCGGTTATATCCTCTATGGGTGCCGGAAATAAACTTGACCCCACCGCTTTTGAGGTTGCCGATATATCAAAAACATCTGTTTGTCCGCTTGCAAAAGTTATGAGGGTGCAACTTCGAAAAAGAGGCGTTAATCATCTTAAAGTTGTTTATTCAAAAGAACCGCCGCTTGCTCCCATCATAACCGATGACGCAAAAGAGGAATTTTCTTCAAATGTTCGCAGAACGCTTCCCGGTTCAACTGCTTTCGTTCCGTCTGTTGTCGGCCTTATAATAGCCTCTGAGGTCGTAAAAGATTTAATTAAATAATAATATAGTTATTGATTTATTTTTATTTTGTGATAAAATTACGTAAAGAGCATAGAATATGATTTTTCCGTGCCTAATTGCGGTATTATACAGAGGTAAGTTATGAGAAAAACTAAAATTATTTGTACTGTCGGACCTGCGACCGACGATGAGAACGTTCTTCGCAGTATGATTGAAAAGGGTATGAATGTCGCTCGCCTTAATTTCAGCCACGGCGAATACGATACTCACGAAGCCAGATTTAACGAAGTTGTTAAAATTCGCAACGAACTGCAAATGCCCGTTGCAACTCTTCTTGATACAAAAGGCCCAGAGATAAGACTCGGCGATTTTGAGAATAAAAACGGAGTTGAGATTAAAGACGGAGAAGATTTTATTCTCACCACAAAAAAGTGCAAGGGTACTGCAAAAAAGTCCTATGTAAATTATGACGGACTTCCAAAAGATGTGCACCCCGGCACCACAATTCTTATTAATGACGGCATTATTTCTCTTAAGGTTAATAAGGTAATTGATAAAGATATTTACTGCACAGTTGTAGACGGCGGACTTTTGACCGACCGTAAAGGCGTTAATGTTCCCGATGTTAATTTGAATATGCCGTATCTGTCAAAAAAAGATATGGACGATTTGTCTTTCGGCAAAAAGATGGACTTCGATTTTATCGCCGCTTCGTTTTGTCGCAGTGCAACCGATATTACCATTATGCGTAACTATTTGGAGGCTATCGGCTGGAAAACTCCTAAAATTATAGCAAAGATAGAAAACCGACAGGGTCTTGATAATATCGATGAAATTATTGATGTTGCCGACGGTATTATGGTTGCAAGAGGCGATTTGGGCGTAGAAGTTCCGTTTGAGGAAATTCCGTCCGTGCAAAAAAAGATTATCGAAAAGGTGTATAAGGCAGGTAAAATCGTTGTTACCGCAACTCAAATGCTCGAGTCTATGATAAAAAATCCGAGACCGACCAGAGCGGAAATTACCGATGTCGCAAACGCAATTTACGACGGCACTTCCGCTATTATGCTTTCGGGCGAGTCGGCAGTGGGTAAGCATCCTGTCGAGGCGGTCGAAACTATGGACAGAATTGCATGTACCACCGAGGCGGATATTAATTATGTAGAGCGCTTTAATTATTTTTATGAGCGCCCGAGTAATAACGATGTTACTTCCGCTATCTCTCATGCGACCGTTACAACCGCCCATGACCTTAACGCCGTGGCTATCGTAACCGTAACAAAGAGCGGCACAACCGCCCGTATGATTTCTAAATTCAGACCGCACACTCTTATCGTAGGCGCTACAACCGATGAGAGAGTGTATCGTCAGCTTGTGCTTTCATGGGGAGTTTTGCCTGTTATGTGCGAAACTAAGAATAATACCGATGAACTTTTCGACCACGCTGTTCAGGTGTCAAAGAACGCAGGCGTGCTCAAACAGGGTGACCTTGCCGTTATAACCGCAGGCATTCCGCTCGGTATTTCAGGCACAACAAATATGCTTAAGGTTCACGAGGTTTGAACCGCTTAACCGAGCAATAATTTTTTGAAAAATAAAAAAATTTTCTTTATTAAAGGGGTAAATTTATGGAGAAATTAAAGTATTTCGTAAATAACGAATTCAAGGACTCAAAGGCTGAGGTGTGGTATGATTTGCATAATCCGTCCACAGGCGAGGTAACGGGACAGGCTCCGTGCTGTACCGAGGACGAAGTGCTCGAGGCTGTAGAGGCTGCAAAAGCCGCATATCCCGAGTGGAAAAACACACCTGCCAGAAAAAGGGCGGCTGTGCTTTATAATGTGCGCAATCTTCTAAATGAGCATCTTGATGAACTTACCATGCTCGTTTGTGAGGAAAACGGTAAGACATGGGCAGAGGCTGCCGGTGATGTCGGTAAGGCAATAGAGGGCACCGAACTTGCAACTCAGGCTCCGTCTCTTATGATGGGCGAGAGCCTTATGGACGCTTCCACGGGATTCGATACCGTAAAGTATCGTGAGGCTATGGGCGTTTTTGCGGGTATTGTTCCCGTTAATTTTCCGGCTATGATTCCTTTTGGCTGGATGGTACCGGTTTGTATTGCCTGCGGTAATACCATTGTCCTTAAAGCCGCTTCTCTCACACCGAGAACCGCTATGCGTATTGCTGAACTTTATGTTGAGGCAGGCGTACCAAAGGGCGTTGTAAATATCGTAACCTGCTCAAGAAATGAAGTTAATACCATTCTCGACCATCCCGATATTAAGGGCGTTACTTTTGTCGGTTCTACTCCGGTCGGACTTAAAGTTTATCAGAGAGCCGCCGCTTCGGGTAAGAGATGCCAAGCTCTTTGCCAGGCTAAAAACCATGCTCTCGTTCTTGAGGACTGTGCTCTTGAAAGAACCGTTGCCGGCGTTATAAATTCAGCATTCGGCTGCGGCGGTCAGAGATGTATGGCTCTTTCTTGCTGTGTTGTTCAGGACAGCATTGCAGATAAATTTGTTGCCGAACTTAAAAAGCAGATTAAATCCGTAAACTGCGGTCTTGCTTGGGATAAGTCCACGAGACTCGGTCCCATTACATACGAAAAGCATTATAAAGAAGTTCTCGCCGATATCGAAAAGGGAATTAATGAGGGCGCAACTCTCGTTGTTGACGGTAGAAATCCCGAACTTCCCAAAGAATGCAAAAACGGTTACTTCGTCGGTCCTACCGTGTTTGATAATGTATCGGAAGATATGACCATCGGCAGAGACGAGGTCTTTGGTCCCGTTCTCTGCATTAAGAGGGTAAAGAACTTTGATGAGGGTCTTGAACTTATGAATAATAATCCGTATGCAAACGGCTCGGTTATTTATACCCAAAGCGGTTATTATGCACGTCAATTCGCAAGATATACAGACGGCGGTCAGGTCGGCATTAATGTAGGTATCCCTGTGCCCGTAGGTTTCATTCCTTTCAGCGGTCATAAGCAGTCGTTCTTCGGAGACCTTCATTGCCTCGGTAAGGACGCTTACCGCTTCTTTACGGAGAGTAAGTCCGTAACTCAGCATTGGTTTGATGAGGAAGAAATGAAAGCCAAAGAGGTCGATACCTGGGACGGACTCCTTTAATTCGTATAGTTTTTAATAACATAAAAGCGGCTTGAATAATTGTTTCAAGTCGCTTTTTGTATGTTTTGATTTACATTACATAAGATTTAATCTTCGAGCATTTCGCTGTTTCTAAAAAGCAGGCTGATGCACCATACAGCGGCTATGCAAACAAGAGTATAAATGATTCTTGCAAAAACAGCCGTTTGTCCGCCGCATATCCAAGCTACCAAATCAAATTTGAATATGCCTACAAGTCCCCAGTTTATTCCGCCGATGATTGTTAAAATTAATGCAATTCTGTCAATTATCTTCATATTGAAAACACTCCTTTTAATCTATTGTTGACTAAACGGAGTGTTTTATTCATTAATGTAATTATGTTTTGTATGATTTTTTTGTTAAATTTTGGTAGTTAAAAATTCAAGATTGCCGCCTATAATGACATCGCCGTATGAAGCGGGAATTAAAAAACTGTCGCCCTTTTTTGCCGCTCTGCCGTCAACAGTGCCCTTGCCGTCGATAACGAGAATGTGCATAAAAGAATTCTCGCTTACATTAAGCGTCAGACGGTTTGTGCATTTGTATCTGTTTACGCTGAAAAGGTCGCATTTTGTAATCAGCTGAACTTCGTTTTTATCCACGTATTTTGTTTCGCCCATAGGTTTTATATCGTATTTAGGCGGTACGGTTTTTGATACATCTATCGCTTTTTTTATGTGCAGTTCTCTCGGCTTTCCGTCTGCACCCACTCTGCCGTAGTCGTAAACTCGATATGTGCAGTTGGAATTTTGCTGAATTTCCGCTATCATAGCGCCCTTGCCGATTGCGTGTACCGTTCCCGCCTCTATGAAAAATGTGTCGCCTTTTTTTACATTGACCACATTCAGTTTGTCGAGCAGGGTATTGTTCTCAATCGCTTCTTTGAACTCCTGCGAACTTATTTCTTCCTTAAAACCGTAGATTAATGTTGCACCCTCTGCGGCGTCGAGAACATACCACATTTCGGTTTTTCCGTATTCGTTTTCAACTTCACGTGCGTATTTGTCATCGGGATGCACCTGAATGGATAGATTGTCATAGGCATCAATTAATTTTATCAGTAACGGAAAATACGGGTATTTGTCGCTTCTTTTACCGAGCAACTTTTCTTTTCCGACCTCGTCTACAACTTCTTGCAGGGTCTTGCCGTCGTATTCTCCGCCGTCAACGGTGTTCATTCCGTCCTTGTGGCAGGCGAGCATCCAGCCCTCGGCAGTCTTGTCATAGCCTGTGTCAAAGCCGTAATCGTTTTTAAGTCTGTATCCGCCCCAAATGTAATCCTTAAATATGGGCTTTAATTTTATTATTTCCATAATTTTTACCTCTCATTTATTATATAATATCAAATTTATACTTCCCTTTCAAGGTGTTTTGTTGTAAAATAGGGTGTAATAAATTCTCGGAGGCTCTTATGTCGGTATTGGATGTGCAAAATTTAACATTGTCCTTCGGCGAAAATACGCTGTTTTTAGATGTCTCGTTTGATATAAAGGAAAAAGAAAAGGTTGGCTTAATCGGCTGTAACGGTGCCGGTAAAACGAGCCTTTTTAAGATTATAATCGGTGAGTATACTCCCGACAGCGGAGCTTGCTTTATCTCAAAAAATGTCAGACTCGGCTATATGCAGCAGCATACATGCAGTCAAAACAGAACCGTTTACGGCGAACTGGTTTCTGTCTTTGACGATTTAATTGAAACGGAGCATAGGCTTGATGAAATATCGGCACTTCTTTTGAATAATCCTAAAAATGCCGGCGAACTTATAGATGAGCAGGACAGACTCACAAACGAATATAACCAAAACGGAGGCCTGACATATAAGAGTATGACACGCTCCGCACTCCTTGGTCTGGGCTTTGACGAGAACGATTTTGATATGCCGACTTCGGCTCTTTCGGGCGGACAGCGTTCAAAACTGATTTTGGCAAAACTTTTGCTCTCAAAGGCTGATTTTCTTCTTCTTGACGAGCCTACCAACCATCTCGATATTAAAGCGGTTGAGTGGCTCGAGGATTTCTTAAAGAACTTTAGGGGAGCCTGCCTCGTGGTTTCTCACGACAGATATTTTCTTGACAAGATTACGAATAAAACCGTTGAAATAGAAAATAAAAAATGCCGCACATACAGCGGAAATTACTCCGCTTTTTTGGTAAAAAAAGAGGCTGAACAAAAAGCCGTTGCTGAAAAGTATGAAAACGATATGAAAGAAATTGCCCGACTTGAGGGTATTATCGAGCAACAGCACAGGTGGAACAGAGAAAAGAACATTAAAACCGCCGAAAGCAAGGAAAAAGTTATCGAAAGAATTAAGGCGCAACTTGTCGTACCCGACAGTAAAGTATCACGCATCAGGTTTGATTTTGTTCCCAAATGCGTAAGCGGTGAGGATGTTCTCGGCGTAAATAATCTTAAAAAATCCTTTGGCGAAAAAACGATTTTTGAGCACGCATCTTTTGAGGTTAAAAGGGGAGACAGACTCTTTTTACTCGGAGATAACGGCTGCGGAAAAACGACTTTGTTAAAAATTTTAATGCATGACTATTTGCAGGATGACGGCTCGTTTAAGTTCGGCTCACAGGTTATGACCGGCTATTTCGACCAGGTGCAGGCAAAACTCGATTTGAGCAAAACCGCTCTTAATGAGGTGTGGTCAGCTTTTCCCGCAATGACGGAAACCTCCGTTAGGAGTGCACTTGCGTCTTTTCTTTTTAAGGGTGACGATGTGTATAAGGTACTCTCCGATTGCTCGGGCGGCGAGAGAGCAAGGGTGGCTCTCTTAAAACTTATGCTCGGCGGATATAATTTTCTTCTTCTTGACGAACCTACAAATCACCTTGACGCTTTTTCCCGTGAAGAACTTGAAAACACTCTGCTCAATTATTCGGGCACTATGCTTATTGTCTCTCACGACCGATATTTTATCAATAAACTCGCAACCGGTATTTTGGAACTTACACCAAACGGAGTGAACAGGTATAACGGCTCGTATGACGAATATCTCGAGCATAAACAAAACGCCGACGCTAAAGTTGTAACGCAGAAAAAAGAAACCGTAAAAAAGACAAATGACTATCAACTGAAAAAGGAGCGCCGTTCACAGTATTTGAAAACAAAAACCGCTCTTTCAAAATGCGAAGCCGAGATAGAAAAAACCGAACTTGAAATAGATGATATAAACAACAGTCTTCAATCAGTCGATTACGAGGAACTTATGAAACTGACTGCAAAGTTAGAGCGAAAGAACGAATACCGTGACATTCTTTATTCCGAGTGGGAGGAACTTTCCGAAAGATTGACAGAACTTGAAGAATAATTTATAATAAAATTTATTATGAAAAAAACAGTTATTATAGGAGCAGGTGCCGCAGGGCTTTGTGCCGCAGGTGCCGCCGCCGAAAACGGTAATTCTGTTATCGTAATCGAGCGTAACGCAAGACCTGCCCGTAAGGTTATGATTACCGGTAAGGGCAGATGTAATGTAACAAATGCGTGTTTTGATTTGGACGACCTTGTTTCAAATGTTGTGCATAATCCACGCTTTATGTATTCTGCCTTTTCTTTGTTTATGCCGTACGATACCATGGCGTTGATGGAGGATATGGGTGTTAAACTCAAAATTGAGCGTGGAAACCGTGTCTTTCCGGAGTCGGACAAAGCGGTGGATATAGTCGACGCACTTGTTAAGTATGCAAAGAAAAGCGGCGCAAATATTGTTCAGGGCTGCGTTAAGTCCTTTAATTTTGAAAACGGACTTATTAAATCCGTTAATCTTGATGACGGCAGTGTTGTTGACGGTGATGCTTTTGCTGTTTGCACAGGCGGTATGAGTTACGCATCTACCGGTTCTGACGGTATAGGCTACGAACTTGCAAGGCAGGCGGGTCACCGCATTGTGCCTTTGGAACCGTCGCTTGTATCGCTCGTTTGCAGTGACGGATATGTTACGAGGCTTCAGGGTCTTTCGCTTAAAAATGTTTCCGTCAAACTTTTGGATGGAGAAAAAGAGATTTATTTCGATTTCGGCGAGATGATGTTTACTCACTACGGCGTAACGGGTCCCGTCATTCTCTCGGCATCGAGTCATATGACAAAGCCGAGGGAACATAACTATAAAATTGTAATTGACTTAAAGCCGGCACTTGACGAGCAGACTCTCGATAAACGAATTCAAAGAGATTTTGCCGAGAACACCAATAAAGATTTTATAAATTCACTCTCAAAGTTGTTGCCTAATAAGTTGATTCCCGTTATAGTTAAACTCTCGGGTATTGAGCCGTCGCTTAAGGTTAACCAAGTTACCAAAGAACAGCGTATGCGTCTTGTTTCTCTCTTAAAAGGAATGACGGTCAATATCAGCGATTTTCGACCGATTAACGAGGCTGTCGTTACTTCGGGCGGCGTTGATGTCAGGGAAATTAATCCCAAAACAATGCGTTCAAAACTGGTTGATAATTTGTATTTTGCCGGAGAGGTGATTGATGTGGACGCTTATACAGGCGGCTTTAATCTTCAAATTGCTTTTTCTACGGGAATGCTCTGCGGCAAAAATATGTAAAGGGGAATAATTATGATTAATGTAGCAATTGACGGACCTGCGGGAGCAGGTAAAAGCACTATTGCAAAAGCAGCTGCAAAGAAACTTAATTTTATCTATGTCGATACAGGTGCCCTCTATCGTGCCGTGGCATATAATGCCGTTAAGTGCGGTGCAATAGACAGCGTTGATAAAATTAAAGAAATGCTTAAAAATATTCATATCGAACTTAAATACAATAACGGCGTTCAGGCTGTTTACCTAAACGGTGAGGATGTTTCCGCTTATATTCGTACACCTGAAATTTCCATGGGCGCAAGTAAGGTTTCGGCTATCCCCGAGGTCAGAGCGTTTCTTCTCGATTTACAGCGTGATATAGCAAAGAATAATAATGTAATTATGGACGGCAGAGATATTGCCACCGTAGTTTTGCCCAATGCCGATGTAAAGATTTTTCTTTTTGCAAGTCCTGAGTGTCGTGCAGAAAGACGCTATAAGGAACTTATGGAAAAAGGCGAGAGCGTTACCTTTGAAGAAGTTTTGGCAGATGTGAATAAGCGAGACTATCAGGACTCACACAGAGAAATCGCACCTCTCAAGCCGTGTAAGACTTCTATTATGGCAGATACCTCGGACAAATCTCTCGAGGAGTCCGTAAATTATATTATTTCGCTCATAGAGGAGAACATAAGATGAAAGAATTTGATTATTCCACCGTCCCTCATTATAAAACCTATAATTTTATTAAGGCTGTCTTTAAGCCGATAATCAAATGGGTGTACCATATTAAATATAAAGGACTGGAAAATGTACCCGACGAGGGCACAAAATATATTGTTGCCATTAATCACACCTGTGCGCTTGACCCTGTTTTCGTTGCCGCACCTAAAAATGTTCCGCCGCTTCACTTTATGGCAAAGGTTGAACTTTTTAAGAATCCGATAGCCGCTTGGTTTATGACTCGTATGTATGCCTTTCCGGTTAAAAGAGGTAAGGGCGACACCTCCGCCATAGATTACGGTGAAAAAATAATTAACGAAGGTCATGTAATGGCTATATGCCCCGAGGGCAAGAGAATTAAAGATAAGGACGGCGTTCCGCAAAAGGCTAAGGCAGGCGTTGCGATTATTGCCAAGGCTACAAATGCGTCGGTTCTTCCGGTTGCGATTTGTTGTAAGGGTAAAATCAAAGCCGGAAAGCATGTCACCGTTTCATACGGAAAACTTCTTTCTCCCGAGGAATTGGGACTTGATAAAGAGGAATGTTCACGCAGAGATATAGCAAATGCCGCAGGAATGATAATGGATAAAATCACCGAACTTTGGGAGGCTGAGGTTAAGTGAGCAAAAAAATAATCCTTGCAAAAACGGCAGGTTTTTGTTTCGGAGTTGACAGAGCCGTAAACCTCGTTTACGATTTGGTCGAAAAAGGCGAAAAAGTTTGCACCCTAGGACCTATTATTCATAACGCCCAACTTGTTTCCGATTTAGAAAGCAAAGGCGTTAAAATTATCGATACGGTAGAAGATGCACCGAAAGGTTATACCGTGGTCGTTCGCACTCACGGGGTGGAAAAAGAGGTTATAGACGAGCTCAGCGAGATAAAAATTCACTATGTAGACGCCACATGCCCCTTTGTTATGAAAATTCATAATATAGTAAAAAAGCAGTCGGATGACTCAATCGTTTTGATAGCGGGGGATAAGAATCATCCCGAGGTTAAGGGCATTCGTTCCTATTGCAAGGGACAATCATTCGTCTTTAAAAATGAGGAAGAACTGCTCGAAATCATTAATTCAAATGATTTGTCGTCAAAAAACGATGTAATTTGCGTGGCACAAACAACTTTTTCTCTAAAAGAACTAAAAAAATGTAAAAAAATATTTGAAAAGGTATGTACAAATTGTAAAATTTTTGATACAATATGTAATGCAACGGCTGACAGACAAAACGAGGCTGACGAAATCTCCAAGAAATCCGATGCCATGCTGATTGTAGGCGGCCGTCATTCATCAAATACCTGTAAGCTAAAGGACACTTGCTCCGTAAATTGTCCGTCGTTTCTTATAGAAACAGCGAGCGAACTTGAGGGGCTTGATTTGAAGCCTTACAGCGTAATTGGTGTAACTGCGGGGGCTTCGACACCCTCGGTAATAATCAAGGAGGTACTCAAATCCATGTCCGAAGAAATTAAAGAAAAGGAAGTTGAAACAACTTCAGCCGTAACTGAAGAAGTTGTGGAGACAGCAGAAACCGCTGATAAGGCTGCACAGCCTGCTGTCAAAGCATCTGCTGATGGAGAGGCGTCCTTTGAAGAATTGCTTAACGAATCTTTTAAGGAAAATGACAACAGTAAGGTAGTAACAGGTACCGTAGTGAGAATTACTCCTACAGAGGTATATGTTGATGTACCGGGCAGAAAGCAGACAGGCGTAGTAGCATTTGAGGATTTGTCATCCGGCAATATCTCAAAGTGTGAGGACGAGGTTAAGGTCGGCGACGAGCTTCAGCTTGTTATTATGAAGACCAATGACCAGGACGGCGTGCTTAAGCTTTCAAAGCGTTTATTCGACGCAGAAAAGGGCTGGGACGAAATCGTTGCAGCTAAGGAGGCAGACGAAGTTCTCGAGGGTGTAGTAACATCCGTTATTCGTGGCGGCGTTCTCGTTTCCGCAAAGGGAACAAGAGTTTTTGTTCCCGCATCTCTTACAGGTGTTCCACGCAATCAGGAACTTTCGGTTCTTAAGGGAGCAACAGTTAAGTTTAAGATTATTGACATTAACCCTGCACGCAGAAGAGCAGTAGGTTCTATCAAGGTTGTAGCAGATGCCGAAAGAAAAGAAAAGCAAGAGGCACTTTGGGCTACTCTTAAGGTAGGCGATAAAATTACAGGTACGGTTAAGTCACTTACTTCGTACGGCGCATTTGTTGACCTCGGCGGCATCGACGGTATGATACATATCTCGGAGCTTTCATGGTCAAGAATTAAGCACCCGTCAGAGGTTGTTAATGTAGGCGATACCGTAGAGGTTACAATTAAAGCACTCGACGAGGAGAATAAGAAGATTTCTCTCGGCTTTAAGAACATTGAGGATAACCCTTGGGAAATCCTTAAGAATAAGTATCCGGTAGGTTCTGTTGTAGATGCTAAGATTGTATCATTTGCATCATTCGGAGCATTTGCAAACATTCTTCCGACAATTGACGGACTTATCCACATCAGCCAGATTTCTTGGGACAGAATTAAAACTCCTCAGGATGTGCTTAAAATCGGCGATGTAGTTAAGGCTAAGATTATCGACATCGACTTTGACAAGAAGAGAGTTTCTCTCTCCATTAAAGAACTTCTCGATAAACCCGAGGAGAAAATCGATGAACTTTCTGACGATTCCGCAACTGACGAGGAAGCAGCAGAAGAAGAGTAATAATTTTTCTTAAATTCATAAACTTAAATTACCGTTTCTTTTGAAACGGTAATTTTTTTTTGCAAAAAACTGCCCGACTTAAATTAACTTTATGGGACGTAATGCAAATAATGAATTTTAGAGATAGTTATATAATACTTGAAAATATTAAACCATATGATAAAAAACACATTTCGGAAACAGAAAACCGAAATGTGCTTTTGTTTTTATCTTATCTTAATTATGTCGTTAAATACAGCCGTCATTTTTTTGCTGATTTGTAAATCTATGTGCAGTGAACCGAAAAACCAGTGGTCATATTCTACCTCTTTCATCAATTCCTGTAAATAGGTGTTCAGCGGTGTCAGTTTCATAGCCGTATTGGAGTGTAACCTTATGAAATCTTTTGCAATGGCAGGTGCCTCGTGGGTGATTATGTAGTCAACCTTGTAATCCATAGCTTTAAGATTGTCCGCACCGTTTTTCATTTCTTCTGCGTTTGGCATTTCCTCACGCCACCAGCTTACACCTTCGTGACGCATTTCTGCATCGTCGCTTTTTCCTCCGCCCATACAAAAGAATGTCTTACCGCAAAATGTGAATACCTCACCTCTCATAAGGTGGTAGATGTTTTGCGCTATCTTGTGTGTGTTGCCGCCCTTGTACCTGTATGGTCTGTAAGAATTGAGCATATCAAAATTTTCGTGTGCACCGTCTACAAAGCAGATAGTGTACTTCTTTTTTGTCAGTTTTTCTATGTTCTTTTTTTCATCCTCGGAGCCATCCCAAAGAAAGCCGAAGTCTCCGCATATGATTAAAATGTCGTCCTCGCCGAGTTTTCTCAGCTTTGGATTTTTGAACACGCTCATATCCCCGTGAGTGTCGCCTGTGATATATACCATAATTATCTCCGAAATTTATAATTTATGCTTTTATTAAGTCACTTTATGTGATATGATATATAATATAATTTATTTAGTGAGGTGTCAAGTGCGTGAAAAAGCTCTTGTCGTTTTTTATAAGTGTTACTCTTGTTGCTTTGTCATTTTTCTGCGTGCCGTTTACGGCAAAGGCGGCGGTTTACGAGCCCGATACAACCATTTATGCGGATTCGTATATGCTCATTAATCTTGATGATGCGTCTTATCCTGTCGTTGCACAAAAGAATCAGGATAAACTTAAATATCCTGCTTCTCTTACAAAAATAATTACTGCCATGGTGGCTATAAATAATGTAGATGATATTAAGGCTACAACAACAATTTCCAAATATGCAATAGAATCCCTCTATGGTTCGGGAGCTCAGGTTGCAGGACTTAAAATCGGAACAGAGATTACCGTTGAGGATTTGCTCTATCTTGCAATGGTGCATTCTGCTTGCGATGCATGTAATGTTCTTGCCGAGTATGTTGCCGGCAGTATTGACGAATTTGTAAAAATGATGAATGAGTGGGTAACCTCGCTCGGCTGTGAAAATACCCACTTTGTTAATTGTGACGGACTCCACGATGAAAATCAGTATACCACCGCCTCCGATATGGCAAAGATTACTCTCGAGGCTCTTAAAAGCGATTTGTTTGTAAAGATTTCTGCTGCTGAGAATTATACCTATGACGGCGTTAATTTCATTCATACAAATTTAATGCTTCATCCGTCTTATCTTACTTACTATTACGAATATGCTCAGGGAATTAAAACAGGCTCCACCGAGCAGGCAGGTTATTGCGTTATTACCAAGGCGTCAAAAAACGGCTATAATTATCTTGCAGTCGTTATGGATTCTCCGATTAAAACACTCGACGGAATTGCCACAAAATGCTCCTTCATAGATGCTAAGCACCTTTTTGAATGGGCGTTTAATTCGCTTAAATATTCTACCGTTGTGCGTAAAAACGAAGTCGCATACGAGGTTAGCGTTAATAACGGAAAGGATGCCGATACCGTTCAGCTTGTTGTTAAGGACGATGTGACCACCCTTGTCCCTGCAACTCTCGACCCGAGTAATGTTATTATAAAACCTGTTGACCCTCCCGAGTCGCTCGACGCCCCCGTAACACAGGGCGATGTCGTATGTAAAGCAGATATAATTTATGCCGATAAGACAATTGTCACCGTTGATTTGGTGGCTGCAAATACGGTTGAACTCTCCTCGTTTTTGAAAATTCTTAATATGCTTAAAAAGTTCTTTACCAATAAATTAGTGATAGCCTTGCTTGTCCTTTTGCTCCTTGGTTGTATCGCTTATGTAATATGGTTCGTTTATCGTATGAAACGTGATAAAAAGCGAATTGCCGAAAAACGCAGACAGCAGGAAGAACTTGATAAAACTCTCTACGGAGATGATGATTATCTTCCGCCCGCTAAAAAATAATATAAAAAACAATATATAAAATATAATCTCCTATGGCTTAGTGTCATAGGAGATTTTTGTTTTATCAAAAAGTAAAAATATATCGAAAATGCACCGCTCGGGGCATATCGGTATTATTCCTGATTGCTTATATTGCTCTCGATAAAATCTCTGAGTTTTTTCTTGTCACTTTTGTTGAGCATTCTGTATTTCATAACTATGTATCGCTCATCGTCCGAAAGGTCGCTTAAATACTTCTCGCCGTAAAGTTCGTTGTATCCGTATGCAACGGAAAATTGGTCCATTCCGTCTAAAAATGCATCGGTCTTAACTCCGTAAATCATACCGAGTTTTGCAAGTTGAACAATATTCGGCATTGAGTCACCACATTCCCACTTGGTATATGTGGTTCTGCTCGTTCCGATTGCTTCACATACCTGTGATTGAGTCAGTTCGTTTGTCACTCGATACTTCTTAATATTTTGCTTAATGCATTCTTTAATAATTTTGTCATTATAAGACATTGCCATTTCCATCACATCCCAAATTGATTATACACATTATTCTTTGTTAAATCAACATATTTTGATTTATTGCGACATAAAAAAGTGTATAATATTTTGTTTAGTTTTTGTCAATAATATACATAGAGATGTTCATATCATTCACATTCAATCGGCTTGCTTAGGTACATATTAAAATAAAGGATGTATTATTGTGCAGTATAATAAAGTCGAAATTTGCGGAATAAATACCTGTGAACTAAAGTTGCTTAAAGAAAGCGAAAAAATTGAACTTCTCAAAAAAGCACACGCCGGTGACGAAAAAGCAAGAGAAAAATTGATAAACGGCAATCTTCGACTTGTTCTCTCTGTTGTTCAACGCTTTTCAAACAGAGGTGAAAATCCCGATGACCTCTTTCAGGTGGGTGTTATCGGGCTTATAAAGGCTATTGATAACTTTGATACTTCTCTGAATGTTCGCTTCTCCACCTATACAGTGCCGATGATTATAGGTGAAATACGCCGATTTTTGAGAGATAATAACAGTATTCGTGTCAGTCGTTCTCTGCGTGATACAGCATATAAGGCTATGCAGGTTAAGGAAAAACTTACAAATAAATATAATAAAGAACCCACCGTAGATGAAATCGCCGAAGAACTCAAAATGAAAAAAGCCGATGTGGTTATCGCTCTCGAATCCATCGTTGACCCCGTCAGCCTTTACGAGCCTGTTTATAATGACGGCGGCGATACAATTTTTGTTATGGATCAGATAGGGGATAATTCCTCCGACTCCGATTGGGTGGACGAAATTATGATTAAGGATAAGTTGAGCAATCTTGATGACAGAGAGCATAAAATTTTGTATATGCGTTTTATGCTCGGCAAAACCCAAATGGAAACAGCCGAGGAAATAGGCATATCACAGGCACAGGTTTCACGCCTTGAAAAAAATGCCCTCAAGCATATTAAGGGCGAATAGTATTTGTGTTCATTGATTAAGTTGCTTTATTGTGCTATTATATTCATATAATCTTTTGGAGTTATGATATGGATATTAAGCTTAATTATATCGAAAAAGGTAAGGGGACACCGCTTGTTTTGCTTCACGGAAACGGCGGAAGCCTTGAATGTTTCAAAAGTCAAATTGAATATTTTTCTAAAAAATATCGTGTGATTGCTCTTGATACAAGAGGTCACGGAAAATCTCCACGAGGTGATAAGCCGTTTACAATAAAACAGTTTGCAGATGACTTAAAGGATTTTTTGGATGAACTCGGAATTAAAAGGGCAATTTTGCTCGGCTTTTCCGACGGCGGAAATATCGCTTTGACCTTTGCACTTAAATATGGCGAATATGTTGAAAAGCTGATATTAAACGGTGCTAATTTGTTTCCTAAAGGACTAAAGGCATATTGCAGAATTCCTATTATTATAAATTGTAAGATTACAAAATTATTCTCACGCTTAAATAAATGTGCATTGAAAAAATACGAACTCTTATCCCTAATGACCGATGAGCCGAATATCTCATTTGATGAACTAAAAAATGTTGTTGCACCCACATTGGTTATTGTCGGCAGTGCCGATATGATAAAACATTCGCACTCGCTCTCCATAGCAAATGCCTTGCCTGATTCTGCCTTTGTCGTAATTAAAGGCACTCACGGTATTGTTTATCAAAAACCTGATGAATTTAATAAAGCAGTCGATAATTTTTTGAATTCATAATTCCTGCTTAAAAATTAGCATAGCATAAAAAAGGACAACGGATTTTATTTTTACCGTTGTCCTTATTTTAATCTAAATTTCTTTTGTTCTCCTGCGGAAGCCATTTTCCGTACCTTGTGTAAATAATCATCATTATCATACCGACAGACCATGAAATCGGATAAAGCATAAATATTCCGTCAATCGTTGAGAAAAACGGCAACGCAAGCTTAATCCAAAATATGCGGAATATACACATAGAAAACAGAAGTATAAGCATAGGCGGAACGCCTTTTCCGGCACCTCTTACCGTTCCCGCAAGGATGTTGAGTATTCCAAGCAGGAAATAAAACGGACAAAAGTATCTCATCGCAAGTTGACCGTATTCTATTACCGCACTGTCATTTGTAAAGAGGCTGAGTATTTGATGTGACAGCGACAGCAGAAATACTCCCGTCAAAACCGTATATATTGTGCACATTATCAGTGCGTCATACATACCTTTTTTAACTCTTTTTAGATTCTTCGCTCCGACATTTTGACCCGTAAATGTTGTTACAGCCATACTTATGCTGAGTACAGGCAAAATGTTAAATCCGTCAATTTTAAGATAAGCTGTGTAGCCTGCCATTGCGGTTGAACCGTAAGCGTTTACGCTTGACTGAACGAGAACATTTGAAAAAGATATTACCGCATTTTGTATAGCCGTCGGCAGTCCGATTCTGATTATTTCTTTGGCTATTGCTTTGTCTATCTTCAGTTCTTTTATGTTGATTTTATAATCACTTTTTACCCTTAGCAGATAGCCTACTGCAAGGACACAGGATAACGCCTGACTGATGTCGGTGGCTATGGCTGCACCGGCAACGCCCATCTTAAACACTCTGATGAACAAAAGGTCGAGTATAATGTTTGTTACCGACGCAATTGCGAGGTATTGTAACGGCTTTGTGGAATTTCCTGCTGCATTGAGTATACCGGTTGCCATATTGTATATTACATTAAATATCAGTCCTGCACTGAAAATTCTCAGATACAGTACCGAATCGTCGAGAACATCGCTCGGAGTTTTCATTATAACCAAAAGAATCCTGCTGAATATAACTCCTATTACCGACAGAATAATGCCCATTATAACTGAAATGCAAATTGCTGTATGCACCGATTTCTTTACCGTGTCGCTTTTTTTTGCGCCTATGCTTTGTGATACAATTACGCCTGCACCGACTGCCGCACCTTGGCTGAACGCTATAATAAGTTGAATCAAAGATGAGCCCGAGCCTACCGCCGCAAGACCGTTGCTTCCGACAAAATTTCCTACGATAATGGAATCGGCGGTATTATACATTTGCTGAAGCAAATTGCCTAAAATAAGAGGCAACGCAAATATAATCAGCAACTTCCAAATATTGCCCTCGGTCATAAGTACTGTCGTTTTATTTTTCTTTGTTTTAGTGTTTGACAAATTATCGCTTTCCCTCGTTATTCAAAATTCAAGTGTATTATAGTTTTGCTTTTTTATTATGTCAACACATCAAATAAAAATTTATTTATATTTTTTTGTTATATTTTCTTTTTTTCGGGACTTATATATGAAAGACAAAATAAGGAGGTTTTTCAGTATGAAAAAACTTGTAAGTGTTGCCTTGTCGGCAATAATGACCGTGTCCGTTCTTGCTCCGTGTCGGGGCGTTATGGCTCAACAGGCGGCAGAAAGCGAAACTGTAAGTACATATTCCGCCTCGAGAGCATCGGACGAGTCGAAATTTATCATTGACGAAAACGGAGTTATTACCTCATATAAAGGGTATAAACTCACCGTCACCGTTCCTGAAACGATTAACGGTATCATTCCTACAAAAATCGGCGACGGTGCTTTTGAAAATAATGTTGTTGTGAGAAATATTACTCTCCCCGATTCCGTTACGGTTATAGGTAAAAATGCGTTTAAGAAATCATATGTTGAAACCGTCACCGCAAATGGCGTTGTCGAACTTCAGGACAGTTGTTTTGCAAAGAGCAGCCTTAAATCAGCCGATTTTCCTAAAACAGAGATTGAGCATAATGCCTTTAACGGCAGTAATATTGCATCTGTTGATATGCCAAAACTGAAAAGTGCAGACGGCGGATTTGCCGATTGTAAAAAATTGAAAACAGTGAAAGTGTCGTCGCTCGAGAGTATCGCAAACGGAGCGTTCAGCGGCTGTACTGCTTTGCAAAAGGTATATGCCTCAAAGTTGAAAAAATTCGACTCCTCTGATTTTTCCGACAGTAAAACTATTGAAATGCTCTTTTTGCCGAGTGCCGATACAATCAATCTTGATGTTACGCACAATATGACGCTTTATTGCGGCGATAATTGGAAAAACGGCGGTATCTCAAATCCTAATAAATTTGCCCTTAATATAATAGGTGGCGATGAGGTTGTTAGACTTCATACTCAAAATTTGGACAATGACGCATATATTCATCGCTCAACCGACGACATTATTGACACACTCGGTGCACAAATTCGTACAAAAGATAACGGCTTACGCTTCGGATTCCAAATTGATATGCAAAAATTAGATTTTTTCAGTCTTCTTTTATCTGCAACCGATGCGTCGTTCGGATTTGTTTATACCTATGATTCGCTCGACGGCAAAACCGAAGCCGAGAAAAATCAAATTCTCAGAGCAGGGGCAAGCGGCGTTCATACCAGAACAGCAAGCAATTATAATTCAAACGGTTTTTACTTTAATTATAACGCCGTGTTTACTTCTATTCCGTCAAATCATCTAAGCGATAAGGTTTATATCAGAGGCTATTTCTGTGTAGACGGTATGTATATCTATTCTCCTGTCGTGTCGAACAGCTATGCCGATGTAGCTTCGGCGGTTCTCAAAGATGACTCTGTTGAGCAGGGGATAAAGGATAGTGTTAAATTATCTTTGAAGGAGGTGCAATAATGAAGGAAAAGTATATTAAACCGCAACTCAAACTTGACGAGTTTAAGGTGCTTGATGTTGTAACGACAAGCGACGGCGAGCCCGATACCGATATTCCGTGGGGTTCATAATGAATAATAAAGCAGTAATGATTTTGTGCCTTTTGCTTTTGCTTTTGTCTTTTACGGCATGTTCAGAAATAAAAACGAGTAATTCCTCAAATGTTGTTTCGGACGAACAGTCTGCAACAATCGTTTCGGATGTGTCGCAAGGAATAAATAAAAACGATAAACAAAACGGTGCAAAAGACAGTGATGTAAACAATAAAGAAACAGAAAATTTGCAAGATTCCGCTTATGGCATTGATTCGTCGGAAAATAATAACTCTGACGAGGCTCCTCCTACTCCCTCGGAAGAGAAAAATAACGGGGAGACAATTCCTGATGAAATCGTTTCTACCGACTCCGACGGATGGATAAATAAGTGGTATTGATTAAAAACGCAGGATGATTCTTTCTCCTGCGTTTTTGTTACGCTTTTGTATCTATTTGTTATACAATTGTATAATCATATATATTGTAATAAAATTATTATATTATATAATAGAATAGGATATTGCCGAAAATTAACGCAAAAATATTTTTTCAAAATTTTTTGAATTTTTTTGTTATATTTCCGATTTTCTCGGACTAATAAGTGAAAGGCAATAAAATAAGCAGAAAGGAGGAGCTGCTGTGGGAAAAAGTAAAGCCGATGCCGCGCTTAATGAAGCGTTTGAAAATTACAGCAAGGCAATCGAGAAATTTTGCATAGTTCGTCTCGGCGAAGCGAGAGATTATGCCAACGATTGCGTACAGGAAACCTACTGCGTTTTTTATCGAAAGCTGCTTGACGGCACAGAATTTGAAAATCCCAGGGCGTTCCTCTATAAAACCGCAAATAATATGGTGCTCAAGGCTAAGGACGATTATTATAAAAACGCCGCCCGCACCAAAAGCCTCGACGAAGCGGACACCATTCCGGTCTACATAGAAGAAAAGGTCGAGGATATGCTTGAAAATGATGAGGTCGATATTGACGAGGCAAAGAGAATTTTGCTCTCAATGCTCAGTGTTGACGAACTCGAACTTTATGAAATGAAATATGTTCGGCGGCTTTCGCTTAAAGAAATAGCAAAAACGCTGGATATAGCACCTACGGCAGTCGCCATGCGAACGTCACGACTGCGAAGTAAGGTAAAGGAACTTATTATTCCCGCTTTAGAAGAAATCAGGAAAGGAGGCAGCTAGAATGAATATCACGGTAAATGAAAAATCCTTATCTCTCCTCATTAACGATATGAAATCAAATGACGATATTATCGCATTTTTGAATGCTGTTATTGATGAAGAACTCAAAAAGGAAAACCCCGACTGCGATTTAATCGACGAATGCATTAACGCTATCGCCGATATTGAAGATAATGATACAGCACTACCCATGCTTAAAATAGCCTTAACGCCCGACAGTATCAGAAAAATAGTTAACCCAAACCGTACATCTTGGAAGAGCCTTAACAGAGCACTTCGTATAGCTATTGTGGCCGCAGTTATTGCCACGGGTACCTTTACCGTTAATGCTGCCGTAAAATCAGCAACGGGCGTAGATGTAATTAAAGAGGTTGCCTCAGCAGTGGCACAGGTGTTTACAAAAACCGATGATGACGATAATCTCTCAGAATATGTAAATCAAAATAATAACAGTAATGATAACGCTGCCGACAATTCAACAGCACAATCGAATCCCGATGTTGAAAGTCAGAGCACGGATGATAAAATAAATCCCGATGTTAAATCAGGTACACAAAATAAAAATACCAATAATAAGAATAATTCAACAAAAATTGATGATAAACCGCTTATCACTCAGCCGAGCGTGTCCTATGCTCCGGCGCCCGATAACGGAAAAGCTCCGAATAAAAATAATAATTCTTCCGACAACGATAAAGAACAGACCCCCGAGTTTATCGGAGTCGAGGCTCAGTACGCAGAGATGAAACGTAATCTTTTAATCGGCGAAACACTCAGTTATGACGGAATGAAAATATACGCTCTTTATTCCGACGGCTCCAGGCAGCAACTTAGCATAGACGATTGCACTCACCCTACCGCATTTGATACTTCGAAGGTAGGCGACTATACTCTTAATGTTCAGTATAAGTCGGCTGTGTTCAGTTTCGGCGTAACCGTCAGACCGAATGAAGATACCCGTTACAGCACAATTTGCTCTGATGATGAATATGATTATCTTCTGTCTGATAAGGGTGCTTATATCGTAAAGTATAAGGGAAACGATAAAGTAATTAATCTGGATGCCGTTGACGGAAATACCGTTTATGCCCTCGGCTCGTATCTCTTTGAGGACTCAAACATTAAGGAATTTACTTCCTCTACTGTTAAAAAAGTTTATGACGGCACATTTAAGAATTGCTCCTCGCTTTCAAAATGCGATATGAAGGCTTGCACCGAGGTGGGAGCATACGCTTTCGGCGGCTGTGAAAACCTCCGTAATTTTACGCTTTCACCGATTCTTGATTCAATTGGTACTGCTTCGTTTGAAAAAAGCGGAATTAATGAGGTTACGCTCTCAAACAGTATCAGAAAAATTCCCGATTTTGCTTTCAGCGAATGTAAGAACCTTACAGAGGTTAATTTCCTCGGCAAGGTTACCGAAATAGGCAAGAACGCATTTAACGAATGCGAAAGCCTAATTAATGTAAACGGTACCGGATATATCGTAAAGGCTGATGAGTTTGCGTTTTATTCCTGTGAACTTATGGAATTTGATACCGAGCTTACCCGACTCCACTCGGCAGGGCATTGTGCCTTTGCAATGTGCAAATCTGCCGATTTCGGTGACCTTTACGGACTTACATATATCGGCGTTCAGGCATTTCAATATTGTTCAAATATTGATTCGGTTTATATTACCGGTGATGTTAAGACCGTGCCTAATGCCGCATTCCAAGGCGCACACATTAAAGAGTTGATTCTTGATGACGGAATAGAGGTTATCGAGCCTTACGCATTTATGAGTACGCTTATAGGTGAACTTAACCTGCCCGAGTCGCTAAAGGAAATAGGAACATATGCTTTTTACACTACGGCACTAAAGACCGTAAGAGGCGGAAATAATGTAAATGAAATCGGCACTCGTGCTTTTTATCCGAGTAAGAGGCTTACGATTTATGCCGATGAAAATAATGCTCTCGTACAGTATGCAAAGGATAATAATATTAAGTGCGTTCTTTCTTCAAATGAAGAGCAAAGACCTTAGAAAGAGAGGGAGAAACAATGAAAAAAATTATATCTGTGTTTTTGACCGTTATTATGGTGCTGTCCGTCAGTCCGATAACAGCACTTGCAGAGGCTGTTACAGACAGCGTTGACCTCGGTGTTGATAAATCTGCCTCAGGCTTCAATGATGTCTGCGTTTGGTCATATGATGCCGATACTAAAACAATGACCATCGACGGCGAAAATATCGTCTCACAGAATGATGATGACTCGGAACTTCTTCCGACTTATTCAGTTGATGAAAACGGAAATAAGCATTATGCTTACCGTGGTTTTGAAACACTCGTTCTCGGAGAGCATGTGCAAAAGTTTAATGCAGCGGCAAATGCCGATAATTATCCTAATTTTCGTACCGTTGATATGTCCCGTTCTGCTGTTAGCGAACTTACAGGTGCTCTTTGCAGTTCGGCTGTTACATCGCTTATTTTGCCTCATAATCTTAAAACAATCGATGAAGGCGCATTGTTTGAACTTAATATAGAAAGAATTGATATTCCGTCAACTGTTGAATCAATCGGCAACGAGGCTTTTATGAGTTCGGGACTTAAAAGCGTCACTTTCGGCGAATCCGAAATTGTGTTCGGTGATAATGTCTTTGCCGAATGTGCCGCTCTTGAAACTGTTGATTTGTCTAAGGTTACTTTTGCAAAAACAGAAACAAACGAAGCAGGCACCGTTCCTGCGGGTATGTTTAAGAATTGTACTTCTCTTTCGGCAATTAATATTAATAACGCAAAAGCCGTCGGCGATAATGCTTTTAACGGCTGTTCCTCACTTAGTAAAATTGTCAGAGATAAAGATGCTAAAATATCAATCGGTAATAATGCGTTTGAGGGTACTTCGTCGCTGAATGATGCAGAGTTTAACAATGTAACGTCCCTCGGCGATTATGCTTTTGCACACTCCTCGGTAAAGTCGGTTGTTTATAACGGCACAGCCGACCTCGGAGGAGGTGTGTTCTACGACGCAAAAAATCTAAGCAGTGTCGTTATTAATAATGTTGTAAATATTACCGGTTCTTTTTTCAGAGACGCAAAGGTTGATACGGTAACTTTGAACTCAAATGTACGCAATATATACGCTTATGCTTTTGCCGGAGCCGTGATTAATAATCTTACATTTGTAACAAATCAGTTGTCCACAGTCGCCGGTAATGCTTTTGCGGGTATGACATATACCAATGAAGAACCGCTCATACTTCCTAAAGAAATTAAGGAAGTAAAAAATAAGGGCTTTATGAATTTCAAGGGTGAGATTGATTTTTCAAATGTGCATTTTGGTTTGCTCAACGGCTCTGCATTTATGGGTTCTTCCATTTCTATTGTAGAGGATGTAAAGATAGATAAGATGTACGCCGATGTATTTAAGGATTGTACCAATCTTCAGTATTTCAGCACTGCTCCGAGTTATAAACCTAATGCAACTTACGGCAATAATACATTCCTAAATTGCACAAGTCTCAAAGAGGTTTACGATTACGGAGTAAAAAAACTCGGCACTAATACTTTTGATGGTTGTACCTCACTTCAGGTTTTCGCTACCGAAAGTCTTACCTCCATCGGCTCGAATACCTTTAAGGGTTGTACCGCTCTTGATATGGTCGGTCTTGGTGATATGCTAAGAATACCCGATAATACCTTTGCTGAGTGCCCTAATTTGAGTTATGTCGAATATAATAAGACTTATCTTGATTATATCGGCATTAATGCGTTTAAGGGTTGTTCAAAGCTTGTTAATATAGATTTAAGCTTGGTTGAAGATATAGAAAGCGGAGCATTCTCCGGCTGTTCGTCTCTCGATTTCTCGTCACTCCCGGGTACACAGATTATCGGAGCTAACGCCTTTGAGGGTTGTTCTTCTCTTACGAGCATTGAATTAGGTGAATATCTAAACGAAGTAGGCGAGAATGCTTTTAAGGATTGCGTAAATCTTGAGAATGTAACTTTTTCACCAACTTCAATCACTTTCGGCGAGAATGTTTTTGACGGCTGTAATTCTTTGAAGTGGCTTAAATTCAGAGGTTTTACATATACTATGCCGACCTCTTTCTTTACGAAAATTCCCGACGGCTTCTCGTTCTACTGCGGTAAAGGCACAACACCCGAGGCTTATGCAAATAAAAATAATATTCCCGTTAATTATTTAAGCACCGAACATCCTATTGATGACTATAAACACGGTACGCTTGATAACGGTAGATGGGAAATTGTTGACAACACAATTAATATCTACGGCGAGGGAAGCGGCGAACTCGGTAATGTGTTTTATTATTCAGATAAAACCACAACCACTCTTCATGACATTGCGAGCAGATTTAATATTAAGAATGTTCAGCTTCTCGGTAACATTACATCAATCCCGGATAATTTTATGGAAAATATGCTTTTGCCGAATATGACTTCTCTTGATATTCCGTCAACCGTTAAGTCAATCGGAAATTATGCATTTTATAATCTCCGCTCAAATACCGGTCAGGATACAAAAGATGTCGGATTTGATGTTACTTTGCCGGAGTCTCTCGAATTTGTAGGCGAATACGCTTTTTGTAAGGCTATGACAACCAAAATCGACACCTCAAAATGCGTATCCGATAACATAGTATTTTCAGAGGGCGCTTTTTGTGCAATTAAGTATCTTAGCGAATTTACCGTTCCGTCAGGGGTAATCGAAATACCCGCAAAACTTTTTTATAATGATTATAAACTTGCGACAGTAACTGTCGGAACAGCTCCGTGTGCTGTCGGCGATTATGCCTTTTATTCTACTGCGATTAAGGAGATTACTCTCCCCGAATCCGTTAAATCGGTGGGCAGAGCAGCTTTTACAGGTTGCAAAAATTTAACCTCGATAACGGTAAAATCCGCTGATACTCAGTTTTTGTTTGAGTCCATAATTTCCTCGGAAAATTCAGCAGGATATGATGCTAACGGTGCACGCTATAATTCTCTTACAATTAAATGCGACCCCATCAGTAAGGCTCACGAATATGCAGTAAAGGCTCTCGTTGATTTTGAGTCTATAAAACTTAATTATGAGAGCACAGGTTATGTCACCGATATTAAATACGGCAGTAACACCGCACGATGGTATTACTATCCCGCCGAGAATATGCTTCTTATTTCAGGTAATTCCGTAGTCGGCGGAAAATTTTATGACGAAAATTATAATCCGATTAAATTTGATAATATCGATACAATCAGGTTTTATGACGATGTAACATCAATCGGTCGTGGCTGGGACGCAGTTAATCCTAAGCATGTTTACTTTTCCGGCAGACTGAACAGCATTACTTATGCAGCGTTTGAAGGATGCAAAAATCTTGTTGCACTCAATATTCCGGATTCTGTCACTTTGCTCGGCGAATACGCTTTTGAGGGTTGTACGGGATTAAAGTCCGTAACCGTCGGCAAGGGGGTTCAAAACATTCCGCAGTTTTGCTTCAAAAATTGTATCGCATTACAGGATTTGAACCTTTTGGGAACCGTAAGCATATCCTCCGCAGCGTTCGTAAATTGCTCAAAACTTGTTACTCTCAATCTTCCCGATACCCTTAAAACCATTAACTCAAACGCATTTATTAATTGCTATTCGATAGTTAAAATCACTTTCGGAAAAAATCTTCGCCTCATAGATGAATATGCTTTTGCAAATCTTCCGTTTTGCGACGAGATTAATTTTAATTCAAATGTAAATATAAAAAACAATGCCTTTTATAATACAGGACTTTCCACCACCGGCATTACCGTAAACTTCCTCGATAACGCAATGATGGTATCTCTTGACGGTTTTGCCGATACCAATGTTGCTGTGCTTAAATTGTCAAAGAATTTCAGCGGATTTATTGATTACGGCAGAGTTCCAAAGCTTAGAGATATTACAGTAGATGACGGCAATCTAAACGGCTACACTTCTTATCAGCACGCACTTTATAAGGATAAAACACTTGTGCTTGCTCCGCAGAATGTGAAAACTCTGCAAATAAGAAATGATACAGAAAAGATTGCCGCAAACGCTCTCAGGTATAACAGCCTGAGCATAGCGGTTCTTCCCGACGGTTTGACAGAAATAGGCGACGATGCCTTTGCCGACTCCTCAACACTTAAAGCGGTTAAGTTCCCCAAAACGGTGGAAAAAATCGGCAACCGTGCATTTGCGTCTTGTCCGAAAATTAAGACAATCAATATTCCCGATTCGCTTGATTCAATAGGCGAGAGAGCATTTTATAACTGCACATCTCTTGCGGCTGTGGTCTTGCCCGAAGGTTTGAGCGAGATTAAAAGCGAGTGCTTTAACGGTTGTAAGAGCATCGTAAGTATGGTTATTCCTCGCAGCGTTACCAATATCGGCGGTGGTGCATTTTCAAATATGACTTCGCTCGAAAAGATATATATTTGGAATTCAAATTCGGGCTACAGAATGCTCTATAATTCAAATAAGGCTGTAATATATACCCTTGCAGGCACACCCGCTTATGAATTTGCCAGAAATAATAAGTACGATGTAAAAGGCTATACCGATGAGGAGGTTTTTACAGAGGAATGTTTTGCCGCCGTTAATTCTCTCGAGGGTTATCTCGGCTATTGTACGGACGGTCACGGCGATATAGAATGGCTTACCGTTTATGAACCCGACTGCGAAAATGACGGTTACAGAATCGGCGTTTGCGAATATTGCTCAACTATTCTTAAAGAAGAGCATATTACCGCAAAGGGTCATAAATATCAGCAAATCGGATATATTAAGGAAACCGCCACTCAAAGAGGCATCAGGGTTCTTAAATGCACCGAGTGCGGCGAAACACGCACAACATATACAAATCCGACCTCATCTACACCCGGCACCGTCGGAGTGTATAATGTAAGCGGTATCGTTCAGGCGGATACAAAACGAAGCGCATATTACGGTGAAAACTTCGGTATTGAAAATGCCAATATCGTTATAGACGGAAATGTGGTTGCAAGAACCGATGAATACGGCAGATTTTCGTTTAATATAAAGTCAGGTTCTTATATGGTTGATATCGTTTACAACTTCGGATTTACCCGCACAGTTGGGCTCACGGTTTCAGACGGCGATGTGATTATCGGTGAACCGATTAAGATAGTGGCGTGTGATTTTAATAAAGACAAAAAGATTGATTCCGCAGACCAAAATTTGTTTAGAATTATCGTCTCGAGTAAAAAGGGAGACCCCGCTTATCTAAGTTATGTTGACCTAAATCATGACGGCTATATTAATGCAAAGGATTATTTGATTATTCAAAGTTTCGACGGTATCGACTCTTGCTCGTATATTTATCCGGAACTTAACCTTGCTTAATATATATGGGTAGTTAAGGCTGACCGAGTCGCATAAGCGGCTCGGTCAATCTTGTATATAAAGTTTGATTTCTTAGGCTTTTGGACAGAAATAAACCTCAGCATCGGTATTTATCGAAGCTGAGGTTTATTTTAATCTGTGATTTTATTTTTTGTATGTGTGCAATAATTTTGCGTAATCTTTTGCATTTACGGTTCCGTCATCTACAACATCAAGGTAAGTGTTGTGTCCGTTTACGTAATCCATAAATTTAAGTGTGAATTCGCTGTCGCCGTTCTTGCATTTTACCGTTGCATTTTCGCCGTCAAAGTCGCTGAGTTCGTATGTGTGACCCGTTGCATATATTTTTTCATAATATGTATGACCGCAGCCTATGCAGGTGTAAAGGCTTTGACCGTCCGTTTCACAGCTCGGTTCGGATACAATCTCTTTTTTGTAAATATGCTCCTTGCAGACAAATGAGAAGTTAACCTTGTAATTTCCTGTCTCCGACGGATTTTTGTATTTAGCCGAAAGGTAATATCTCTTTCCTGCCGTCAAATCATAGGTAATGTTAAAATCAAGACTGTCATCGTCCTTGTCGTCGTTTGCGGTAATTGCGCTGTCTTTCATTACGCTGAAATCATTTGAATATGTGTAGGTTGATGCATCATAAAGGAGAGCGTATGTGTCCTCATTTGAACTTGATGAAAAAGTTACGGTGCAGTTCGTTTTCGGTGCAAAAGACCAAATGTGCTGTTCGTTTGCAGTATTAATTTCTGCCGTGCTTTCACCTGTTGCTATCGGACTGTTAAACATAATGTAATTCGATAAACAATAGTTTTGAGCATAACTTTTAGGAGAACAATTTGCCACAAATCCGTCGGTTAATTTCATTTGGCTGTTGTAGCCGAATGCGTTGTCACCGATTGATGATACGGTGTCGGGGATTGTGATTTCTTTGAGCGTGTCACTTCCCGCAAATGCCGCCGTTCCTATATTGGTAAGCGTGCTCGGAAGTGTAACGCTCGTAAGTGCAGATTCAAAACAGAATGAAAAGTCTCCGATAGACTTAACGCCCTCTTGAACGATAATGCTTTCTGTCTCGTTAGCGTATTTGCTCCACGGTGCGTCTGCGTAATTCTCCTGCGTGTAATTGTCCGTGTCGGCATTAATCGTAAGCACCTTGCTTTCGCTGTCGTAACTGTAAGCAGATGCGTTTGCAAAGGCGGTTATGCCTGCTGTAACAGCCGATATTGCAAGTGCGGCACTCAAAAGGAGGGTTGCGGTTTTTTTCTTAATATTCATTTTTCAGCCCTCCTTAAATCACTTCATATGTTGCCCTAAGGACAATTTCGTTTTCTTTTACATTAACTGTTTTCCATTGCTTAAATGTGTTAAACGGCAGCTTTGGAGCACTAATTCCTGCAATCTCTTTTTTACTTGTGTCAAGGCTGTCTGATGAGGTAATGTACTTTGTGCCGATAACTCTGCCGTCGTTGTTAAGCAGAGTAAGTTTGATATTTGTTGACGGCTCAACCTCTTTTTCAGTTAGATAAGCGCAAACCGTAGCGTTAGAATTTGCAATTAATTCACAGGTTGCTTCGCCTTGACTTACTTTTCTTGTAACGCCGTCCTTTTTAATTGTCCACTTTTGCACATTCAGGTCACCGATGTCTTCGCTGATGTCGAATTTAACAAGGTCTCCGTAACTTGCACTTTCGGTTCTGCTTTGTGATTCAACGATTTCACCGTTAGCGTTGCATATCATAAGTTTTATACTTATTGTTCTAATTCTCAACAGTGCTGTTGCTTCAATTATGGTTGCTGTCGCTCTGTCAAGAGCAGATGCGTCTTTGGCGTCTATTGCCGCCTCACCGTTTGCCTTTGCATCGTTTATGGCATTCAGATAGGTTGCTTTTGACTCCTCGGTGTATGCATCAAAATTATTTACTATCGTCAGCAGGGAAGCGTTGTACGCCTCTAAGCAGTCTGTAAATTCGGCGTCCGTCTTTGTCGGCTCTGTAAAGTTTCTTTTCTCCCAATAGCCGCACAGGTTGTTGCAGTAGTAGATATCGTAGCCTTGCTCGCTCGCCGTCGGCTGAACGGTTCGTGAGTATACAAGTTCGCCGTGATTGTTTTCGTTCTCTGCAATTTCCTCCGTGTAACTGCTGTCGCCTCTGACGCATACATATTCGCCCACGCCCTTAAAGGTGCAGTCCGGCTCTCTGATTATCGAGTATTCGTATTCATGACCGAGAGCGTCAACATAACTGTTTTCGTCAATTTGCTCGTGTCCGCAAACCTTACATTTTTGTGCAGTATATCCTCTTTCGGTGCAAGTCGGAGGAACTACAACATTTTCATATGTGTGGTCTGCAAGTTCCGTGTAGTTATCTTTGTAACTTTCACCGCAATGTGTGCAGGTGTGAAGCGTATAGCCTCGCTCTGTGCAGGAGGAGGGAACAACCTCGCTTTTGTATGTGTGTTCCAGTTTGTCTGTCTCGGTTTCGTAAACGGCACCGCATATGTCACAAGTGCTTTGCCTGATGCCCGGCTCACTGCAAGTCGGCTCTTTGATTACATCACCGAGCGTCAGTTGACAAGCTTCCTCTCTCCTTGTTTCGTTTACGGTTATAACCTCGTTGTCACCGTAGGTGGCTCTGTCGGCTGTAACCTCGTTCCAAGAATAAATGATGTGTGCTTGCCTTTCTTGAACACCCTTTATTGTTGCGGTGTTTACAATAGACGAACTGTCAGCGGTTTGCCCTTCTTCAACAACCAATGAGCCCATATTTTGTCCACCGGCGCTGATGTACTCCACTATGTAATTGTATTTTAGCGAACTGATTGCATTTGTAATGTCATTCGCAAGTACGGTAACGGATTTTGAATTATAAGCTCCGCTGTAACCGCTTGCCGAAATAACAGATGCCATAGCGCCCTGACCCTGAGTAAGAGCAGAGTAATATACATTCCAAGTGCTGTTTGTATATCGTGTCGCCTGTGCATTTGAACTTGAAATAACTCCGTTTTGCTGTCCTGTCTTTTCAGCGTTTGTGAGGGCGTTTCTCAATGTGTTGTAGGCAGTATTGTCCTTTGTAATTGAAGATACTTGATTGAATTTGTCTACTGCATTTTTAATTTGCGTTGCACAGTTTGCAACACTTGTTGCCGTGCTTGAAGCATAGTTATATGATGACGGATTTACTGCCGTTGCGGCATCGTATGCACTCATAAGCTGAGATAAACCGCCCTGCTTGTATGCAGCCGGATTTTTAACCATAGCCCTATAAGATGCTGTGTTGATTTTTTCAAGTAACGGCTTGTAGTTAATGATATAGAAGTTTTTTGTGTTTACTCCGTCAATGTACTTAACCCATTGTACGCTGTTACCACCGTCACTTGTACCGATACCGACAGAGAATTGTGTCGGAGCAGCAGTGGTGTAGTATCCTCCGCCACCGAATGCGGCATCATAATTTATGTTAAAAAAGTTTGCCATATATCGCATATCGCCTGTGGAAAGAACAATGTTAGATGACGTTCCTTCCTCGGAACTGTTGATTTGATACGGGCTGTTAATTACGGTGTTGAAATCTCTTGAGCAAACATCACCCTGATATTGTGAATTTCTGATTCTCAGTCCGCCGTTCTGCTCTCTCAAAGCCATATAGAATACTCTCGGTCTTTGAGGACTTGCAAATGTAGAACTGTTCGTTCTGTAAAAGCCTACAATAAACGGAATGTTAGGAGAAGAATCCGAGTAGAGGTATACACCTGTGTGATAGTAAAAGTTTGCGGTGGTGTTGTTACCCTCTGCCGAATAACTTCTTACGAGAGGGTCATTAGAAGACTCGTACCATAAGCATCCTGTGTTGGCAGGAATTGTACCGTTGTCCGAGGACGAAAATCTTGGTGTTGCATTCGCTGTCGGTGCGCTCCATTCTTTCATGGAAGCAAGTGCCGATTTGAGCGTGTTTGTATATTGAGCAATGTTCAGCGATTTTACATTGCCGTAAAGGTAAGCGTCGATAGCCTTTTGTGCATTGACATAAGCGTTGTAAGCAGTACCCATATTTGTGTAGAGTTTACCGCTTGACATCTTTGCCTCATACTCTGCCATTGCGGTCTTTAGCGGCTGTATTTCTGCCATACCCAAGTCTGCGCCGTAGTTTATTCCGTTTAATTCGAGCCAAATGTCGGACCATTTTCCGTTTTCGTTTGTTCCGTTGTTGTTCCTGTTACAAAAAGCAACGACAGTAATGTCATTTATGCCCGCAGTTTTTGCGTTCTTTACCGCTGTCGTTAAGTCGAGCGTAACATATTTGTTGTTGTCGTTTCTGTAATCGTGGTCAATATATCCGATCTTGTTTGTGTCGTTGAGTCCGAATAATTGCTTTATATATGCCGTGCTGTTTGCACCTGCGTTAGTTGCAATTCCCGAATGAGTGGTGTGTTTTAATGTTTGGCTGAGAGGCTTTAGATATTGCGATGCCTTTGCCGAATCAATCCAGTACAGCTCAACGCCAAAGTTGTCGATTTTATCCTGCGACCATTTTGTACTTGTTGCCGCAACGCTTGCTTTGTCGCCTGATTTGATGTCGGTAATATCATAACTCCAAAGACCTACCGTTGTATTGCACGGCTGTGAGTCGTTTACGATATTAAATGCAGTTGCGTTATATCTTGTACCTCCGTCCTGTCCGCAGAGAATACCGCTTTTGCCGATTGGAATATATGAGTCCGATTCGTTGTAACTGATGAATTCGGGCTCTATCCAGGAGTCCGACCACTCGTTTGTTGTTGCACCGTTGTTATTTTTACTGCAAACGGCAAGTACGCAAATCTCGTTCCACTTTTCCTGCTTTGCCTTGTTAAAAGCCGATGTCAGGTCGAGCGTTGTGTATCTGTTTATTGCCGATGCGTAGTTGTGGCTTATTGTTCCTACCTTTGTCGAATTGGTTAAGCCGAATTTGTTTTCTGCCCATCCTACCGCATTGTCTCCGACATTGTTTGCCAAGTTGCTGTCGACAGAGGTCTTGTTGCTGACGCTTGCATCTTTGAGATAATTTGATGCAAGTGATGGGTCTATGTAATAAAAGTTTATGCTTAAATCATTAATATTTGCTTTGTAATAGTCGTTTACATATACATTCAGCGAAGCCGAATCAACATATTTAAGGCTGTCAATTCCGTAACTCCACAGTCCTATTGTGGTACAGCTTGCAGCACCGTCATTTACTATGTTGAATGAATTGCCGTTGTATCTTTGGTTGCTTTCTCCTGCACTGATTACTGCCGACCTTGAAATTGAAAGGGCAGTGCTTGAAACGGTGTATGTGATATTGCTCAGTTTAATCCAAGTGTCCGACCAATTAGGATTTGATTCAGATGCGCCGTTGTTTTTGTTGCACATCGCAAGAATACAAAGACCGTTCCAACTGTTCTTTTTCATATCGTGAATTGCCGTTGTGAGGTCAAGCGTAAATTCGTTATTTTCGTTCGATGAATAATTGTGTGCAAGAGAGCCGAGAAGATTTTTGTTGCTCAGTTTGAATGTGCTTTTGATATATGATATGCTCGCATCTCCTGCGTTTGTATTTATTCCGCTGAGGTTGGTGTGTTTTGTGGTTTCGTTTATATCTTTCAAATACGCATTTGCACTTGAAGGATTTATGTAATAGAAGTCTATTGCCAAGCCGTTAATGTTTTGCTTTGCATAATCAGTTACGGTAGCTGTGAGTTGGGCACCGGTCATTTTAGATGCATCCGAAATATCATAGCTCCAAAGTCCAACCGTCGTGTTACCGCCCGAGCCGTCGTTGATGATGTTAAAAGTATTACCGTTGTATCTTGAGGCTGTAATGTTTCCGCCGACTATGCCCGATTTAGTCATACCTATACCTGTGCCGTCGTCGGCATGAACGGCGCAAATCCCCGTTGTGCCGCAGGACAGAATTATGGCAATAACCAAAAAGAGAGAAGTCATTGATTTGATAAACTTAGTCTTTTTCATTGCAGTTCTCCGTTTGATGAGTTTGGAAGTTAATTTTTAATATTAAACTGACAGATATTTTTATTCTTTTATATTATATACAATTATATTTGCAATTTCTATTGACATCTTTTACTAAATAAATGACGAAATATTGAATAATCTGTCAATAGACAGTAAACGCAATATTAGTTTATAATAGCAGAGATGATAGATATTTTTATGCTTTTATTATTGGAATATCAACCTTAAATGATTGATTAACGGAGTAAAAAATGAAAAAAATCAGTAAGAAAATTTTAGCGATTATGCTGGTTGTGGCTTTTCTTTTTGGCTCGACTCTGCCTGTATCGGCTCAATCCTTTTCTACCAATTCGCTTTTGACCACATCGGTCAGCGGACATAATTGGATGAGCGGTATCAGCGACAGTACGGCACTCACGGACATTACTATGCCCGGTACGCACGATTCGGGCACAAGAAACGTTGACCTGCCTGCTTGGTCAAAAACGCAGACACTTTCCATAACCGAGCAGTTAAATATCGGTGTAAGATATTTTGATTTGAGATTGGAGCATGTTTCCGATGTGTACTATAATGCGCAAATCGTTCACGGCTCATCAAACTGCTGGAATGATAAAGGAGGACACCTTACTCTTTATGAAGTGCTTGAGGATATGTACGCATTCCTTAATGCAAATCCGAGCGAAACTCTCATCGTAAGCGTTAAGCAGGATTACGGAAATGATATTAACGCTTTGGCAAATGATGTTAATACTCTTATTGACCTTCGTTCTAACTATTGGTTTACAGGATATTATACGCCTAATCTGGGCTCTGTAAGAGGAAAGTGCGTACTTGCAACTCGTATAAGCGAGGTCGGACGTGGCATAAGCCTTAGTTGGGGCGACCAGGGTTCCGACGGCGGTGCTGTCGATTCCGGCTGGATGAAGGTTCAGGACAGATATAAAATGGGCACTTCCTCTAAGTGGTCTAATGCCGTTAAGCCTATGCTGGATGAAACTAAGCCGAACGGTGTGTGGTATGTAAACTTTTTGTCTACCACAGGCGGAGGCATTGCAGGCGTTGAACCCAATGCAGGCACGATGAACGGTTATTTCAGAACTTATGAAATGATGAATAATAAGTGCTACGGTATTGTCGTAATTGACTATGCTACCGATGATTTGTGCTCAAAAATATATAAAGCTAATGACCTTGTCGCAAAGATACAGCCTAACAGTGAGGGCGGGCAGTATTATTATCGACTTAATTTGAATACATGGGACGATGTTCCCAGCTCTTGGCAGGGCGTTTCGTGTAGATTGTATTATAAAACGAATAACGGAACAGGCGAGGAGAAGTCTGTTCTTCTGTTTGACGAATCGTATGCATATAAGGGATATGCTTTTGTCGCAACCGTAACCAATAACGATTTTACAGGCTGTGTTGACGGCTATCCCACAAGAGTACAGATGTACTTTAATTGGACGGGTAATGACGGAATAGGCATTGACCAAAGATTGTATGTCAGTCGTTCGCCGAGTGACAATCTTACCCTTGTTGCAAAGAATACAGTAAGATATACCACACCGACAAATACTACTAATAATCTTTCCGTCCAAGCAAATACTTATCCTCAAATTAAATCTGTTGCATTTGCCGATGCAAGCGATTTGACTGTTTCTGCCCCCGATATTAATTCGGATACGGTTAATCAGTATACTTTAAGATATAATATTTATGACCAGTATAATGTTAAATGGCAGAGAGAATCGGCTGCACTCACCACAGATACAAATTATCCGGGTGTAACCGTTTCGGGCAATAAACTGCTGATTAATAAATCGGCTAACGATATTTCGCCAAATACCTCATTTAATGTTTATGCTACCTATACTTCATCGGGCAGTACCCTTAGAAGTGCACCGAAAAGGATTACCGTTACAACAAATAAAATTCCTTATAAATTTGTAAATTATGACGGTACGGTGCTTGCTTCAGGCTCTGAATACGCAGGTGTTACTCCGCAGTACAACGGACAGACGCCAAAGCGTGAGCCTGACGAGAACGGACATTATACCTTTACCTCGTGGACGCCGTTGAAGCCTTTGTCGGTGGAAAATAACACCTATACTGCATTTTACACCGCCAATAACCACCTTGTAAGCAAAACGGTTGTGCAAAAGCAAGCAACCTGTACTCAGTCGGGCTTGAGTACAAATTATTGTACCTGCGGCTATTCGTGGACAAGTGAGATACCGGCAACAGGTCACAGTTATATTACCGTATCAAAAGCACCTACCTGTACCGAAGACGGTTACAGAAAAGTGGTTTGTCGTATTGACGGGGACGTTAAGGAAAATACCGTGTTGCCCGCAACGGGACACGATACGAAAAATGCAGTCAGAGGCGAATATGTTGCTCCGACAGGTGAAGAAAACGGCTATATTCCTTACTATTGCCCGATTTGTAATGAAGAAATACTTTCTATGAGAGAATATGATGCCGTTAATCTCGGCGGCTATTACGATGCTCTGGGAGTTGTAGACGGAATTAAAAATGACCCCGATTATTCTGTATATAATTCTGCCTATGTTGCAGAGTTTGAGCAGGCTGTTGCTCAGGCTAAACAGCTTGCAGAGGACGAGGAAAAAAATAAGCTCCAGTCAAACATTGATGAGGCTGCGTCAAGAATTAATGCAGCCGTTGCAAAGTTTTCTTCGGACGTAGGTGTTAATTACTATACTCTTACGTTTGTCTTTGGTAACGGCGTCAGCCGAAAACTTACATATAAAGAAGGAACAGCACCCGAAAGTATCGCAGTTCCTGCCAATACGGCTACCGTTAATACCGAAAACAATCACACTATTTACAGGTGGGAAACCGTTAAGACGGTAACGAAAAATAAAACCTATGTTGAAAGCAGCGTAACAAAACCGCATACATTTAATACCTATATTGCTCCGGATATTGAGCATACAGGCTCTTGTATTGAGGATGTGACAGTTGAGCACAGATGTATTTGCGGATATTCGTATTCAGAAGTGACAGGCAAGGGCAATATTCACAACTGGGGTGAGTGGACTTCAAACGGCGACGGCACGCATACAAAGCATTGCTTAAATGACAGTTCGCATACCGAGACCGATAATTGTGTTATTAATCCTCAAACCCATTCTTGCGTTATCTGCTCATATAAACTCAATACGAAAAATTATGAGGATTCGGTTGAACTTGCAAAAAATCTCCTTAAATCAAATAACAAGCAGTATTCTCAGGAAAAACTTGATGAATTGCAGGTTGTACTTGACAGAGCGGAGCAGGAGTTTTTGAAAGCGGATTCTCAGGAAAAAATCGATAGCCTTAGTTCTCAGATTAACACTGCCGTGTTTAGCGTAATAGGCTCGTTGAGATACTATACCGTTAAATTTACATATGTAATTGACGATAAAACGACCGTTACGGTAAGTCAACTTGAAAAAAGCTATAACACATCCGTGACTCTCGACATTCCGTCCTCGGCATTGGAAAATGCAACGGTTGAAAAATGGACGGTAATGATTGTTGAAACAGGCTTAATTAAAAAATGCCGTGCAGACGGTGCTTCACTTACATTTGATATTACCGATAATGTTGAATATGTGGCGTATATAAAAACGGATAAAACCGAAAACGCAAAAAAATCAAAAATCACCCTGACCGATAATAACGGCAGAGTAACGCAGGTCGTTTATGTAGAAAATGCCGAGTATACCGTAAGCAAAAACGGCAATGTTCTGACCCTTAAAAATGGCAACACTGTCTATACTTTCACCGCTAAAAATATTGCGTTCAGGAAAGTAAGCGGCTTTACCGTTGACGGTGAGGCTGTGGGCGATACCTTTACAGTATCTTCCGATATTGTAATTAATGCCTTGTATTCATAAATAAACATATAATAAAAACATCACGACAGTTTCAGATGCCGTGATGTTTTTTTGCGTAAGGTGTTTATTTTGATTCGCCGCTTAATTGCTTCCAATGAATTTTGCAGTATTCCTTGCCGTCAATCGGCGGATATTTTTCATCGTTTACTCTTGCGGCGTTGAGGCAGTCGTACTCTTCATTGTATGCACAAACCTGAGCATTGCCCTCGTTAATAGCAGGTATGTAACTGCAACAGAAAATTCCTGTTACCGCTATGATTATTACAGCCGTGCCTGCTTTTGCATTAATCTTCTTAAAAAGTTTTTGTGCGTCGATTTTGTCAAGAACCTTGATTTTGCAAACAGCCGTTGCAAGCAAATATCCCATAACGCCGGCAAAAATACCGATAAGCATACCGCCGAGTACATCGGTCGGATAGTGTACCATAAGATATATTCTGCTGCACATTGTTCCTATTGCGATTATCGGAAGAATAATCGAAAGTGCTTTTTTCTTGTCCTTTGCAAAGCAAATCGAAAGTGCCGTTGCAAGTTCGAACGCTCCCGTTGTGTGACCCGACGGGAAAGAATAGTCGCTTTCGCTCAGCCTGCCTGCCGCCGTATACCACGCCATATAATCCCCAACATCCTGTAATGTGTTGTAAGGTCTGATTCTTAAAAACATCGGTTTGAATATTACATTCGTCAACAGTGTTCCTATGATTACCGCAAAAATGATTGAAAATCCGTACTTTCTCGATTTTTTGAAAAAGCAAAGAATTATTCCCAAAATCAAAATCGGGATTATGAAATTCTCGTCACCGAAAGCCGTAAAGAATTTTGCAACTCCTGTCATAAAAGTGCTCTGTATTCCGCCGAAGAATCCGAAAATCAGCATATCAAAGTTATAAAATACGCTGTCCAGCTTGTCTCCGAGCGTTGCCGTAAGTAAAAAAATGTTCATAATTACCTCCTAAAATCTTACTTCATTTTAACATTATGTTTTAATATTTTCAATACGAACACGAATTTTATTTTTTCTTTTACCAATCGGATTATAAATTTTCTGCTTCTCTTGTGCGATTGATGATTTTGTGTTATTATTTTTTCGGAGTGATAAATTATGTATGTTTTGACTGCTGATGAAATAAGACAGGTTGAAAATAATTGCTTTGACGGTTATTCAACCGAAGCACAACTTATGCTTAAAGCAGGCACTGCTTGCTATGATGCGGTAATGAAAAATTACGGCACAGATATTTTTTCAAAAAGGATTTTTGTTCTCTGCGGTAACGGAAAAAATGCAGGTGACGGCTTTGTTATGGCACGCCTTTTTTACAGTGCGGGAATAGATGTTAAAATAGTTCTCTGCGATAAAAAGCCGACAATTCCGGAGCCCCTTGAATATTTTAATCAAGCGGTGATGAGCGGTGTGTCGGTTGTCGATTTTGATAATGTATGCCTTGACGACTGTGATATTATTATCGACTGTATTTTCGGTATCGGCTTTAAGGGCGAACCGAGGGCACCGTTTGATAAGGTGTTTAACTCCGTTGCCTCCTGCGGTTCGTTTGTTGTATCGGTTGATACTCCGAGCGGTACCGACGCAACATCGGGTAAGGCTTGCAAAAATGCAATTAAAGCCGATATGACCGTCGCAATTTCTACTCTTAAATATTCTCATATTTTGCCTCCGTCAAATGCTCTGTGCGGCAAAACGGTTACGGTTAATATCGGTATTCCCGATACTTGCTACACTCCGCCTTATACCGAAACCGTTGAACTTGATTATGTTCGCTCTTCATTTCCTAAGATTGGTTTTAATGCGAATAAGGGCAGTAACGGACGGCTTTTGTGCCTTTGCGGTTCATATAATATGCCGGGTGCTGCGGTGATTTGTGCAACTGCCGCCGTTAAAAGCGGCGCCGGTCTTGTTAAACTTACCGTGCCTAAAAGTGCTTATCCCATTATCGCTTCTCATCTCGTTCAACCTGTCTTTCGACCTGTTGACGATGAAAACGGTATATATTCGCTCTCTGCGCTTGATGATATTCTGTTAGATGTCAATGAGGCGTCTGCTGTCGTTATCGGTTGCGGTATGGGCAAAAATGAAAATACTTGCGAGATAGTTAAAAGTGTTCTTCTTAATTCAAAAGTTCCCGTAATTGTTGACGCAGACGGTATAAATTCACTTCTTTCGTGCATAGATATATTAAAGGATGTTAAAGCACCCGTTGTTCTTACGCCTCATCCGGGCGAAATGGCGAGGCTCGTGTCGAAAACGATTGCCGAGGTGCAGGAATGCCGAATAGATGTCGCAAAGGAATTTGCACGTCAATACGGCATCGTTCTTGTTCTCAAAGGAGCCGATACCGTTATCACGGACGGGGATGCGGTATTTGCAAACCTTACCGGTAATGCGTCTCTTGCCATGGGCGGTACAGGCGATATGCTTTCGGGCATTATCGGCTCACTTCTTGCTCAGGGACTGTCACCGCTCGATGCGGCAAAGGCAGGTGTGTTTATTCACGGAAGATGCGCCGACGAGGCTGTGAAAGAACTCAGTTTCAGAGGTCTTACCGTTTTCGACTTGACAGACCGACTCGGTGCTTTAATGTCCGAATATGAATAACGAGTTGGTTTTATGAAAAAAATTATACCTTTGTTTGTACTGCTTGTGCTTCTTTTTTGTGCTTGCACTCGGGCAAATTCTCCTGCCTTGAAAACGTCTTTTTCTCAAAATGCCGTTGTCGAGTCGGGAGATTTTTCTTATAACGCAGAAATTAAATTTGACAATAACACCGTTTACATAACCCCAACCTCAAGTAATGCCGCAGGTCTGACCGTCTCGTGTGACGGTCAAAATGTAAATTTTTCTTTTCGTGATATGTCCGACTCCTGTGAGTATTCGTCCGTCTCCGATTATAATACCGCAAAAATTCTCTACTGCGTTTTTTGTAATACATATAATGCACAGGTAAAAAGAGCGGGGGATAATACACTTTTCCTGGGAAAAACCGCCGTCGGAAATTATGAGTTGAGCCTTGATAAGAATATGAATTTACAGTCTCTCTCCGTTCCCGATGCTTCGCTTAAAATTAAATTTATTAAGCAGTAATTATTATTAAAAAAACACTTGATTTTTGCACCTTTCTTTGGTATAATGTTTCAGCATTCGTAAATATGAAAGCGAATTCGCACACGATACGGTCGAGCCATAGGTTGATTTTAACGGCTCCTGCCATACCTTATCGTGGAGGATTAACCTTAAAGGAGGAAATTAATTATGGCAAATGTAGTTTCTATGAAACAGCTTTTAGAAGCAGGTGTTCACTTCGGACACCAGACAAGAAGATGGAACCCTAAAATGGCAGAGTACATCTTCACAGAGAGAAATGGTATTTATATCATTGACCTTCAGAAGACAGTAAAGAAGCTTGATGAGGCTTATATGTATGTTCGTGATCTCGCAGCAGACGGCGGCAGCATTATTTTCGTCGGCACAAAGAAGCAGGCTCAGGAGAGCGTTAAAGAGGAAGCAACCCGTTGCTCAATGCCTTATGTAAACGCTAGATGGCTCGGCGGTATGCTCACCAACTTTAAGACTATCCGTGGCCGTGTTGCTCGTCTTGCACAGCTCAAGAAGATGCAGGAGGACGGCACATTCGATCTTCTCCCGAAGAAAGAAGTTGCAGGTCTTGAACTCGAGATTGAAAAACTTGAGAAGTACCTCGGCGGTATCACAGAGATGAAGAAGATTCCGGATGCTATGTTCATCGTTGACCCACGCAAGGAGAGAATCGCAGTATCTGAGGCTACAAAACTCGGTCTTCCTATCGTTGCTATCGTTGATACAAACTGTGATCCTGACGAAATCGATTATGTAATTCCGGGTAACGACGACGCTATTCGTGCCGTAAAACTTATCGCAGGCGCAATGGCTGACGCTGTTATCGAAGGCAGAGACGGTTCTGATGTAGCACAGGAGGCTTCCGAGGAAGCACCGGCTGAAGAAACCGCAGAATAATTTATCGAATATTACTTAAAACAGGAGGATAATAAAATGGCATTTACAGCTCAAGATGTAAAAGCGCTTCGTGAAAAAACAGGCGTTGGTATGATGGAGTGTAAAAAGGCACTCGTAGAAGCTGACGGCGATATGGATAAGGCTATTGACTTTCTTCGTGAAAGAGGTCTTGCAGCCGCTCAGAAGAAGGCATCAAGAATTGCCGCAGAGGGTGTAGTTCTTCCTTACTATGATGAGGCTACAAAGAAGGGCGTTGTTCTCGAGGTTAACTCGGAGACCGACTTCGTTGCTAAGAATGAAAAGTTTATGAACTTTGTTGAGGGCGTTGCAAAGACTATTCTTGCAACAAACCCGGCTGACGTTGAAACTCTTAAAGAAGAAAAGTTCAACGGTACAGACAGAACAGTTACAGAAACTCTTAATGACCTCGTTCTTTCAATCGGCGAGAATATGAAGATTCGTCGTTTCGAGAGAATGGAAGGTATCGTTTCAACTTATATTCACGCAGGCGGTAGCGTAGGCGTAATGGTAGGTTTTGATGTAGCAGACGAGTCTAAGGCTGCAGATGCCGAGTTCGTTGCTATGGGCAAGAATGTTGCTATGCAAATCGCAGCTATGAATCCCGAGTATTTGAGCAAGGCAGACATCTCCGATGCAGAGGCAGAAAAGATGCACTCTATCACAGTAGACAGTGCTCTTAATAAGCCGGATTCACTTCCTATGCCTATTCTCAGCAAACTTATCGACGAGGCTGTTAACGATAAAAAGTGGACCGATGAAGATATCACAATTTATCAGGGTCTTGATAATAAGCAGAGAAAGAATTTCACAAACTTCATTTCAAAGGAAGCATTGGAAATTCTTGCAGGTATTGCCGTATCTCATAAGGATGAGATTGTTGATAACAAGATTTTCACAGGTCTTGTGCAGGGCAGAATTTCTAAGCAGATTAAGGAAATTTGCCTTTTAGAGCAGGATTTCGTTCGTTCTGACCTCTTCCAGGGTTCAGTTGGCGGTTATATTGAAAGCGTTGCTAAGACTCTCGGTACAGAGATTAAGGCTACAAACTTCATTCGTATGATGAAGGGCGACGGTCTTGAGAAGAGAGAAGAAAACTTCGCAGAAGAAATCGCAAAGCAAATCAACGGCTAATCGAAATTTCGAATAAAATTTCATAACCTATCACAACCCGTTAAAACGCACTGTTTTAGCGGGTTTTTGCTATTTTTATGGAATTTCTCGCTTGCCATATTTTATCGCAAAATATCATAACTTTTCAGCCCATTTTGCGTAAAAGTTGCGTAAAGATTTGCGTAAATTTACGCAAATTTACCTTCTGCGAAGTATTTTTTGCGTCAAGCCAAAATGCCGTTAAATAGGCGATAGGGGAGTGTTACAAATTCATCTTATTTCTCGGATGATTTTCCTCAAGAATATGACGAATTTTATTTGTGCTGATGTGGGTATAAATTTGAGTAGTCGTAATCGAGCTGTGACCGAGAAGCTGCTGAATATATCTTATGTTTACATTTTCGTCCATAAGAGCAGTTGCAAAAGTGTGCCTGAACATATGAGGTGTAATATGTAAGTCAATTCCGCTCCTTTTGGCATAATCGCTTATCATATTTCTTACGGATTGCTCTGAATACCTGTTTCCTAATTTATTAATGAAAATATACTCGCAGTCGCAATCACAAATTTTAATATATTCATTTAAAAGTCTTGATACTTTAACATTAGCAATACACATTATGCGTTCCTTTGAGCCTTTGCCGTAAATGTATATCGTGTTGCTGTTGAGGTCAAGAGTTTTTCTTTTTAGATTGCTGATTTCCGATACTCTCATTCCGGTCGAAAACAGCAGTTCAATAATAATGACATTCCTTAGTGCTATTTTATATTGATAACTGCTTTTGGTATTGTCAAGCTGTAAATAAGCAAATTTCAAAATACTTTTTATGTTCTCAATCGGAATTGTTTTAGGCAGAGTAATCGGTTCTTTGTATTTCAGTGTGATTTTGTGAAAAGGATTGATTTCAATAATGTCCTCAATTTCCATATACCTGTAAAATGCTTTCACGCAAGCAATTTTTCGCTTGGCAGTCTTAGGCTTGTAACACTGGTGAAGTGAATTTATGTATTTATTTAACTCATTTTTACTAAAACAATCTTTGCCTTGCATATATGAGCAAAACTGTCTCAAATCAATTTTATATGCTTTTATTGTTAAAGCACTCAACCCTTTTAAATCACTGCAAACCACAATGTAATCTTTCGCTTCTTTTTCTATCTCTATCATAATAAAACCTCCTAAAATATCTGATTTTATTATGATTCCTTATAAAACAAAAGTCGATAAATTTTGATTAAATATCTCAAAGTTATGCTAATTTTGACCATAAAGTATACCAGTTTTGTATTTGTTATTAAAAATGATTGAAATGTGGTATTGAAAAATATATAATATAAAATGTATAGACAATAAAGGATAACTAATTGTTATTGATTACACTTCACAATTTGCTGAGTTAGGGAGAATTAATTAATGCCACTAAATAAAGAAGAATTTCTTAATCAATTTACTAGACAATCACTTGATGAAAGAATATCACTTTTCGTTGGAGCGGGTGCATCTATTAATGCTGGGTATCCAAATTGGCATAATTTATTTAAGCCTTTAGCGAAAGAACTTGGGACAACATTAGATGAAACAACAAACTATTATAAACTAGCACAATACTATTCTAATAAATTTGGACCAGCTGAATTAAGAAAACATATTAACAATATTATAAACAGAAATGATTTTCATAGCCCATTAATTGATGAACTTATCAACATTGGTTTTACTAATATATGGACAACTAATTTTGATAACGCACTTGAGCAAAATTATAAAAATAGGAATATATTAATTAATAAAGTGTTTAGGGATGCCGACTTATCAAATGTAGAATTAAATAAGCGAATAAACATATATAAAATGAATGGAGATATATCTAATCCTGATGGTATTGTTGCTACACAGAAAGACTATGAAAACTATTCAGATAGCCATCGTATGATGTTAATGTTTTTTAAAAGAGAACTTATTTCAAGTACATTTTTATTTATTGGTTATAGTTTTACTGATTATTTAGTTATGGATTGCTTAAGTGAAATTGTACGCTATTTAGGGGACGCTGCACCATATCATTATACAATAATGAAAAGAAACACAATGGATCCTTATTTTGACCATTTCATTAATGATTTAGAACAACGATATCATATTCGGGTTTTATTAGTTGATAATTATATAGATGTATTATTTATTTTAAAAGAGCTAAATATGCGAATAAGGAACAAGAAAGTATTTATTTCTGGAGCTTTTCGTTCATTTGATAAAAATATTGAAGAGTATTCACATAAACTTTCTAAAAGTCTTACAACACAACTTTTAGATAATGATTATCGAATAGTAAATGGTATTGGAAGACATTTTGGAACTCATATTATAGGATATGCCAATGAATATTTGGCTAAGAAGGGAATTAAAGATAAAGAAAAATATATAATTGTTAGACCATTTGTTGGGTTAGGAGAAGAATCATTAGAAAACAAAAAGAAAATGAGAGAAGATATTATTGCTGAGTGTGGAACGGCAATATTTGTTTTTGGAGATTGCGATTTAAAAATAAATAAAAATAGTGGAGTAAAAGAAGAATATGAAATTGCCTTAAAGAAAAATAAAGCAATTATTCCTATATCATATCCCAATATGAGATCAGAAATAATTTGGAATGAGATTAAGAACAACATTTCACAATATCCATATTTAGAAAAAAGTATAGATTTGTTGACCTATAATTATGATACAGAAAGAATGGCAAAAATAATAGTTTATATTTTAGATTCGTTGCAAAAATCAATGTAATTATTGATTAAAACACAAATCGAATTTTCTAAAAGCCATAATTCTCTATAATCAATCAATAAATTCAAAAGAGTTTCTGTAAATAATTTTTCGAATGTTTTAATTGGGATTTCGCAAAACGAATTTTCATCAATGTATTCGGATTTTATTATTATGTATACAGCGTAAAGCAGTGATATTCGTGCATTTAAATTTGCACTATCAATTTGAACATATTTTTTTAATAAAATTTTTGCGGGTTTAGGGATAGAAATATTCGAATGTATTATTTGTGCTATGCTTTGATATTCATATACACTTAAAATATCCTGTGTAATTTTACATACAATGTGATTACATACTTCTAAAGACCCAGACGAATGGGTAACTTCTTTAAATATTAAATTTTTTATCCAAGTGAATTTTAATGGTATATTATCAGGATCCATTTCATACAAAACTGGAAATATTGTTACATCCTTTTTATAATATCTTGATTCTAATATTCTTATTTCTTCTGAAGCACATATTGAATTATCAGTGTTTTCAGATAAGATAATAAGTGCATATTTACATTTCCCAGCTCCTTCTAAAATATTTCTTTCATAACGATTATCTCCCATTACCATTTCATATCTGTCATACCAAACATTAATACCATGATTTTTTAAATGATATACTATAGGTTGTACTATAGTGTATCTATCTTTTGCTGAAAAACATACAAATAATTTTTCTTTGAATTCATCCATATTTTAATCCTTTAATTATATTTGATTGTGTGTAAAATTAAAAATCATCTATTTCATGAGTAGATATTTTCATTAATTATTTTTAATACTTCTTCATATACTTCATCAAGACTTTTATTAGCGTCTATTGTTTTTATTGGATAGGATTCACTAGGTATGGATTCTTCATAATATCTTTTCTTCATTAATAAAGCGTTTTTAGTTTCGCTATAATGTATAGGAATATCTGTTTTTTTACTCCGTTCTTTTATTCTATTATAAGCTACATTTATATCAACATCAAAATAAATACCTAAGTCTGGATTAGGTAAACAATTTAATGATTCTGATATGCAGTTATATGAAGATTTTAAAAACACCTCAGTAAATGATTTTACACAAATTACGTATCTATCAAGTATTACATTTTTTTCATTTTTTAATATAGGTAATACATTATTGAAGGTGTTATAAATAACGCCTTCAATGTGTAAAGCGTGTTTGAACTCTTTAGAAAAAACATTTTTTCTTGAAAAATTTAGTGTTTTTTCAGCTCTGTGTAATTCTTCTTCAAATACGGTATTTTTCAAACAAGATGTACATATTGTATTGTTTAAATTACTATCATTTAACATTTTCAAAATTGTTGATTTACCACTTCCATCAATACCAAAAAGTACTATAAGTTTTCCAAACATGCAGTTTCCTTCTTTTTTAATTATATATAACAATTAGTTATCCTTTATTAACAACTAAACATCTGTATATAGTTAAAAGCCTGTCGGTTAAAATCGGCAGGCTTTTTTGTATATATAGAACTAAAACGGAGGTGTTTTTAACGAAACAAACAAAAGTAATTGCAATATGCAATCAAAAAGGCGGTGTAGGTAAAACTACAACCGCCTTAAATTTTGGAGTCGGTCTTGCAAATGAGGGTAAGAAAGTTTTGCTTATCGACTGTGACCCACAAGGTGATTTAACAACAGCTTTGGGTTGGAGAGATACGGACGAACTTTCGGTTACTCTTGCAGACAAACTCGTCGAGTATATCGAAGAAAGAAACAAGAACCCTGCAAACGGTATTCTTCACCATAAAGAGAATATTGATTTGCTCCCGGAAAACCTTGATTTGTCGGCACTTGAACTTAGCTTGGTAAACACAATGAGCCGTGAAACCGTGCTGAAAGGTTATGTAAATTCAATCAAAACTGCGTATGATTATGTGGTTATTGACTGTATGCCGTCTTTGAGCGTGCTTACGGTAAATGCCTTGGTTGCTGCCGATTCGGTTATCATTCCTGTGCAGTTGCAATTTCTTGCAGCTAAAGGTATGACACAACTTGTTAAAACCATAGATAAGGTTAAAAGACAAATCAATCCGTCGCTTAAAATTGACGGTATTTTGCTTACACTTGTAGACGGCAGAACTAACCTTTCCAAAAGTACAAAGGAAGCTATTGTAAACGACTACGGCAAGTATCTTAAAATCTTTGATACGCAGATACCTATGGGTATTAAAGCTGCTGAAACTGCCATAAGCGGTAAATCAATATTTGCTTACGACAAAAACAGTAAAGTCGCAAAAGCGTATGAGGACTTTACGAAGGAGGTATTGAAACTTGAGCGAAAAGAGAAAAACAGACTTCAGTCTGAACAGGCTCGATGATTTATTTACATCACAAAGCGAACGAGAAAACGGACTTACTCCGACTATAAAAGATATTCCGCTTGAAAAACTTGTACCATTTCAGAATCATCCATTTAAAGTGCGTGACGATGAAGAAATGAACAAACTTGTTGAAAGCGTTTCTGAAAACGGAGTGTTGGTTCCTGCTATTGTTCGTGAGAAAGATAATGGTGATTATGAAATTATCTCAGGACACAGACGAAAATTTGCAAGTGAGATAGCCGGTAAAAACACATTGCGTTGTATCGTTTCAAATTTGGACGATGACGCCGCAACCGTCATTATGGTTGACAGCAATATCCAAAGAGAAAATATTTTACCGAGTGAAAAAGCCTTTGCATACAAAATGAAATTGGATGCGATGAATAGACAAGGTAAAAGAAACGATTTAACTTCGACACAAGTTGTGCCGAAGTTAAGAAGCAATGAAAAATTTGCAGAAGAAGTAGGAGAAAGCAGAGAAACAATAAGACGATATATTCGCCTTACCTATCTTATTCCTGAATTGTTGCAAATGGTTGACGAGGGTAAAATGAAAATTTTGCCGGCTGTTGAAATATCATTTCTTGATAAAGAATGTCAGCAAGATTTGTTGGAAGCAATAGAAAGCGAATGTTGTACTCCGTCTCACGCACAAGCTATTCGTATGCATAAAATGTTTAATGACGGAGAACTCAACAGCGATACTATTCTTGATGTTATGTGTGAATTGAAACCTAATCAACAGGAAAGGCTCATAATTCCACATAAAACGCTTGAAAAGTATATCCCGCAATCTGTTGCACCTGAGAAAAGGCAAGATTATGTATGCAAGGCTTTGGAGCATTACAACAAGTTTCTGAAAAGCAGAGCCGAAAGGGACAGCAGATAGCAGGAGTATGTTATTTCTATCCCCCCTCTTTTCAATATACCCCCCTAATAAACATACAAACTTGCAGAAAAGAAAGAGCCTTATAAATCAAATAAAGGAATGATGTGTATGATTTAATAAACGCACCTTTGCCGAAATTACCAAAATCTGTTAAATTGGCGGTGAAAGCAAAGGAGGAATGCTTAATGAAAAATTTAGTGATTTTGTGTATGGTTGCAGTTGTGCTAATCAGCGTATTTGTAGGTTGTTCGGTTAAAAACAGTGAGGCAAATGAAAATGCAGAAACAAGTTCTTTTTCTGCAAGTAAAGAAACAACACTTCCTGTTTCGACTGCTGAAAATGATACGAAAGCCGATACAACAACTACTGCTCCAACTACAAATGCAAAAATAACGAGCACAACTTCAAACAAGATTGAGTTGAGTGAAACAACCACGAAAAGAAAGGTTGTGTCTACAACATCAAAACCTGTTCAAACAACAAAATCTACAACACAGCATACAAAAAAAGCAACGACTACATCAAAACAATCAACAACCCAAAAAGTAAGTCAATGCAGTAACAACAATAATCACTCAATGAAATGCGGCAATATGGGAAGATGGTTTGACAGCAAATCGGATGTTAAGGCATATGTGGATTCAGTAATGAAATCTTGGGCAGATAAATGGGAAAGCGGAGAAATATCCGATGATGAATATTTTGCTAACTGCCCACAAGGTTATGAATGCTGGAGTTGCGGTTACTGCGGTAAATGGACAGGCAATTTCAAATAAACAATATCATAAATTTAAGCTGAGAAGATGTAACAATCTTCTCTTTTTTTATGCCTTAAAACAGGCAGAAAGGAAAAGTTATGAAAAATAAATTCAAAAGTTTAGGCAAAAGAATTGTTGCACTTCTTTTGTCGGTATTAACAGTTACAATGATGTTTCCGTTAAGTGCTTTTGCGGCAACGGAAAACCTCGGTGCGGTGTCGGGTATGAAGAAACTTGATGTAAGCGTTTCAAAGCATTACGGACACGAAGTTCATACTACGAAAAAAGGCGGTACAACTTATCCGCTTTTCTGTATTGAATACGGCACAACCTCACCGAGTTCGTCATATCTTAAAGGCAAAAAAGCTATGGCAAGTGACACGGCAATTAAAGCTGCAAAGTGGGTATTTGCAGGATATTATCTTGAACACGGCAACTCGATAGATTGGCAGGATATGGCTTACTGTCAGAAAAAAGTGTGGTCTATCTTCGGTTCCGATACAAGCTGGGATTTCAGCGACGGCGGATACAAAGCGTGGTGTGACAAGGCACAGGACAGAATGGACAACCTAAATAAAAAGCCGTCATTCAATAATACCAATGTCGGAACAATCGTTGCAGGGAAAAGCCTTACCGTTATCGATACAAACAAGGTGCTTTCCGATTATCCTGCATTCACGAAAAACGGAAGCGGTTGGAGTATTACCCACAGCAAGAATTCCAACTCATTAACGATTAAGGTCGATAAGTCTTGTACTGCATCAAGCTTTAAACTTGCTAACGGTGAATACTATAAAGACGGTACAGGCGATGACGATGAACTTTTGCTTTACTATCCCTATGGCAGTGAAGCATATCAAAAACTTATCTATTCGGCATATTATGACCCTGTTTCAATGGCATTTTCGGGTTCAATTACTCCGCTTGGTGATATGAAACTTGTTAAAACTTCCGAAGACGGTATTGTAGCCGGTATTAACTTTACTGTCACAGGTGCTAAGGGGTTTTCAAAAACCGTTACAACAAATGCAAACGGCGAAATTGATATTTCCGATTTGGTCCCGGGAACATATACGATTACGGAAGAAAACATTGACAGATATGTACCTAATCAATCGCAAACTATAACTGTTTTAAGCGATAAAACATCATCGGTCAGCTTCTATAACATACTCAAAAAGTTCAGAGTAACCGTAACAAAGCAAGACTACGAAAAAGGTCACGCACAAGGTGACGCTAAACTCAGCGGTGCAGTATATGGTTTGTTTAAAGGTAATGACCTTGTCGCTCAATATACAACCGACAGTAACGGCTCTTTTACAACAGACTATTTCGTATGCGGTACAGACTGGACCGTTAGAGAAATCAGTCCAAGTGAAGGTTATCTTTTAAATGATACCGTGTATAGAGTCGGTGCGGATCCAAGGGATTACAACATTGAATATAACACAGCACCCGATATGACTGTTATGGAGCAAGTTATCAAGGGTAAAATCAGCATTATTAAACATACTGATGATGGTGAAACTCAAATCGAAACACCCGAAAAAGGTGCTGAGTTTCAGATTTATCTAAAATCATCAGGTTCTTTTGTAAATGCCGACAAAGACGAACGAGATACTATTGTTTGTGACGAAGACGGCTTTGCAAGTACAAAATTACTTCCGTATGGAGTATATACAGTTCATCAAACCAAAGGCTGGGCAGGACGAGAACTTATCACCGATTTCGATGTCTTCATCAATAAAGACGGCAAGACTTACAAATTCCTTATCAACAACAAGAATTTTGAATCGTATCTCAAGGTAGTTAAGCTTGATAAAGAAACAGGAAAGCAGATAGTATACGAGGGTGCGGCATTCGAGATTTACGATAGTGATAATCACAGAGTTACAATGCAGTACACCTACCCTCAAGTGACATCAATTCATACCTTTTACACCAACAAAGAGGGATATTTAATCACACCTGAAAAGTTGCCGTATGGTGATTATACTCTTAAAGAAGTACAAGCACCATATGGATATGTTCTTGACGATACTCCGATTCCGTTTTCTATCAGTCAAGAAAATTCATCAACCGATACAGGTGTTACCGTAGTTAAAGTTAAGGCACGAGATGTTGCACAAAAAGGTGTAATCAATATCACTAAAACAGGTGAGATTTTTTCATCTGTTGAAGAAAACAAAGGCGTATACACTCCTAAATACAGCGTCGGTAATCTTAAAGGTGCAGTGTTTGAAGTCTATGCTTCCGAAGATATAACCACTCTCGACGGTACGGTAAGATATGAGCAAGGCACTTTGGTTGATACTATCACAACCGACGATGACGGTGTGGCTAAATCAAAAGAACTTTATCTCGGTAAATATACTGTGATTGAAAAGACTGCACCTAACGGCTATGTTTATAACGGTACAAAATACGATGTAGAACTTACCTATGCAGGACAGAATGTTTCCGTTACCTCAACCGACATTTCGGTGTATAACGATAGACAAAAGGTTTCGGTTTCGCTTAAAAAGATTATGGTAGAGGATAAGATATTCAGTATTGGCAATAACGGTGAAATTACTTCTGTAAGATTCGGTGTTTATGCCGATGAGGACATTAAATCAAACAACGACGATGTTATCCCAAAAGACGCTTTAATTACCTTTGCAAACTGTGACAAGAACGGAAATATATCTTTTGATTGTGATTTACCGATAGGTTTTAAGTGGTACGCAAAAGAAATCGCAACCGATGAGCACTATATCTTGTCTGACACCAAATATGAGTTTGACACCGAATATCAAGGTCAAGAAGTCAAGGTTATTGATATTAAAGTCAATAACGATAAAGCTATCGGAAACAATCTCATTTATGGTTCTGTTAAAGGCTTAAAAGTCGATAGAGAAACGCAGGAAGTAATCAAGGGTGCAACTTTTGGTTTGTTTAAATCAGACACTACCGAGCTTACAGAAGAGAACGCAATCTTAACTGCCGTTACCGATGAAAGCGGTATCTTCGCATTTAACAATGTTCCTTTCGGCGAATACCTTATAAAGGAACTTAAGCCTGACGACGGCTATCTTGATAATGAAGATGTATTTACTGTAACAATCAAAGATAACGATCAAGTGGTTGAACTTACTGCAATCAATGATAAAGTGCCAGAGTTAAAAACAACGGCAACTATCAATGGCAAAAAAGAAGTCATCGCAAAAGGCGAAATATCCATAAAAGATACTGTTGAGTACAAGCACTTGGTACCTAATACCGAATATGTTATCAAAGGCACATTGATGGATAAATCCACAGGCAAACCGTTCAAAGTTAAAGGTAAAGAAATCATTTCAACCGTTAAGTTTGTACCCGATAAGGCAGACGGCAAAGTAGAAGTCACCTTTACTTTTGACGGTTCGGCTATTAAAAAGGATACCGAGCTTGTAGTGTTTGAAACATTGTATCGTGACGGTGTTGAGTTAACCGCTCACACTGACATTAACGATGACGGACAGACCGTAACGATTAAAGTTCCTAAACTTGAAAATCCAAAGACAGGAGACGAAAGGAATATCAATCAAATTTTAGGTGTTGCCGGCGCTTCTCTTGTCGGTATTGCAGGCTGTGTATATTTCTTTAAGAGAAAGAAAAAACGAGGTACGGATAATGAGTGACAGAACTAATGCAGGCTACACCATTATCAATGCCGTAACCGTTGGCAAAGGTGAAATCGTACTCTGTGAAAGGACTACCGCAAATAAAGAAAAGCAATATGTCACTTGGGAATGTAATAACGGCTCATATTATTACGGTCATTATATTGAAAACAAATTTGATGCGTTAAAAGACTTTGGTCAAAGAGTTGCCGATAAGGCTGAAATGTATCGCTCCTTTGACAAAGACAGACAACGGCATAACCGAGAACGTGATGAACGATAATAAAAGGAGGTAAAAGATAATGACGGTCAAAACGATTGTGTCTATTGTACTCGTTGTCTTTATTGTTGCAGGGCTTGTATTTCTTCAAGTCAGAAGCAAAAAGAAAAACGATAATTAAACTCATTTGGGCGGTGACTTCGGTTGCCGCCTTTAATAATAAAGGAGGCTAATATGGACAAAGAAAACGAAGTTATTAACGGTTATGAAATTATTGAGTCTATGCATGTAGGTGAAAACGAGGTCATAATCGCAGAAAATCATAATGAAAACGGCGATAAATATCTTTGTGGGTATTACGAAAGCAATGAGCTTTTTGCAAGAATTAACGCTATATGTACATCAAATTCTTATCCCGATATAGTCATTGCTTTTTGCGATAATGTGAAAGAACAGGCAGAAAAAAGAAAAGAACAAATAATTGACGGTATAGGCGTAATCACAATTGATATGTGTACAGCCATCGATGAAAACAAAAAACTTATCGGTAAAGTTATCGTCCTTAAACCGTCAGTTTTAAGACGAGAGTACCGTTATGTGGACAGTCAGCTTTTTTACTGTACCGGAGGTAACGGAGCAATGCCTAATGCAATAGGCACAAAGGTATATGGTTGTTCTCTCTCAACAGGAAAAGAAATGTATGTGCGCCGTTATGACATACTCGGAACGATTGATAAAAATAATTTGCCTGAATGGGCAAAGGTCGGTCTTGCCAATATTGAACGAAGTGAAAAGGCAAAAGACAGAGGTGAACGCTGATGGATACAGATTTCCAAACAAAAACGAAAGTGCTTTTAAAGCTGTTTAAGGCAGGCAAATGCAGTGAGGCAGATATTTTGAATATGAAAACGGAAGAAATGCTCGATTTGCCTAATGTTTCGATTAAAGAAATTAAGGTTATATGTGCCATTAAAGAAGCTGTGAAAAAACACACACTTTATTCATATCTCGGAGGTAAGCAAGATGAAAGAATTGAGTAAGTCTATACGCTTTATTGATAAGCATTTCAACACTCTTTTCTACATCCCTGACGGCTCTCAAATTGAAGTTGTTAAACCTGACGGTAAGAGTGAAATCCTTGGATGTCAGTACGTTGATGAATATCACACTAAAATCGGCAACGAGACTTATCATATTCACGATTTTGCTGAACTTATTGAAAATGGCAATAAAACTGTATCTCCATTAAAAAAACAACTTGAAAGGTGATGACTATGGCTAATACTTTTGAGCACATCAGAAAGTTATATAACAATACCTGTGAAGATATTGTTAGATCACCCACAGTATGGCAGAACTTTTTAGGCTCTGCCTGCTATAACTTCCGACTGCCTTTTGATGAACAATTGCTTATCTATGCTCAAAGACCTGACGCAAAAGCTGTCCTTAGCTTCAACTCTTGGAATAACCGCTTTAACAGAATGGTAAACAGAGGGGCTAAAGGCATTGCTGTTGTTGATGATAGTACAGATAATCCAAGACTTAAATATTACTTTGATATTAGCGACACATCTGAGCGAGAAAACTCAAAACCTGTGCCTATTTGGAAATATGAGGATGGCTTTAAAGATGATGTAATCAAAACACTGCAAAACGCCTACGATATTGCAAGTGATGATATTTACAACGCTGTTTGGGAAACATCAAAAACCCTTGTAGAAGATAATATCAATGACTATAACGCCGATTTGGTAATGTGCAAAAATGATAGTTTCCTTGAAGAATTAAGTGATGATATGTGTGAGTCTGTCTTGCGTATGGCACTTCAAAACAGCGTTGCATATATGATTATGGCAAGGCTCAGTCTTGATGTTAACGGATATTTTGATAATGAAAGTTTCGAGGGTGTTATGAGTTTCAATACTCCCTTAACTGTCAGTATTTTGGGTAATGCGACAAGCAGTATTGCAGAAATGGGATTGTCGGAAATATCAAAAACTGTTCTTTCTGTAATTCGCACATTTGATAAAGAACAGAATACGCAATATACTAAAGGCGAAAAAGAAAACGAAAGGAGTGTTACTAATGACAGTAACCTATACACAAATGGGCAATTACCAAATACCGAACTTGATGCTTCCGCAGACAAAAATAGTTCTCAACAATTATGGCAAGTCACGCAAGAAGTTTCTCAAGGAAACCCATCCGGCAATTTATCGTTATCAACTGACACAGGGCACTCTCAACAGCCACTTGAACGAGATTCAGGAACAGGCACAGCAGATGGAAGAACAAATCATAACTCAGATGTCAAAAGCACAGGGAGTGACAGAGAAACTAAAGCAAACGGATATGATGACTTGGGTGGGAATGATGAACAACATCAAAAACTCGGCGAGAGAAACAGTCTTGAACGAACTGATTTACACGATGTAACCGATGAACTGCCACCCTTTGTTGACGAACAGGCTATTAGGTATATGCTCAGCAATCCCGATGATGATTTGGTGCAAAGAAAACCTGCAATCATCAAGGCTTATCAAACCACCAAAAAAGATAATGAACTCATAAACTATACCAAAACGCTGTATCCAAGACGATTTGACGAGTACGATAAATTCAATAAACACTTTGGCTTTACATTAGCCGATAACGGACTTCTTATGTATGAGGGTAACTACAAAACCCGAACAAAGGAGTCCGTTTTTTCGTGGGATATTATTGTCAGTATCATTAAAGAACTTATCAATGACGGCAAGTATCTTGATACAGAAAAGGAAGAAAAAACACAGCTTGATTTGTTTAGCTTTTCTTATGATAACGAGCCTGTATATGATGAAATACCTCAAACATCACTTTTTACTGATTTTGGTATATCACAACAGATTATTGATGAAGCGTTATGCTGTGGCTTTAATGATAAAAACAGCAGAGTACAAATTGCTATGCACTTCAGACGGGACAGAGGTGTTGAGTATAACGCAAGAATGCTTAAATTTCTTTACGGTACTAACGGTGCAGGCTTTGTCTTTAACGGTGAAAAGGTATCATTTTGGTATGATGAAAACGGTATTAGTATTGCTAAAGGCACATCTGCTAAAACAAGTACGGCAACACATCTCACTTGGGAGCATGCGGCTGTTCGTATTCGTGAACTTCTTGATGTCGGCAGATATATGCCGCAGTATGAACTTGATAAGGTCGATGACTACGAACTCAATAAAGTTGCCGACAGGCTTACTGAATTTATCCGAGATTTGAGTGACGATTATCCAAATAAAGATAATTGCCTGCAATCAATACAAAAAGAAATTGACGGTGTTTTAGGATATCCCGATATGGTTGAAAAAATTATCAATATGCTCAAGGATGATGAAAAGCGTGCTCAAATTTTCAAAGAGTACGGCAAGCTGATGGATGACTACAACGCCGGTATGAAAATCATTCGCTTTAATTATGCAGCTCAATATTCTATACCATATATTGCAGAAATTATTGAGGGTATGAAACGAGAACCAATTAGGTTCAAAGCTGAATCGGGTTATCTGCCTGACAGAGAAATGTTTATCTCGCAAGATGAGATAGACAAGATTATCACAAACGGTAAAAACAGCCACGCTTACAGGCTTGAAACCTACACCTATTTTGTTAATCACCCTGATAAAGCAGACAGAATTAAATATGTAGGCAAGGATAATCAAAGCGGATATTTAGGCGGTAATGACAGCGTTAATAAAACAACAAAAGGTATTGAATTCAGCCACGGCTCAGTCATGGAGCCTTATGCAAAAGTCCTTATTAAATGGAGCGATGTTGCTAAGAGAATCGATACTCTTAGCAAGCAAAACAAATTCGTAACGCAAGAGGATATTGACGCTATACCCGATATATACAAAAACGAAATATCAAGAGATTTGGAATCATTCTTTGAAGGTTTATCTGAAAATGACGCTAAGCCTTATCCGAACGATATTGAACCATACAAGGTTTCAAGAATTATCAAGGCTCAACTTGATAACCCACAGGCACTTGATGATATTGAAAATATGATGTCAAATGCTTTGGCTCTTATGGATAAAGATGACAGAATGTATCAGTACCGTAAGCAAATCTATGATGACTTTATAGCTTACAAAAACGGCACATTCAAACTTTATGATTATCCCAACCTTGCACCAAAAGTAAAACAACCGAGCAAGTTTACTAAACCGGCAGAAAAAGAAAAGGTTGATGCAGAAACCAAGCCCGTTGTGTCGGAAGTTGATGATGGCTTAGACTTAATCGGTGAAGAAATAGATATTGACGGCAGACACTTTGTTGTTGATTCCGTCAGTAACGGTTATGTATCTATGGCTGACCAAACCTTTGCCGACGGGACAGGCTTTCCTATCTTTCGCAGAGAAACCGTTGAATTTGTAAGGCAATATTTACCGACAGAAAAAGAACAGATTATTCCCACTCAAAACACAAAACAGCATACTGAACATAGTCAGTGGGATATTCATCCCGAAATTCCTGTTGAGCAAAGGCACGACTTTGATTTTGCCGCACATCCCGTTGAGGTTGTAGGCAAAAAGGAACGCTATCGCAGAAATATGGAGGCTATCAAGGTTTTAAAAGAATGTGAAGCCGATAACCGTTTTGCAACACCCGATGAACAAATCGTACTTTCAAAATATGTCAGTTGGGGAGGTATTCCCGAAGCGTTTGATGAAAACAACTCGTCTTGGGAAAATGAATACAAGGAACTCATATCTGCCTTATTGCCCGAAGAATACAATGCTGCAAGAGAAAGTACATTGACTGCTTTCTATACTCCTCAAGAAGTAGTTAAGGCTTGTTATGATATTGCCGAAAATCTTGGATTCAAGCAAGGTAATATTCTTGAACCGTCCTGCGGTATCGGTAATTTTATCGGTATGAAACCAAATAGTATGGTTGACAGTAAGGTCTACGGTATTGAACTTGACTCTGTTTCGGCAGCTATTGCACAACAGCTTTATCAAACTGCAAGTATTGTTAATAACAGATATGAAAAGGTAGACTTACCCGATAACTTCTATGACCTTGTAACTACCAATGTACCTTTTGGCGATTTCAAAGTATCGGATAAGAAATACGATAAGCACAACCCGCTTATTCACGATTACTTCTTTATGAAGTCGCTTGATAAAGTCAGAACAGGCGGCATAATGATACTCATTACCTCCAAAGGTACTATGGATAAAGAAAACAGTAATATCAGGAGATATATTGCACAAAGAGCAGACCTTCTCGGTGCAATAAGACTTCCTAACGATACTTTTAAGGGCAATGCAGGCACAGAGGTAGTATCGGATATTATTGTTCTTCAAAAGCGTGACAGAATGCTTGATATTGAGCCTGATTGGGTACAGCTTGATAATACCGAAGACGGTATCAGAATGAACAAGTATTTTGTCGATAATCCCGATATGGTGCTCGGTAATATGGAAACGGTTTCAGGTCGTTTCGGTCCAGAATCAACTTGCATTCCTTATGAGGATAGAAGTCTTGAAGAACTGCTTGATGTGGCTGTTAAGAATATTCAAGGACAAATTACAGAGGTGCAAATCGGTGATGAATTTGAAGAAGATTTATCTATTCCGGCATTACCTGATGTTCGTAACTTTTCATATACTGTTGTGGATGGAAAGATATACTTTAGAGAAAATTCAAGAATGACGCCTGTTGATGTATCCGCTACTGCCGAGAACAGAATCAAAGGTATGATTTCCATTAGGGACAGCACCCGAAAACTCATCGAACTTCAAACCGATGATTATCCTGAAGAAGACATACTTGCAGAACAGAAAAATCTTAATGAACTGTACGATAAGTTTACGGCAAAGTACGGCTTAATAAACAGCAGAGCAAACAAGTCGGCATTCGGCGAGGACGCTTCATATCATCTTATATCTGCTCTTGAAATACTCGGAGAAAACGGAACTCTTGAACGAAAAGCAGATATGTTTACTAAAAGAACTATTAAACCTCATATTCCCGTAACGGAGGTTGATACTCCTTCGGAAGCACTTGCAGTATCTATTGGTGAATGGGCAAAGATTGATGTTGAATATATGAGCAATCTTTGCCATAAGTCCGAAAAAGAGATTTATGATGAACTTCAAGGCGTAATATTCCTTAACCCTGAATACAATGTCAATAATCCTACTGCTCAAAAATACTTGATGGCAGACGAATATCTTTCGGGTAATGTAAGAGCAAAACTGCGTTTTGCAAAAGCTATTGCAAAAACACAGCCTGAATATCAAATCAATGTTGAATCACTTGAAAAGGTACAGCCTAAAGATTTAACGGCAAGTGAGATTGATGTCAGGTTAGGTGCTACTTGGCTTCCTGTTGATGTTGTTGAAAATTTCATGTATGAATTACTTGAAACTCCGTACTATTGCAAGTTAAATATTAAGGTGAATTTTTCGCCGTTCAGCAGTGAGTGGAACATTACAAACAAAAGTGGCGACAGAGGAAATGTTAAAGCAAACAGCACTTACGGTACAAGTCGTATCAATGCTTATCAAATTATTGAGCAAACATTAAACCTTAAAGATGTCCGTATCTTTGATTATGTTATTGATGACGACGGCAAGAAAAAGCCTGTGCTTAATAAGAAAGAAACAGCTATTGCTATGGAAAAGCAAGACGCAATTAAACAGGCATTTAAGGATTGGATATGGAGTGACCCTGAAAGGCGTAACCGTTTGTGTGAAATGTATAACGAGAAGTTTAATTCAATCAGACCTCGTGAATATGACGGCAGTCACCTTATCTTTCCAAATATGAATCCCGAAATCACTTTAAGACCTCATCAGTTAAATGCTGTCGCTCATAGCCTTTACGGTGGTAACACGCTTCTTGCTCACGCTGTCGGTGCCGGTAAGACTTATGAGATGATTGCGATAGCCGAAGAATCCATTCGTCTCGGTTTATCAAGTAAATGTATGATTGTTGTACCTAATCATCTTATCGAACAATGGGGTGCAGATATTCTCACTCTCTATCCGAATGCAAAGGTACTTGTGGCAACTAAAAAGGATTTTGAAAAGAAAAACAGAAAGCGTTTTTTATCCCGAATTGCCACCGGTGATTATGATTTGATAGTTATAGGTCATTCACAGTTTGAAAAAGTGCCTATGAGTATTGAAAGGCAGCAAACAATTCTTCAAAGGCAACTTGATGAAATCATCGAGGGTATTTCCGAACTCAAATACCAAAGAGGTCAAAACTTCACCGTAAAGTAGCTTGAAAAGGCTAAAAAGAGCATTCAAGCAAAACTCGATAAACTAAACGACCAAAGCAGAAAAGACGATATTGTGACCTTTGAGGAGCTTGGTGTAGACAGATTGTTTATTGACGAGGCTCACTATTTCAAAAACCTTTTCCTGTATACAAAAATGCGTAATGTAGGCGGTATAGCACAGACGGAAGCACAAAAGTCAAGTGATTTATTTATGAAAACACAGTATCTTGATGAAATCACAGGTAGTCGAGGTGTAGTATTTGCGACAGGCACACCAATCAGTAACAGTATGGTTGAACTGTATACAATGCAAAGATATTTGCAGTACAACACGCTTTGCCGACACGATTTACAGCACTTTGATGCTTGGGCGTCAACCTTTGGCGAAACGATAACCGCCATTGAATTAACTCCCGAGGGCTATACTTTAGTAGGACGATAAATAATGCGTTCCTAAATTGAAAATAGGTTATCAAAGTCGGTTGCAGAATTTCAAAAAATATTTTTTTGATTCTTTGAAAAACAGTTCCGCTTTGTATCCCTATTTTCTCCTATTGGTAGAGGGAGTAATGCTTTTAATACCAAAACAGATTACATAAGGAAAGGAGGATAAGAGAATGTCAAGGACTTCAAAGATTACAGCACTCTATGAGCGTTTATCAAGAGATGATGACCTCAATGGTGAGTCAAATTCAATCACCAACCAAAAGCAATATTTGGAAGATTACGCCCGAAGAAATGGTTTTACAAATATTCGTCATTTTACTGACGATGGTTTTTCGGGTGTGAATTTCAATCGTCCGAGTTTTCAGGAGTTGATTAAGGAAGTAGAAGCAGGAAATG